>Ga0207707_10005986_pt1 | contig 10643 bp, 9 predicted proteins | sample KBSC83BmetaG_FD_184336 | JGI IMG/M metagenome (GOLD analysis project Ga0207707, IMG submission 184336) | Corn rhizosphere microbial communities from Kellogg Biological Station, Michigan, USA - KBS C8-3B metaG (SPAdes) (version 2) | ecosystem: Host-associated > Plants > Roots > Rhizosphere ... | reverse complement strand
TTGAGCGTGCCGCACTCCTGACACTTGAGCGTCTTCACCTGCTCGGGCGGCGATTCCTTGAGATACGATGGAACGCTCTCGCGCGCCCCCGCGTGCGGGAATCGCGGCTCGACGCGCGGCGGCGCGGGAGCGTCGGGCATGATGAGCGGAAGTCCGCTCGCCGGCACTGGCGCAGGTTGCGATGGACGCTGCCGCACCGGCGGCGACGTCGGCATGGTGATGACCGGCTTGGGCGCGGGCGCGGCAGCCTCGGGCGAGTGCTCCCTGGCCGGACTGACGATCTCCTGCTCGCCGGTGTTCCGGTCGACCATCGTCTTCAGGAACTCCAGATCGTCGAACGGATTTGTCTGCGCAGCCTTCTCGGCCGGCCGCTGACCGGAGGTGCGCGGCGGTGCGTTCGAGCCCGTGACCGCCTTCTCGAACGCGAGCTCCCAGTCCGCGGGGGGCGGCGCGGGCGCGTCCGATGGCGATGGTGGCGGCACCGGCGAGCCCGACTCGACCATGCGAACGCGCGAGTCGTCGGCGCGCTGCTGCTCGGTGGTCACCGCCGCGATCGGAAGAGGCGCCGTACCCACGTCGAGAAGATGCCGGAGCTGCGATAGCTCGGCCTGTACGCTCGAGCGTTCGTCGCTCAATCCCGAGATCGCCGCGCTCGTGCGCTGCGTGACCTCGTTGAAGTGATCCGACGCGAGCTCGCCCACCGTCGCGCGCAACTCCGCCTCGGCCGCCTCATCGCGCTGTTTCGCCTCATCGCTGTCGAGCGCGGTGAGCCGGTCGATGAGAGTGCTCTCGAGCTCCTGAAGCGCGGTGCGATGCGTGCGCAGCTCTTCAACCACGCGCTGGAGTCGCGCGCCGTAGTCCGCGTGGACGCGCGTGTAGATGTGCACAGGCGTCGTCGCACGCTTTGCCTCCAACGCGGCCAGCCACGCTTCGAAGCGCTGCCGCTCCTCGTAGAGCGCGCTCACCTGCTCGAATTGGGATTGCGTTGCCGCCTTCGCCATGCCTCGCTCCATGCGTTCCTGCGCCGGGACTGCCGTCACGTGCGCTCACCGGCGATGACGCTCAATAATCGGTACCAATGTGACCGGCCACGCCAGCCAAGTGTAACATTCCTTTAACCTTGACCGCTACTTCCGCCCGCGGGTAACGGCGGCAGGCTGACGAGGGCACGCTCCTTCGCTACGTCGCAACGTCCGCGCGATGAACCACGCGTCCCCCGACGATCGTGAATCGCGCACGGCCGCGCAGCTTTCGCCCCGCGTAGGGCGTGTTACGCCCCTTCGACAGGAAGGTTGCCGGGTCCACTTCCCATCCATGCTTTGGATCGAACACCGTCACGTCCGCCGGCGCGCGAGCCGCGAGTGTGCCGCCCGGAAGACCGAACAGTCGCGCGGGACGTGTCGACATGCGGTCCACCAGCGTTCGAAAATCGATCACGCCGCCGTCCACCAGCTCCGTGACCACCAGCGCGAGCGCCGTCTCGAGGCCGATGATGCCGAACGGCGCATCCGCGAACTCGCGATCCTTGGCATCGTAGTGATGCGGCGCGTGGTCGGTCGCCACGAGATCGATCGTTCCGTCGCGCAGCGCCTCCCGCAACGCCTCCACATCATCCTCGGTGCGGAGCGGAGGATTCATTTTCGCCGCCGTGCGGTAGCCCTCCACCGCCTGCTCCGTGAGCGTCAGATGATGCGGGGTCACTTCGGCCGTCACGTTGATGCCGCGCTCCTTGCCCCAGCGAATGAGCTCGACGCTCCCCTTCGTGCTCATGTGCGCGAGGTGCACGTGCCCGCCGGTTCGCCGCGCGAGCAGAATGTCGCGGATCACCATGATCTCCTCGGCCTCGGAGGGAATGCCCTTGAGGCCGAGTCGCGCGCTCACGATGCCTTCGTTCATCGAGCCGCCGTGCGCGAGCGTGAGCTCCTCGCAGTGATCGATGACGGGAATGCCGAACGTCTGCGCGTACTCGAGCGCGGTGCGCATGAGATGCGCGCTTACCACCGGACGTCCATCGTCGCTCACAGCCACAGCGCCGGCGCCAACCATCTCGCCGAACTCCGCGAGCGATTCACCCTTCTGTCCGACCGAGATCGCGCCAATGGGGTGCACTCGCGCCGCCGCCGCCCGTGTCGCCTGGCGAATGATGAATCCCACCGCGGCCTGATTGTCCGTTACCGGCTCGGTGTTCGGCATCGCGCAGATCGCGGTGAAGCCTCCCGCCGCCGCCGCGCGCGCGCCCGTCGCGATCGTCTCGACATCTTCGCGGCCGGGCTCGCGCAGGTGGCAGTGCACGTCGATGAATCCGGGCGCCACGAACGCGCCCGCGCAGTCGAGGACCTCGGCGCCATCGGGCGCGCCCAATCCGCGCCCCGTGGCCTCGACCCGACCTTCGCGCAGCAGCACGTCGCCAACCTCGTCGCGTCCGGTGGCCGGGTCGATCACGTGTCCGCCGCGCAGCAGGAGGTCGCGTTGTGACTGCGGCATCAGCGCTCTCCCCCGCCCTTCGCGGCTTCCGCCAGCTCCGGACGCCCGCCCGCGAGCAGATAGAGCACGGCCATTCGCACCGCGACGCCGTTGGTCACCTGATTGAGAATCACGCTGTGTGGGCCATCGGCCACATCGGAATCGATCTCGACGCCGCGGTTCATCGGACCGGGGTGCAGGATGAGCACGTCGTGCGTCGCTCGCTCGAGGCGCTCGCGCGAGATGCCGAACACGCGATTGTATTCGCGGAGCGACGGGATGTAGCCGGCGTGCATGCGCTCGAGCTGGAGGCGCAGGATGTTGAGCGCCTGCGCCCACTCGATCGCCTCCTCCACGCGCGGGAAGACGGTGACACCGAAGTCCGCGATCGCGTACGGCAGCAGCGACTTGGGGCCGCACACCGCGACCTCCGCGCCCATCTTTTTCAGTCCCCAGATGTTCGACCGCGCCACCCGCGAGTGCAGCACGTCGCCAACGATGCACACGCGCACCCCTTCGAGCGATCCGAAGTGATCACGGAGCGTGAGAAGATCGAGCAGTCCCTGCGTGGGATGCTCGTGCGTGCCGTCGCCGGCGTTGATGACGTTGCTCTCGATGCGATCCGCGAGAAAGCGCGCCGCGCCGGACGCTCCGTGGCGGATCACGACCATGTCGATGCGCATCGCTTCGAGATTGCGCGCCGTGTCCACGAGCGTCTCGCCCTTCTGCACGCTCGATCCGGACGACGCGATCGACACCGTGTCCGCCGACAACCGCTTCTCCGCGAACTCGAAGGAGATGCGGGTGCGCGTGGACGCCTCGAAGAACAGGTTCACGATCGTCTGGCCGCGGAGAGCGGGCACCTTCTTGATCGCGCGCTCGCTGATTTCCTTGAATGGCACCGCGGTGTCGAGGACGAGCCGGATCTGGTCGGGCGTGAGCGATTCGAGATCGAGCAGATCCTTGCCGAGTGCGCTCGTCACGCGCGTTCCGTGCGCACGACGACCACGGCGTCGCGGCCATCGAGCTCCTCGACGAGCACGTCCACGCGGTCACGTGCATCCACGGTGATCTTCTTCCCCACCACGTCGGCGTGGATCGGGAGCTCGCGACCGCCCCGATCGATGAGCACCGCGAGCGACACCCGGGAGGGACGTCCAAAGTCCGCGAGCTCATCGAGCGCGGCCCGAACCGTGCGGCCCGTGTACAGCACGTCGTCCACTATCACCACCAGCTTCCCATCCAGATTCCACGGGAGATCAGTGGGCCCGACCACCGGCCGCGGACCCACGGTCTGCAGGTCGTCACGATAGAGAGTGATGTCGAGCGCACCACGCGGGACCGCAACGTGCTCTCGCTCGAAGATCGTTCGAACGACGCGGTCCGCCAGCTGCACCCCGCGCCGCTGGATGCCCACCACTATCAGGTCTGCCGTTCCATCGTTCAGCTCGACTATCTCTTCGGCCATGCGGCGCAGCGTACGGTCCATCGCGCGCGAGTCGAGCAGAGTAGAATTGTCAGTTGTCATCGCCCGGCAATATGACGCCGTCGCGAGCCAGATTGAAGGGTTGCGGCCACGGAGGAGCGCGGGCATGGCAGATCTGCTCAGTCATCTCATTATCCACTACGGCTACGCGATGGTCGTGGTGCTGGTGTTCGCCGAGGGCGTAGGGCTGCCACTTCCGGGAGAGACTGCCCTCATCACCGCCGCAGCGTTCGCGGCGCAGCACAACCGGCTCTCGATCACCGGAGTAATAATCGCTTCGGTGATTGGCGCTGCGGGCGGAGGACTCGGCGGCTACTGGATTGGCCGTTCTGGCGGACTGGCGGTGCTCGAGCGCCACGGACGCTACATCGGCGTGACTGCGGCTCGCATCGAGCGCGTGCGAAAGTTCTTCACCGAACATGGTCCGAAAGCAGTGTTCGCCGCTCGATTCATCGCGATCGTGCGCATGTTGGCAGGGCTGCTGGCCGGCGTCACGCACATGCGATTCTGGCTATTCTTTCTCTGGAACGCGCTCGGCGCGATCGCGTGGTCGCTGGTGTTCGGAACGCTCGGCTACCTCTTCGGCAACAATCTCCCGTGGCTCGAAAAAGAGATCGGACGGACGAGTCTCGTCGTGCTCGTGGCGGTGGTCGTCATCGCGATCTTCCTCTGGCACCGGCATCGTCGTCGCGTCAGTGCGTAGCGACGATTCGTCTTCAGCCATTCGCGTGATGCATCAGGGCCGGTCGTCTTGGATGTCGATGGGAACGCGAGTGCTGCGCGGGCGCGCGGCGCGCCTCCTGCTCGCGCTCATCGCCGCCAATCTAGCCGCGTGGGCGTGGGCGCTCAGCGCCTTTCACGCTTATCCCCTGCTGCTCGGCGCCGCGCTGCTCGCGTACGGCCTCGGCCTCCGTCACGCGATCGACGCCGATCACATCGCCGCCATCGACAACGTCACCCGCAAGCTGATGCAGGAGGGAAAGCGTCCAATCGGCGTCGGCTTCTTCTTCTCGCTTGGCCACTCGACGGTGGTCGTGCTCGCGACTTGCGCCATCGCCGTAACCGCAACGGCGTTCACGGGACGATTCGCGGCGTTTCGCGCGGTTGGAAGCACGATCGGCACGCTCGTGTCCGCGCTCTTTCTATTCGCCATCGCGGTGATGAACGTCGTGGTGTTCGTGTCGGTGTACCGCACGTTTCATCGTGTGCGCGCCGGCGGGCGCTTCGTCGAGGAAGATCTCGACATGCTGCTCAGCGGCGGCGGATTTCTGGCGCGCATTTTTCGCCCGCTCTTCGGCATGATCCGCAGAAGCTGGCACATGTATCCGTTGGGCTTTCTCTTTGGCCTGGGCTTCGACACGGCCACCGAGGTCGCGCTGCTCGGCATCTCCGCGGCCGAGGCGTCGAAGGGAATGCCGATCTGGTCGATCCTCGTGTTCCCGGCGCTGTTCACCGCGGGGATGTCGCTGGTGGACACGGCGGACAGCATAATGATGTCGAGCGCGTACGGCTGGGCGTTCGTGAAGCCGGTGCGAAAGCTCTACTACAACATGACGATCACCTTCGTGTCCGTGCTCGTGGCGCTGCTCGTGGGTGGAATCGAGGCGCTCGGGCTGATCGGAGACCGAACGGGGGCGAGCGGCGCGTTCTGGAACGCAGTCTCGTCGCTCAATCGAAATTTCGGCGCGATCGGATATCTGATCATCGGCCTCTTCGTCGCGAGCTGGATTCTCGCGGCGGCAATCTACCGGCTCAAGGGATACGACGCGCTGGAGACGGGCGAAACTTCGGGGTGACGCTCGACGGTTTCAGCGATCTCGGGGTGCGCGAACAGGAATCGGTCGAGCGCGGCGATCGCCGTGGGCACATTGAGCGAGCGCACGTCCGGTCCGCTCCAGTAGGCGATTTCCGCGGGCGTGTCCCATGGCGCCCACTGGTCGTGCCCACGCTCCAGGAGCAGCACGGTGGGAATACGGAACGCCGAGGCGGCGTGCGTAATGCTCGTGTTCGAGGTGATCACGTGATTTGCCGAAGCCACGAGCGCGAGCGCGTCGCGCAGCCGCGGCGCCGGCACCGCGGACGCTCCCGCAGAGCGTGCGACATCCTGCACCGCGTTCCACTCATTCGCCATGCCGATCACGGCGATGGTGGCCAGCGGCCGTCGCGCGCGGAGATACTCGAGGAGCGCGATCCATCGGTCGTGTGGCCAGCGCCGCTCGGCGCTTCCGGCGGAGAGATTCACCAGCCAGCGCTCGCCGCGCGTGTCGTGATCGGCCGCGGCGAAGGCCCACTGCCGCTGCGCGTGCCGTCCTTCCTCGCCGGTGAGAAATATCTCGGGACGCAGGTCGACGATGGCGGGGTCGATGCCAAACGGTATCGCGAGCGTCGCGCTTCCGCCCACCATGTGCGTCGTCGTGCGATCGAATCGCTCGACGCACAGATTGTAGACGAGGTGATGGTTGCCTCCGCCCACGCCGATGCGGTACGGTGCGCCCGAGACCATCGACAGCGCGGGGCTCCGCACGAACGACGCACCGCGGGTGATCTTTCCATCGATCACGACATCGTAGTGCGCGGATCGCACCGCACGCGCGAGCGCCGCGTACTGATGCGGCGAGCGGCGCAGAAGGTGAACGCGCCGCACGTGCGGATTGTACTCGAGCACCGGCGCGGCAACTGGAGTGGTGAGCACATCGAGCTGGATGTTCGGATGCGCATGCGCGATCGCGCGCATCACTCCCGTCGCGAGAATCAGGTCACCGATTCCCTGCGCGCGCATGTACAGCACGGACATCGCGCGGGCGCTCCAGTCCGGCGGAACTGCCACTCGATCGCCACTCGAGAGCGCGCCAATCGCGAACATCCATCCGCGCCGCCACGCGCGCTCCACCCTGCCAATGTCCATCACCGTCGCGTCGCTCGGGGAATCACGCAAGGGACATGGAAGCTTAGGGGGCGCGTCCTTTCGGATTCCTTACAAACGACGACAATGCACCCAAGATTTCTTTATGGCGCGGGTAAACTCCTATGTCTTGGGCGACCATGGTGAGAATCCACGCACTGGCTGCAGTTGGCTCGCTGCATCGAGGCGCGGCGCGTGCGCCGTGAGCAGGTCGCTCCGCGATATGATGCCTACGAGTCCATGTGGCGACTCTCGCTCGACCACCGGCAGTCGCCCAACTTCAGCCGCGACCATCTGATCGGCTGCGTCGCGCAGCGTGTTGTCCTCGTACACTACCACCGGCGGACGACTCACGAGCCGTCCGACGTTCTTTCCCGCGTCGTTTGCCGGATCCATCAGCTCGCGGCGCGTGACGACGCCAATGAGCGTCCCCGCTGCATTGAGCACGGGGAATCCCTGGTGCGTGACCGATGAACCGGACGACGCGAGCCAATCGCGCACGCTGCCAACCGTGTCGGCGGCCTTGAGCGTCACGACGTCGCGCGAGGCCACGTCCCGAACGCGCACCTGGCCGAGAAAGTCGACGGTGTAGTCGGTTCGGAGGCTGGCGCCGCGACGCGCGAGCTTCTCCGTCATGATGGAGTGCCTGCCGAGCAGCAGCGCGACGAGATACGACGCGGTGCATCCCGCCAGAAGCGGCAACATGCCGAGGGGCTGACGAGTGGTCTCGAACGCGAACACGATCGACGTCAGCAGTGCGTGCGACGCGCCGGCGAAGATCGCCGCCATGCCGACAAGTCCAGCCACGTGCGCATCGACGCCCAGCCACGGGACGATCGCCTCGCATTGCGCTCCGATCCACGCACCGAGCCCCGCGCCGATGGTGAACAACGGGGCGAGCGTTCCACCCGAAGTTCCGCTGCCAAGGTACACGGCCCAAGAGATGAGCTTGAGGAAAACGAGAATGAGCAGCGCTTTGCCGACGATGGCGCCGGAGATGAGATCCGTGATGTTCTCGTATCCAACACCAAGAGTGCGCGGCGACAGGATGCCAACAACGCCGACGACGATCGCTCCCATCGCGGGCCACCACATCCAGTGAATGTGGAAGCGCTCGCCGATCGCCTCGAATGCGTCCTCGATGCCGTAGGTGAAGCGCGTGACGCCCACTGCGAAAACGCCGATGATGAGTCCCAGCACCGCGTACGCCACCAGCGCCACCCCGCTCGGCTGCTGCAGCTGCGCGATGCCGAAAATAGGCGCCGTGCCGGAGAAGGCGACGCGCACGCCGGTGGCGACCGCCGCCGCGAGCGCGACCGGGATGAGCGAGCGTGGACGATACTCGAACAGCAGCAGCTCGACGGAGAGCAGCACTGCGCTCACCGGGCTGCCGAAGGTGGCGGCCATACCGGCCGCGGCTCCGGCGGCGAGCAGAGTTTTGCGCTCATCGGCCGTGATGCGCACGATCTGGCCGGCGAGCGATCCGAGCGCGCCACCGGTCGCGATGATCGGGCCCTCGGCGCCAAATGGTCCGCCGGTTCCGATCGCGATCGCGGCGGACAGTGGTTTGAGGAAGAGCACGCGAGCGGGGATGCGGCTCTCGCCGAAGAGCACGCGCTCCATCACTTCCGGAATCCCGTGACCGCGAATGGCGGCGGAACCGTAGCGGGCCATGAGCCCGACGATGACAGCGCCGCCGAGCGGGATCGCGATGATGAGGAGCGGGTTGTGCGTGCCGCCGCCGGCCGGAACGAAGGCGAGCGAGAAGCGGTGATAGAACGTCGCGTTTGTGACGAAGCCGATGAGGCGCATCAACAGCTGTGCGGCGAGGCCGGCTCCGATCGCTACGACGACGGCTCCGGCGCAGATCCCGATCGTGCGGCGGTCGACGGGTGCGTATTCGGGCGGCGCGCGGAAGGTGCCCGTTGTTGAGACGCCGGCATTCTCGAGAGCGGTTTCCATTCCCGGCGCGACGGGAATGTCATCGGGCGATGGCTGGGTACTTCCTTGATTGGGATCGGTCACGCGGTCATCCCTCACCGCGCGAGAGAAAATGTGAGGGCTTGGAGCGGAGTAATCGTGAATTCACGGATTGCGGGCAACAGGTTGTCGAATCGAGACGGCCGGTCTGATAAACAGATCGGCCGGGGGAGCATCACAACATAATGGATGCCGACGACTGGCGCGGGTGCGTTCTCGATGAAGGGTTACGTGACTAAAGTCGATTCCCGCCCTGGGTGTTGCGAAGCATCGCGCGTACGCGACGTACCGCCGCCGCTCCGGTAGTCGCACTTTCCACCACCCAGACGCCGTTGAAAGTGGTCGTCGGAAAGGAGAGCCTCGTGAGTGCCGCATCGGCGCCAGGAGTGGAAGTCAGCACGAGCGCTATCGACGTACCGAACGTCGCGACATTGCACGACTGCACGCGGAGGGAAAACACAAAGGGGTTCTGGAGTGCCGACGACGGCTGCGCGCACGAGTTGCCGAGCGAGGTACGGGTGGTCAAACCGCTGCCACTCTCCGCTCCGATGTTCAGCGTGTCGTTCGTGAGCAAACCGCCACCCTGAATGCTTCCAGCCGCATCGTAGATGGCCACCGCCATCGTGTGTACCTCGGATTCGCGATACGCCGTGACGATATATGAGGTATCGGTCGTGTCTCCGTGGACGAAAAGGTCCGCAATCTCGAAGCCCTTCCAATGCTCCGTGCCATTCGCAGTGGTCACTGTAACGTTGGTCGCGGTCGCTCCGAGCGCGGGCGCAAGCTCGAGGAAACTCAACAGTAAGGTTCGAGTTCCATAGCTGGCGTCGGAGTGCGACGCCGCGGCGACGTAGAGCGAATCGAAGTGCATCGCGAGTTGCGCCGCCAGCTGAGCGTCACTTGGGCCCGTGCTGTCGCTGCACGCACTGGTAAAAACGAAGGCGCAGCACGTAGCCGCGAGAGACAAACGAGCAGACGGACGCATTAGGAGGTTCTCCGGATGTGGTATTGTTAAGATCTCCTTATGAGACGGACGAGTAAACCCACACGTCACCCTAATTCCGATTTTTCTCACTACTCGTCGGCTTCGTGCGTAGGCGACGACTCATACTCCCGCGTTGTCGAGAGCTCGAATGCGGGCACACAGCGCGAGTCCGAGCGCGTCAGCAACGAGGAGTGAGAGCTGAGGCGTGAGATCGAGGACGTAGAGGAAATCGGGGAGGACGTTGTGCGCGAGCTGTGGCGTGACGTCCGCGATCATGGTCGCAGTGGCGCTGCCGACGCCCGCGAGCCCGCGGTGTCGAGCTCGACGCGAAGCGTCAACCCATCGCTCGTTGCGCGAAGGCGAAGGGACGAAGCTCGACCCTCTTTCGCGCCACGATCCTTGTGGATGGAAATCCCGCCCGCCGTATCGACTGCCCACCGCCCCGCCGAAGCGTGAATGTCGATCTGCATGGTCGCCACCGGCGGCGCGACGGGCGCGCCCGCACGCGCGATCGCGTCCAACCCGAGCAGAATCGCGGCAAAGAAGAACAGAAAAAACTGCAACGCGGCGATTTTGCTCGGACCTGGTGCGGTAACGATGAATGTCCCCGCCTCGAGTCCGGACACCGCTACCATGAAGAAGAAGATGCCGCATAATACGCTCGCCGTGAACAGCACGAGGCACGCGATGAGCAGCCACGCCGGAAGCGCGAGCCTTTCCGAGAATGCCCCGCCTACGAGAAAGGCGATGCCCGCGGTTGCGAACGTGATGAACAGCTTGACCAGATCCACCGCAAAATCGCGAGCGGCGCTCGACGGCGAAGCATA
>Ga0207707_10005983_pt1 | contig 10646 bp, 8 predicted proteins | sample KBSC83BmetaG_FD_184336 | JGI IMG/M metagenome (GOLD analysis project Ga0207707, IMG submission 184336) | Corn rhizosphere microbial communities from Kellogg Biological Station, Michigan, USA - KBS C8-3B metaG (SPAdes) (version 2) | ecosystem: Host-associated > Plants > Roots > Rhizosphere ... | reverse complement strand
CCTCCGACGGGAGTCAGCGGCACACCACTGCCGCTCGAGACGCTGACAATGCCCGGCAGCGCGCCGACTTCCGCGTTGACCCGTTGCCAGAAGGCGGCGCGTTTGGCGTTGCTGTCGAAGGCGGTTCTGTCGGCGAGGGTCACGCGCGCCGTCATCACCGTGTCAACGTCGAACCCCGCGTCAACTTTCTGCAGGCGCGAGAAACTGCGCACGAGGAGTCCGGCCCCGACGAGAAGCGCTACCGAAAAAGCGACTTCAGTGATCGTGAGTGCTCTGCGCAACCGCTGCCGGGTCTGTCCTCCGGTAGACCCCCGCGCGCCATCGCTCAGCACCTGGCCGGCATCGTTACGTGCGGCTTGCCATGAAGGCATCAGTCCGAAGAGTGCCGCAGAGGCTACGCCGGATATCACCGCAAAGCCAATCGCCGTGAGGTCAATGTGCGCTTCGTTCAGACGCGGCACGATATCGGCGCCATAGCTCGATAGCAGTCGAATCGTAGCGCCGGCGAGCACGAGGCCAGCCGCAGAGCCGATCAACGCCAGTAACAACGATTCCGCGGCGCCATGGCAAAGAAGCCGTTTTCGCGATGCGCCGAGAGCGACGCGGATCGCCAACTCCTTCTGGCGCGCCGCTCCACGGGCGAGCAACAAGTTGGCGATATTGACGCATGCAATCAAGAGCACCAGCGCCACTGCGCCCTGCAGGACGACGAGGGACTGGCGGGTTTGCTCGGGAATCAGCCAATCGTAAAACGACCGCAATCGAACGCTCCACCCGTCGTTGTCGGCGGGATATTGCTGCCCAAGATTGGCGGCGATGGTCGTGAGCTCGGCGCGCGCCTGGTCGAGCGTGGCGGTGGGTTTCAGTCGCCCAAAGACGGTGAGCACGTGGTCGCCACGCGATCGATTGGGTTCCAGCACGAGGGGCAGCAACACGTCGAGGTCGTCTCCCCACTCGAACTGCCTCGGCAGGACGCCGACAATTGTGTGCGGCGCGGAGTTCATCGTCACCGTTCTGCCGACGACGGCCGGATCGCGGCCAAAACGGCGCTGCCAGAAGCCCTCGGTCAAAATGACACTGCGCCCTGTCGCACCGACGGCAACTTCATCCGGGGTGAAGTTGCGGCCGAGGATGGGAGCAACCCCGAGCGCGGGGAGAAACTCGGCGGTGACGCGGCTGCCGCGCAGCATTTCGGCGCCTTCATCGGTAACCAGTGCAACGCTGTCCGCGAATGTCGCGACCAGCATGTCCCAACGCGTAGTCTGCGCCCGCCAGTCCAGAAAGTTCGGATGCGACACGGAGAACTCGGGCCAGCCGCGCTGAGGGTTGCTTTCGAAGAGGCGTACGAGCCGATCCGGGTCGCGATACGGCAACGGTCGCAGCATGACGGCGTTGAGCACGGAGAAAATCGCCGTGTTCATCCCGACGCCAAGGGCCAGGGTGATGATCGCGATCGCTGAAAAGCCGGGACTGCTGCGGAGCGTGCGCGCGGCATAACCGAGATCCTGCGCCAGGCTGCTGAGAACGCCCGAGCCGGGAGACGCGCCGATGGCAGGTGAAGAAGGCGGCTGCCCACGTTCCATGCGACGCAGCTCGCGTTCGAGCGCTTCGTCTTCCAGCTCCTCGGCGACAGTGCGTCTCGCCTCGCTGACAGCCATGCCGCGCGCGAGCAGTGCCGCGTATCGCTCGTCGAGGTGTTGCGCCAGCTCGTCGATCACTGCGGAGTGCCGCGTGGGATCGACATCATGGGAGACGAGGCGTTGACGTACCGCCTGCGCCCACTCAGACATTTCCTGTCTCCGTGATGCGATTGATCGCGGCGACGAACCGCTGCCACCCCTTGCGCTGCTCGGCGAGCACCTTGCGTCCGTCACGGGTAAGACGGTAATAGCGCCGCCGCCGTTGTCCGGCTTTCTCGACCCAGGTACCTGCGATCCAGCCGCGGCGTTCGAGGCGATAGAGCAGCGGATAGAGCGAAGCGACCTTGAACTTCACTTCGCCCTCTGAGCGCTGTTCGATGATCTGGCTGATCTCGTAGCCGTGACGCGGGCGGGCGTCGAGCAGCGCCAGGATCACGAGTTCGGCGGAACCCTTCTTCAGCTCGCGGTCGAGGATGCGATCGATAATAGCCGTCATAGCAATATGTTGCTATGAAGCATATCACGATTCGACGACGACTCGGGACGGTCGGAAGGTTCGGTAAGGGTGTGAAGCTACTCCGCGGTCGGCCTCTCGTAGAGCTGGTAGATCTCGCATGTTCCCTGCCCGACGACGCCGAGGAAACGTCGCGTGAGCTCGATCACTTCGGCCTGGTCGGCCGCTTTGAGGAGCGCGTAGCCGCCAATGACCTCCTTCGTCTCGACGAACGGGCCGTCGGTGACGGTGACCTTCCCGCCGGCGCTTTTGTGCACGCGAACGCCCGTGGCGCCGAAATGCACGCCCTCGGTTGCGATCAGCCACCCGGCTTTCATGCCCTCCTCGATGAGCTTGCCCATCGTGGCGATTTCGGCTTCCGTCGGGGGATGGTTCGTCGGTTCGTGCGTAAAAATGCTGATGAAGCGCATGTCTGTCCTCCTGGGCTCAAGTTGCCCTGCAACCATTTGTCGAACAGCCGGACGGCAAATCGACAGGACCCGGAAAGTTCTTGGCGCGTACGGCGCGTGGGAACGGGGGACGAAGCGGATCAAGCGACCGGCAGCGGTGCCAGCTTCAGGCGTTCGAGCAGATTCTGGTAGCGGCGATCGCCATGCAGAACGGTGAAACGCGGTTCAACCGGAAGGGTATCCAGGAAGGGATCGCGCCAGTCGCAGGCTCGTTCGAGTTGCGCGAACGCCGCATCGCTATTTCCAATCCCTGCATAGAGCAACGCCAGATGGAAGGCTGGTACGAACCGGCGTTCCTGTGCGCTGAGCAGCTCACACGCAATTTCTTCGGCCGCTGCTTTACTGCCCGAGACCGCGAGCGCATGACCCCTCCACGCCTTAGCGACCGGATCCTGACGGACTTTGTCATGCGACGTCAGCAGATCGAGCGCCTCGTCGTATTCGCCAAGCTGAACGAGCGCTGCTGCAAGCCCACGGCGCGCGATCACATGTCGCGGCTCCATTCCGAGGACCTGGCGGTAACGACGGATTGCGCTCGCATGGTCGCCGCGCAGGTAATGCACCATGGCCGACGTCGACATGACAACCAGACAGAGCGGATCGAGGGCGCACGCGCGATCGCCGAGCAGCACTGATTCAGGACGCCCGCGTGCGGCCAGAAAGACCGCGTAATACCGGTGTGCCGCTTCGTTGTTCGGATTGGCCGCGAGCGCCGCGCGATACTCCGCTTCGGCTCCAGCCCAGTTCCACTCGAGCGTCCGTTCAACTTCACCGACCACGAGGTGCGCCTCGGAGTCGCCTGGATCGATCTGGAGGGCGCGGCGAGCGTCAGCACGGGCCGCCTCGAGCGCACTGCGGGGTTCGACCCTGTAGTAATCGCAAAGCGCGAGCTTGGCGCGGGCACGGCCCGAGTACGCTTTGCCAAATGACGGATCGAGCGCGATCGATTCGTCGTAACCGGCAATCGCGTCGAGCAAGCCTTCGTCGGCGCTCTTGTTCCAGTTGAAGCGAGCGCGCAGAAAGGCCTGAAACGCGCCGGCATGGCGGGTGCCGGTTCCGCCTTCCGAGGGGGCTGGAATGAGCTCACTTGCCAACGCAATCGCAATCTCGGTGGCGACCTCAGTCTGCACCGCCAGACAATCGGCCATCGTCCGGTCGTAGCTGTTGGCCCAGAGATGCGTCTCGCCTTTGGTTTCGATGAGCTGCGCCGTGATGCGGACCCGATCGCCGTCGCGTCGCACGCTTCCTTCGACCAGATAATCGGCGCGTAACGCTTCACCGATATCGCTGGCCGCGCGCATCACGTTCTTGTACAGCATCGACGACGTTCGCGCGAGCACGCCGATGCGATCGGCACAACGCCGACCGAGTTGCATGATCATTTCCTCGGTCAAACCGTCGCTGAAATATTCCGGCGTATCAGTTCCGAGGTTGGCGAAGGGCAACACAACGAGCCGCGGCCGCGACGAGGAGATGGGCGCCTGAACAGACCACGCCGTGACTGCGGGGCGTTCAACCGCCGCTACGAAGCGATAGCCGCGCCGATGCAGCGTTTCCACGAACCTGGGATTCTCGGCCGCGTCACCGAGCGCCGCACGCAGCCGCTTGATCGCTGCGTTCATGCTGTGCTCGAAGTCGACGAACGTCCCGTCCGGCCAGAGACGATCCCGAATTTCTTCGCGTGTCACCACGTCGCCGGCGCGCTCGAGCAGCATGGTGAGGATTTGGAACGGCTGGTCCTGGAGCCGCACCCGGACGCCACCCTTTCGCAGTTCACGCGAACGAAGATCCACCTCGAACGGGCCGAATCTGGAAACCTGGGGCGTCGGCACTTTCTAACCTTCTACATCACGATAGAGGACGGCTTTCAGGCCGTCGGATACGCAACGAACCCTGACCCGTCGACTCCGCTCGGGTCATCCCGAGCCCAGGCGGAGGGATGAAGGGTCGTCCCTACCGAAACGTACCTCAAGACTCATTCCGGGAGCAGCCCAATCTGTCCTTGGTCTGACCAAGTCACCATCATTTCACCTTCAGGTCACCAAGGCGCCATTGAGGCACCTGATTCGCCGATTCACAGTGGCAGACATGCACACGGTGATGGCCGTTCTCCTCCTGACCGCTCGGTTCTACAGCGTTGCTGACATCGCAGCCAGCGATCGCGCGACCGCAACTCGTGTGACCGCAAACATCCTTCGCGACGCGGGCGTCGACGTCGTGTGGATGGACTGCAACGATCGCGTCACGACGCACACGCGCACGATGAGCGACGGATGTTCGCAACCGCCACGTTCCGACGAAGTCCTCGTACGGTTCGTCTCGGCGCCTTCATTCAGCCGCTTCGGCATCCGATCGGCCAGCGACAGTCTTGGCGACGCGTACATCGACACCGTGGCCGCCTCCGGCTCGTTGGCAACCGTTTATGTCGATCGGGTCGCGGCGATGTCGCGCGCTTCAGGGCTCGACGCCGGCACGTTGCTGGGACGTGTGACGGCGCACGAAATCGGCCACCTGCTCCTCGGCACGGCGACGCATCGTGCTTCGGGGTTGATGCGCGCCGAGTGGTCGACGACGCTCCTGCAGCGACGGATTGCGAACGACTGGCGATTCTCGACGCTTGATGCCGAGAACGTGCGACAAGGCGTCCTGAAACGCACGCATGGCGGCCAAACCGTCAGCAACACCGCCGCGCCAGCCACGCTGCCGTGCGCGGAGCTGCTGAAGGAACCCGTGCAAGCGACCTGCCCGTCGTGTCCGGTCTGCGCGACGTTACTCCCAGCCGACCGGGTGTCCCTGAACCTGCTCGTCAAGCCAGGTCTTTAGCGGCGCGAAGTAATCGAGAATCGCCGATGCGTCCATGGTTTTGGTGCCGGCGATCGCCTCGAGGGCGTCGGGCCACGGCTTGGACAGCCCCATCGACAACATCGCATTGAGCCGCTGCCCCGCTTCCTTGCTCTCGTAAATCGAGCAGCGGTGCAGCGGCGTCGTGCAACCGGCGGCCTTCGACAGCGCGCGGTGGAACTGGAACTGCAGAATGTCGGCCAGGAAGTAGCGCGCGTACGGTGTGTTGTCCGGTACGTGATACTTCGCGCCGGGGTCGAAGAATTCCTCGCCGCGCGGGGAGGGCGGCGCGATGCCCTGATACTTCAACCGCAGATCCCACCATGCCTTGTTGTATTCCTCAGGCTTGATCTCACCGGAAAACACCTTCCATCGCCACTGATCGATCAGCAGCCCGAACGGCAGGAACGCCACCTTGTCGAGCGCGCGCGCCATCAGGAGGCCGATGTCGCGCGAGGCATCGGGCGCCTTGTCGAGCAGTCCGATCCGCACGAGGTATTCCGGCGTGACCGACAGCGCGATCGTATCGCCGATGGCCTCGTGGAATCCGTCGTTCGCACTGTCGCGGAAGATGACCGGTAGATCCTTGTATGCGCGCTGATAGAAGTTGTGCCCGAGCTCGTGGTGAATGGTCGAGAAATCTTCGGCCGTCTGCTCGATGCACATTTTGATCCGAACGTCCGACTCGGCGTCGATATCCCACGCGCTGGCGTGGCACACGACCTCGCGGTCGCGCGGACGAACGAAGAGTGAACGTTCCCAGAAGCTCTTGGGAAGCGGCGCAAACCCGAGCGATGTGTAGAAGCGCTCGCCGATCTTGACCATGTCCATCGGCTCGACCTTGCGGCGTTTGAGCAGATCGGTCACCGAGTAGCCGGCATCCGATTTTGGGGGCGCGACGAGCGGATAGATGTTCGACCAGTCCTGCGCCCAGATGTTGCCGAGGAGATACGCCGGAATCGGTCCTTTTTCCGGCACGACATCGCCGTACTTCTCGCGAAGCTTCATGCGGACGTAAGCGTGCAGCTCGAGATACAGCGGGCGCACCTGATCCCAGAGTCGATCGAGCTCCTTGCCAAAGGCATCGGCCGGCATGTCGTACTTTGACCGCCACATCGCGCCGGTATCGGCAAAGCCGAGTTCCTTCGCGCCTTTGTTCGACAGCTCTGCGAACCGCGCGTAGTCTTTCTTCATTGGCGGCGAAATGGTGTGCCAGCCTTCCCACTCGCGACGCAGTTCCTTTTCGTTCCGCGAATTCGCGAGGACTTTCGTGACCTCGTCGATGTTGTGGCACTGATCCGGCTTTGCCGGGTCGGGACACCACTTGCCCTTCCCGTACGTGGCGCGCATGCGTGAATTCAGCTGCGTGACCTCTTCGGCCTCTTTGGCATCGGCGGGCGTCGCGAGCACCAGCGACACCTTCAAGAGGTCCAGTTCGCGACGCTGGTCCGCCGGGAGCTGCACGTGGTCGAACTTCGTGGAGTCCTTGGCGAACTTCGCTCCGGCATCGGCCAGTTGCTGTGTGCCGCGCGCGTCGAGCGCCTCGGTGTCGTCGGTGATGAAATTCTGGGCGACCCAGCCCGCCTGTGACCCGGAGATGCTGAGCTTCAGCAACGTGGCATTCGCCTCGTCGAGAAACTTCTTCGCTTCGTCCGCAGTGGCTCCGGCCGGCGAGGTTCCGCCTGGCGCGCTGACCGTGCACGCAGCCGCCGCCAATGCCGCCGCCACCGCCAGAGCCGCCCCAAGGCGTGAGATCACGCGTCTAGTCATTGAAACTCTCCTCACAGCGCAACCTAATTTATAGCGCGCAGTGACCCTGCTTCGCTCGCATTTCATCCCGGCGTCGTTCGCGAGCGGTCTCTGATGCCCGATTCCCGCGTGTCCGCCGCCTTGACGAAGCTGGAAGCCCCGCATCCCAAACCCGGACCCTGACCCGAACCGCGAAACCCTCCACTGATACCTCCACTGATACCTTGACATCCTACACATGGCCGATCTAGCCTACGTGTCGACACTCTAGGCATCATATGGCGACATCGAAATCCGACCTTCTCCAGGGCACGCTCGACATGCTGATCCTGCAGGTTGTCGCGCTCTCGCCGCTGCACGGCTACGCAATCGCCCAGCGGCTGCAGCAGATCTCAAAAGATATCCTGCAGGTCCAGCAGGGATCGCTCTATCCTGCTCTTCACCGCCTCGAGGCCCGCGGCTGGTTGAAGGCGGAGTGGAAGACGACCGAGACGGGACGCGACGCCAAGTTCTATGGTTTGACGCGCGCGGGGCGCCGCCAGCTTGAAAATGAACGCGCCAACTGGGAGCGATTGGCCCAGGGGATCGCCCTGGTACTCAGCACCGCCCAGTGACCCGGCGGTAGTGGTAAGTGGGTAATGGGTGATGGCGTAATTGAAGGAACCACCATGGATATCGCTCGCCCGTCGAACGTTCGCCAGAAGCGGATTCGCCAGGGCATTTCGATAGGCATTGGACTGCTCGTCATCGCCGCGGTCAGTGTCGGACTTTCCCGCCTGCAACCGGCGGCGCCAACCGTCGAAGCCGCGACGCTCTGGCCCGACACGGTCAAACGCGGACCGATGGTCCTCCAGGTCCGCGGCCTGGGGACGCTCACGCCGGAAGACATCCGGTGGATTCCCGCGACTACGCAGGCGCGCGTCGAACGGATCGTGCTGCGACCTGGCACGACGGTCACGCCCGACAGCGTCATCCTCGAGCTCACGAACGACCAGCTCGAAACCGATGTGCAGGACGCCCAACTCAAACTGGAGGCCGCTGAAGCCTCGCTGGCAAGTCTGCGCGTGCAGATGCAGAACGATTTATTGCAACAGAAGGCCACGGCTGCCAGTGTCGAGGCCGACTACAACAAGGCGCGGATGCAAGCCGAGATGAACGAGGCCCTGGCGAAGGACCAACTCGTCTCTGAACTGATTCTGCGGCAATCAAAACTCGACGCCGATCAACTGGCGATCCGTCGCGACATCGCGCAGGAGCAGCTCGCGACTCGCACGGAAGCCACGCGCGCGCAGATTGCCGTGGCGCAGTCCAGCGTCGACCAGGCGCGGGCCGTGCTGCAACTTCGGCAACGGCAGAAGGACGAGCTGCACGTTCGCGCCGGAATCGCCGGAGTGCTGCAGCTGGTGCCGGTGGACGTCGGTCAGCAGGTGGCGCCGGGAACGAATCTGGCGCGCGTCGCAAATCCCGCGCAGTTGAAGGCCGAAATCAAAATTGCGGAAACCCAGGCGAAGGACGTGCAAATCGGCCAGCCTGCCGTGGTCGACACGCGCACGGGGATCGTCAACGGCCACGTGATCCGGATCGATCCATCCGTCCAGAATGGAACGAGAACCGTGGACGTGTCGCTCGAGGGCGATTTGCCCAAAGGCGCGGTTCCTGATCTGAGCGTCGATGGCACCATCGAACTCCAGCGCCTCCCCGACGTCGTCTTCATGGGACGCCCCGCCTTTGGCCAGGATCAGAGCACGGTCGGCATTTTCAAAATGGATTCCAGTGGAAGCGAGGCGACGCGCGTCCAGGTGCAGCTCGGTAAGAGCTCGGTGAACACGGTTGAAATCCTCTCGGGCCTTCAGCCCGGAGACAAGGTGATTCTTTCGGATATGTCCGCGTGGGATGCGTACGAGCGGGTGCGACTGAAATAGGGGCTGGGGACTCGAGGTTCAGGGCTCGCGTCCGAAAACCAAAGCCTACCGCCCAAAGTCTAAAGCCAGGTAGCGTCCGCGTCTTCGCGGACCGGAGGAAGCATGGACCCACTGATCAAATTGGACGGCGTGAGCAAAGTGTTTCTCACCGATGAAGTCGAGACGCACGCGCTGGCGGCCATCGACATCACGATTGGGCGCGGCGAATACGTGTCGATCGCAGGGCCATCGGGCTGCGGTAAATCGACATTGCTTTCAATCCTCGGCCTGCTCGACACACCGTCCAAGGGTGAGTACACGCTGAATGGACGGCCGGTCGCCGATTTGCCGCCGTCTGAGCGCGCGCGGGTTCGCAACCGGGAGATCGGGTTCATTTTCCAGAGCTTCAACCTGATTGGCGACTTGAGCGTGTTCGAGAACGTCGAACTGCCGCTCACGTATCGCGGCATGGGATCCGCCGAACGCCGCCAGCGTGTCACGTCCGCACTCGAACGCGTCGGGATGGCGCATCGCGCCAAGCACCTCCCCAGTCAGCTGTCGGGCGGTCAACAGCAGCGCGTGGCAGTGGCTCGCGCCGTTGCTGGCGAACCGCTGATCCTGCTCGCGGACGAGCCAACGGGCAACCTGGATTCCAAGAGCGGCGAAGCGGTGATGGATCTGTTGAAGGAACTGCACGACACCGGCGCCACCATCTGCATGGTCACGCACGATCCCCGCTACGCGCGCCACGCGCAGCGCAGCATTCATTTGTTCGACGGAAAGGTGATCAACACGCCCATCGAAGACATGGCGACGATGTAGTGGGATCGCGGCGTCGTGGCGTCGTGGCGTCCGGCTTTAGCCGGACTTCAGCCATATTGTACCTGTCCGGCTTCAGTCCGACTGAAGTCGGACGCCACCTGGCTAGGAATTACGCAGAGCGTCAACCGGACTAAGGCCGAGGACGCGGAGCGTCGGAATCACAACGGCAAGGGCCGCGACGGCCAGGCCGACGAGCGCCGCGCCGGCGAACGTGACCGGGTCTGCAGGCTGAACTCCCCAGATCAGCGAGCGCACCAGCACCGCGCTCGCGCGGGCCAGCGCAATGCCGGCGCCAATACCGGCGACGCTCAGGACGAAACCGGGCCACGATGCCGCAATGAACGTGCGCCGCGGCGACGACCCCAGAGCAATACGCAACCCAAGCTCGCGCACTCGATCGCCAATCGACGTCGCCACGATCCCGTACAAGCCGATCGATGAGAGCAGCACGGCCAGACCGGCGAGCGTCGTGAACAACATCGCGGCGGCGCGCGGGAGCCGCAGTGCTTCCCCGCGAAGATCGTCGACGGTTCTGAATGTGTTGAACGGCAGAAGCGGATCGACGTCCTTCAGCGCTCGCTGCATTTCAGCGGCGACGCCCGTTACCGGTCGTGACGTGCGCACAACCCAACTCGGCGAAAACCAGGTGTGCACGGTCTTGATGAACCGGTCGCTCACTTGAGCGGCCGGAACGTACCAGCCGGGGATCGAATCAAGCGGCTCGAACCCG
>Ga0207707_10005980_pt1 | contig 10647 bp, 8 predicted proteins | sample KBSC83BmetaG_FD_184336 | JGI IMG/M metagenome (GOLD analysis project Ga0207707, IMG submission 184336) | Corn rhizosphere microbial communities from Kellogg Biological Station, Michigan, USA - KBS C8-3B metaG (SPAdes) (version 2) | ecosystem: Host-associated > Plants > Roots > Rhizosphere ... | reverse complement strand
TGTTTTCAACAGTACAAGCACATACATTTTCATTCCATATTCATCCGCTCCTAATGAATCAGCTAATGTCTTGTCGTATTTTGGGTTGACTTGAGAGAAAACAGACGTAGCAATCGATAGAATTAAAGCGGTGAAAAGCGCAGGTTTGAAATTCATAAGCAATGTTTATTGACGTTTGAAGATACTATTCAAAGAGAATGGCCTTCCGGAATTTGTATGAAAGGCAATTTCAAAATTTTGTTAATCAGTGTAAGCCTTGTTTCATCCGTTCTATAAACGTCGGAACTTTAAAGAAACAAAACCGGGATCATGAGAAAAATCTACACTTCACTGGCTATTCTTTCATTCCTGTTATTTGCAGGTTGCAGTAAAGATTTTTTAAAACCTTACGATGACCGTATTGTAGGCAGATGGCAAATAGACGATATAAATAAGTTTGGTTTTGGAGGAAGCGTTAACGATCTCCCTTTCAGGGACGGTAGCCTGCAATTTAATAAAGATGGAACATTGATCTATACCACTTCGTCCGGATCGGTATTTAACGGAACCTGGGATATTCAGAAAAAAAGAGTCGGTGATGGCGACAATTCAAACGTTTATCATAGTCTGCAGATCACGGCTCAGCGTCGGTTTTCGCGAAGCAGTCAGATCAATATGGCTTACACATGGGCAAAGAACATGACTAACAGCCAGAACGAATTCGCGACTGCTCCGCAGAATACTTATGATCTGAAGGCCGAGTATGCTCGAGCGAACCTCGATCGGCGGCACGTATTTAATATTAACTATGTGTACGAGATCCCTTACTTTTCTGATCAGAAAGGTTTTCAGGGCAAGTTGCTTGGTGGGTGGCAGTTTTCGGGCATCTTCTATTACTACACGGGCCTCGCGTTTGCACCGGCGACTTCGTCGAACGACCCCGCCGGACTTGGCTTGCTCGGCAATTCACCTTCGGGTTCTCGGCCGGACATGCTCTGCGATCCAAACGCAACGGCTACGCATGATCTGACACCGGCGGTTTGGTTCAACACAGCGTGCTTTGCTAACCCGCCGGCCGGGGATAATGATGTAGGTAACGCGGGACGCAATACGATCAATGGACCGTCCACCACGCGATTGGATGCGACTCTGGCAAAGAACATTCGCTTTAGCGAGTCGAAGAGCATTCAGCTTCGATGGGAGGTCTTTAACGTCCTAAACCATACGAACTTTACTACCTTCTCGAGCACAAACGTTACCAGCTCGGTCTTCGGACAGATCAATTTGGCGGCTGCGAGAGATGCTAGATCGATGCAGTTAGCGATCAAGTTCAGCTTCTAACGTTGCTTTTAGGCGTAAGAGGTAGATCAGTAGCCCGCGACACAAGAAGTCGCGGGCCTTTTTCTTTTGGTATATTTGAGACGCAAAACTCGTATGTCCAAGACGCTACTAAAGAACGCAACGATCGCTTCGAGCAATCAAGGCGAAACATCCGGCTCCGTTCTGATCGAACAGAAGGGCATCGCGGCGATCGGAGCACCCGCCACCGATCTCGTGTCGGTAGACGCGGTCGATCTGTCCGGTACGTATCTGCTGCCGGGGTTCATCGATATTCACAACCATGGTGCGGTTCGGCATGATGTGAATGCTTCGACGGCGGAGGAGCTGTTTGAGGTCGCGGCGTTTCTGGCGCGGAATGGTGTGACGGCTTGGCTGCCGACTCTCGTGCCTGACTCGGATGAAAATTACGCGCGCGTGATCGGCGAGATCGATCGGTTGATGGAATTGCAGGAAGGAAAGCCGGTCGCGCAGGCTTTTGGCGTACATTACGAAGGTGTTTTTGCGAATGAAGCGATGTGCGGGGCGCTGCGGCCAAGGTATTTCCGCAACTTTCCGGGCGCAGAGAACCACCCCGTCAGCGAAACGCCGACACCCCTCCTTCGTAAGGAGGGGAGCTTGTTGCCTCGACTGAAAAAAGGCGTGCATATGACGACACTGGCGCCGGAGGTTGAGGGTGGGATCGATCTGATCAAACACCTGGTCGGCAAGGGCTGGATAGTTTCGGTCGGACACACGCGGGCGGATGCAAAAACGCTGGATGCTGCGTTTAACGCAGGCGCTAGACATCTGACGCATTTCTTTAACGCGATGACGGGCATGCATCATCGCGACATCGGCGTTGCGGGATGGGGCTTGTCGCGAAGTGGGGTGACCTTTGACATTATTGCGGACGGCATCCACGTCGCGCCGCAGATGCTTGAATTAGCATGTCGCATTAAGGGAGAGCACAAGGTCTCGCTGATCAGCGATTCGGTCGCTCCCACGGGCCTCGGCGATGGTGAGTTCGAGCTTTGGAGCGAAAAGATCTCAGTTAAGAATGGCCGCACGCTAAACGAACGTGGAAGTATTGCGGGCTCGGTAATAACTATGCACGATGCGGTCAAACAGATGCTCGCTCTCGGGTTTTCGATGAGTGACGTTTCTCATATGGCTTCGGCAAATCCTGCAAAACTGATTGGTCTGGATAAAGAAATAGGTTCGATCGAGATCGGCAAACGCGCTGACCTGGTCGCGATGGATAAAGACGGAAACATCAAATTCGTCTCGATCGGCGGTGAGACGGTAAAGGTTTAATAACAAATCTGTCGTAAAAAGTGTACCGCCGCCATCTTGGCGGCAGTCCTGTGGGGCTCCTGCCCACAGTCCGGCGGCAAGATGCCGCCGAGACAGCCGGCTGGAAGCCGGCGGTACTCCTTGTTGATTATTCCTCTTCGTCGGCACCTTTGGCGGCGTCGCCTTTTTGGCCCCAGCTTTTCATTCGGTCCTGAAATCGCTGCTTCATCTGGTCGCGCATTTGTTCTGCCTTCGCTTTTTGTTCGTCGGTCAGAATTGCGAAGACCTCCGACTTAACGTGCTCGCGGGCGACTATCATTTGTGCAATCAGAGCGCCCTGCTGTTTTGCAAGCGTCTGAAGCTGAGCGTCGTCTGAGCCGTTCAGCGCAGCGATCTTTTCATGGTTGGCCTTGAGCTGTTCCATCAGCGGCTGCACCGTGCCCTTGTTGGCCTCAAAAATCTCTTTCACCTTTCCCTTTTGATCGTCGGTCAGATCTAACTGCCGAAACATCATCATCGGTCCGCGGCCGGGGCCGTGCATACTCTTATGCATGACCCGCTGGGCGACGACAAACATTCCGCCGACAAGCAAAACCGCCGAGGCGGCCAAAATTGCGATCGTTCTTGTTTTCATATTACTGCTCCCTGGTAAGGGCGCCCCCCAGGCGCGCCTCTCACATACCTGCAAAACGAAATAATACTCCGGCCGAATGTCTCGATTTCGTTAATTAGTGTAAAGATATGTAAAACCCGTAAAATGCAGATGGTTTTTCGATAGAATTCATTCGGGAAAAATGAACAGGATCCTCATCATTGACGACGACGAAGAGTTGTGTGAGCTCGTCGCCGAATATCTCACGGTCGAGGGGTTTGAGACAAAGGCGGTCCATGACGGTGCGGCCGGGCTCGATTCGGCGTTGTCGGGCGACTATGACATGGCCGTTCTAGATGTGATGCTGCCGAAAATGAATGGCTTCGATGTGCTCAGAAGTTTGCGCTCTTCGTCACGGCTTCCTGTTCTGATGCTTACCGCGCGGGGCGACGACATGGAACGTATTGTCGGGCTCGAGATCGGTGCTGATGATTACCTGCCAAAGCCATTCAATCCGCGCGAGCTCGTCGCCCGGCTGCGCGCCATTCTTCGGCGGAGTGAAACAGCGGAAGCGTCCGACCGGGCAAGTGACAAAGTTGTCGTCGAGGACCTCGAGTTGGCCCGATCGGCTCGGACCGTAAGGCTCTCGGGCGATGAGATACCCCTGACGTCGGTAGAATTCGATCTGCTGACCGAACTGGCGGCCGAGGCGGGAAAAGTTGTACGAAAAGATGATCTGAGCGAGCGTGTGCTCGAGCGAAAGCTCTCGCCGTACGACCGCAGCCTCGATATGCACATCAGCAATCTCCGTAAAAAGCTCGGCCCCCGGCCCGATGGCAGCGAGCGGATCAAAACGATAAGGTCGGTCGGTTATATTTACACCGTTTTATGAATCTCTTTTTTAAGATCTTTCTTTGGTTTCTGGCTGCCGTCGCGTTGATGATCGGGATCGTCGTGTTCATCAACTGGTCGGTTCAGACCGAACCGGTGATGAGCCGCTGGCGCGTATCGGTCCACAACCAGATGAATATTTATGCGGACACCGCCGGACAGATCTACGACAGCGAAGGCGAAGCCGGGCTCAAACAATTTCTTGATCGGATCCATGATGCCGAGACGGTCAGCGAGGTCGATCTGATCGACCCTGAAGGCAGAATGTGGCTCGGCGACGGAACGACCGCCGGCAATTATTCTGATCTCGTGCAGCGGGCCTTTGCGAGTAACGGAGTAGAGCTCGACACTTCGCTTCCAACGACCGCGTTGGCGGCACGACCGATCACGTTTGCAAACGGAAAAAGCTACGCTCTTGTCGTAAGATGGGACCGTCCGAGGCCGGTGGCTATTTTTGGCGAGTCACAGCTTAGATATCTTCGGCTCGCGGGGTTGCTGATAACGGCGCTTCTTGTCTGCTATGCGCTGGCAAAATATCTTTCGTCACCGATCGGCAAGATCCGACAGGCGACACAACAATTGGCTGAGGGCAATTTAACGACGCGCGTCGCCGACCGTATCGGCCGCCGACATGACGAACTGGCCAAGCTCGCTCGCGACTTTGACCTGATGGCCGAGCGGATCGAGTCGCTCGTCACGTCGCAGCAGCGGCTGTTGCGCGATATTTCCCATGAGCTTCGGTCGCCGCTGGCGAGGATGAATGTTGCGCTGGGGATCGGCAAGCAAAAGGCTTTGCCTGAGGTTGGTCAGTTGTTCGAACGGATCGAGTCGGAAGCCGATCGGCTGAACGTCATGATCGGCCGGCTGCTTACGCTTTCCAAGCTCGAAAGCGGCGCGCTCGATTACGAAAAAGAGCCCGTTGATCTTGTTGAAATAGTGGCTTCGGTCGTCGACGACGCGGACTTTGAGGCGCGACCACTCGGCAAGAACGTCAATATGAGAGGCGACGGTTCATGCATCGTCGACGGTAACGAACCGTTATTGAGAAGCGCGGTCGAGAACGTGCTTCGGAATGCAGTGCGGTATACAAAAGAAGGCTCGACCGTTGATGTCGCAGTTGAGCACAAAGATGAAAAAGTGACCGTGTCGATCGAAGACCATGGCGGCGGCGTCCCCGAGGACGAGCTAAACAATCTCTTTAAGCCATTCTATCGGATCGGTGAGGCCCGCGAGAGGTCCACGGGCGGCATAGGATTAGGACTAGCGATAGCCGATCGGGCGATCGCCGCACATGAGGGTTCGATCTCTGCGAGAAATACACGTGACGGGCTAAAGGTCGTGATCGGCCTCAGGTGCGCGTCAAACGGAACTCGGCAAAAGACGTCTAATCAGTCAAACGGCGGCGGCGCGCGTCGATGAACGATCTGACCGAGAGCACGACAAATACAAGACAGATCAGCGACATCGCCAGCTGCGAAACGGTCGCTGCGGACATTGAGAACGTTGCGTAATTTGCGATCACTCGACCAGCAGGAAAAATAAATCCCAACAGCCCGAGAAGCACCGCGACATGCATCATATGCATCCGCAGGCTCTCGCGCGCACGCCCAATATAGGCCAGCACGATGATCGCTATCCCAAACGCCGCCGGGATCAGCGCGGTCGGACTGGCGTGGCCCTCGGTTAGTCCATAGACATATCCAGCCACGCCGAGAATGACTAACAGAACACCGCAAACGATCGCAACACCAGTCATATATTTTGCTCGAATGTTATCGGCCCAGAACGGGCAGGACGATCGCAGACGCGTTTCTGCCGCCGTAATAGACCCTCTCCGTCGCCTTTCTGAAATCTGCGTTCGTCGCCGTTTGGTAGTTGGCCATGAATTGCTGCGGATTACGAGCGACGAGCGGAAACCACGTACTCTGGATCTGCACCATGATCCGGTGGCCCTTCCTGAAAGTGTGCATGATGCCGGGCATCACGAATTCCAGCTTCGCTGGCGTGTTTGGCCGTAAAGGCTCGGGACGCGAAAAACCATCTCTGAATCTGGCCGGCATCGGTTCACCGCGAAGCAACATCTCGTATCCGCCGGGCTGAAAGACCGACGACGCAAAATTTGCAGGGGGCTCGACTCCTTCAGGATAGCGATAAGTGTCCGGAAACACATCGACCAGCTTTATCACGAAATCAGAATCCGTCCCGCTCGACGAGATGAACAGCGACGGTTTGAGGTCGCCAGCGACGGTCACGTCACTATCGAGCGGCGCCGTCTCGTAGGTCAGCACGTCGGGCCGCGTTGCGGCGAAACGCTGGTCCTCGGTCATATAGTCGCGGGGATACGCGGCCGGAACCGAGAGTATTTTTTGGGTGTAGGGAACCGGATTCATCGGATCGGAGACGTATTCGTCATATCCCGTTGGTCCGGACGAACCATTGAAAGAGAGCCCGCCGTTCGCCGTGAGATACAGTGGCCTTTCTGTCACGTCCTTTGGCGTATAGGTGTCGAACGACCGCCATTCGTGTGAACCCGTGTCAAACAGATTGACCTCGTGGATAGCCGACATATCGCCCTTGTCTTTCAGAAAGTGATTGAAAAACTGCAGCTGCATCTTCTGTCGAAAATAGTCGCCTGTTCGCTGTTCGAAATATGCCGTGCCCAGCCAGTCGCCGGCAATGCCGGCCCAGCCGCCGTGATACCACGGGCCAACGACAAGCACGTTGAACAGACCGGGATTCATTTTCTCTATAGACTCGTATGTGTGCAGCGCGCCGTAGAGGTCTTCGTTGTCGTACCAGCCGCCGACGGTCATTGTCGGGCAAGTGATTCCCTTAAGCCGCGTTAGGATGTTATGAGCTTCCCAGTATGCGTCATTGTTGGGATGCTGCATCATCTCGTCCCAAAACTTAATGCGCACGCCCAAGCCCTTTTGATATAGGTCCGCGATCTCTTTTAAGCCACCTGCCTTGAGGAAAAAATTGTACTGATCCGACTCGTCCGGACCTTTCCATGGCCTCAGGTTGCTGTTATCGGGAACGGGCACGGGCCTCTCCTGCCCAAATGTGGCAAAGAACCTCCAGTTTTGTGCAAGAAATAGCGCTCCGTTGTGATGCATGTCGTCGCCATGAAACCAGTCAGACACAGGAGCCTGAGGCGAGCATGCCTTCAGCGCGGGATGTGAATTTATCTCGCCCGACGAGGTGTAAAAGCCGGGATAAGAAATGCCCGTCAGGCCAACGCGGCCATTGTTGTTCGCGATATTTTTGACAAGCCAGTCGACCGTATCGTAGGTGTCGGTCGACTCATCCGTCTCGGTCGGTTTGTCGTGGGCCACCTGTTGCGGACGCTCATCGAGAAACTGCCCTTCGCTCATGTAACGGCCGCGGACGTCTTCGTACACGAAAATATATCCCTCGCGAGCAAACTGAAAATCAGGACCAAGACTCGTCTTCATACGATCGGCTTCGTATGGCCCCACCGAGTACGGCGTCCGGTTAAGCATTATCGGATAGGCTTGCGACTTGTCCTTTGGCTCGTAGACCTCGGCAAACAGTTTCATGCCGTCGCGCATCGGTATCGACACCTGCCGTTTCGTGTAATTGTTTCGAATATAGGCGGCGAGATCTTGCTGTTCCTGCTGCGAGAGCTGAGCAAAACCAGAGACCGAGAGCGCGAGAAGAAGAACGAGGAAAAGCACAGACCTTCTGAACATACCTTGGCTCCTGAAGCAAGTTGAGGATGTGTATAATACAAGTATTTTCTCGCACGGAGTGGCGAAAAACAAGCTGCCTCAATTTGCAGAGCGCATCTCGGCAACCATCGTTTCGATCGTCTCCCGCAGGTGGTCGGTAACGATCGTATATTTTTCGGCCGGAGTTAAAACACCCGCTGAGGCGGCCGATTCCGAGATGATGTCGCGCGCGTAGAAGGGCTCGCCGAATCGGACCTTTACTTTTGCGAGACGGATGCGACCAGAGTGACGTGGCCAGACTTTATAAAGGCCGTCGAGGCCGACGGGTATGACCGGCAGATCGAGCTCGGTTGCCAATATCGCAGCGCCCTTCTTGAATTCGTGAAATTGTCCGTCGAAACCGCGCTCGCCCTCCGGGTAGATGTGCAGGATCTTTCCATTCTTCAGACCCGCCGCGCCGGCGCGCATCGCACGCATTAATTCGGCGTCCGGATTTACAGGAACGACTTGCAGCATCCGGGACACCCAAGTCATAAGCCCGCCTTCCCAAAACTCGCTGGCACCGACGTGAAAAACGTCGCGGAAGATCTTTAGCGGATAGTTCGAGCAGACAACAAAGGGATCCAGGAAACTCTGGTGGTTCGGGCAAACAAGAAATGTGTCTTGAGAACCGCCTTTGGTCGGCCGCATCGATGTTAGATTTTCCAGCCCTTCGACCTCGAGACTGAAAAGTAGACGGCAGACCAAGTTGAAACATCGGTAAACGAGCCACGCAAATGTACCAAACAATGGTCGCCTCTTTAGCACCGGTTTGATCTCGGGTACGTTTGCATCGGCCTTTTCGACGATCTTTCCCCAATTAAGGTCGATCGAATCTGTAACAGCACTTTCGATCCCGTGCTTTCTGACCATCGCGATCACATCGGCGACGGTCAGCGCAGTAGCGGCTTCCTCGGCGGCAAATTCGGTTGAAAAGACCTGTTCAAGTGCGGCAAGCGTCTCAGCCCGGCCGAGAGAATCGAGACCGAGATCGATCTCGAGGTTCATGTTGGGATGAACGATCGCGCCTGGGTCCTTGACATTGTTCTTTATCACCGCGACCACTGCGTGGCCGACATCCGAGCCGACCAATTCGAGATCAGCTGGGGTAAGCTCCCACGGTTTGTGATCGGCAAGGTGCGAATTGCCGTTGCCGTTCTCGACCATGTGCATCAACTCGAATCGCTTGATCTTACGAGTTGCCGTACGGGGCAATGGATCGGTTCGGATGATGTAATCGCGGACGCGTTGATACTCGGGCAGCTCGCGGCCGAGGTTATCGAGGCCATGCCGGATGGCCTCTTTCGAATTGGCGATCTTTTCCCGGCGCAGATATTCGAAATTGGGCACGACGACAGCCGCGAGCTTTTCGGCACCGGCGCCGCCTTCCGCGTCGCGAATTCCGATTACTGCCAGCTCCTCGACAAGCTGCGACTTTAAATAGTGTGCTTCGACATCTTCCGGGTGAACATTTTTGCCGGACGGCAAAACGATCACGTCCTTTGCCCGGCCGACGATGTAAAGATGGCCTTCGTCATCGAGCCGACCGAGATCGCCGCTGCGAAACCAGCCGTCGTCAGTAAACGCTTCGCGCGTTGCGTCGGGATTTTTGTAATAGCCGCTAAATACGGCGCTGCCCCGAATTAGGACCTCGCCAACACCATTCTTATCAGGATGGTCGAGTCTGACCTCGGTGCCTTTTAGAGGCTTTCCGACCGAACCAACAACATTGTCGTTTTCGTAAGTCCCGGTTGCGGCACCGCTTGTCTCGGTCAGACCGTAGCCCTGAAGGATCGTAAAACCGAGCTTGTGAAAATCGCGTGCGATATCCTCGTCAAAACGCGACCCGGCCGACACCGCTAAACGCAAGTGACCGCCGAATGATTCGTGCACCTTGCCGAACAATTTCAGGCCTAAGTTTAAGTTTAATATGTCGCGAGTAAAGCCGTTGATCCCGAGCATCATTCGAAAGAGCGTTCGAACAATAAGCGGTTTTGATTTGACCGCGTCGAAGATCTTCTTGTGAAACAAATACCAAAGGCGCGGGACAGTCGTTAGTATTGTCGGCTCGAACTCCTTCAGCGCGTCTGCCAAAGCCGCGGGCGATAGCTCCTTCAAATAACCGACCTCGCACCCGAACGTAGATGAGACCCATAGGTTGACGATCTGCAAATAAGCATGAAACAGCGGCAAGAGGCTGAGAATCTTTTCTTTATCGGAGAGATGAAGCATCTCGTTGATCCCGTCCAGCTCGGCCACAATATTGCCGTGCGTGAGCGGAACACCCTTAGGCGTGCCTGTCGTCCCGCTTGTGTACATCAGCAGAGCGATGTCGTCGGAGGCGGATCTCGGGATTTGGGATGCAAAGCTTTCAGGAAATGGAGTTGATGACCAGTCCGCAAATGGAGCGTAATCATTTGCTGAAACGGACCAAACAACCAATGGAATATCACGTCCGCTTTTCTGTAGAACCTCATCGAATTTGTTGAGCGTCTCAGAGCCGACGAATACGAGCTTTGCTTCAGAGTTTTCGAGAAAATTTGCGAGCGTCGCCGTCTCGCCGTGTGGGTCCATCGGGACGACAACGGCGCCTCGGTAGAGCGTTCCGAGATAGGCGATCGCCCATGATGGGTGGTTCTCGCCGAGGAGAGCAACGCGGTCGCCGAAGCCGATGCCTTCCTGTTCAAGTCGATACGCAATGGAGCGGATCATCTGAAGCGAGCGACCGAAGGTGTAAACTTCAGAATCGTCGCCGACGATACGCATTGCTATTTTTTCGGGCCGCGATTCGGACGAATCGACGAGGCGCTTGAGAAAAGAGCCGGACATTTATTTTCGGGC
>Ga0207707_10005978_pt1 | contig 10650 bp, 16 predicted proteins | sample KBSC83BmetaG_FD_184336 | JGI IMG/M metagenome (GOLD analysis project Ga0207707, IMG submission 184336) | Corn rhizosphere microbial communities from Kellogg Biological Station, Michigan, USA - KBS C8-3B metaG (SPAdes) (version 2) | ecosystem: Host-associated > Plants > Roots > Rhizosphere ... | reverse complement strand
GACCACACGGACAGCGAGCCGGGTTGTGTGAGACCGTGCGCGAGCGACATGGACAGGATCACCGCCATCGGATCATTCACGCCCGACTCCACCTCGAGCGTGGAGCCGACGCGGCGCTTGAGATTCACGCCGCTGCCGCGCAACACCGCGAACACCGCCGCTGCGTCCGTGGACGACACGATCGCGCCGAGCAGCAGCGCGGCGGGCCAGTCGAAGCCCAGGAGATGCGCGGCGAGGCCGGTCACGGCGGCTGTCCCCATCACACCCGCCGTCGCGAGCACCCCGGCCGGGCGAATCACTTCGCGCACCGCCGACAGGGACGTATTCAGTCCGCCGTCGAAGAGGATGAAGACCAGCGCGGCCGTGCCCAGGCGGAAGGCGAACCCGTAGTTCTCGAACGCGATGCCGCCAATCCCCTCGGATCCGGCGAGCATCCCGATCACCAGAAACAGCAATGCCACCGGGAGCGAGAACCGCTCGGTGGCACGGCTGAACAGGACGCTCACCGCGAGCAGGATGCCAACGGTGGCGAGAAAGACCGCGGTCGCGAGCGGCTCGGTGACAGGCATGGCGACGCTGTCGGAGTGGAAGATGGACGCTGCACGGCGAGAGACGAATCTGTCGCCGTCACTCGATCGCGGGCAAGCTGCCATGCACCGCCAGGCAACCACGTTCCGCTATGATCGTGACTGCATGCCTTCGCTATTGAGAATCCACAGGGCGACGATTCGCCCCCTCTCGACGCGGTATTGGAGCTCTGTTGGCGCGCCAACTGAACTTTGACCAGTTTGCAGGCGTGAATGTACCGTTGCAAGCGCGGACAGGACAGCAAGCGCTTCTCAAGACTCGACGCGACCGTCCCGACATTGCGCGCGCATACAGGTGCGATTGAAATTCCAGTCCCGCACCTGAAGTCCTCTCATCGGGAGCACCACATGGATCATCATGTCTGAGACGTCGCCGCCAATGCTGCGCGTGCACGGCTTCGGCATGTCATTCGACGGCTTCAGTGCCGGCTTCGATCAAGACCTCGAGCATCCGCTCGGCGGCGGCGGCGAGGCGCTGCTCACCGGGCTCAACCTGCCGGGCCTGGGCTGCAAATGCCCCGTGTGCACTATGGGCGCGCGGGCCATGCACGTCACGCTGCTACGGCGTGCGTGAATCTTCCAACTGACTGATGGGGACCACATGGACGAAAAGACACTGTTCACGAACCACTGGACGAGAGAGGCGGAGACGACGCACAAGGTGCTGGACCGGATTCCGGAGAGATCCTCCTACCGTCCCGATCCCAGGTCGCGCACTGCGCAGGAGATCGCCTGGCAGCTCGTGTGCGAGGAGAAGATGATCATCGAGGCGCTGGAGAACGGGACGGCCGCATGGGCGCCGCCCGCCATGCCGGCGACGATGCAGGAGATACTGGACGCCTATGACCGCCAGAGCGCCGACATCGCCAGGCGCTGGAAGGCGCTGCCGGGAGCACGCTGGGAGGGTGAGATCGAATTCTTCGGCAGCAAGCGCCCCGCGTCGGCGATGGCGTGGAGCTTTCTGTTCGACATCGTACACCACCGCGGGCAGATCTCGACGTATCTGCGGCCGATGGGGTCCACCGTCCCGCAGATCTACGGGCCGAGCGGGGATGAACCGTGAGCCGGATTGGTGGGCAATCCATGGCGCTGCTGATGGCAATGCTGATCGCAAATGCCGGCGCGTTGTCAGCGCAGTCCACCGATCAGCTACACACGGACTGGGCTGACCTGGCCCGCTACCGCGATGCGAACGCGCAACTGGGGGCACCGCATCCGGGCGAGCAGCGCGTCGTGTTCATGGGCAATTCGATCACCGACGCGTGGGCGCAGTACTTCGACAGCATGTTTCCGGGCAAACCCTATGTGGGACGGGGCATCAGCGGGCAGACCACACCCCAGATGCTGGTGCGGTTCCGACAGGATGTGATCGCGCTCAACCCCAGGGTCGTGGTGATTCTGGCAGGGACCAACGACATCGCCGGCAACACTGGTCCCTCGACGCTGCAGATGATCGAGAACAATCTGGCCTCAATGACCGAACTGGCGCAGGCGAACGGCATCAAGGTGGTGCTCAGCTCCGTGCTCCCGGTCTTCGACTACCCTTGGGCGAAGGGACTCGAGCCGGCGCCGAAGATCGTCGCGCTCAACGCGTGGATCAGGGACTATGCCGCAGCACACGGTGCGATCTATCTCGATTACTACAGGGCGGTGTCGGATGAGCGAGGGGGGATGCGCTCGGACCTTTCGACCGACGGCGTCCATCCGAACGAGGCGGGTTATCGCGTGATGGCGCCGCTGGCGGAACAGGCGATCGAGCGGGCGCTGAAGAGGCGGAGGTAGGGCGACGGGCGAACTACAGCTCGAGTTCAGCAGCCAGACGCGACGGAGCTCGGTTTCACCACGCCGCAGTGAGCGACTCGCGTACAGTTGCTCGCTGCGCCACAAGGTCCTGTTGGCCCGGCGTGAGCATGACCACACCCCAGCCACGACTCGGATAACCGAGTGTTGCGAAGATCTTGTTCGCGACTCGAAAATCTGGATGCCCCATGTGCGACGACTCGACAGCCGCGGGCAGGCTCAACGCGAGGCGGCGAAATTCGGCGGCGGTCATGCTCCGTGTCGGAATGGTGTACCGGGTGGGATCGTGCGGCTTCGCATCCAGCGGTTGAACCAAGTTTGCAGGCATTTCGCTCGCGGCGCCAGTTCGTTGCGATCTGGCTGGAGCGGCAAAGCGAAGGCCGAGTGTTCTTCACACGTGTTGCCGATCCTGCCGGATTACAGACTATCACCCATCATCCCGGCAGTTCAGACTCGCGATCTCCGCAAGCGCGGTGTGAGCGAGAAGCGCGAGCCGCACGTGCGTGTGTGGAGGTGATGCCACTCCCGCCACGCCGAATCGTCGGGCGTCGGATCAGCGCAGGGAGCCTGCGACCACGGTGTCCTGAACTCATTCCGCAATGTCCCGAACGACGCGGCAAGGGTTGCCCACCGCAAACACTCCGGCGGGGATGTCGGGCGTGACGACACTGCCTGCACCGATGACGGCGCGCGGGCCGATCGTGACGCCCGGCAGGATGATGGCGCCACCACCAACCCACACATCGGCCCCGATGTCAATCGGTTTCCCGTATTCTTCGCGGCGTCGGGCCGCGGCAGCAAGCGGGTGCAGCGGCGTGTAGATCTGGACGGCGGGACCAAAGAGACTGAAGTCGCCGATGCGCACCGGGCACACGTCAAGCACGACACAGTTGAAGTTGAAGAAGACGCGTTCGCCAAGGTAAATATTCTCGCCGTAGTCACAGTAGAACGGCGGCTGCATCCAGACGGTCTCGCCGCCACTGCCAAACAGGTCGCGGAGGATCGCTCGCCGCTGCTCGGTCTCGGCCTCACGCGTGGTGTTGAGCGCGTGACACAGATCGCGCGCGCGGGCGCGCCGCGCGACGAGCTCGGGATCGAGGGGATCGTACAGGCTGCCGGCCAGCATCTTGTCACGTTCGGAAAGCATGATGGCGGGTGAAGGTTTCCGGGGTCAGGCTGCCGTGCAGACAGCGGCCCCGTCGGTGATGCGAGCTGCAGTGAGGGCGTTCAACTTGATGGCTTGCGTCATCGGTGTGTGCTTCGAAGGTGCTCGCGAACAGGAGGCGACGATTCCGATTGCGAGGATCAGCCGCTTCGCAGTGCAACGCCGCAACACGATCTGAAGTAGCAACGGTTGAGTTGAAAGAATCCTGGTCCGCCCAACGCCCGAAATCACGCGCAAGCGAATCAGATGAGAGCGCGCGGCGAAGCCGCCGCTTCCATAGCTCCCCCGTCGGATTCAACGATCGTCATGCGCCAGCCAAAGAGGTGGTGGACGATCATCGGTCGATCAAACCGGGGAGACGGTTGAGCGTGGCGACATAGGAATCATGATCGTATGGGCGATTGTCGCGGATCATCACGCTCATCTCCTGAAGAAGCGCGGCCGAGATCCAGCGCATCGCTTCACCCTCGGCAATGCCATCGCGCTGGAGGCGAGCCAGGGTCAGCGCGGTCTCGGGCGGGTCATTGTTGGCAATCTGATCGAGAACGGTCTCGCGTAAAACCCGTTCAACTTCCGGACTGGCGCGCTCTGACATGTCGAAATGCGTGTTGGCGTATGACGCTCCGTGTGTTCTCTCCCTGTGACCGGCGCCTGTTCCAGTTTCACGATCTGATTCCTCTTTTAGTCCGGCCCCTTTTACGCTTTTCAGGTCGGCCGATGAATAGCTGACATTCGTCGGGGTCCGGTGTGAATTGGCCCATGCCTCGACGCCTGCTGCGCGATGCTCGCACGTTGGCCCCGGCCGCGCAAGAAGAGAAGCGGCGGACGGCGATCCGCTTGCGCCAGGACGGCGAGACTTTCGTCGCGATTGGTGCGCTGCTCGGGGTGCACTACATGACCGTGAGCGGCTGGTGGCACCGCTTCGAGGCCGGTGGTCTCGAGGCGATCGCCGCGCAACGCCGCGGGCGCCGGATGGGGACGCAGCGCACGTTGACGCCGGCGCAGGAGCGCACCCTTCGGCGGCTCGTGGCCGACCAGACGCCGGATCAGCTGCGGATGCCGTTCGCGCTGTGGACCCGCGCGGCAAGACGCCCGTGCCTGAGGTCGTGGCGCGCCGGAGCCAGAGAAACTACCGTCCGACCAGCCCTCGGCTACACTCGCCGAAGCCATGCCGACGATCAAGGGCATCCCCGGGCCGCATCGTCTGTTCTTCTGGAGTTTCGACTGTGCCGAGCCCACCCATGTCCATGCCCAGCGTGAGCGGGCCACGTGCAAGTTCTGGCTTGATCCTGTGGTGCTGGCGGCCAATCACGGCCTCACGCCGCGGGATCTCACGGCCGTGCGACGCATATTTTGGAACACTGAACCCGCATTCTGGAGGCCTGGCGTGAGCACTGCGGCGCACCCGGGTAGCGACCCGCGCGTGAAGGCGATCGAGGTGACCGCGGATCTCATCATCGCACATCTGGTGGATGGCCGCACGATCAGTGTGCCGCTCGCCTGGTCGTGGCGGCTCTCTGACGCCACGCCCGACCAGCGTGCGCACTACGAGATCATCGGCGACGGCACGGGTGTGCACTGGCCGGCGATCGACGAGGATATCAGCGTGCGCGGCATGCTGGAGCGGACTCTCGCTCCTCGCCCCGCCGGTCGATAGCGTCGGATGCGCGCACGCCCTGCTCGTGTTGGATGTGTGGCAAACCGCGGCGTTATCAGCGAGAACTCTCCGTGCACGAGCAGCGGGCCCTGCTGCCCGGCAACGCCTGTGTTCAGCTGCATGGCGGCCAGGTTGGAGCCTTACTCGCGCGAGGAACGCTGTGCCGCCATGTCAGCTGCGACGACTCGTTCGGCGGTGTTGCGCTCAGGCGGGGAGGCGGGACGGTAGCGGTGCTCGACGAAGCGCGTCCATCCTGCCTTGGACTTCGACTCGACAACCCAGTGGAACCCGCCGTCGGGCGCCGGCCAATACGCCATCCGCGCCCGGCCCGCCGGCATCTCAGCCTCGAAGCCAATCGCTTCCGGGTGAAGGTCGCTGACATCCCCGAGCACTCCGGCCGAGTGCTTCCCGTCGGACGTGAAGGACCAGAAGCATACGTCCCCGTCCGCCCCAACCCCGATAAGCGCCCGCTCTTCGTACGACGCGCCGGCACCGGGAGGCCCAAACTCCCACCGCACGTCCAGCTGCAGGTATCGTCCGGCGAGCACCGGCGCAATCGCGCGGTAGCAGCGCACCGGCCCCCGCGGCGATTCCGCTTCTGCGAGCCACGTACCGTGCAGCGGCGCGAAAGGCCCGAGCTTCCCACGTCCCTTCTTCCAGAGCCTTGCCATAGAGGTTCTCCCGTCCGCCGAACGCTGAGTTCACCGGCAAGCGCACATCACAAGATGCGGCGGTGGAGTCGCTGCGTTCAATAGCGCGCTTGTCCGGTGCAACGATTCGTTAGCCCGGCGGCGCAGCGATGGTTGGATCAGCACGACTCGACTCCCGCATGCGCGATGCGCCAGCGGCCAGCCAATCGGACATACACGAGCTGCAGGACATTGGGCTCATCGCGAGCGGGGCACCACCGGGCCTCGGCGTCGTACTCGACGAGGAGTGTATCGGGCCCGCGGTGGCTCCCCCACACAGGACGCAACGTCTGGGCGACCACGCGGGCTGTGCGGGGCTCGGTGCGGCCGAATGTGAGCGCCCATACGACCGGCTGTGGAGCGGTGCTGAGGTGCACGAGCGCGAGGGAGTCGGCGGCGGCTCCGTGGCTGACGAAGGCGCGTGCCAGATCGGTCTGCCGGCCCCAGACGGCGGCGGCGATGAGGTGGGTGCGTCGAACGTCGTAATGCACGGCGAAGCCGAGGACCACGAGGCCCAGCACCGCGATGCCGAGAATGCGGAGCAGCCGATTCATCGATGCCTCCGTGCCAGGCTAACGCCGAGTTCACCCGCAAGCGCTCACTCGCCAGGCGCAAGGATGCTCGCTTGAATGCGATCTCGCCAGGCGCTCACCTGGTTGCCCGGTCGCGCTTGGGATCTGGCTCCACTTTCGTTGACACTCTGTGTTACGCCGCTTGGCGTTCGAAGGCAAGAGGCGAGTGATACTCCAGTGCCGAATGCATGCGCACCAGGTTGTAGTAGCGGATGTATCCGCGGAGCTGACCCCGCAGCTCTCGCGCGCTCCTGAAGTGCACGCCCCGCGTGAGCTCCGCCTTGAGCGAGTGAAAGAACGACTCCATGTGCGCGTTGTACTCCGGCCCCCGTGTGCTGGCGCTCTGCATCAGTCCCAGCCCCTTCACGCACGCCTGGAACGGTGCCGCCATGTATTCCGAGCCGGGGTCGCTGTGGAAAATGACCCCGCACACTCCCGCGCGCGGGTGCCGCGGCCCTGATCGTGGCATCGGTGACACCCCAAGCTGGTTAGGTGGAAGTGTCTACAAAAGTAGTGCAAGTACCGCTGTCAGTTGCAGCGCTCGTTAGCCAGCGGCGTCGAGATGCACATCCTGGCTCACGTCCGCCCATCACTGCGCCGCTCGGGCATTCCGCGGATGTCTCGCCAATACTCCAGCCGAACGTCCGGGTCGATGTCAACGCCAACCCGCTCGCCGTAAAGTCGATCTGCGCCGTCCTTGCGCGGCCCGGAGATCCAGTAGGCTTCACCCGTTGCAACGTCATAGAAGTTCGACTTAAACCCGCCACCCTTCAGGCTCTGAAACGTCCGGCCCTGGTAGTAGATCGTCTTGCCGGTTTTCGAGAACGAAACGCGTCCGATACGCGCCGGGCCGGTCAGGCCGCCGGCCTTGCACTCGATGTACATGATGCGTGCCTTCATAAGCATGTCGGCTGGCTAGCGCTCGAGTTAGCCCGCGAACGAATCAAATAAAAGCGAGCGAAGCGAGCCATCCATAGCTCGTTCGTCGGGCTCAACGATCGTTAGCCGGCAGGCGCATCGATCTCGACAAGCGCCTGTGACTCGCGGACGAACTCGCGCAGGGGTTGCGGCACAACGGTGAAATCCATCGCCCCAATATTGAATCGTCAGGTCTTCATGCGGCCACCGAAGCCAACGGTGCTCGTACCGATGCGAAGGAGAGACTACATCAAACTCGTCGTAGAGCGCCTCGGCGGAAGGGTTAGCGGCGATTCTTCTGACCACACCGATATCGAGTGCCAACGGATCAACCTCAGAACAGACGAGATCGAGGTCGATGTACCCTCGTTGACGATCACCCGCGCGCACGTTCAGTCGAAAGCTCGCGCGCCGATGATCTAAGCAAATTGACCGAACCAGGGCATCGTGAATGTTGACGTTTCGAACGAACTCCTGGACGCGGGACGGCAGTTGTGGAAGAATGCGATCGCGCCCAGCGAGGAACGCGACTTCCGCCGCATTGCAGTCTTCGTCCGAAAGATCGCCTGAGTGCCAGGCCTTGGTTAGAAAGCGCATCGCTGCCACTTGAGAAGACATCAATCGCCAATGAAACGAACATATGTGTGAATTTGGCCGACGGCTTGTTCAACGAATGCGCACAGCTCGGTCAGGACCGCCGCCAACTCCGTATCCAGCGTCACGTGCCGAAGCGTGCGAAGCTCCTCGAGAAGCACCGGGATTTGACCTTGATTGAACACGGAATCTCCGTACGGATCGATGAAGCGCAGGCAGCAGGTGCCCGTGTGTTGACCGACGAGCGCGGCGCTACTGCGAACGTGCCACCATGGTTCGCCCTCTCGCACTGCGTGTTCGTCCTCGATCTGAACGCTGATTGGCATCGGTGCTGGGTTGCGGGCTAACGCAGAGCTAAGCGGCGAGCGACCGCTCGCTAGCAAGACGATGGCGAATACGAGATGCTATCGCCTGGCGCTCAACCACGATGACTTCCATAGTTCTCGCGCTCGTCCGCTTCAGCGTTTGGTGAGGCAGCATGTGCATTGACGCGTCCAGTGCTACGGTGGATCATGAGGTCCGCACCTACGCCGCCCAGAGCCGAAAGACCTGACCAGATAGGAATCTGCGCCCAAAGACCGAAGTCTGGTGAGCTCCTCGCTCGCATAATCACGACACCACACAATGCTGTGAACAGGTATAGCGGTGCAGTTCGACGTACGTGTGAGACCAGCCCCGCTTCGAGCCAGCCACGGCGTCGTAGCCAGAGGCCAGTTAACGCATACACGAGGGCTCCCGCCAGCAAGGCCGGGACAATGTTGATCTCGAGACCGACGACGTTGGGACTCCTAACGGACCGCGGTAAAGCATTCATGGCCTCAATCGTTGCTCCACTTAACACAAACGCTGCGACGATGCCTGCCGGAAGCATGACGCAATAGGCGAGGCCCGCGCGGACGCTTACGGGAGTGCGCATTTGTCGTCCTGATGAGAAGGCGGTTGCTGCCTAACGTCCAGTTAAGCGGCGGGCGAATCATGCAAAAAGCGAGCGAAGCGAGCACTCCTTAGCTCGCCCGACCGCTTCAACGTTCGTTAGAGGGCGGGCGATCGAAGGTTTACGGGCAGTCTGGAACGGTAGAAGGCGGCGCACCAGGCGGTGGATCGACGTGCCCATGTAGCACGACCCGCAGTCGCGCGGTGTTCGGAGGCGGCACCTTCGATTCCAGGACCAGCTCTTCGTGTGCAAAATCGCCGGACATACCGGCCGACTGGTCATTCAGATAGAAGTCTGCGAACGCGAAGCATCGCCGGCTCAGATCCGTCCAGGCGGTATCGGAGTGAGGCACCTTAGCCAGGTGGACGATGAGCCGGTAGGTCGAATCTTTGACTTCTCGGCGAAGGAAGACCCAGCGGTACGCGATATGGGTTGGCCGCTCGACCCATGCATCGGTCACTCGAAGGTCAACGGTACGGCTCGCGGACACGACGGCTGGTGTGACTACGAGCGACGAGACGAAGACACCGCGCCGACTGGCGTCACTCGAGCTCGATGACCTCCAATCAGACGAGTACGTCTCGTCGATCGCCCGAGACACCAAAAACCATCCGGCCACCCAGAGCGCGGCGATCGCGCCCAGCACAGCCAGGAATGTACAGCGACGTCTCCATAGCGTGTCGCGCAGTGTGGTCAAGCCGCCTCCACAATGATGCGTGTCGCCATCTAACTCTCGAATTATGCAGCCATCTTATGCTGCGGAGCTGTGTGGATCACTGCATGTTCGCGCAGCATATTCTGCGTCCTCGAGACTGCGATCGCAAGCCAACTCGCGTCGGCGCCGCACTTTGAGTGACGACACAGCAATTGCTCGCGCACGTTACGCTGCTGACGCTCGCTGCATAACGTGCGCGATCGCTCATCGCGCGGCCGAGCATCGCCAACCACCATACCGGTCGCGGGTCTCCCTGTGCGCGCTCCGCGGCGCTGATCGCCCTTGATCACCACTCACCGCCTTACCACTCCTACCTCGCCTCCGCCACCTCCTGTGGCACGCCGCGATAGGCCGCTTGCAGTGTGTTCCCCAGTGCGCCAAAGAGGTTGGATCCCCAGCAGTACGCCTTGCCATCCGTGCTGACGCCGCACGCATGACGCTGGCCGGCGCTGATGCTCGCGAACGTCGTGCCGCCCTGTACGGCTTGCGGCGTGCTCCGGAGACCGTCACCGCCGCTGTAGGGACCGATGCCGAGTTGCAGATCGCTGTTCTCGCCCCAGCACCACGCCAATCCGCCTGTATCAATGGCACAGGTGAACTGGCTGCCGCTGCTGATGCGCGTGAAGGTGTGGCCACCGCTCACGAGCACGGGCGCGGCGGACGGCGCTCCGATAGTCCCGGCGCCGAGCTGACCGGCGGAATCGGCGCCCCAGCACCATGCCCGCCCGCCGGTATCCAGCGCGCAGGTGTGATCCACGCCGGTTGAAATCGACGACAGTGTGACGCCGGCCGGCAGCGCGACGCGAAGCGGCGCGGAACTGCATGGTGTGACCCCGTCCGGGCAGCGCGCTGTCGTGGGCGCGCCGAGTTGCGCGAGCGTATCCGATCCCCAGCAGTACGCGTCGCCGCTCACCGTGATGCCGCAGGTATGCTCGAACCCCGCGCTGAGCGTCGCGAATTCCGTGGGTGTTCCGGAATTCTGATCCGGAACGACGGGAATGGGCGTCGTGCTGTTCACG
>Ga0207707_10005973_pt1 | contig 10653 bp, 6 predicted proteins | sample KBSC83BmetaG_FD_184336 | JGI IMG/M metagenome (GOLD analysis project Ga0207707, IMG submission 184336) | Corn rhizosphere microbial communities from Kellogg Biological Station, Michigan, USA - KBS C8-3B metaG (SPAdes) (version 2) | ecosystem: Host-associated > Plants > Roots > Rhizosphere ... | reverse complement strand
TCTTCGTGCCCGCCGTAGCCCGGCCCGTCCCTGAGGTCCCGGTTCAGCACCTGTCCGTAAGGCGCATAGTACGTCCGTTCGACCACGTTGCGGCTGGCGTCGGTGACCACCACCTCGCTGTGGATCGCGTCGCTGGAGTAGTAGTACACCGTGTCGGCCGCATGGGCTGGCACGGCCAGCAGCAGGGTCAATGTGACGAATGCCAGCGTCAGCGCGCCGACCCGGTTCATGGCGAACTCCCGGTGGCGGGGGTCGCGTTGGTCTTCGGCGGCACGGTGGTGGTGTTGGGGGCGTTGGGATTGTCGTTGGCATACACGATTGCAGCCGCCAACACGGACAAGGCCCCCAGCGCGGGCCTTGTCTCCGTAATCAATATATGTCCTTTATTTTGCGAGTCTCCGCTCGCAAAAAATTCCACAATCTCCACGCAATACGAATTTTGTATTATCTTGCTTATCCAGTTGTCGAATTGATGAGACACCATGCTGTGGTGAGTAGTCAACACTAGTCTCTCGCCCATATGAATCTCGACATACAATTTCGTAACTGTCGGCAGCGCTTAACATTCTTGCCTTACATGATATACCGCCATGCCTCCATTCATGGCCATGAATTATGACCGGAATAACAATGCTCAATGGACCAGATAAACAATAGTATGACGAATCGCTGCAGCTATGAAAATAACCGCCGAACTCCGATGTTGAATCCACATTCGCCGAGCGCTTATCTTGGAAGCTCATCCAACGAGTACGGAAATTAAATACCATAGCGCGTTGATCCGTTGTCGCGTCGTAAACGCAACCGGCTGGATTGTAGATTGGCACAGTGCCACAGGCATTCAATGCCAATAGTAACAACCATACAGGAGCTAGGCGCGCGCCGCCTGACACTGTTTAGTCCTTAGGATTATAAAGGTAATAGCTTGCCGCGTCATATGGAAACTGATGATCATTCCCAAACTTCGTCGGATCTGACTTATATAAAGGCATCATAGCCTTGTCACCTGGAAGTTCGTGGAGACCTTCATGAATGAAGGTAGCGCTTAGGTCGCGATCCACATTCGTCGTTCCATTGAAGAGATTATGGGCTAGCGAATATGAGTCGATCGTTGTCACCGGATGACCGTGCTCACCATACCGTGGCGTGAGACCACCGCCCAAGGTGGAGGCCCGCTCGGTATCACCAGACGGGCTAGCTTTCGTTTTCACTATCGCCCCAATGAGCGCCTTCCCAACCGCACCTGCACTCGTCTTAAGTGTATGGCCATCGACGGTAATCGCAACCTTCGTATCAGGGTGCGCCATGAGCTGGTTAACGGCGTTTGTATAGGCTTTGTTTACCTGCTGGATCTGCGCTTTAGTAAATTTCCCACTATTCTCGTCCACAGTACAGTCGTAATTCCCTTTTCCAGCGGACTTGCACGTCGTCCCGGTCGGGTCTATGTACCGGTAGGGATTGTCGTTGGCATACTCGTACCGGTTGAAACTCCCCCCACCTCCATCCGCCTGCACCGGGTCGGTACTCAGAAACCTTCCCGCTTCCGGATCATAGTACCGCTGCTGCATGTATACGAGATTGGTCTCCGGATCCTCTTCGTGCCCGCCGTAGCCCGGCCCGTCCCTGAGGTCCCGGTTCAGCACCTGTCCGTAAGGCGCATAGTACGTCCGTTCGACCACGTTGCGGCTGGCGTCGGTGACCACCACCTCGCTGTGGATCGTGTCGCTGGAGTAGTAGTACACCGTGTCGGCCGCATGGGCCGGCACGGCCAGCAGCAGGGTCAATGCGACGAATGCCAGCGCCAGCGCGCCGACCCGGTTCATGACGAACTCCCGGTGGCGGGCAGCGCGTTGTTCTTCGGCGGCACGGTGGTGGTGTTGGGGGCGTTGGTCCAGCCCGAGCAGCCCTTGGCGTCGCAGGCCTGCACGGCAAGTTGATACGTGTCCGGCAGGCTGATGGTGACCACCGCGCTGGTGGCCGAACCGGTGTAGATCGTCGCCACCGCACCGTTGTTGAGATTGGTCTTGCGCACCGTATACGACGTCGCGCCGCTGACCGCACCCCAGCTCACCCCGAACCCGACCCCGGACGTCACGCTGCTGGGCGCGCTCATGGAAGGCGGCGCAATCGGGATCGGCGAGACGATCACCTGCACCGAGTTGCTGGCGGGTGCACAGACCGATTGATCACAGGCATACACCACGTAGGTATAGGTGCCGCTGGCCAGCGCGCTGGTGGTGAACGACAACCCGGAAGCGTTGTACACCGCGGTCGCCGCGCCGCCATTGAGACTCTGGTTGAGCTGATAGCGCGTGCTGTTGCTCGCGGCCGTCCAGCTCAGGGTGAACGTGCCGGTAGTGCTTGACGGGCTGCTCGCCGAGAGGTGCGACGAGGGCGGCATCAGCACGACCGCCACCGTGACCGCATTGCTTGCGCTGCAGCCTGATGCGTTGCAGGCATTCACCGTGTACGTGTAGTTGCCGTTGCCGAGGCCACTTGCGGACCATGACGTACCGCTGGAGTTGTAGACGGAGGTGCCGTTCTGGTAGAGGTTGTAGCTGCTCGCACCGGTGGTCGCGTTCCAGCTGAGCGTGAAGCTGCCGTTGGTGCTGGTGCCCTCACTGGCCGACAGGGTCGGCGCCGGCGGCACCTGCAGCACGGTGACGGTAACCTGGTTGCTGGCAAACCCGCAGGTGGATCCGTTGCACCCGTAGACCGTGTAGGTGTACGTACCATTGGGCAGGTTGCTCGAGCTCCACGAGGTGCCCGTCGCGTTGTAGACCAGCGTGCTGCCTTGGTAGAGCTGGTAGCTGGTCGCGTTCGCGACCGTGTTCCAGCTCATCGTGAAGGTGCCGGTGGTGCTGTTGGTGGTGCTGGCTGACAGGCCCGGCGCCGCGATGTGGTTCACCGCCACCGTGACCGCGTTGCTGGCGCCGCCGCAACCGGATGTGTTGCACGCTTGCACCGTGTAGGTGTAATTGCCGTTGCCGAGGTCGTTCGACGACCACGAGGTGGCGCCGCCCGTGTAAACGGTGGTTCCGTTCTGGGACAGGGTGTAACTCGTCGCGGTCGCGACCGCGTTCCAGCTCAGGGTGAACGTACCGCTGAGGCTGGACGTGGTGCTGGCGGACAGGCTCGGTGGCAGCGTCACGATCACGTTGCCCGAGGTGGTGTAGGCGCTGCAGCCGCCGGCGCCACAGGCCGCAACCTGGAACTGGTACGTCCCGGACCCTGGCACTGTCGCGGTATAGCCGGTGTTGCCGCCTTCGTAGGCGACGCCCCAGCCACCGTTGTAGGGGTACTCCTCCAGCACGTAATTGTTGGCTTGGGAAACGGATGGCCAACTCACGGAGATGGAGGTACCAAAGGAATAGGCCGGCACCGTGATCGAAGCCGGTGCCGGGGGTACCTCCGTCACCGTGCCTGAGGTGGCAAAACCGCTACACCCCGAGTCGTTGCAGGCCTGGACCTGATAGACATAGCGGCCGCTGGGCAGTCCGCTGATCGTGGTGGCGGTGTTGGTTCCGCTGTACACAGAATCCGATCCGCCGTTGTTGGCGTTTTGCCACAGCACGTAGCGGGTGGCGCCGGCCGATGCTGCCCATGACACGGAGAAGGTGCCGGTACTGTCGGACGTCGGCGTCACAGTGATTGACGCGGGTACGGCCGGCACATTGGGCGGTGGGGAGGGCGCATTGTTGGCGACCACCCGTGCGATCAGCGTGTCGCCGAGATAGAGGTAATCCGTGGCGTTCTGCGTGGACGGCTGCCATTGGTATATCAACTGGCCGGCCTTGCTGTAGTCGGAGTCCAGCAGGATGCCGCCATACAGCGTTTCGTTCTTTTGGACGCGCCGCCCGGCGGCATCGTAGAGATAACTTCCGACCCCCGGCACGCTGCGCAGGCGATTGGCCATGTCGAACTGGTAGGACGCTCCGTCCTTGTTCGCGAGGTTGCCTTGCACGTCATAGGTGTAGGTGTGCAGGTTGTAAACGGTGCCCGGCTCGACCAACCCCACAAGCTGGCCATTGGCGTTGTACGAATAGGCGAGACTGGAGTAACTACCGACGCTGGCGGAGAGCAGGTTGCCGAGCACGTCGTAGCTGTAGAGCGCCTTGTCCGCGCTGCCGCTGCCGAACATGGGCGAATCGGCTTCCGTGAGGCGATCCAGTCCGTCGTAGGTCATGTCGCGGTTGCCGACGTTGCCCGCGGTGGAATCGGTGATGGCTGCAACGTTGCTGTCACCGTCGTAGGCGTAGCTGTCGTCGTGCACGGCCGTGCCGCCGTAACTGTCCGAGCTACGATCCACCAGGCCACGTTCGTTCTCGGTCATGGTGTGCACGAGACCATTGCCGTAGGTGTACGAAGCGATCGCGCCGTTGGGGTAGTACGTTGCACCGGCGGCATAGGTGCCGGCCTGGGTAGGCTGACCCAATGCATTCGGTGCGTAGCCGAGCGTGCGGCCATCGGGGTAGGTGGTGCTGGCCAGGTGACCGTTCGCGTCGTGGCCGTAGGTGAGTGTGAACGGCGACGTGCTCGGGATGCTCAGCGTCTCGGACGTCAGCAGGCGGCGCTTGTCATAGTAGTCATTGGTCGTGACCGGGTTGCCACCGTTGCTTACTGTCTGGGTTTGCAGCGCGCCATCCGCGTAATAGCCGAAACTGGCATTGCTGGAACCGTCCGCATAACTGACCGTGAGCAGCCGGTTGCGCTTGTCGTACGTGCGACCGACCGCGCGGCCGGAACTTTGCGCAGTGCTGGCGTCGCAGTTTCCGGTATCGGGCAGGTTCAGCCCCGACGCGCTCCAGGACAGATTGCCCGCACCGTCGTAACCGAAGGCGGTCGCGCCGCTCTCCGGTTCGATGCGTTTGCAGAGTTGCTGGTAACCGTCGTAGACGTACTGGCGGGTCAGCGACGGCGAACCCGACGCGGTGCCGGTACGCGTGATCGACAAAGGCTTGCCGAACACGTCGCGCTGGATCGTCGTGAGCACGCCTTGCGGGGCACTGATTGACATCGGCCATTCCGTGCTGGGCTCACCGTACGCCATGTAACTCGTGGTCGTGCTGTAGCCGCGCGGATTGGTGACCTGGGTCTGGAAGCCGGATAGATAGGTTGTCGTCGTCGGCAACGAGCCGAGTTCCGAGTCCTGCGAAACCAGGGTGGCGCGATCCAGCGCGTCGTAGGTGGTGTGGGTCCCCGGCAGCGATTGCGCGTAACTGGTGGCGCTGGCGGTCGGGTAGGACACAAACACCTTGCGTCCGCCGGCGTCGTAGTTCGTGACGGCCTGGCTGAGCGTGCCGGCCGTACCCGCGTCGTAGTGCTCGGTCACCAAGGGTCGCCAGAACGCATCGAAGTACGTCACCGCAACGTCGTTGCCGGTCTGCACCACCTGCTTCCAGTGGCCGGCAGGAATGCCAAGCTCTGCAGCGTCGACCTGTGCGAAAGACAGCGAGGTGGGGTTCCACGCCACGTCATCGCCAGCCGGATAGGTGATGCTGGCCAGACGCCCCATGGCGTCATAGCCGTAGCTGGTGGTGTAGCCGTTCTCGTCGGTGACCGAAGTGATCCAGCCCGCCGCATTGACCGCCGCGGACTCAGAGGTGCCATCGGCATAGCCCACGGTCTGCGGCAGACCGCGATTCCAATTCGAGAGGGTCGTGATGTTGGTGTCACCATCCTCGACGCTGGCAAGCGTGCCGTCGCTGTTCCAGGCCTTGGTCGAGACCAGCTTTCCAAAGACCGAATGCTGATAGGGAAGGTCAGAACTGGTGTAGGTGGTTTGCGAGTCGGTGATCCCGTTGGTGGTCTCCGCAGTGGTCAGTCCAAGCACCCACAGGTTCAGGTCGTCCTGATAGCTCGTGGTGTCGGTCTTGCTGTAGCCGAGCGTGCTGGACGCGGTCTCACTGGTCGATCGGGCGAAGTCATCAAAACTGTTGATGCTGGTCGTGAACGTCGCCCCATCACGTGCGATGGTCGTTTGCGTGACGGGACGCAGGCGATTGCCAGTCGGATGGATGTCATTGCCCAACTGGTCCTGCCCGGCCACGCTCGGAAAAGGTTCGTTCGGTGCCGCGGTCTCGTCGACGAACGCACTCGTGGTGATCTGCAGGACGTTACTGGACAGATCCTCGACCTTGGTGCCATACAGCCTGCCGTCATCGCACCCGTAAGTCCTTCCGAAGGCATATTGTGTGATCGACACCGGACCGGTCACGGTGACATCGTAGGCAGGGCTCGGCGTGCCGCAACTGCCACCGGGAAGATAGACCAGCGTATTGGGGTCATAGGTCACCGTCGCCGAAAAATAGCCCGGCGCCGTCCCGCTCTCATCGTTCACGATGCCGCCGCTGGCATAACTCCAAGCCATTCCCGAAGGCAATCCCGGACCGGTGATCTGCTTGGTCACCAGTGCGAAGTTGTCGGAAAACGTGTAGATCGCGGGATAGGCGTGATCGGGATTGCCGTCGTTGCACGACAGCGGTACGCCGGTGCGGTAGTGCCTCTGGTACTGGAAGGAATAGGTGGCTTGCGCGCCTGACGGCGCACCAATGACATACGTGAAGTTCCCCGTATTCTCATAGGCAATTATATACTTGACAAACCCTGCTCGCCATCATGTACCCTTGACCCACAAGGGGAATCTGGGAAGTAGGCATGTCACTGCGGACGTTCATCCGCGCCCGAAAGACGATTGAGGACGCGGGTGCTTGGAGCGACAAGCGGATGCCGAAGACAGGCGGCAAATTCCCGCTAACCAAGAACCGCAGCCTTCGCGTTGGCGCGATAGGCTGGCGGTGGCGGGTTGTATTGTTGTCCGCAGGAGCCAATCGCTATCGGCTTCTAATCACCTACCACAAGGCCAAAGGTACGTATTTTGCGGCGCTCGGCTTGGAGTGTGCGCAGGACACTTTGGTATTGGGTTGTCTCGAATACCATGCAACGCATGTCGGCTGGCACATGCACGGTTGTTGCGTGGGCACCGACAATAAGAACTCAGGCAGGCTGCGCTACCCGGAGATGATCCGGATACCGAGTCCAAAGCAAAAACATCGTAGTGTGAATCAAGAACTTACGGATGCCTCATCCCTAGAGATTGCGGCCCGATACTTTCGGATTCGCGGACTCAAGGACGACGGCCCGTCGCAGGGTGAGATGACATATGAACGGCCTCACTAAACAATCGTTGTGCGATGCGTTTTGCAACGAGCTGCACTTCAACGAAGTGCCGGCTGGTGTGGCCGTGCAGACCGGATTCCTGCGTGCTGACGGCGATGCTGTCGGCTTCTACATCACTCGGCATCAACTCGATCGCAGCAAGTACCGAATAGAAGATTCCGGCTTGGTCGTACCGATGTTGGAGGCTGCCGGAATCAATCTTGAAGCAGGGCATCGTGGAGAGGCGTTTAAGCGCCTGCTTCATGAATACGGCGCGAGCTACGACGAAGAAACGATGGAGTTGCACTCGGAATACGTATCCGAAGAGGATGTACCAGACCAGGCCATGCGCTTTGTGGCATTGATGCTACGCGTGCAGGACTTGGAGCTCTTGCATCCAAGTGCGGTTGAGAGCACGTTTCGTGAAGACGCAACAGCGGCGTTGCAAGAACGCTTTGGGTCCGCTGGGAAGATCAAATTTGCAGTCGCGCCGACGACCGCGCTTGACGGTATGTTCGAGGCCGATGCGTTGATTGAGGCGGCAAATGATCGACCGTTGGCGGTATATTTCGGAACCAGCGATTCACGCGTTGATGAAGCTGTGATGCTTTGGATGGATTCCCAACAATCGCGCCGCGACCTGCGTATTGCAGTGATGCTGGAGCGTGAAAAGCCTACGCTTTCTGGACGCACTTTGCGGCGCGCCATGAATCGCGTGGACGCCATGGTGGCGTTCCGCGGTGACGAAGCTGGCGCGATTAGCAAACTGGAACGTTTGGCTGGCGAAGCGGCATGAAAGATGCTGGCAACAAGCGTGTTTTTGACGACGTGCTTAAGCGATTGCTTGGCACACCGCCAAGTCCGCACAAAGCAACCGAAGCGAAGAAACCCGCGCGCAAGAAGGAAGATCGAAAGAAGAAGCCTAAGCAGGCTTCTTCTTAGGCTTGCCGGTCAGGCCTGCGGTAGGTAAGACGCTTCCCGTGCAGTTGCCCAAGCAGTGAATCGGAGCGCTCGCGGTCGGACACCTTGCGATGATTCCAGCGATAGTCGAACTCGGTCACGTAGCGCTGCAAGTGCTGCTCGCCTACGTGATGGAACGTGCCGACTAGACCGCGCTTCAATAGGCTGAAACTCGACTCGACGGTATTCGAGTGATTGATACCGTCAACGTACTGGCCCGCGCTGTGACGTGTCACGCCATGTGAGGCGTACTCGCGGCCAGCCTTGGTGTAGCCAGCATGCTCGTCGGTCATGAGGTGCGCCGACTTGCATACGTTTTTGTGCAGCACTTCGCGCAAGGTCTTACCAGTGACGGCCTCAACAACCATGCTGCGCTTTTCGCCGTCACGCTCGACCAGCGAGACGATCTTCATCTTGTGTTGGTAGCCGCGCGCACCTTTGCGCTGCTTGCCATTGTTGCCCCAGTAGGTTTCATCCACTTCAACCGTGCCGCCGCCGCTGCCAAGCAAGCCAGAATTGCCGCTTACCATGGCTTCGCGGATACGGTGCGTCATGAACCATGCGGATTTGTAGGTGACGCCAAGCATGCGATGAATCTGATGCGAGCTGATCGCCTTCTTGCTGGCGCACATGAGATGCACGGCCATGAGCCACTTGTTCAGCGGAATCTTGCTGCGCTCGAACACAGTACCCACGGTCACGCTGAATTGCTTGCGGCAGTCTTTGCACTTCCACAAGCCCGGACGGTGCGCTTTGCCCTTGAGCGCGTAGTGATCGCCGATGCAGCCGCAATGCGGGCAGACGGGACCGTCCGGCCAGCGCAGCGCTTCAAGGTATGCCCGCGCCTTGTCAGCGTCTTGAAAGTGCGGGGCGAAAAGATCGGCGGTCATGACTAGGCTCCTAAGTTGAGCCTAGTTTGAACCTCTGATTTGGGTTTGTCAAGTATATAATCGCCTTCTCATAGGGGGTCAATTGACAGTGGACCGTGGGACAAGGGTCGCTCTGGTTGCATTGCTTTGCCGGCGGCTTGTAGGTTTCCAGCGCGCCCGACGTAATCGTGTAGGTCCACTGGGAACCATCCGGCCGCGTCACCGAAGTCAGCACGGTGCGACCTTGTGAGTCGGTGCCGTAGCCGTATTGCCATGTGCCGAGTGCGCTGCTCACCGACGCGATGGTGCTGCCCGACCAGGTCAGGGTGATGCTGCGCCCGTCGCTCGAAGCGATGCCTGTCAGGTGATTGCTGCTGTCGTAGCTGTAGGTGACGGTATTGCCGAAACGATCCTTCACCTGCGTCGCCAGCATGAACACACGTTCGCGGTCGGCGTAAATATTGTCGGTGGCGGACCCGTCTGTTTCGGTGGTGACGAAAACGCTGGGCGCGGTGTGCGCCGCCACCCAGTTGAACGTATAGGTCGCGCCGGTCGGCGAAACCGCCACGAATGCTTCGCCCGGATAGCCATTCGCGGTCGCGCTCAGGCATGCGACTTTCCAATTGCCCGTGGTCACCCATTTGTAGGTGCTGGCGCTCGCATCCGCGGGTGACTTGCTCTGGTTGTTGACCAGCAGCTCCTCGTCACCCATGCCAGGGATGTGCAGTTGATCGCCGTCCCAGATGATGTTCAACGGCGCAACCACAGGCCCGGAGATGCCCGGCACGCTGGTAATGAGCGTATCCGTGGTATCGCTGCAGCGGGAATTCGGCGTGTTGCCGTTCAACACCCAGCCGTTGTCGGTGGTGACCACGGCTTCGATATAGGGGATTTCGAGATCCCAATCGCCGAAGCCGCCCAGATAACCGGGATCCATGCGGCGATCGTCGACCGTGAAGCGTCGGCCCAGCTCAACCGGAAGGGTGTTGTTGCCGGGAATCGCGAAGTCGGTGACGTCGAACTCGGTCGCGCCGTTGTACAGGCTGACCCGATCGCCGAAGCCGTTGTCGGAAAGTGGCGTGACTTCCTGCGCCGCGCGCAGGTGTTTGCCGAATTCTTCGTAGGGATCGAGGCCACTCGTTGCATCGGCGCACGCGATGCGCGGCAACAGCGCCATCGCCGCCAGCACGGCCACCAGGACACAAGATCCCCAGCTCCTGCACCCATACGCCAACATGTTGGCGCACCCCTATCCGTTCTGCCTCCCCGGCGAACGAGCGGGCAACGCTACCGACCTGCCCGTAAAGGATGCGTTAAACCCGCACCACGGCATTGGGCCGACTGATCGCCGCGCGCAAGATTACGGGCCAAACCCAACACCACGCCATCCAATTGGTGCACCGAAGCGGGCCGGCTTATAGGGGACGATCCGCGTGCCGGATTGATTCGGCTTCAGGGAGAGCCGCACCGCAGTCCTGATGCCCGTTTGCGTCAATAGCAATGTCACCCGAACGACTGCAACCCTTGTGACCGGACGTTGGAGCGCAAGCGCGCGAATTTCTGCTTGTGGCCGATTTCAGCAGTTGCCTGCTCTGCGCTTAAGCCATTGAGGCGTTATCGTGCAGTAGACGCCGTTCTCCCGATGCACTCAGTTGTGAGCGACCAC
>Ga0207707_10005971_pt1 | contig 10654 bp, 7 predicted proteins | sample KBSC83BmetaG_FD_184336 | JGI IMG/M metagenome (GOLD analysis project Ga0207707, IMG submission 184336) | Corn rhizosphere microbial communities from Kellogg Biological Station, Michigan, USA - KBS C8-3B metaG (SPAdes) (version 2) | ecosystem: Host-associated > Plants > Roots > Rhizosphere ... | reverse complement strand
TAGGCGCGGCCGCGGCGCCCGACGGCGCTCGCGGTGAACACCACCGAGGCGTCGACCGACTGCTTCAGCGCCGGCAGCAGCACCTGGGTGAGCGCGAAGGCGGCGGTCACGTTGACGTGCAGCACCCGGCACCAGGTCGGCACGTCGTAGTGCTCGATGGGAGTCAGCGTGCCGAGGAGACCGGCGTTGTGCAGCAGCCCGTCGAGCCGGCCGTAGCGCTCGAGCACCGCATCGGCCACGGCGTCGTAGTCCCGCGCCAGCGCCTTCTCCAGATCGAGCAGCGCGATCGTGGCTTCCGGGGCGCCGCTGGCGGCGATCTCGGCGTGCACCGCTTCGAGCCTGGCGGGGTTGCGGCCGATGAGGATCACCTGCGCCTGGTGCGCGGCGCAGGCGAGCGCGATGGCCTGGCCGATGCCGGCGCTGGCGCCGGTGATGGCGATGACGCGGCCGGCGAGCTCGGCGGGGGCCGGGGTATGGTGACGCGGATCGAACACGGGACTCCTTAGCTATCAGCTCAGGCGCAGCCGGTTGGCCTGCGCGCGCCGCGCCGTGCGCCACGCGCGCCAGCCATCGAGCGGCAGATGCTCGCGCGCCGCGCCGGCGTGCGGCAAGTCGCGCTCGGCGCGCCGCGAGTGCGCGGCGGTGAGCGCCGCCCACACCAGCAGCCCGCGCAGCGGCGCCTGCGCGTCGGGGGCGAGTGCGGCCACCGCCGCGGCGAGCTCGGCCCGCAGCTGGCGGTGGCGGCTCCGCACCACGCGCACGAGGGCTGCGTTCCAGGGCGGCTGCGCGAGGCCCGCGGGCGGGACTTGTGCGGCCGCGAGCTCATCGAGCGGCAGACGCAGCCGGCCGAGGCGCGCATCGGCGGCGAGCGCCAGCAGCAACTCGAGCTCGCGCAGCGTGCGCCCGAGGCGCTGCGCGCGCTGCGGCGCGAGCCGCGGTGCGGCGTGCCGCGCGAGCGGCTCGACCAGCGCGGCGCTCCAGCGCGCACAGTAGGCGTCGAGCTCGCGGCGCGTCTCGAAGGTGGCCCCCGCCAGGTCCCACACCGCCGTGTCGACGAAGCCGACGAGGCCGGCGAGCGGCGCCGGCTGCGGCGCGAACTGCGCGGCCAGCTCGCGCGTCAGCGGGTGCAGCGGCCGGCCGGCGGCGCAGCGGGCGCATTCCTCACGCCACCAGGCGAGGCGCGTGTGCGCCACCTGGTGGTCCACACCGGGCGCGAGACTCGCGCCGATCTCGCGCTCGATGCCGGCGAGGGTCGCCAGCACGCCGCGCTCGGCCGCGCAGTAGAGCCAGGCGAGGGTGCGGGTGGGGGAGAGCTCAGGCCTTCCGGGCATTGCTCGCGCCGGGAGGGGCGGACGGCTCCGCGGCCGGTGGCTCGGCGGCGGGCGCGGCGTTGCGCACCAGCTGGCCGACCGGCTCGAGCGGGGCGAGCGGGGCGTCCGCGGTCACGCCGAGCTCGTTGAAGCGGCGTGCCTGCGGCAGCACCTGGCGCTCGAGCGAGCCGACCGCGGCGTTGTAGGCCTCGACCGCGGTGGCCAGGCGCGCACCCATGCGGCCCAGGTGGCCGTTGAACGTGGTGAGGCGCCGGTGCAGCTCCTGGCCGAGATCGCGGATCTGCGCCGCGTTGTGCGCCACGGCCGACTGCCGCCAGCCGTAGGCCACCGCCTTCAGCAGCGCGATCAGCGTCGAGGGCGTGGCGATGATCACGCTCTGCCCGAGCGCGGTCTCGATGAGGTCGGGGCGCTCGGCGAGCGCCGCCGACAGGAACTGATCGCCGGGCAGGAACAGCACCGCGAACTCCGGGCTGTGCTCGAACTGCGTCCAGTAGCTCTTGGAGGCCAGCTCGCGCACCCGTGCCTCGACCTGCTGCGCGTGGCGGCGCAGGGCCGCCTGGCGCTCCTCATCGGTGTTGGCTTCGAGCGCGGCCAGATACGCGTCGATCGGGGTCTTGGCGTCGATCACCAGGTCGCGCGCCTCGGGCATGTGCACCACGAGGTCCGGCCGCAGCGCGCCTTCCTCGCCCACCACGTGCAGCTGCTCGGAGAAGTCGCAGTGCGCCGTCAGACCGGCGAGCTCCACCAGCCGGCGCAGCGTCAGCTCGCCCCAGCGGCCGCGCACCTCGGGGCGGCGCAATGCCGTCACCAGGTTGCGCGTCTCGCGCTGCAGCTGCGCCTGTCCGGTGGTGACGCTCTCGATCTGCGTGCGCAGGCTGGCAAACGCCTCGCGGCGCTCGCGCTCGAGGGCCTGCACCTGGGCCTCGGTGCGCTCGAGGGCAGCGCGCAGTGGCTCGACCAGGTGTGCGATGGCCACCTCGCGTTCCTTGAGGGCCCCTTCGGCGACCACCTGGTCGCGCCCCAGCGCCTCGCGCGCCAGGCGCAGGAACAGCTCGCTGTTGCTGCGCAGCGTGTGCCCGGCGAGCTCGTCGAAGGCGCTGCGCAGGCGCGTCTCGGACTGCTCGAGCAGCCGCACGCGGTCGCTGTCCTGGGCGGCGCCCGACTCGAGCCGCACGCGGGCCTCGACCAGCTGCAGGCGCAGAGCCTCCAGGCGGTGTGCGGCGCGCAGGTGCGTGAGCAGCGCGCCGAGCAGCGCCCCGGTGAGGAGCGCGGCGAGCGCCAGCAGCACGATAAACGTGGTGCTCACCGCGTGAAATGCGCCAGGTAGTTGACCGCCACGTCGGTGGTGAGCGCCACGCGCTGCGTGAACGGATTGAGCTCGATGCCGGCGGTGGCGAGCAGCGTCAGGCCGGCCGCACGGCCCCAGCGCGCCAGCTCCGCCGGGCGGATGAAGCGTTCGTACTCGTGCGTGCCGCGCGGGATGAGGCGCAGCAGGTACTCGCCGCCGACGATGGCGGTGAGGAACGAGCGCAGGTTGCGGTTCAGGGTCGAGACGATGAGCACCCCGCCCGGACGCAGCAGCGCGGCGAGGCTCGCCACGGTGGCAGCGGGGTCGGGCACGTGCTCCAGCACTTCCATGCAGGTGACCGCATCGAAGGCCTGCGGCTGCTCGCGCGCCAGTTCCTCGGCCGCGGCCACGCGGTAGTCGATCGTGAGGCCCTCGTGTGCGGCGTGCAGGCGCGCCACCTCGATCATGCCGGGCGCCGGGTCGATGCCGGTCACCTGCGCCCCGGCGCGGCTCAGGGCCTCGGCGAGCAGGCCGCCGCCGCAGCCGACGTCGAGCAGGCGGCAGCCGGGCAGCGGCACGCGCGCGGCGACGAACTGCGCGCGCAGCGGATTGAGCAGGTGCAGCGGCCGGAACTCGCCCTGCGGGTCCCAGAACCCTGCGGCGATGGCGTCGAACTTGGCGAGCTCGGCGTGGTCGGCGTTGCGGGCCGCCTCGCTCATGCCGCGGCCTGCGCGCCGAGGCGCTGCGCCCAGGACAAGGGCAGCGCGGCGAGTTCCGCGGCATCGAAGCCGAGCAGGCGCCCGCCGGCCACCGCGGCCCGGCCGGCGCTCCACACATCGCTCACCTGGGCGCGCGTGGCGCCGAACACGATGGCGTCCGCGACGCGCGCGAGCGCAGCGCCGGCACAGCCGCTCAGGTCGAGGCAGGTGAGGTCGGCGGCCTTGCCCGGCTCGAGCGAGCCGATCTGGGCCGCGAGCCCGAGGGCCGTCGCCCCGCCGAGGGTTGCCACGCGCAGCACCTCCAGCGCACCGAGCGAAGACAACAGCGCCGCGCAGCGCGCCTCGGCCAGGATATCGAGCGCCCCGGCGGCGAGCGCGCTGTCGGTGCCGAGCCCGGTGCGGTCCTCGGGCAGGAGCGGCAGCGGCGCCGGGGCGCACCCCAAGCGCAGATCGGCCTGCGGGCAGCCGACCAGGGCCGCGCCGTGGCGGGCGAGCAGCTCGAGCTCCTCGCGGCGCAGGGTACTGGCGCCGATGGCGGTGAATCCGGGCCGCAGCAGCCCCTGCTCGGCGAGGTGCCACAGTGCCCGCGTCCCGTAGGGGCGGCCCTCGCCGGTGGCGTCGGCGACGCCATTCGCATCCGCACTCGGCGGCGGGCTGAGCTCGCCGACGTGCAGCGCAATGCGCGCCTCGAGCTCGTCCGCCACGCGCCGCACGCGCGCCAGCGTGGCATCGCTGAGCGCCGGGCGCGACAGGGGCGCGAAGTAGAGTGTGATGCGCGCATCGGCACGGTACACGTCCCACAGTGCCGCGGCGCGCTCGAAGTGGGCGCTGGCGCTCTCGGCCCACGGCGTTGGCACGTCCGCCACCGGCAGGCCGATGGCGGCGCGCATGGGCGCGGCGGCCGCGGCGCGCGCGGCCTCCTCGGGGAACGGGCTCGGGTCGGCGAAGCAGGTGATGCCGGCGCGCAGCATCTCGGCGCTGCCGAAGCGCGTGCCGTCGCGCACGAAATCCGCGCTCATGGCGCGCGCTTCCACCGGCTGCAGCACCTCGGCCAGCCAGCGCCGGCGCGGGCCGCGCACCGGCAGGCCCCGCAGCAGCGCGTGGCAGACCCGCGCATGGGCGTTGACCAGGCCGGGCAGCAGCGCGTGCTGCTCGCGCAGCACGTGCTCGCGCGGCTCATACCTCGCGCGCAGCTCGGCGGTGGGGCCGAGCGCCACGATGCGGCCGTCGGCCACCGCCACGGCGTGGTGCTCGAGCACCGTGTTGGCCGGTGCGATGGGCAGCAGCCAGCGGGCCTCGATCAGCAGCTCAACGGGTTCCCGGGTCATGCGTGCAGGGGCCGGAAAATCAGCTGCGCGCAGTATATCGGTGCACGGCGCCGGCGGGGCAGGCGCGGGCCCGTCGCGACCCCGCCGCGACCTGGCCCGCGAGGCTCGGTACGGGGGTGCTTCGTGATAGAATTACTCCTTTATTTTGGCCCCTCTGAGGGGGCCCCGGACTGCTGAGAATTAATGGCTGAAATCGCCCGCGAAATCGTGCCGGTCACCCTCGAAGAGGAGATGCGGCAGTCCTATCTCGACTATGCCATGAGCGTCATCGTCGGGCGCGCGCTGCCCGACGTGCGCGACGGGCTCAAGCCCGTGCACCGGCGCGTACTGCACGCCATGCGCGAGCTGGGCAACGAGTGGAATAAGGCCTACAAGAAGTCGGCGCGCGTGGTGGGCGATGTGATCGGCAAGTACCACCCGCACGGCGATACCGCGGTGTACGACACCATCGTGCGCATGGCGCAGCCGTTCTCGATGCGCTACCTGCTGGTGGACGGGCAGGGCAACTTCGGCTCGGTGGACGGCGATATGCCGGCGGCCATGCGCTACACCGAGGTGCGCATGTCGCGCCTCGCGCACGAGCTGCTCGCCGACATCGACAAGGCAACCGTCGATTTCACTTCCAACTACGACGAGACCGAGACCGAGCCCTCGGTGCTGCCGACGCGCGTGCCGAACCTGCTGGTCAACGGCCAGACCGGCATCGCGGTCGGCATGGCGACCAACATCCCGCCGCACAACCTCGTCGAGACCGTCAACGCCTGTCTGGCGCTGCTCGATGACCCGGCCGTGCCGCTGGCGGCGCTCATGCAGCACATGCCGGGGCCGGACTTCCCCACCGGCGGCATCATCAACGGCGCGCAGGAGATCGCCACCGCCTACCGCACCGGGCGCGGCCGGCTGTCGGTGCGCGCGCGCGTCAGCATCGAGGAGGTGGGCCGCGGCGACCGCCAGGCGATCGTGGTCACGGAGCTGCCCTACCAGGTCAACAAGGCGCGCCTCATCGAGCGCATCGCAGACCTGGTGCGCGAGAAGCAGCTCGACGGCATCGCCGCCGACGGGCTGCGCGATGAGTCCGACAAGGACGGCATGCGCATCGTCATCGAGCTCAAGCGCGGCGAGGTGACCGAGATCGTCCTCAACAACCTCTATGCGCAGACGCCGATGGAGACGGTGTTCGGCATCAATATGGTGGCGCTGCAGGACGGCCAGCCGAAGCTGATGTCGCTCAAGGAGATGCTGGAGGCCTTTATCCGGCACCGCCGCGAGGTGGTCACGCGGCGCACCATCTACGACCTCGCCAAGGCGCGCGAGCGCGCCCACATCCTCGAAGGCCTGGCGGTGGCGCTCGCCAACATCGACGAGGTGATCGAGCTCATCAAGTCGTCCGCCTCGCCGGCGGATGCGCGCGTGGCGCTGCTGGCGCGCCCGTGGCGCCCGGGCGCGGTCACCGAGCTGCTGGTGCGCGCCGGCACCATCTCCACCCGGCCGCAGGGGCTGGCCGCAGAGTTCGGGCTCAGCGGCGGCAGCTATCGCCTGGCCGAGGCCCAGGCGCAGGCGATCCTCGACATGCGCCTGCACCGCCTCACCGGCCTCGAGCAGGACAAGATCATCGCCGAGTACCGGGAGCTGCTGGAGAGCATCCGCGACCTGTCCGACGTCCTGGCGCGCCCCGAGCGTCTCACCGAGGTGGTGCGCGGCGAGCTGCTCGAGGTGCGCGAGCAGTACGGCGATGCGCGGCGCACCGAGATCAACCGCGACCATCTCAACCTCACCACCGAGGACCTGATCGAGCCCCAGGACGTGGTGGTGACGCTGTCGCACGCCGGCTATGCCAAGAGCCAGCCGCTCACCGAGTACCAGACGCAGCGGCGCGGCGGGCGCGGCAAGACCGCCACCGCGGTCAAGGACGAGGACTTCGTCGAGAAGCTGTTCGTGGCCCACACCCACGACACCGTGCTGTGCTTCTCCAACCGCGGCAAGGTGTACTGGCTGAAAGTGTACGAGCTGCCGCAGGCCGGGCGCGGTGCGCGCGGCAAGCCGATGGTCAACCTGCTCCCCTTAAGCGAGGGCGAGAAGATCAACGCCCTGCTGCCGGTGAAGCAGTACGACGAGCAGCACTTCGTGTTCATGGCGACGCGCGCCGGCACGGTCAAGAAGACGCCGCTGGCGTCGTTCTCGCGGCCGCGCTCCAGTGGCATCATCGCCGTCGACCTCGCCGACAACGACCAGCTGGTCGGCGTGGCGATCACCGACGGCGAGCGCGAGATCATGCTGGTGTCCTCCGGCGGCAAGGCGATCCGTTTCCACGAGAGCGAGGTGCGCCACATGGGGCGCGAGGCCGCCGGCGTGCGCGGCATCCGTCTCGGCGGAGCGCAGGAGCTGATCGCGCTCATCGTCGTCGGCGACGGCCACGTCCTGACCGCCTCCACCGCCGGCTACGGCAAGCTCACCCCGCTCGCGGACTTCCCGCCCCACGGCCGCGGCGGCCAGGGGGTGATCGCGCTGCAGACCTCCGACCGCAACGGCTCGACCGTGGCGGCGCTGCAGGTGCTGGCCGGCCAGGAGATCATGCTGATCAGCTCCACCGGCACGCTGGTGCGCACCACGGTCGACGAGATCTCGGTGCAGGGCCGCAACACCCAGGGGGTGCGCCTGATCCGGCTGGGCGAGGGCGAGCGCCTGGTGGGCATCGAGCGCATCGAGAGCCTGGACGGGGGCGAGGAGGGCACGATCAGCGAGCCCGGTCCCGCCGCCGATGCCGTGCCGCCTGCGGATTCTTAGGCCCGAAAGTTCTAACCGGCGGCAGGGAAGCCGCTAAGATCGCTCATTCCCGTCAGCTGTGACACGACCCGGAAGCGAGAGGGCGCCGGTGCGCGCATTCAACTTCGCCGCGGGACCGGCCACGCTGCCCGTGGAGGTCCTGGAACAGGTCCGCGAGGAGCTGACCGACTGGCAGCACTCGGGCGCCTCGGTCATGGAGGTGAGCCACCGCGGCAAGGCATTCGTGGCGGTGGCGCGCGAGGCCGAAGCCGCGCTGCGCCGCCTGCTGGCCGTGCCCGAGCACTACCGGGTGCTGTTCCTGCAGGGCGGCGCCACCGGGCAGTTTGCCGCGATCCCGATGAACCTCGCCCGCTCGGACTCGACGGTCGACTACGTGAATACCGGCGCCTGGTCGAAGAAGGCCCTCGCCGAGGCGCAGCGCTACGCCGCGCGGGTCAACGTCGCCGCCGACGAGGCGGCCTCGCGCTACACCACGGTGCCCGAGCCTGCTGCGCTGCGCCTGTCGCCGGGAGCGGCGTACCTGCACTACACCGCCAACGAGACCATCGGCGGGGTCGAATTCCCGTATGTGCCGGCGAGCGCCGCGCCGGTGGTCGCGGACATGTCCTCGACGCTGCTGTCGCGCCCCATCGACGTCGCGAGGTTTGGCCTCATCTACGCCGGCGCGCAGAAGAACCTAGGTCCCGCAGGTCTTACGGTGGTGATCGTGCGCGAGGACCTGACCGGCCACGCCCGTCCCGGCACCCCGTCGGTATGGGACTACCGGGCGGTGGCCGCGGAAGGCTCGCTCCTCAATACCCCGCCCACCTTCTCCTGGTACGTCGCCGGGCTGGTCCTCAAGTGGCTCGAGGCGCAGGGCGGGCTCGACGCCATGGGCGAGCGCAACCGCGCCAAGGCGCAGCGCCTGTACGCGGTGATCGACGCGTCCGGCTTCTACGCCAACCCGGTGGCGGTGAACTGCCGCTCGTGGATGAACGTGCCGTTCACGCTGGCCGATGCGCAGCTCGAGGCGCCGTTCCTCGCCGAGGCACGCGCGGCCGGCCTGACCAATCTCGAAGGCCACCGCTCGGTGGGCGGCATGCGCGCCAGCCTCTACAACGCCATGCCGCCGCAAGGGGTGGAGGCGCTGGTGGCCTTCATGCACGACTTCGAGCGTCGCCATGGCTGAGGCGCGCTACCGCATCCTGACGCTCAACAACATCTCGCCGCGCGGCCTCGAGCGCCTGCCGGCCGCGCGCTACGAGATCGGTGCCGAGCTCGACGCGCCCGACGCCATCCTGGTGCGCTCCGCCGACCTGCACGGGATGAGCATCCCGCCCAGCGTGCGCGCCGTCGGCCGCGCCGGCGCCGGAGTCAACAACATCCCGGTGGGCGCCCTGAGCGCGCGCGGCATCCCGGTCTTCAACACCCCGGGCGCCAACGCCAACGCGGTCAAGGAGCTGGTGCTGGCCGGGCTGCTGCTGGCGGCGCGCAACTTAGGTCCCGCGTGGCTGTTCGCCCGGGGACTCGAGGGCGACGATGCCGCCATCGAGGCGGCCGTGGAGCAGGGCAAGCGCCGCTTCGTGGGCTTCGAACTGCCGGGCCGGACGCTGGGGGTGGTGGGGCTGGGGGCGGTCGGCGTCGAGGTCGCCAATGCCGCGCTCGCCCTCGGCATGAAGGTGCTCGGCTACGATCCGCAGCTCACGGTGCAGCGCGCCTGGCAGCTGTCCGCGAGCGTCGAGCAGGCACTGTCGCTCGAGGACCTGTTCGCGCGCAGCGATGCGGTGAGCGTCCACGTGCCTCTCAACGAGCACACCCGCGAGCTGGTGAGCGGGGCGCGCCTGGCGCTCATGCGCCCCGGGGCCACCATCCTCAACTTCGCGCGGGCCGCGATCGTCGAGGAGGCGGCGGTGCTGGCCGCGCTCGAGGCCGGGCGCCTGCACGCCTACGTGTGCGACTTCCCCAAGGCCGCCCTCAAGGGCCAAGCCGGCGTCATCACCCTGCCGCACCTGGGCGCCTCGACCGGCGAGGCGGAGGAGAACTGCGCCGTCATGGTGGCCGAACAGGTGCGCGATTTCCTCGAGAACGGCAATATCCGCAACAGCGTCAACTACCCGGAGGCGGTGCTGCCGCGGGTGCCCAACACCACGCGCCTCGCCATCGCCAACAGCAACGTGCCCAACATGGTCGGCCAGATCTCCACCTGCCTGGCGGCGCAGCGCCTCAACATCGCCGACCTGCTCAACAAGTCGCGCGGCGAGTACGCCTACACGCTCATCGACGTCGACGGCCGCCTGGGCGCGGCGCTGCTGGACGCCATCCGCGCCATCAACGGCGTGCTGTCGGCGCGCCTGGTGTGAGCCGTGGCGCAGCTTAAGCGCAGGTCCCGCCGCGCGCGGCCGCGCGCCGCCGCCGCCGGCGCCGTCGCGACTGCGCTCGAGGGCGTGCGCGCGCGCATCGACGCCGTCGACGAGCAGATCCACACGCTCATCAACGAGCGGGCGCGGCTCGCGCAGCAGGTGGGGATCTCCAAGGCGCACGACGGCCACACGGTCGACTTCTACCGCCCGGAGCGCGAGGCGCAGGTGCTGCGCGCGGCGCGGGCGCGCAACTCCGGTCCGCTGCGCGATGCGGAAGTGCTGCGCCTGTTCCGCGAGATCATGTCGGCGTGTCTGGCGCAGCAGGAGCCGCTCAAGGTGGCATTCCTCGGTCCGGAGGGCACCTTCACCCAGACCGCCGTGCTCAATCACTTCGGGCACTCGGTGCGCGCCCTGCCGCTCGCCGCCATCGACGAGGTGTTCCACGAGGTGGAGGCGGCCAATGCGGATTTCGGCGTGGTGCCGATCGAGAACTCGACCGAGGGCACGGTCAACCACACCCTCGACCGCTTCCTCAGCTCGCCGCTGAAGATCTGCGGCGAGGTCGAGCTGCGCGTGCGCCACCACCTCATGGGCAACATGAGCCAGCTGGGCAAGATCGCGCGCGTGTGCTCGCACCCGCAGGCGCTGGCGCAGTGCCGCGAGTGGCTCGAGGAGCACCTGCCGGGCATCGCGCAGGTGCCGGTGTCGAGCAATGCCGAAGGCGCGCGGCGTGCACGCGACGAGAAGGGCAGCGCCGCGATCGCCGGCGAGACCGCCGCCGAGATCTACGGCCTCAAGGTGCTGGCGGCCGAGATCGAGGATCGCACCGACAACACCACGCGCTTCCTGGTGCTGGGGCGCAAGC
>Ga0207707_10005969_pt1 | contig 10655 bp, 12 predicted proteins | sample KBSC83BmetaG_FD_184336 | JGI IMG/M metagenome (GOLD analysis project Ga0207707, IMG submission 184336) | Corn rhizosphere microbial communities from Kellogg Biological Station, Michigan, USA - KBS C8-3B metaG (SPAdes) (version 2) | ecosystem: Host-associated > Plants > Roots > Rhizosphere ... | reverse complement strand
ATACTTTTCCATAACGGTGTCTTTGAGCTGTAGCATGTCCAATTCGCTCATCAAGCGTACGTGGTTCATCATTGGCCAATCGGAGCCGAACAGTATGCGGTCCTGCAACTGCGTGTTCATGAACTGGCGCATCGGTTGCCATCCGCCATCGGGGGCGCCAAGATATTTCGGCGCGATCGCGCCGAATTCGAGATAGACGTTTTTGTGCTTCCAAGCGACCGCGACCATCTCGGCGGCCCACGGCCATCCACCATGGTTGCAGATAACGATCGCTTCCGGAAAATGGCACGCAATCTCATCGACGTGCTGCGGGTGCCCGTGGCGGATCGGGCTTGAGGACGTGAAATTGACACCGACATGCAGCCCCACAGGCATCCCGAGCTCAACGGCTTTCGCAATCAACGGATAGCAGCGCTTGTCGGCAAGATCCATGTTGTAGAAGTCCGGCATCAGCGTGAGGCCGCGAAGGTTGAGCTCATGACGACAGCGGTCGATCTCGCGAACACCTGCCATCACATCCCGCGGGTCAGCGCAACAGAAGCCTGCTGGAAATAGCTTTGGATCCTTCGCCATTACCCGATTGACCTGATCGTTCCAGTCGCGGACCGTACCCGATACCGGCTCGGATTGGACTACTGCGCGCATTCCGAAACGCCGCAGGTCATCGGTGAGTTCGGTGAAGCTATGCCCCCGCTTGTAGTCCTTTCCGTAGAGCCGCTCATAATTCCCGAGACCCTTCGTTCCCTCGCTTTCCGGCTCGTCGTTAGTCATCCGCCACGGCGGTTGGACACGAAAATCGATGGGGTTGGAAACAGGCACGATATACGGCCCCCGAGTGAATGAAGAGCGATATGGAACATTTACACCGAAAATGAGCAATAGGGAACAAAAATTCCTAGGGATCAGTCGACCCAATAAGAACCAAACTGGGCACGGCGTTCGAACTCGGCAGCGATCCGATCCACAGCCTTCTTACCCGCCTTGTTTAACATGTAGGCGAGGATCGTTTCGAGTAACGCCATGGTCGGCGCCAGCGACTGGTAAAACGAGATACTCGCGGTCGGCACCACCAATACCTGGTTCGCGTGGACTGCGATTGGTGAAAGATTGGAGTCCGTGACAGCGATGACGGACGCACCGGCATGGACCGCATACTCGACGGCCTTTACCGCCGTGATGACATAGGGCTCGAAGCTGATCACCAGCAGAACGTCCTTCGACGAGATTTCGCCGATCTCCTCGATCAGCATACCCATACGGTCTTCCACCAAAACAGACTTGCGATCAAACGTACGCAATACGTAGTCGAAATAAAACGTTGCCGAATACATCGAACGCATACCGACGATGTAGATCTTGGACGCGGCGTGCAGCATTGTTCCTGCTCGCGCGATGTCAGCCGCGCTAATGGTCCTAAACATCGAGTCGAGCGAAGCTGAGAGCTTCTGCTGCGCCAGCTTATAGGTAGCGCCAAACCCATCCGACGCATCAGCGATCGCTCGACTCGCATTCGTCGCGTATCGCTCAGCACCCGTGCGAACTATCTTTTCGCGGAAAGCGTTGCGAAAGGCATTATACGTCGGGAAACCGAGGTCGGCGGCAAGACGCACAAGCGTAGTCGGGCTGACTCCTGCTTCGGCGGCCACGCGGCGAAGTGGATAGAGTGCAACTTCAGCCGAGTGCTTCTGTACATAACGCGCGGCCTTGCGCAAGCGAGGGCTCAAGTTCGGGTACGCGGCTTCCAGCTTCTGGAATGCGAGCGGCACGGTATTCAACTTATCCTCCTAGAAAACTGTGTCAAACGACCGGGGGACACAGAATAACGATCCCGACACCCAATCATCGGAAGGGTTGGTTTGTGGCCGGAGGCCGCAAAAAGCGCATTGCAAGCCCGGGCTCGCGCTGGCGTGCCTTGCGAATGCCTCCTGCCACGGCGCTGTGCCCGAGCACAGGAGCACGCTGTGGCGAATCGTTACCGAAGTCATCAATGACAGCATATTACCTTTGCGGAACGTATTTCAACAAACACGCTATTTAGCCCAGATGATTTCCCACTGGATCGAACAAAGGTCGTTGCGCATTCAACCGCACGCTATCAGACTGCATCTTTGCATATCAGTAGCGAAGTGACTCCATTTCATGCCAAACTATCGGCACGAAACGACCGCTCTCCCGTTCATTCCTATCGAACATTTTTCCATAACCGCCCATTCCGCGAATTGGCGACAATCGCCAACATCCGTTTCACCAATGATGAGGCCGGCGACGCCGGCGGTCACGGCACACGGTGCGGTTCTCCCGTGACCAGCAGCGTCCGCTTGCCTGTGTCGCACATCCTGACAAGTGGCTCAACGAGGATAAGACCCGCGGAAACCAGCAGATGATTGTTGATGGCTGGGCCACGCCAATCCCGGACGGTCCGGCACTCCTGGAGTTTCTCCTACGGATAGCAGCGCGGTCCGAGCCTGTACAAAAGCCCGACCCTCCGGACCCATCCGAACCGCCGGCACAGGGATCGTTGGCGTTCTGACATGATCATCTTCGATTTCGACCAGACACTCGTCGACACCCGTTCGGTTGAGGTCTTGCGCGCCGCGCGCAAGTGGAAGGAGGTGATGGCACAGGCGCCGCGCCTGAAGGTTTACGACGGCATCAGCGGCTTGTTGCAGAAAATGCACGAACGCGGCCAGACGCTCGCGATCGTAATGAGGAGCCCGGACATGGTACCCAAGGCTTTTATTAAGCAACACAAGTGGCCGATAGACATCGTCGTGGGCTACCATCAGGAGAGAAACCGGAAGCCGCATCCGGAAGGGTTGCTCCTTGCGATGTCGCAGGCGGGAGCGTCTCCCAACAGCACTGTTCACGTCGGAGATCAGCCCGAAGACACTGAAGCATCGCGGGCCGCTGGCGTCGGCGCAATCGGATCAGCATGGGGTATCGAAGATACCGCGGCTCTTGAGGCCTCGAAACCCGACCAGATTTTCAGGACCGTGGACAAGCTTGAGGCTTTCCTGCTCGAAACTCTATAGATCTGCTGAGTATTTTTCTGCGAGAACGAGGTTGAGGTTGGACGAGGGTGCGACTCGTCGGGCGGCATTATCGTTAACGACGACTACTGCCAACGCTGGTTCATCGAGCGAATGGAAGCTGCCGGAGGCGAGGCGGCTCTCAACGATGGTCGTGTTGAAACCGCAGGCCTCGACCCAGCCAGCGCACGATCTTTCGGCCAATCCAGTCCAGCTTCGTGAGAATCTGCACCGGCAGATTCCCCCGCACCGAGGTGTCCTCGTCCTGTAGGAACAGCGACAAGGCACTAGGGTCTACATAGGGAAGCAGGCCCATGATCCAAAAAGCAGCTTGTCCGAGATTTCCGAGACCAAGCAACCGGTAGGCCGCCGGCAGATGATTGGGGCCGAAACCTGCGTCTGCTGCCCGTGGTACCTTCCATCAGGAATCGCGCGCTATTGCCGCGCGTCACAGCGGAGAGCTTTATGTCAACTGAATAGTTTTCAGATTTGAACGTTACGCACGATCACGAGGAGAAATTGCGCGCCCAGACGGTCTGCGTACTCATCAACGTTGTAGCCAGGAGGTTCTCCGTAGTCAGACATTAGCGTGACACGATCCATATTCCCTTGTGCACTGATTTTCTTTCGAGCCGACATCGGCGCGTCCCTTCTGATTCAAACCAACCCATCGTTGGCTGGACAAGAAATTGGCCTCGGCCGCGCCGCACACCTCCATGTCCAGACTGACCTAGCAGTTTGCTGAAAAAGCCCTCGCAAAGGCCTGCGGTTGATGATTCAATTATATATCATGAATCGTCGGGGGCTCGCATGCGGGCACTTTTGCGGATCAAGGCGGGTTGTTTTCGTACATTTCGCCGGAGGCACGGGTGCCTGTGGACCATCCGCTGAGGAAGATCCGTGCGCTGGTCCGCGATGTGTTGGACGAGATGAGCCGGCGGTGACGATGATGATGGCGCGAACTTCCATGGCCAGAAGCGCAAGAACGACACCCATGCGAGTGCCAGCGACCCAAACAGCAGGCTTTATCGCAGGGCGGCTGGGCGGGAGGCGAAGCTCTGCTATATGGGCCACGCCACGATGGAGAACCGGCATGGGCTGGTGGTAGCCGGCATGGTCACGCACGCCAATGGCACCGCCGAGCGCCGCGCCTCGGAGATCATGCTTAAGGCCAGGAGCAAAGCTGCCGGCCATCGCATCACGGTCGGGGAAGGCAAGGCGTACGATACGGCCGATCATGTGGCCGATCTTCGCGCAATCAACGTGACACCGCATGTGACACAAAACAATGCCGTCACCAAAACCGGCAAGACTCGCAAGAGCGCCATAGACGAAAGAACCACGCGGCACCAAGGTTATGGCATGTCGCAATGCCGCCGGGCGATGACCGAGTGCATCTTCGGTTGGGGCAAGCAGCATGGCACCATGCGTAAGACCAAACATCGCGGCATCGGTCGCGTCACCGCCGATTTCCTGCTCAATCTGATCGCCTACAACCTGATCCGCATTCCCAAACTGCTTGCTGCCTAGCCGTGCCGAGCGCCAGCACCGCGCTCAGCCAACAAAATTGCCTCAGCCGGCGCAAACAGCTCCTGAAACCTGATCGACGGCGCCTCCAAGACAGAAAAACTCAAATGCCAAGGTTTTTCAGCAAACTGCTAGACGACTGGAGGACGAAACGTGCGCGTCGTTCTGAAGGGAATTCATAAAGTCAAAAGGCGCCTCGCGAGCGGCGATATCAAAATTCACTATTACGCCTGGCGTGGCGGCCCTGCGATCCATGCAAAACCAGGCACGCCAGAGTTTGTCCATGCCTACCACGAAGCTCATGCCAGCATCCGGCAACTCCGCGCCGGCACGTTAATGACCATCATAGCCGAGTATAAGGCGGCACCAGAATTCACCCGGCTCGCGCCAACAAGCCGCCGCGCCTACCTGATCTACATAAAGTTGATTGAAGAGGCATTCGGCGATCTTCCGCTGGCGGCACTCTCCGACCGTCGCGTGCGTGCTGAGTTCAAGACCTGGCGCGACGCGATTGCGGCAACGCCGCGCAAGGCCGACTACGCATGGACCACGCTGGCGCGCATCATGTCGTTCGCCAAGGACCGCGGCATGATCACAATCAACCCTTGCGAAAAAGGTGGGCGCCTCTACGTACCTGATCGCAATGACAAGGTCTGGGGCGAACCCGAAATCGCCGCCCTGCTCTCCGTCGCATCGCCAGAGATCAAGCTGGCCCTCGTGCCGGCGCTGTCGACCGGACAACGCCATGGCGATCTGCTTCGACTGCCCTGGTCATCTTACGACGGCACACATCTGCGATTTCGGCAGTCGAAGACCGGCCGGCGCATTACAATGCCCGCCGGCGCACCGCTCAAGGCGCTACTCGATGACGCGGAGCGTCGCAGCCCGTTAATCCTGACGAATACGTACGGCCGCCCTTGGACCTCTGACGGGTTTCGGACCTCGTGGTCCAAGACGTGCGCCCGCGCCGGCGTGAGGGGCCTGACGTTTCACGATCTAAGAGGTTCGGCAGTGGTGCGTCTGGCGCTTGCCGAGGCGACCGTGCCGCAGATCGCGACGTTCACGGGACACAGCCTGAAGGACGTCGAGGCGATCCTCGATGCTCACTACCTTGGCCGCGACATCCAGCTCGCGGAAGCAGCGGTGCTGAAGCTCGAACAGAGAACAAAACTGTAAAATGAGCTGTAAAACGCGGCTGGTTCTCACGGCTTGCTAGGCGGCTAAGTGCTTGAAAAGCCTGGTGGACGCACCAGGGCTCGAACCTGGGACCCGATGATTAAGAGTCTCTTGCTTATGTCGCGATTACAAGGCGTTAGCTGTAAATCTAGCGCCTTCGACGCTAAACGATATCAATACGTTACGCCTCGATTGTAAATCGGGAATACGGCGGTTCGACTTGGACTCCCACCCTGGCGGCGCAGTGCTGATCGCACCTGTCTCCACGCAAATTCCCTGCTAACAGGGAATTTTACAGGGAATTCTGAGATTTTCGGGCACTCTCAGGCCAAATCGCGACGCGAAGTGCCTGTGCTGCGGCGACTATTTGCAAAATTCCCTATGCAAGCTAACAGGGAAATCATTTCAAATATCAGGGATCACTTTGACGCATCAGGGAATACTTCAGTCTAAGCGCCGGCTCCGTCCGCGCGCTCTTGTACGGGTGGCCTGATCAGTTCGTAGTGATGGCACGCAGTTCGGCGATGGTCGCCCGCGTCGAAATTTGCTCGGGGTCGGTGCAGAGTTCGATAAGTGCCGGCCGGCCGGCGGCGAGGGCGCGATCCAGCGCAGGCGCAAATTCCTCGCTACGAGTAACTCGCTCGGCGTGAGCACCCATCGACTGCGCCATGACCACGAAGTCGGGATTGACGAGGTCGGTGCTGACCACTCGCAAGGGGTGTTCGCGCTCCTGATGCATCCGGATCGTGCCGTACATGTTGTTGTTGAACAGCAGGATGACCGGCTTGCCTCCGTGTTGCAGGGCGGTCGAAATTTCCTGCCCGCTCATCATAAAGCCGCCATCGCCGACGCAGCCGATCACCATGCGGTCCGGATGAATCAGGGACGCGGCAACCGCCGCCGGTACTGAATAGCCCATCGCGCCGTTGGTCGGCCCAATCTGGCGGCCCGGCCGCGCATACGTCAGGTAGCGTTGCGGCCACCCGGTGTGATTACCGGCATCGAGCGTGACGATGGCGTCATCGCCGATCCGGCCGCGCATATGAATCATCGCGGCAGCAAGATCGAGCGCCGGTGGCTTGGCGGGCGCCTTGACGGCTTCGAGGTAGTCGGCGCGTGCGGATGCGAGCCAAGCGCCCCATTGGTAACGAGCAAACCATCGGCAATCGACGAGGCAGTTCAGAAAATTGTCAGAAGACGCCTGGATTGAAAGCTCGGGGCTGAAAACTTTTCCGAGTTCATTCGCGTCGACGTGGATATGGATGAGCTTCTGGCGCGTCGTCGGCGTATCGAGGATGGTATAGCCTTATAGCCTTGTGTTGTCATTTCGCCGAGCCGTGCGCCCACGACGAACAAAAGGTCAGCATCCTTGAAGCGTTGCACCAGAGCGGGCGGGCCGGAGGTGCCGAGATCCCCGGCAAAATTAGGCGACCTGTTGTCTAAAATATCCTGGCGTCGGAACGACGTCGCCACAGGAAGCCCGTTAGACTCCGCGAAACGCCGCAACTGTTCGCAGGCACGGTCACTCCAGCCGGGACCGCCGACCAGCATCATCGGCTTTTTCGCGCTGCTGAGCAGAACGCGAATCCGCTCCAGCGTCTCCGGCGCCACGTCCGGTTGGGCCGGGCGGTAGCAAAGGGCGTCGCCGGCCTGCGCGGCCTCGGTCAACATATCTTCCGGCAGCGCCAGCACCACCGGGCCGGGACGGCTCGAGGTCGCCACATGAAACGCGCGCGCCATGTATTCCGGAATCCGTGCCGTTACATCGATTTGCGCCGCCCATTTGGCGACGGGACCGAACATCTGCCGGTAGTCAATTTCCTGAAATGCCTCGCGGTCCATCATGTCGCGACCAACCTGCCCGATCAGCAATATCATCGGGGTCGAATCCTGGAACGCGGTGTGCACGCCGACCGCAGCATGGCAGGCGCCCGGCCCCCGCGTCACCATGCAGATGCAAAGCCTCGGCCATATTAGCTGCGCCGGCTTCGTGACGGGCATTCACGAGCTTGATGCGGTCGCGCGCATCGAACAGGGCGTCGAGCACTTCCAGATAACTCTCGCCCGGCACGCAAAACGCCATGTCGGAGCCGTGAACGAGCAATTGATCGACCAGCAATTGGCCGCCGGTACGTGCATTGGAAAGCGGGATCGTCATGGTGTCTCTCAGGTCGATTGCGAAGGGTTATCGTGATCTGCGTGGATGGATGAGACGGCGATTTGCTGTTGTTCAAATCCGAAGGATGATGCGGCGATCGGCAAAATGCCCGTTTCGAGGGCTCGCTGAATTGTCCGGCAGCTATAGGAGATGCTTGCCGGAATCCATGCGGATCAGTTCCCCGGTTATGGTTGACGCGCCTCCAATCAGCCAAAGCGCGGTGTCGGCAACATCAACCGGCCATATCGCACGGCCGAGCGGAAATTCACTTTTCTGTCCGCGTACCTTTGCCTCGTACGCTTCTTCCGACATAATCTTTTGCGCCCAATTGCCGAGGAGTCCGCCAGGGCAAATCGCGTTCACCCGGACCTCAGGCGCGAGCACGCGCGCGAATGAAAGCGTGAGTGTATTGAGGGCCGCCTTCGAGGCGGCATAGGCGATCGAACTTCCGCCACCGGTCAACCCCGCAACCGAGGAAATGTTTACGACCGCGCCATTGCCGGTTCCCTTGAGGTGCGGCGCGGCGGCCCGCGTCATATGAAAACAGCCGACGAGATTGGTGGAATAAACGCGGTGGAATTCGTCCGCATTCATCGCTTCCAGATCCTTGTCGGGAATCGCGCGGGTTGTGGCTGCATTGTTGACCAGGAAATCGATGTGTCCCCACCGTTCGATGGCGGCGGCAACCAGATTCCGGCAGTCGGTATCGCTCGTCACGTCCGCCTTAAAAGCAAAAGTGTCGGCTCCGCCGGCCTTGCAGGCGGCAACGGCTTCCTCAGCTCCGGCCTTGTTGCTTGCGTAGTTCACGACAACATTGCAGCCGCGCGACCCCAGGAGTTTCGCAATCTCTCCGCCAACGCCCGTCCCGGAACTGGATCCGGAGACGATGGCGACCTTACCCTTGATGTCCATGAAATGCTTTCTGTATTGAACGGGAGCGAAAAAAAGGAAGTCGTTTAGATCGGCGGTATGAGATGGGTCTTTCTCGCTACTCGCCGATATAACGCGCCGGCCGTTTCTCGAAGAATGCCGTAATGCCTTCGAGATAATCTTTGGTTCCTTCGAGCGGTCGCCGCAGTCGATCGTTGAGCGCATTGGACTCTTCGAATGTCAGATCGGCGCCGAAATTCACCATCTGTTTGACGCCGGCAATGCCGAGCGGCGAACTCTTTTTGATCTGGTTCGCGATCTCGAAGGCCTTGCTGACGATCTGATCGCGGGGAACGACCCATTCGACTATACCGAGCGAGAGCGCTTCTTCGGCTTTGACTTTCCGCGCGGTGAAGAAAATTTCCTTGGCGCGGCCCCGCCCGATCAGGCGAGGCAACACGACAGCGGCGCCGGCCCCCGGATAGGCGCCCAGCGTCATTTCAGGAAAGGAAAATACGGCGTTGTCGGCGGCAACACGCAGGTCGGAGTAAAGCGCGATCTCAAAGCCGCCGCCGAGGCAAAAGCCGTGAACGGCGGCGATGACTGGCTGCGGCAGGCGCCAGATCGCTTCGCCCAATTCCCAAATGCGCGACCGCTGTTGCCATTTTCCTTCGGCATCCAGATCGCGACGTTCCTTGAGGTCGGCCCCGGCACAGAAGGCGCGATCGCCTGCGCCCGTGATGATGACAGCACGGATGTCCCGGCGCTTGCCGATTTCCTGCACCGCCTTTTGCAGTGCTAGAGACAACTCACTGGAAAGCGAATTCATCGCGTCCGGCCGGTTCAGCGTCAGCACAACGACGCCGTCTTTTTCTTCTTGAAGCAGAATGCTCATGATCCGATATCCCTGGAAAACGCCCGGCGATCAGCCGATATAGGCGCGGATGTTGGTAGCGACGGCGACCGTCTCGTTGCGCTGATTGGTGCAGGTCACGTCGGCGAAAACGCGATTCTTGTCCCAGTCGTATCGCGAGATCTTGTATTCAGTACGAATGGTGTCGCCGAAAAACACCGGTTTGACGAACCGCACACGGTCATAACCGAGCGACACCGTCCGGCCGAGGTAGAGGTTGGCCGACGCTGCTGACATGAAGCCGAGCAACAGCGTCCCGTGCGCCACGCGGCCGCCATAGCTGCCGCCTTTCATGTATTCCTCGTTGATATGGTTGGGTGAAAAGTCGCCGCTGATGCCGGCATAAAGATAGACGTCGGATTCCGACACGGTCTTGGTGAAAACCGAGGACGTGCCGATTGGCAGGTCCTTAAATGAGGTATCCTCCATCACAGGTTTCCTTTTTGATTTGATTTTTGCAGCGTCGACTTCAGGAGGAACACCACCCGAGCGGCCGAAAATATTGGTAGGACAAGTAGACTTATACTGCAAGTAGATGTACCAAGGCTGAACAGTATCCTTCAGGTGGCGTCAGCCCATGGGCACCCTTACAGATATCAATGACCCGCTGAACCTGGCGGCGCCGCTGCGCCAGATGAAGCTAAGCGAGCAGATCTATGACCGGATCTTCGGCCTGATTGTCAGCGGCGAATTTCCCGAAAACAGCAAGCTACCCACGGAAGTCGAACTCGCCGGGCGCTTCGGTGTGTCCAGGACGGTCGTGCGGGAAGCGCTGGCGCGGCTGCGCGACGATGGCGTCGTGATGTCCCGGCAGGGCGCAGGAACGTTCGTTCAGCGGCAGCCCGATAAGGCCATTCTCGGCTTTCGGCCGATGGCAAGCATCAGCGACATCCTTCGTTGTTTCGAATTTCGCGTTGGCCTGGAGGGCGAAGCCGCGTTCGTGGCGGCTACCCGCCAGGACGTCGCCCGGACCGAAGACATA
>Ga0207707_10005967_pt1 | contig 10655 bp, 11 predicted proteins | sample KBSC83BmetaG_FD_184336 | JGI IMG/M metagenome (GOLD analysis project Ga0207707, IMG submission 184336) | Corn rhizosphere microbial communities from Kellogg Biological Station, Michigan, USA - KBS C8-3B metaG (SPAdes) (version 2) | ecosystem: Host-associated > Plants > Roots > Rhizosphere ... | reverse complement strand
TCGCTCCTCAGACGCTTCCGCAACTTGTCGAGCATGGTGCTCCTTTCGTACTGGACTGGGGAGTGGCCCGCCTCCAGGAGGTATCGGAAGGGCGCGACAGCCGAGCAGCCCTGAACTGAGTGAACCGTTGCCCTGCAAGACGACGAGAGGGCGCGGTTTCCCGCGCCCTCTCGGTCCGACTCGAAGAACGACCGGGCTACGTGCAGACCGTGGTGCCGATCTGCGCGGAGGGCCCCGCCTTGTACGCGACCTTGGTCGCGTCGCCGGGCGCGGTTGCCTTGACGCAGTAGGTCGATGCACCTGCCGAGACAACCGTGATGATGCTCGGGTTGATCGACTGGTCGTACGACGCCGCCAGGCTGGCGGCGGTCATGCCCGTGTAGAAGCCGTTGTCGGCGAAGAACGCCTCGACCGACGGGATCGCCGCACGCAGGTCGGCGGCAGCCGCGCTCTTGTTCGCGCGGTCCCGGAAGCTGAGGTACGACGGGATCGCGATTGCCGTGAGGATCGCGAGAATGATCATCACGACGAGGAGCTCGATCAGGGTGAAGCCCTTCTCGCTCCTCAGACGCTTCCGCAACTTGTCGAGCATGGTGCTCCTTCCATGGGGGGTGGTTTGCGGTGGCCCCGGACGTATCGGCGGCGCGCGGTCGCGTGCCCCAGCCCTAGAACGGGTGAAAAAACGCTGCTCAGACGGGGTAGGCCGAACGGCCCGTTAAGGACCTGCGGCGCGCTGCCGATAGCCGGTCGGGATGACCGCCGTCCACTCGATCGATCAGCTGCTCGAGGGCATGGAAGCGCTCCGGGCCTCCGACCTGCACATCTCCGCAGGCTCGCCGCCTGCGGCTCGCGTGCGCGGCGAGATGACCGTCCTCGAGGAGTTGCCCGAGCTGACGCCGGACGACATTCAGCAGCTCCTCTATCGCATCCTCTCGACCGAGCAGCAGAAGCGGCTCGAGGTCGACCGGCAGATCGACCTCTCGTACGCGATCTCCGGCGTCGCCCGCTTCCGCGTGAACGTCTTCTTCCAGCGGGGCGCGGTTGCCGCCGTCTTCCGCCTGATCCCGTACAAGATCCTCACGCTCGAGGAGCTCAGCCTCCCGGGCGGCCTGCACGAGTTCGCCGACAAGCCGCGCGGCCTCGTCCTCGTCACCGGGCCGACCGGCTCGGGCAAGTCGACGACGCTCGCCGCGTTGATCGACGAGATCAACCGCAACCGCGCCGGCCACATCCTGACGATCGAGGATCCGATCGAGTTCCTGCACAGCCACCGCCGGTGTCTCGTCAACCAGCGCGAGGTCGGAACCGACACGCACGGCTTCGCCGAGGCGCTCCGGGCCGGCCTCCGCCAGGACCCCGACGTGATCCTCCTCGGCGAGATGCGCGACCTCGAGACGATCTCGACGGCGCTGACCGCCGCCGAGACCGGCCACCTCGTCTTCGCCACGCTGCACACGAGGGGCGCGGCCGGGACGATCGACCGGATCATCGACGTCTTCCCCGCCGAGCAGCAGAGCCAGATCCGCGCCCAGCTCTCGGCCAGCCTCGAGGGTGTCGTCACCCAGACGCTCCTGCCGACCGCCGACGGCCAGGGCCGGGTGGCGGCGCTCGAGATCCTGCTCCCGGACTACGCAGTCCGGAACCTGATCCGCCAGCGCAAGCTCGAGCAGATCTACTCGGTCATGCAGACCGGCACGACGCGCGGGATGCAGACGATGGAGCAGGCGCTCTGCGATCTCGTCCTGCGCGGAACGGTCTCGAGAGAGGTCGCACTCGACAGCTCGAGCTACCCCGACCAGCTGGTCGGCCTGCTCGAGCGCTCCGGCGGCAGCCCGTCGAACGGAACGCCGCTCGCATCCACCACGAACACCTCCGGACTCCGGCTGGCGGGGAGCTGACATGGGCAAGCACGACGAGACCTCGGTCTGGAAGAAGGAGATCAGCTTCCGCAAGAAGCCGAAGCAGGCGCCGAAGGCGGAGCCCGTCTGGCCGCAGGAGGCCGCGCATGCTGCCTCGGCGACGCCGGACGCGAAGGGCTCGGTCTGGAAGAAGGAGATCAGCTTCGGCCGCAAGGGCAAGCCGAAGCCGCCGAAGCCCGTCTCGCTGCCGCCCGTCGAGGCGCCGCCCCTGCCGCCCGCCGCTGCGATCGAGCCGGACGCGAAGTCGTCCGTCTGGAAGAAGGAGATCGGCTTCGGCCGGAAGGCGAAGGCCGAGGCTTCCGCGGCCGGAGCGCCCCCGCAAGCGGTAGAGGAGGCGAAGACGTCGGTCTGGAAGAAGGAGATCGGATTCGGTCGCAAGCCGAAGACGGAGGTCGAGGCCACACCCGCGCCTGTCGAGGCAGCGGTGCCGGCGCCCGAGCCGACTCAGGCGTTTCCCCCTGTCTCGCCGCCCGTGGAGCAGGTCGTCCCCGAGCCTGCCTCGCCAGTCTCGGTCGAGCCCGCCCTGCCGCCCTTCGAGCCGGCACTCCCGACTTCCGAGCCCGAGCCCGAGGCCGGACCGGTCCTCCCGCCCGTGACGCCGACGGCCGAGCCGATGCCGCCGGTCGTCCCGGCCGCGACCCCGTACGTCCCGCCGGTCGTGCCTGCGGAGCCCGTCGTCGAGCCGGTCGAGGCCGCACTCCCGGTCGCCGCCGCCGCCGCCGTGGCCGCCGTCGAGACCGTCCAGCCGGAGCCCGAGGCCCTCGTGTCCGACGATGTCGACGAGACGCAGGCGGCGTCTGCTCCCGTCGCGCCGGCGAAGCAGTCCCGCCGCGAGCGCCGGGAGGCGGCGCGCGCCGAGAAGAGCTCGAAGAACAGCAACCAGCTCGTCGGGCTCAAGCTCGGCGCTTCCCAGATCGCCGCCGCACAGGTGGTCAACAAGGGCGGCCCGAAGGTCGTCCGGATGGCGCGCATGCCGCTCAAGCGCGGCATCGTCGTCGGCGGCGAGCTGCGCGAGCCGGAGGAGCTCGCATCGATGCTCAAGACCTTCTTCCGCAAGAACAAGCTGCCGCGCAACTGCGTGCGCCTCGGCATCTCCAACAACCGCATCGGCGTCCGCACCTTCGAGATCTCCGGGATCTCCGACCCGAAGCAGCTGGCCAACGCCGTTCGCTTCCAGGCGCAGGAGACCCTGCCGATCCCCCTCGACGAGGCCGTGCTCGACTACCGGATCCTCGACGACCGGGTCGGCGAGGACGGCGTCCGTGTCTGCCGCGTGCTGCTCGTCGTCGCTCACCGCGAACTGGTCGAGCGCTACGTCTCCGCCTGCCGCAAGGCCGGGCTGAAGCTCGTCGGGATCGACCTCGAGGCGTTCGCGCTCCTGCGTGCGCTCAGCGATCCGACGCGGCCTCCGGGCGAGGATGCCGCGATCGTCTGCGTCTCGATCGGCCACGACCGCTCCACGCTCGCGGTCTCGGACGGCCGGCTCTGCGAGTTCACCCGCGTGCTCGCCTGGGGCGGCTCGGCCCTCGACGCCGCGCTCGCGCGAGTGCTCGACATCACCCCGTCCGCGGCAGTGCCGATCAAGCACGCGCTGACGCTCGGCGAGGAGGGTGAGGCCGCCGGCCTCGACGCCCGCCATGCCGACGAGGCGCGCCGCGCGATGGTCGGCGAGCTCCAGTCGTTCGCCCGCGAACTCGTCGCTTCGCTGCGCTTCTACCAGGAGCAGCCCAAGTCCCTCGGGATCGTCGAGATCATGATCACCGGCGGCGCCGCCGCCTGCGGGGGCCTCGCACCGGAGCTCGAGCGCCTGATCGGCATCCCGGTTCGCGTGGCCGACCCGCTCACGCGCGTGAAGGTGCAGCGCGCGCCCGAAGGCGACGCCGCGGCATCCACCGCCTCCATGGCCATTGCAGTCGGCCTCGGGATCGAGGACTGATGCGCGCCGTCAACCTCCTCCCCCGCGAGACGAAGCAGCCGCGTAAGCGCCTGAGCGTCGTCGGCCAGCTCTCGCTGGTGGCGCCGTTCGTCGTCGCCGGCCTGCTCGTGGCCGGCTACCTGCTCGCCAGCTCGAGCGTGAACAGCAAGCGCTCCACTCTGCAGGCGCTCCAGGACGAGCTCGCGTCGCTGCCGACGCCGAAGGCGCCCGTGCAGCAGCAGAACCCGGCGCTCGCCTCCGAGCAGCAGCTGCGGATCGCCGCCCTCGGGGCAGCGCTCCAGAGCCGGCTCGTCTGGGACCGCGTCCTGCGCCAGATCTCGGCGGTCCTCCCGGCCGACGTCTGGCTGACCACGATGTCGGCCAAGGCTCCCGACGTGCCGGCGACCGTGCCGACGGCTGCGACCGCGCCGACCGATGCGACCACTCCGCCGACGACGACCACGACCGACACCACCGCAACGACCACCACGGCCACGACCACGACGACGGCCGCCGCTCCGCCGCCGGTGCCTTCGGCGCCGCAGCCGATGACCTTCGCCGGTTACACGTACTCGCAGGAGGGCGTCGCCCGCCTGCTCAGCCGGCTCGCGGTCGTGCCCGCGCTCCAGAACGTGCAGCTCGTCTCGAGCACCGAGACCAAGGTGGGTGACCAGACGGTCATCTCCTTCTCGATCGAGGCCGATGTCCGGCCGGAGGAAACGGGATGAGCGAGCTGAGCAAACTCCGCACCGAAGTCAAGATCGCGCTCGTCGCGGGCGGGGTCCTGCTCGGCCTCGTCGCCGGCTGGTTCCTCGTCGTCGCTCCCAAGCGGCACGACGCCTCGGCCCTGAAGCAGCAGATCGCCGACACGCGCGACCAGATCTCGGTCGCCCAGGGGGTCAAGACGCCCACGGCGCCGCCGCCGATCCGGGTGGCCGACCTCTTCAAGCTGTCGCGCGCGATGCCGAACACGGCCGACATCCCGGGCGTGATCCTCCAGCTGAGCAGCGTCGCGGCCGAGACCGGCGTCCAGTTCGAGTCGATCACCCCGCACGATCCCGTCTCGTACGGTGCGTACCAGCAGGTCGCCGTCGACCTCTCCTTCGAGGGCCGCTTCTACGACCTGTCGGACTTCCTCTACCGGCTGCGCAACCTCGTCGGCGTCCATCACGGGGTGCTGAACGCGACCGGCCGGCTCTTCACCGTCGACTCGATCACCTTCAACCAGGGCACCGAGAACTTTCCGCAGGTCAAGGCGACCTTGACCGTCTCCGCCTACGTCTTCGGCGACGGCACGGCCCCGCCGGTCCCGAACGGGCTGACCCCGACCGGCACCGCTCCGGCCTCGCCCGCGATCGGTGACACCCAGCCGGTCCCGGCCGCGCCTGCGGGCGCCACGGCGGTGGGAGCATGAGCCGCGAGTCCGTCCAGTCGCTGGCCGCGAAGCGTGTCCGGCGCCAGAAGATCTTCATCGCCGTCGGGTCGGTCGCCCTGCTCGCGATCCTCGGCTTCGAGCTTCCGAAGGTGATGGGCGGCAAGGGAGGCAGCGAGGCGGTCGCGACGACGACTGCGCCCGTCCTCGCGGCCGGTGCCGCGCCGGCACCCGTCGTGCCGGCCGGCAAGCTGCCGAATACCGACCAGGTAGCGGTCGTGCGCGACTCCAGCCAGCTGATCTCGTTCGGCCTCTTCAGGAGCAAGGATCCGTTCGTCCAGCAGCTGTCGACCACTCCCGCGGGCGCTGAGGCCGGCACCGCGCCCGCGACCGGGGGCGGAAGCACCGGCACGCCGGTCGCGACGCCCGGGAGCACTCCCGCCGGCGGCACCTCGTCGCCGACGCCCGCCGTCGTAGCGCCCGGCGTGGTCGTGACGCCGACGACGCCCGCGACGGACGGCTCCGGCTCGACCGGCACGACGCCGGCGACGGCCACACCCGCCGCCCCGGTTCCCGCAGCGACGGAGGCCCTGATCGCCACCAACGGCGTCTGTGAGCGCGTCTCCGTCAAGGGCACCTTCCCGACCGACGAGAACATCTTCCGACTCGTCTCGATCGCGAAGAACGGCAAGGCGGTCGAGGTCGGCATCGTCGGCGGCTCGTTCGACAACGGGCACCCGACGGCGATGCTGAATGTCGGCGAGAAGATCACCCTGGTCAACACGGCCGACGGCACGCGCTACGAGATCGTGCTCAAGACGAGCTGCAACCTGGCTGCGCCGGCCGGAGGCTCGACCACGACCCAGTCGACGACCACCCCGGTCGCGCCCGCGCCGACGGCGACCACTCCCGCGGACACCGCCCCGGCCACGACCACGACCACCGCGACGACGCCGATCGTGACCGACACGCTCGACACGACGACGCCGACGGGGTAGCGCGGGATGGCCTCGTACGCGTACACGGCCATCAACGCCGCCGGCCTCGAGCTGAGAGGCGAGGTGCAGGCGTCGACCGCCTCCGCCGCCCGCGAGCAGCTCCGCGTCCAGGGTCTCCTCGCCGAGCGCCTCGAGGAGGTCGGTTCCGGCGGTGCCTCGGGGGCAGAGAGCGCCGCTTCGTCCGCCCGTGGCGGCTCGAAGACGCGTGAGCGGAAGGTAAAGGCACGCGTCCTCCAGGTCTTCTCGCGGCAGTTCGCGACCATGATCGACGCCGGCCTGAACGTCGTCACCGCATTGAGCATCCTCGAGGACCAGACCGACGACACGCATCTCGCCACCGTGATCGGCGAGGTCCGCTCGGACGTCGAGGGCGGTGCGCTCCTCTCGGAAGCGCTCGCCAAGCACCCGAAGATCTTCTCGCGGATCTACGTCTCGATGGTCGAGGCGGGCGAGGCGGCCGGCATCCTCGACAACGTCCTCGACCGGCTCGCCACCCAGATCGAGAAGGAGGCGAACCTCAAGCGCAAGGTCAAGGGCGCCATGGTCTACCCGACGATGGTCATCTCCTTCGCCTTCCTCGTCCTGGTGGCGATGCTCCTCTTCATCGTCCCGATCTTCCAGAAGCTCTACAAGCAGTTCAACGGCAGCCTTCCGAAGCTGACGCAGTTCATGATCAGCGCGTCGGAGCTGCTGCGCACCCGTTGGTACGTCATCTTCCCGGCGATCGCCCTGACCATCTTCCTGTTCCTCCGCTGGAAGAGCAGCGAGAGCGGCCGGAAGGGGTGGGACCGCTTCAAGCTGAAGGTGCCGATGAAGATCGGCGACGTCGTCCTCAAGGTGACGATGGCGCGCTTCGCACGCACGCTCTCGACGCTCGTTGCGGCGGGCGTCGATATCATCAAGGCGCTGGAGATCACCGGCACCACGTCGGGCAACTGGGTGGTCGAGGACGCGCTGCGCGACATGCGCGAGCAGGTGCACGCCGGCGTCCCGATCGCCCAGCCGCTGATCGAGCACCCGGTCTTCCCGCCGATGGTCGGCCAGATGGTGAAGATCGGCGAGGAGACGGGTGAGCTGGACGCGATGCTCGGAAAGGTCGCGGACTTCTACGAGGAAGAGGTCGACGCGACCATCTCGGCGCTGACGTCGATCATCGAGCCGATCATGATCATCCTGGTCGGCTGCATGGTCGCCACGATCATCCTCTCGATGTACCTGCCGATGTTCAAGCTGCTCACGCTGATCAAGTAGCGGCGGCGGCGGCGACTGTTCTGATCACGCGCCGGTCGCCGCGAGGAGCTCTGCGGGACGGCCGCGCAGGTCGAAAGGCAGTGACAGGCTTGAGCCTGTCACTGCTCTACGCCTGGACTACGAGCCGTTACGTCTTCAGGCGGTAGTGCAGGAACAGGTGGTCGCCGCTGCGCCGCACGCCCGTCAGGTCGCCGGCGACCGTCACATCCGGTAAGAGCTCCTGTCCCTCGACGAAGCCGAAGCGGGTCTGGCCCTCCTCGCGGCCGGCGACGAGCGGCGAGACCGTCAGGAACAGCTCGTCGACCAGTTGCTCGCCGAGCATCGAGCCGACCACGTGCGGGCCCGCCTCGAGGACGACCAGCTCGTGGCCGCGTCCTCGCACCTCCTCGACCGCGCGGCCCACGTCGACGAGCGGCCCGTCGCCCAGCGCGACCACCTCGGACGCCGCCGGCAGCAGCCCCGAGAGTGCCTGCGCGCCGGCGTCGGTGGTGAGCACGAGCGCCCCGCGCTCGAACGCCGGGTGGTTCGGGTCGACGCCGCCGCTGCCGGTGATCACCGCGAGCGCGGGCTCGGGCGGCCGTCCGAGCCGCCTGCGTAGCTCGGCCCAACCGTCCGCGGCGTCGGGGTAGGTGCTCTCGGGCGTCCACAGGCCGTTCGGCGATGCTTGTAGCGTCCCCGATCCGATCAGGACGATCTCCGCGGCCGCGCGCAGCAGGCCCATGACGAAGCGGTCGTCGTCGTTCTCGTCCGCGATCAGGCGGTTGGCCCGGGCGAGGCCGGGAACGGCGACGACGCCGTCGAGCGACGAGACGAAGTTGGCGACGACGCGCGGGCCGTCGAAGCCGAACCGCCCCGGATAGTGCGCCGCCAGGGCATCCGGAAGGTCGAACGCGGGCCCGTCCGCCGTCTCGAACAGAACCTCTAGGCCCGTGACCTGACCTCCTGCAGGAACTCCGCCCGCAGCGCCGGATCCTCGAACGCGCCGCGCCAGAAGGTCGTGACCGTCCGCGAGTGCTCCTCGACGCCGCGCATCTGCGTGCAGAGATGCGAGGCGGCGAGATGGACCGCGACGCCGCGCGGCTCGATCAGCTCGTCGAGCGTGTCGGCGATCTGCTCGCCGAGGCGCTCCTGCACCGTGAAACGGCGGGCGAACAGGCGCACGAGGCGGGTGAGCTTCGAGATGCCGATGATCCGGTCGCCGGCGATGTAGCCGACGTGGGCGACGCCGTGGAACGGCAGGGCGTGGTGCTCGCACAGGCAGACGAACGAGATCGGCCCCTCGACGATCTGCCCGGCGAGCGCGGGGGCGAGCGCCGGCGCCTCGCTCGGGAAGGCGGTGAGCAGCTTCTCGTCGCCTTCGTACCCCGCGGTCGCATCGTGCAGCGCGCGCAGGAAGCGCGCCGGCGTCTCGCGGGTGCCGGGCGTATCGAGATCCATCCCGAACGCCGTGAAGATCTCGCCGATGTGCTGCTCGAACCGCCTCCACTCCGCGGGCGAGACGTCGCGGGGCGAGGCGTAGCGATCCGCTTCGGGCGCCTGCCTCAGGTCGACGACTGCTTCCAGATCCACGTCTTACCTCCCGGTCTCGATGTGACGGCGGAGCAGGAGCTCCCGCCGGAATGCGAGCGGCACGAGCGCCACGGCGCAGCCGATCGCCACCCACGCGTACGCCGCCGGTGCACGCGCGGCGAGACAGACGCCGAGGACGGCGAGCTGCGTGCTCAGGCCGAAGTTGGCCAGGACCGCGACGGTGGCCCGGTCGTGGTACGCGACCCGCGCGTCCGGCCCGCGGCCGCGGAGACGCCGCTCGGCAAAACGCTCGACGAGCCGATCCTGCGGCGCGTACACGAGGGCATAGACGCGGGCGAGCACGCCGGCGAAGCCGTTGGCGGCCGGCATCGACTCGGCCGGCTCGCCGCGCTCGCGCCGGTAGAGCCGCTCGGCGTTGTAGTTGACGCCGAGCACGAGGGTCAGGCACGCGAACCCTGCTCCTGCGAGCGCCCAGCGTCCGGTCGCCCAGCCGATCCCGGCGAAGATCGCCGCGTCGACGACGAGATCCGACTCGGAGTCGAGGTATCGGCCCAGCGCCGTCACCCGCCCGGTTGCCCGGGCGAGCTGCCCGTCGGCGTTGTCGAGCACCGTCTTCAGCTGGAGCAGCACGGCGGCGGCGACGAGCGCTCCGCTGCCGATCAGGTACGCGGCGACGAGGCCGGTCGCGCCGGCGGCGAGCACGACGGCGGGCGGCGGCACGCGCAGCGGCGCGAGCACGAGCACGACCACGTGCGCTGCCGGCCGGAAGACGTGCTCGCAGAGCAGCTCGCTCCCGTGCCGTGGCTTCCGTGCAATGCTTCCGCGGATGGATTGGCCGGAAGTCGACGACGGGCTCGAGCGGGAGTTCGAGTTCGCCTCGTTCCCAGAGGCGATCGCGTTCGTCGACCGACTCGCCGAGGTCGCGGAGGCCGAGAACCACCATCCGGACATCGACATCCGGTACAGGAGCGTGCGCGTTCGCTGGACGACCCACTCCGCCGGCGGGATCACCGACCGCGACCGCGAGCTGGCCGCCCGCACTGACGGACTCGTCTGATCAGGCAAGGTCGCCAAGCGCTGCCTCGTCGACGGGCTCGCCGGCCCGGATCAGGTCGCGCGCGGCGTCCACCTTGCCCCAGACGTCCCAGAGCAGGAATCCACGCGGGCGATTCTCGTCGTCCACGTAGGCGATAACGCCCTTGCGGTTCGGCTCCTTCCACGACACCACGACCCGCTGACGCGAGTCGAGGTCGCCGACCGCCTCGTAGCCCAGCTCGAACAGGTCGGAGTAGAAGAACGGCAGGTGGTCGTACGGCTGCCCTGCTCCGGCCATGTTGGCGCCGACCATCCGGCCGTGCGTGTTGGCGTGGTCCTCGTGCTCGACCCGCGCCGCATGGCCGAGCGCGGCGAGCGGGAAGCGGGCGACGTCGCCCGCGGAAAACACGTCCTCCCTCCCGCCGGCCCGGCCGAGCTCGTCGACGACCACGCCGTCGTCCACGGGCAGCCCGATCGCAGCCGCGAGCTCGGTCGCAGGCTCGATGCCGAGCCCGGCGATCACGCCGTCGGCCTCGAGCTCGGTGCCTCCGCCCGTCCGCACGGTGCCGTTCGCGACGGCCTCGACGGTCTCTCCGGCGAGCACCTCGACGCCTTTCTCTCTGTAGTAGTCGGTG
>Ga0207707_10005964_pt1 | contig 10660 bp, 8 predicted proteins | sample KBSC83BmetaG_FD_184336 | JGI IMG/M metagenome (GOLD analysis project Ga0207707, IMG submission 184336) | Corn rhizosphere microbial communities from Kellogg Biological Station, Michigan, USA - KBS C8-3B metaG (SPAdes) (version 2) | ecosystem: Host-associated > Plants > Roots > Rhizosphere ... | reverse complement strand
GTTCGGCTCTTCGCCGGCCAACGGCTCTTCGCGCGCCTGACACCGGAGGCCGCCGCCAAGATCAGGCTGCAGCTCTGGGCGCCGGGCACCGACCACGTCGACAGCCTCGACCTCCGCTCGGTGCGGCTGGCCGACTCACATCAGGTCGGCCGCCAGGTGCGGCTCTCCTTCCGTGCCCGGACGCGCGGTGTCTACTACCTGTCGGCGAAGGTGGTGTCGCGCACGCCCGCGCCCGTGCAGTACCACCTTTCGATAGCGATCAACCGCCGTTCTCCCTGAGCTCGGCCGGATCGACGTCGCGCAGCACACGAGCCGGCGAGCCGACGACGATCACGCGGGGGGGCACGTCCTTCGTCACGACGGCGCCCGCACCGACGAACGCCTCCTCGCCGATCTCGATGCCGGGGCAGAGGATCGCGCCGCCACCGATGCGCGCGCCGCGCCGGATCGTCGGCCCTTTCATCAGCTCCTTGCGCTTCTCCGTGCGCCCCATGAAGTTGTCGTTCGTCGTGACGACGCACGGGGCGATGAACACGTCCTCCTCGAGCGTCGAGTAGGCGGTCAGATACGCGTCGGCCTGGATGCGCGAGCCTGCGCCCACGGTCGTATCGTTCTCGATCAGCGAGCCGCGCCCGAGGATGCAGTCATCGGCCATGGTGACGCGCTCGCGGATGCACGACTGGTCGCCGACGATGCACCGCGCGCCGATCTGCGAGCCGGCGAACACGATCGCGCCGGTCGAGACGATTGTCCCGTCACCGATCACCGTCGGCGGCAGCGGCTCGCGCTTCGCGGTCGAGCGCGCGCCGAGCGACGGCTGCTTGCCGACGACCGCGTGCTCGAGGACGCGCACGCCCTCACCGAGCACCGTGCCCTCGTGGACGATCGCCGTCGGATGGATCTCAGCCACGGTCGAGTGAGTTCGTCAGCATCTCGAGCGCGCGCACGACGCGGGCGCCGTCACGCGCCACCTTGTCCCGATCGTGCCTGCCGTCGATCAGCTCGAGGAAGTACTCGCACTCGAGCCGAAGCGGCTCCGTGGTCGCGATCTTGGGGATGTGGATGTCGCCGGAGGCGATGGCGCCCGAGCTCTCCGCCTTCTTCTCGTAGACCGTCACCTTCCGGTCCGGCTCCATGTCGTCGAAGACGGCCATCTTCTCGCGGCCGACGACGGTCATCTTCCGCATCTTGTGCGGGTCGAGCCAGGAGAGGTGCATGTGGGCGATCTTCCCGCTCGGGAAGCGCAGGAAGCAGAAGACGACGTCCTCCACGCCTTCGTGGATCGACCAGCTGCCCTGCGCGGTGGCAAGGTCGGGATCCTCGTCGAGCAGGTAGAGGATCACCGAGAGGTCGTGCACGCCGAGCGACCAGAGCGCGTTCTCGTTCGAGCGGACGATGCCGAGGTTGACGCGGTTGCCGTAGACGCAGAGCACGTCGCCGAGCTCGCCCGACGCGACGAGCTCCTTCAGCTTCAGGACGGCCGGGTGGTAGAGCAGGAGGTGCCCCGGCATGAGGACGCGGTCGCGATCCGCGGCGATCTGGACGAGCTCGTCCATCTCGACCGCGCGCATCGCCGGCGGCTTCTCGACGAAGACATGCTTGCCGGCTTCGAGCGCCTGCTTCGCGAGCGCGTAGTGCGTCGGCACCGGCGTCGCGATCACGACGGCATCGAGGGCGTCGTCCGCGAGCATGTCCTCGAGCGTGTTCGTCGCGCGCGCGTGCGGGTACCGCTCCGCGAGCGGCCGAAGGTGTGTGTCGTCGAGGTCGCAGAGCCAGGTCAGCTCGGCGAGGCCGTCGAAGTTCCGGACGAGGTTCGGCCCCCAGTAGTTGAGCCCGACCACGCCGATCCGGGTCGGCGCCGCCACTAGAGCTTCCAGACCTTGCCGTCGACTTCGTGCCCCTTGGTGGCGTTGCGGAAGTCGACGATCACCTGGCCGCGCTGCACGAGATCGGCGTAGTCGACCGTGGAGTGGTTGGTGACGATCGCGATGCAGTCGTACTGCTCGGGCTCGAGCGGCGACGAGGTCATGCCGTCGAACTCCGGCACGAACGGGTCGTGGTAGGCGACGTCCGCGCCGGCGTTGCGCAGCAGGTGGATCAGCTTCTCCGCCGGGGTCTCGCGGTGGTCGCCGATGTCGGGCTTGTACGCGACGCCCAGGATCAGGATCTTCGCGCCGGCGACCGACTTGCGCGCGCCGTGGTTCAGCGCCTGCGAGATCAGCGAGCGGCAGAAGTACGGCATGTTGTTGTTGACCTCGCCGGCGAGCTCGATGAAGCGCGTCGAGAAGTCGAACTCGCGCGCCTTCCAGGTGAGGTAGAAGGGGTCGATCGGGATGCAGTGGCCGCCGAGCCCCGGCCCGGGCTTGAACGACGCGAACCCGAACGGCTTCGTTGCGGCCGCCTCGACGACTTCCCACACGTCGATCTCCATCCGGTCGCACAACTGCGCGAGCTCGTTGACGAGCGCGATGTTGACCGCGCGGTAGATGTTCTCGAGCAGCTTCGTCAGCTCCGCTGCGTCGGGCGTCGAGACCTCGTGCACCGTGTCGATCGCCGCGCGGTAGACGTCGGCGGCCTGCTTCGTCGACGCGGCGTCGATACCGCCGACCACCTTGGGCGTCGTCTTGGTCGTCCAGTCCTCACGCCCGGGGTCGACACGCTCGGGTGACATCGCGAGGCGGAAGTCCGGCCCTGCTTTCAGGCCCGAGCCTTCCTCCAGGATCGGTTGCAGGATCTCGCGGGTCGTGCCGGGCCACGTGGTGGACTCGAGCACGACGATCTGGTCGCGCTGGAGCACGGGTGCGAGGCTGCGCGCCACGGCCTCGATCGCGGACAGGTCGGGCTCGCGTTGCTTGGACAGCGGCGTGCCGACGGCGATCAGGATCGCGCGTGCCTGCTTGACCTGCTCGTAGTCGGTGGTGGCGACGATCTGGCCGTTCATGACGAGAGGGGCGAGCCGCTCGTTCGAGACGTCTTCGATGTGACTCTCGCCGCGATTCAGCGCGTCGATCGTCTTCGACTGCACGTCGACGACGAGCGCGCGCTGGCCGGCCTCCGCGAAGGTGACCGCGAGCGGCACGCCGACATACCCTGCGCCGACGACGGCGACGTCGTAGAGGTGGTTCGCGCCCAAAGCGCGGTCAAGCGTACAGGGAGGCCGCGACATGTTCGGCGGCGTGCCCGTCGCCGTACAGGGACGGTGCGTCCTGCGGGAACCTCGCGGTTGTGAGCGCGTCCGTCAGGCCGTCCGGCTCGACGAGCGCGTTGGCGCCTGCGGCGACGGTGTCCACCCACTCGGTGTTCGGTCGGAGCGTGACGCACGGGACGCGCAGCCAGTAGGCCTCCTTCTGGAGCCCGCCCGAGTCCGTGACGACGACGTCGGCGCCCTCGACGAGCGCGAGCATCTCCAGGTAGCCGAGCGGGTCGACCGCCTCGACGTTCGCCGGGAGGACGATGTCGTTCGCGTCGAGCGCGTGCCGGGTCCGCGGGTGCACAGGGAACACGAACTGCCGTCCGGCGCCGCCGAGCGCCGCGACGATCTCGCGCAGCCGGCCGGGCTCGGTGTTCGCCTGGCGGTGGATCGTCAGCGCCGAGTAGGCACCGTCGCGGGTCGAGGTTCGTCGTTGCGCGATCGGCGCGAAGATCCGCGTCGCGTCGGCCATCACGTCGCCGACGACGTCGGACTTGCCCGCGACGCCTTCCGACGCGAGCTGCGCCGCGGAGCGCTCGTCGGGGCAGAGGAGGAGCGCCGCGAGTCGGTCGACTTCGATGCGGTTTCGCTCCTCCGGCATCGACAGGTCGAAGCTCCGGAGACCCGCCTCGACGTGCGCGACGGGGACGTCGCCTGCCCCACGGGCGCCGGCGACCGTCGAATTCGTGTCCCCGAAGACGAGCACCCAGTCGGGCCGTTGCCCGCGGACGACGTCGGCGATCGCGGCCGTCATCGCGTCGATGTCGTTGGTGCGGAGGTCGAGCCGGTGAGCGGGCTCGGGGATCGCCAGCTCGTCGAAGAAGATCTGCGACATCTCGGGGTCCCAGTGCTGCCCGGTGTGGAGGACCGTCTCGTCGATCCCGGCGTCTCGCAGTGCGAGCGTGAGCGGCGCCGACTTGATGAACTGCGGCCGGTTCCCGACGACGGAAAGCACGTGCATCGCCGCTACGATAGGCCGTCGCTCGGGCCGTTAGCTCAGCTGGTAGAGCAGGGGACTCTTAATCCCAAGGTCGGAGGTTCGATCCCTCCACGGCCCATCCCGCAACGCCGCACTACGACAGGCTTCGCTCCGTCGCGGCTGGAGAAGTCGGCTGGGCGCGAAGGCAGCGCGACCGGAGGTCCCTCCTGCGGCGGCGTCCGTAGGCCTCGCCGACGCCCAGACAGACCGGCGGTACGGCTATCGCTGCGGTCGCTACTACGCGAACGTCTCCCGGTACCGGCTCACGCACGGCTGACGAGCGGCGAACAGAACTCGAGCCGCGCCTGGGCGTCTCCTGTCTGGTGCTTCGACCCGAGGTGTTGCCGGGCTACGTCAATCGGAGGACATACGCGACCGGCTCGATCTTCCCCAACAGGAGGTAGGCGAGCCACTGGAGTGAGGCCTCCCACAGTTCGTACTTGTCCTTGCCGAACCGTCGGACGACCTCTTCGCGGCGTCGGCGGAGCCGGGCGAGTCGCAGCAGGCTCTCCGAGACGGGATGTGTTCGTTCCTCGTCGTATTCACGGAACTCGGTTCCGATCTCTTCCAGTCGTACGACCCGGAATCCCGCCTGCTCGAAGGCGGCTTCGACCCGTGGACGTTCGAGGTTCTGCGGCACGGTGCCGAGAGGTTTGCTGAGTGCAATCGCTTCGCGAGGTTCGAGTCGCGGGGTCGAGAACGCCGTGTAGATGACCGCGGAACCGTCTGGCTTCAGCACGCGGGCGACTTCGGCGAGTCCCGCGGAGAGATCAGGAATGGACTCCAGAACGTCGCGGCACCAAATCACGTCGACGCTGCTGTCACGCTCGCCGGTCTGTTCCATGATGCCGTGACGGATCTCGATCCGCTGGTCGAGCGCCGCCGTAGTGACGGCGGCCCGTGCGCGTTCAATGTTGCGGTCGACCGGATCGATACCGACACCGGTGCACCCCGAACGCGTTACGAGCGGGATGAGGTGCCGAGCGTCCCGGCAGCCGATGTCCAGGAGTCTGCTGTCGGGCGCCAGCAGGGGTGCCGCAAGATCAAGGAGGGAGTCCGGTGACCGTGGGTCGAGGCTTTCGCCGAGAAACGCGCGGAGTTCGTCGTCGTCGGATCCGTAGACGAACTGCATCCGGGCGACCTGCCGCGTGTTCTCCATTTCGAGCAATCTTGACCGATGAGCAACGCGCCGCGGCAGGTTGCATCTGCTGCATGGCCATCCCGTTGGCGTCAGGTGCTAGACCTCGAGGTCGGGCTGGTGCGGGCGCGGCGCCTTCCGACGCTCGACCAGCGGCCGTCGCCGCGGCGCCCCGAACTTGCGGTCGGCACAGCTCTGGCAGTAGATCGCGAGCCGCGGCAGGTCGCCGAACTCCTGGTCGTCGAACCGGTATGCGCGCCAGCGCCACCAGTACGGCCCGCTGACGCGCCCGCACCCGCTGCAGTTGGCGAGTGGATGCGCAGATTGGCGACCGGCGAAGATCACGCTCTGATCGTGCGCGATCCACGTTGCGGTGCCAATCGGACAAACGGCTGACCAGTCCCAGCCGTTTGGATCCCCGTGGAGCGGGCACGAGAACGTGGTTCGAGCCGATGAAGCGTCTCACGATCCTTTTCGTGCTCGCGGCGCTCGCTGCCGCAGCGCCTTCCGCCTCCGCCGTGCGGGCCCATGTCCGGCTCGTCAGTGCGTCACCCGTTCGAGTGAGCGGGAGCGGCTTTGCGCCCGGTGAGCGCGTAACGGTCACGGTCACCGCCGGCAAGACGAAGCTGCACACGTCCGTCGCCGCGACCGGCGCCGGCCGGTTCATCGCCGTCTGGAACGGCTCGATCGCCGGCGGCTGCCACTCGACGACGGTCGTCGCGCGCGGCGCGAGCGGCCGGGCTGCGCTCTGGCGCGAGGTCGCGAACGACTGCGGCCCGCCGATCGGTCGTCTCTGAGTCGAAAACCGATCGCGCACGGTCCACGTATGCGCGATCGGCGCATGCCGATCCCAGATTTTGAACACTTCGGCCGGCGCACGAACGATCCCGTGCACCTGACTCGGAGAAGGGGGAGGGATATGAGACGACTCGTCTACGCGGCCACCGTCGCGATGACGGTCTGGCTCGCAGTCGCCGCGGCCGCTGCCGCCGGCGACGCCAACGGGCTGCACAACCGGTTCGCCCATGCAGACGTGCGTGAGAGCCCGTCGGCGCACCAGGCGCTCGCTCAGCGCGCAGCCGCGCTGAGCGCCAACCCGCCGGCGGCGGCCGGCGCGCTCAAGGACTCACTCGATGCGGAGGGGATCGTCAACCTCGATCCGCTGACGAAGACCGTGCGCTTCGCGGGAAGCACGTCGAGCTTCCTGACCGGCAAGAGCTCGGCGTCGGCGCCATCCATCGCCTCGGCGTACGTGGCCGCGCACGCAGCAGCGTTCGGGCTGGACTCGTCCGGGCTCGCAGCGCTGCATCTGCGCAGCGACTACGTCTCGGTCGACGGTACGCACCACCTGAGCTACGTGCAGCAGATGAATGGGCTGAACGTGTTCGGCAACGGTGTGAAGGTCAACGTCGCGAAGGACGGCCGGATCATCAACGTCGTCGGCTCGCCGATCGCGTCGGCGTCCGGGGCGCCGGCCGTCTCGCCCGGGATCACGGCTGCGCAGGCCGTGTCGACCTCCCGGGCCGGCGTCCACGAGCCTGTCCTGCCGCTCTCGGCGAAGACCGGCTCGGACGCAGCGCGGACGACCGTGTTCGTCGACGGCGACCGTGCGAACCTCGTCTACTTCGCGAACCTGAACGGCCTGACCCTCGGCTGGCAGACGCTGATCTGGGGGCGCAACGACGCGTGGCAGACCGTGATCGACGCGTCGAGCGGAGCCCTGCTCTACCGGCAGACGATCAGCTCCGACGCCAACGGCTCGGTCTGGACGAACTATCCAGGAGCATCCGTCGGCGGAACGCAGCAGACGGTCGACCTCTCGAAGTGGCTGAGCACGGGAGCGACCACGCTCACCGGCCCGAACGTCCACGTCTACTCGGATGTCGACGACGACAACACGCCCGACACGACGGAAGAGGTCGGGCCGAGCGACGCGGCAGGGAACTTCGTCTATCCGTTCACCGCATTCGACAACACGACGAACTCGCCGTGCGACGCGGCGTTCCCGTGCTCGTGGGACAGCACACTGGTCCCGGGAGCCGGGCTCGACACCGGGTTCAACATCGTCGGCCCGCCGTCGTGGGACACGAACCGCAAGCAGAACGCGGTGCAGGTGTTCTTCTTCACGAACAACTTCCATGACCACCTCGCCGCGTCCCCGATCGGGTTCACCGACTCGGCCGGCGCGTTCGACGGCAACGACGCGCTGAACGCGGAGCCTGACGACGGCGCGGACTCGATCGCCACGATCGACGGCATCCCGTTCGTGCACATGCCGGACCCGAACCACACCGACAACGCCAACATGTCGACGCCGCCCGACGGCATCTCGCCGCGGATGCAGATGTACCTCTTCAACGACCCGGTCGCATCTGATCCGGAGTTCGGCGGGGCGCCCGGCGCCGACCCGTTCGGCCAGACGAACGGCGGAGACGAGGCGGACGTCGTGTACCACGAGTTCACGCACGGCCTCTCGAACCGGCTCGTCGTCGACGCCGACGGCAACTCGACGCTCGGCGGCATCCAGGCCGGTGCGATGGGCGAGGCGTGGAGCGACTGGTACGCGATGGACTACCTCGTGAACACCGGCCAGCTCACGGATACGCCGGCCGTCGGCGAGCTGCGTGTGGGCAATTACGTGGGACGCGGCCACGACCTGATCCGCACGCAGCCGCTGGACTGCCCGGTCGAGTCGACCGCGTCGGTGTGCCCGGGCGGCACGTCCGGCCACAAGGGCGGCTACACCTACGGCGACTACGGGCACATCATCCCGCAGGGCGTCGAGGTGCACGCCGACGGCGAGATCTGGAGCGAGACGCTCTGGGATCTGCGGACGGCTCTCGGCTCCCCGACGACGGAGAGCCTCGTCACGCGGGCGATGGAGCTGTCGCCGTCCAACCCGTCGATGCTCGACGAGCGGAACGCGATCCTGCAGGCCGATCTCGTCGACGACGGTGGCGCCAACCACGACACGATCTGGAGCGTCTTCGCGCACCGCGGCATGGGCTTCTTCGCGGGTGCGATCAACGGCGACGACTCCGCGCCGGTGGAGGACTTCTCGCCTCCGCCGACGGCGAAGACGTTCGGGAAATTGAAAGGCTCGGTCACGGACGACGCGACCGGCCAGCCGCTCCCGAACGCGCCGATCGTCTTCGGCGGCCACGCCTCCGGCTTCTCCGACGACATCGTCGGTGCGACCGACGGCAAGGGGACGTACGACCTGAAGAAGATCCTCGTCGGCACGTATCCCGACGCCTGGGTCGCCTTCCCGGGTTACGACCGCGTCGTGAAGACGGTGACGATCAACGGCAGCGCGAACCAGCTCGACTGGCAGCTGAAGCGCGACTGGGCGTCGCTGGGCGGTGGAGCGAGCGTCGTCTCCTTCACCGGGCCGGACTTCGCACCCCAGTGCCCGCCGGAGGGGGCGATCGACCAGACGGACGGCATCGGCTGGGGCTCGACGACCGACGGCAACGACGGCGTCGCCACCGGCAACGTCACGGCGAAGGAGCTCGTGTTCCAGCTGCCGACGGCCGTCACGATCAGCGGCATCTCGATCAACCCGAATCACAGCTGCGGTGACCCCGGCAGCTCGTCGCTGCGCGGGTTCAAGGTCGAGGTGTCGACGGACGGCACGACGTGGAGCCAGGCGTCGACCGGCGTGATGTACGCCGGGAACCGCGACAAGCTGAACCCGCTCACGATCGGCGGGAACCTGGCGGGGATCAAGTTCATCCGCCTCACGATGCTGAACCCGCAGGTGCCGACGGATCCGAACCCGGCATCCGCCTGCACGAACGCAACGGACTGCGGCAGCGATCCGAACGACGACTCCGGTGTCGCGACCCACTGCGGGCCGGGCAAGGACAACGCGTTCGGCGGCTGCCAGTTCATGGACATGACCGAGATCGAGGTCTTCGGCCGGCCGAGCTAGCCGGACGGCCCAGGCGGGAGGGCGGCGACGGCCGCCCTCCCGTCAGAATTCCGTGGCGATGCGCTGCATTCTCCTGGCCGTCGTCACGGCCGTGCTGGTCGCCGGCTGCGGCGGGCACTCCGGGCCGCGCCTTGCCGTCGGCCCGGCTACGACCTTCGTCGACCAGCCGGTCTCGATCGAGGTCAGCGGCGTGCGGCCGGGGACGCTCGTCCGGCTCTCCGTTGCCGAGGACGGCTGGGTCGGCACCGCCGTGTTCCGCGCCGACCGCCGCGGCACCGTCTCACCGGCGCGGCAGCGGTCGCTGCGCGGGACGTACACCGGGCTCGCCCGGATGGGCCTCTTCTGGTCGATGAAGGAGGGAGCGGGACTCGGGCCCTCCTTCGGCGGGACGGTCGACGTCACGGCGCTCGTGAAGAACACGGTGATCGGCCGCGCGACGCTCACACGACTCGGCAAGGCGAACGGCGTGGCCGAGACGGCGCTATCGGTTCGGGACGCTGGGTTCCTCGGGCGCTACTACCGCCCGGCCGCCGGCGCGAACGCGCACGTACCGGTGCTGCTGATCGGCGGCTCCGAGGGCGGGCTCTCGATGACCGGCGAAGCAGCGCTGCTCGCCTCGCACGGGTACCCCGCTCTCGACGTCGCATACTTCGGCGCGTACGGACTGCCGCGCAACCTGCAGCGCATCCCGCTCGAGTACTTCGTCCGCGCCGCGCGGTGGCTCGACCGCCGGCCCGGCGTCGACGGTCACCGGCTCGTCGTCTACGGCGTCTCGCGCGGCACCGAGGCGGCCATGCTCCTGGCCGCGCGCTTCCCGAAGCTGTTCGCCGGCGTGGTGATCCTGTCGCCGCTCGCGCGCGTGAACCCCGCCTTCGTCCCCGGCTCGCTCGGCGGCGGCGGGACCGCGTGGACGCTGCACGGCCGGCCGCTCGCTCCGCCCGGGACGTTTCTCCCGATCCGCTCCGTGCGCGCCGACGTCTTCATCACCGCGGGGCTGGAAGACGACCTGGCGCTCGGTTACACGGGCGAGCGGGAGATCGTGGCTCGCCTCGCGCACCTCCCGCACCGGCGCGTCGTCTCGACCGTCTACCAGCACGCCGGGCACTTCGTCGATACGGCGATCCCGTATCTCCCCGTCGGTGGGACGTACTACAACGACGCGATCGGCCTCGACGAGTCGGTCGGCGGCACCGCCGCGGGCGACTCGGCAGCGCGGGCCGACGAGTGGCCGCGCATCCTGCGGTTCATCGGCTCGACGCGTGGTGCCTGACACCGCTCCTCGGCGTCAGACACCACGAACAGCGCAGCGGCGAGCATCTAGTAGAGCGGCCGCTGGGGCTTCGTCCACGCGATGCGGATCAGATCCGCCTCGGCTTCGACGAGGCCCATCTCCTCGGGGCGGGGCTGCGGGGCGCGCTT
>Ga0207707_10005962_pt1 | contig 10661 bp, 6 predicted proteins | sample KBSC83BmetaG_FD_184336 | JGI IMG/M metagenome (GOLD analysis project Ga0207707, IMG submission 184336) | Corn rhizosphere microbial communities from Kellogg Biological Station, Michigan, USA - KBS C8-3B metaG (SPAdes) (version 2) | ecosystem: Host-associated > Plants > Roots > Rhizosphere ... | reverse complement strand
CGTGAGCGCCGACGCGCTCGGACCACCGCCGGCGGAGCTGGATGCGCTCCTGCGCGAGATCGCGCGCAACCCCGGCGCGCCGGCGCCGGCGCTCACCGCGAAGGCCACGCGAGCGATCGACGCACAATTTCCCGGCCGGTTCTGCGAGGCGTCGGTGTGGGCGCGCACGCTGTTCGTGGCGGATCCGCTCTCGCACCGGCTGCGCGCGCCCATGCAACGCGTGGCCGCGTGGACGATAGCCGGTGTCGCGCGACCGTGAGCCTGCGCGAGCGGCTGGCGCGCCACTGGTTCGCACCGGCGCGGTTGCGCGATCTCGCGTATCTGCGCATCGCGCTCGTGCTCGTGCTGCTCGCGGGCTCGATGTGGCCCGGCAAGCTCGATCAGCAGCTGGCGCGCGCGCGACTGCCCGCCGAGTGGTTCGTGCCGCTCCCGGCGCTCAAGCTGCTGATGGTGCCGTTTGGCTGGGGCGCGCGTCCCGGGGCGCTGCTCATCACGGTCATGTGGATCGTGTGCGGCGTGGCGGGACTCTTCGCGCTCGTCGGCGCGCGGACGCGATGGTCGCTCGCGCTCTTCGCGTACGCGAACACGTTTCTGGTGGCGCACCTGCTGTCGTACGGAACGCTTCAGCACCCGCAGGCGCCGGCGACGATCCTGCTCTGGATGCTGCTCCTCGCGCCATGCGGCGCGGAGCTCTCCGTGGATGCGATGCGGGCGCGCGTGTCGGAGACGAGGAGGAGCGAACGCTTCGTCCCCCGCGACACGATGGCCGTGAGCGCCGACGCGCGCTGGCCGATGCGGCTCGCGCAATGGCTCCTCGTCATCGTCTACCTCTCGGCGGGCGTGTCCAAGCTCGTGGTGGGGAAGGGAGCGTGGCTCAACGGCTACACGATGGAGTACTATCTGCTCGTCGACGGCATCGGCCACCAACTCCCGGCGAGCCTCGCGCTCGCGCACGTGCGATGGCTCGGCATCGCGAGCGCCGCCGTCACGCTCGCCTTCGAGCTCACGTTCGTCGTGGGCGTGCTGCGACCGCGCACGTTTCCGGTGTACGCCGCGGTGGGCACGGCGATTCACACCGGCATCTACCTGCTCCTGCGGGCGCCGTTCTTCCAGTTCGTGGCGATGTACACTGCGTGGGCGGCGCCGCTGCGTGACGCGCGACAGCACCCCGCGCCTGGCGATGCGGGGCGCGTGTGGACGCTTGTGTACGACGGATTCTGCCCGTTGTGCATGCGCACGATGGCGCAGCTCGATGAGCTGGACGGATCGCGCACGCTTCGCTACGTCGACCTGGAGCGGGACACGGCACGCGCGCGTGAGCTCATTCCCGGTGCGTCGATGGAGGATTTGCGAGCGCAGATGACGCTCGTGCCGCCATCGGGTGCGCCGCTCAGGGGATTCTTCGCCCTTCGCGAGCTCACCCGGCGGCTTCCGGTGCTCTGGCCGCTCGTGCCCGCGATGTTCGCGCCGGGAGCGGCGCGCGTGGGGACGCGCGTGTACGCGTGGGTGGCGAAGCGCCGTGCGCGCACGCTGTGCGAGGGCGGGCGGTGCGCGGTGCACGGTGGCGTCGAGCGCGCGGCCGCCTCGAGTGCGAGCTGACCGGCGTGGCGCAGGCCATGCAACGTGCGGCGGGCCACTGTACCGGTAACACGCTCGCAATGGACGACCAGGCGAAACAAACGGCTCTCATCTCCGCGCTCACCACAGAGCACTTCGTGCTGCAGACGGCGGCCACCTCCACGATTGCGGAGGCCGCCGCTCGCAGCTCGCTGTACGTGATGGCGCTCTCGAGCGCGCTCGTCGCGATGGCGTTCGCGTCGCAGTCGTCCGGGGTGATCGTCCCGTTCGGCCTCGTCGTGCTCCCCGCAGTCTTTCTGCTCGGCGTCTTCACGGTGGTGCGACTCGTCGACACCGTGCTCGAAAACCAGCAGTATCTCACGGGGATCGCGCGCATCCGGCGGTTCTACATCTCGCTGAGTCCCGAAGCCGCGCAGTATCTCCGTCCCGACACCGCCCGATGGCCGGAGGCGGCGATGACCCCGTCGCTCAGGCAGGGAGCGTTCTTCGCGAAGCTCGGAACGACCGCGACGATGATCGCCTTTCTCAACAACCTCGTGGCAGGCGCCGCGGTGACGTTCGGCGTTTCCGCCATGTACGGCCGCGAGCACCTCGCGGTGGCGCTGGGTGCGGGGGTCGTGGTGGCCGTGATCTTCATGGCGATGTTCATCTCGTACCAGTCGAAGCGACTCGATGCGCTGCAGGAGCTCTTCGCCTCCACGGGCAAGTAGGCGTCGCGTTGCGGATTTGGGGTCGAGCGTGTGCGCCGCAGATTGATTTCGGGCGCATCGCGTCGTAATCTTGGAGGCTGTCGGGTACGCGAAGTCGCGAGTCGACAGGCAGTTAGGCGGGAATGCCGGGCCAGTAGCTCAGGTGGTTAGAGCGCACGCCTGATAAGCGTGAGGTCGGAGGTTCAACTCCTCCCTGGCCCATGAACATCGAACACTGCGCCTCGCGCGAGGATCACTCTTCGCGCGGGGCGTTTCGTTTGCCGGCGATGTGCGCGAGTTCATCGATCGCGACGCGCGCGATGCTTCTCCAGCGATGACATGTCGTTATTGTGCGATGAGCACGACTCGACGATGAGCGTCGCTCATCACCTCGCCGACCATTCCGCTCCGCGCCATGTCTCGCATACGCATCTTGCTGTTTCTTCTCCCCGCCCTCGCCTGCGCAACCACCCAGCACAGCGACACCGCGTCCGCGCACGCCGCATCCGCAACCGACACTCTCCCCACCACCGGCGGCTACACGGGCACGTTCAACAACGACGACCAGGGCCACGCGGACTTCTGCGTGCGGCTGCGCGCGCCATCGGTCGCGCTCCGCTACGCGGACGGATCGGAGACCGGGTTCTCGCTCACACCAGAGATGCTCGTGCCGAATCCGGGGAGCGGCGTGTGGTGTCCCGAGCGCGGCATGGCTCGCCTCGACGCGCGCGAGATCGTGACGGCCGCGAACGGCGCGCCGATGCTCTTCCATCGCGGCGGCTGGGGATTCGCCGGCAACGATCCGGCGAGCGCCGTGCACTACGGACACGTACTCCTGTCGGAACTCGACAGTAGCGGCGTGCGCTACGTGCGCGCCGCGCCGATCTCGAAGCTCGAGCCCGCGCCGCACGGCCACTGGGTCGCGGGGCCCACGCAGCCGTGGACGGGACCGGGGCAGCAGGCGGGGAACGGCACGGCGTGCGACTCGCTCTCTCCCGAGATGTCCAGCGTGGTCGTGCAGTCGATTCCACCCGACATGAAATATCTGAACAGCGCGCAGACCGCCGCGATTCCGTACGCCATCTACGGCAGCCCGTCCACGGATCTCGGTCCCGCCGCCGACAGGTCGCGCGGCATCCGCTACACGATGCTCACGTGGAGCTGGATCAACGTCCATGGCGGCGGCGTCGCGCGCGCGCTTGTCAGAAATGGCGAACGGTTTCGCCGGTGCCTCGACGTCCCCGCCATTCGCCTCGCGTCGGTGCGCGACGCGCAGACGAAGACGCACACGGGGTGGGTCGAGGCGGCGTACGGCGCCATTCCCGCCGGACACGAACAATTGTTGTACGGCTGGCTCATCTCCGCGCATCGCCACGGGAGCGACGCGGTCGTGCGGCACCTCTCGCCCTGATCGCCGGTCAGGGCGCGCGCCCGGCCGGCAGCCACGCGTGATGCGCGAGGAGAAACGCCTCCACGCGTTTGTGGATGCGAATCATCTCCGCGTCGGAGAAGTTGTGATTCGCGTGTCCGCCGCCCGGCACCGTCACGAGCTCGTTCGGCACGCCGGCACGGTCGAGCGCCGCGTGCAGCCGCACGGACTGCGAGTACGGCACCGCCTTGTCCGCGTCGCCGTGCACCGCGATGATGGGAGGCAGCCCGGGCCGCACGTACGTGAGCGGTGACATGCGCTTCGCGAGCGCGTGGCGATCGGGCCCGTCGCCGATCCACTCCGCGGCCCAGTGTGCTCGATGTGGACCGTCGATGAGCTCATCGACGTCGGCGATTCCGAAATCGTCGATGATCGCGGCGATCCTGGGCTCGGGATCCGATGCGCACGGCCCATCCAGCCCGTCGGAGGCGCGCAGCATCCCCGCCATGAGCGCGAGGTGCGCGCCGGCGGAGCCGCCGGCGAGAACGAATCGCGCCGTGTCGAGGCGATAGCGCGCCGCGTTCTTCGCGAGCCACTTGACCGCGCACCGCGCGTCCTCCACCGCCGCCGGTGCCAGCGAATCGGCAGTGAGCCGGTAGTCGACGTTCGCGACGGCGAATCCCATCTCGAGGTACGGGATCACCGTGGCAACGACCATCTCCTTGTTCCCGTGCTCCCACCCGCCGCCGTGGAAATAGATCAACAGCGCGTGCGGCGCGGAGTCGGTGGGCAGATAGAGGTCGAGCTTTCCCACCCAGTCACCCACGGTGCGATACGGCACTCGCGCCGTCCCGTGGACGTGCGCCTCGAGCACCACCGACTGGTCCGATGCGGAGTGCTGGGCGGAGAGCGGTGCCGCGATCGCGAAGAGCGTCGCGGCGGCGCAGAGCGACCAGCGATGACGCGAGTGATCCATTCCCATTCTCCAGTCGAGCAGCCACTCGGTACGGCGCGCTCGGGTAGCGAGAAACCCTCGGTCGAGCCGAACTGAGCGGTAAGGCCGCCATTGACAACCCAGGAGCGCCAGCCTAGCATCCCGACCAAGTCATAAGATGACTTGTCGATAAGATGACTTGCTGACGACCCATTCGCGAGGCCCGCTCTCCCATGACCGATGTCCTCCGACCGATCCTTCGCCAAAGCCTCACCGATGACCTCGCGCAACGAGTCAAGCAGCTCATCCAGGCCGAGGGCCGTCAGCCGGGCGACCGGCTCCCCGCGATCAGCGAGCTCGCACGCCGATTCGGCGTCGGACATCCCACCCTCCGCGAAGCGCTGAAAAAGCTCGAGACCCTGGGAGTCGTCGACATCCGACACGGATCCGGCATGTACGTGGGGAAGAACCACAACATGCTCCTCCTGTCCAATCCGGTCTTCGACGCGGCGGTCACCAGGAAGCTCCTCGTCGACCTCATCGAGGCGCGCATGGCGATCGAGCTCCGGTCGGTGGGGCTCGCGGCCACGAACGCGACCGATGAACAGCTCGACGCCATGACGCAGTCGCTCGCGAGCGCCGAACAGAATTTCGGGAACGACAACGCGCTCAACGTCGCCAACATGTCCTTCCACCGGCAGATCGCGCTCGGATCCGGCAACACGGTGCTCTGCCAGATCCTCGAGGTGCTGTCGAATCTGTTCCAGCAGGAACAGCGGCTCATCCTCGACATTCACGGCTCCCGCGAGAAGGACCACGCCGAGCATCTCGCGATTCTCGAAGCGTTGCGGCAGAAGAACGAGACGCTCGCGGTGGAGCGCATGCGTGCCCACCTCGAAGGCGTGCGCGCCGCGCTTCTGCAGTGGCACCCGAACGACGCGCCGGCCGCGAAGTGACCGATCCGGCGCAGATCGCAGCACGAGTGGCGAAGACGAGATGAGACAGCGCATTCGGCGGGTGCTCCTTCTCGCGCCGCTTTGTGCCGCCGCCGCCGCGCTCGTGGGCGCATCTCCCGCGCGCTCGAGCGCGCCCGAGCTTCGCGTGCGCAACAACCACGATTGGTCGTACGACGGCCCGATTCGTTTTCGATCGAGCCTCGCCGATGGCGTCTACGCCGCTGCGGGCAATGCCGCGCAGGGTGAGGTTCGGTCGGGGGTCGCACGGCTGGTCGTGCACGTCGCCGCGCACGCCGTGGTCACGCTCGCTCGCACCGGTGCGCTCCCCGCGAGGACGAGTGACAGCGGTCCGCTCTCCGTCGCGACGAACGACCACGCGCTCGACCTTCGATGGAACGGGCGCCCCGCCGCCACCGTGGAGCTCGGCCTCGTCGTCATTCCCGGCAAGAGCGCGCAGACAGACGACGCGACGACGTCGTTCCAGCCACTCGACATCGCGTGGAAGACGCAACGCGATGGCTCGCTCGCCGGCACGCTCGTGCAACGCGGCTTCCGGGTGGACGTGTCGGTCGCGCCCAACGCGGGTGGATGGATCGACGCGAAGACGCGACTCACGCATATCGAACGATCGCCGGGACCCGCGTACGTGGCGCTCGTGCGCCGCGTGACCGCTGCCTCGGGCATCGACAGCGCGCACATGAGGTTCAACGGCCGTGTGCTCGATGGCGCGAGCTCCCCCGATCTCTGGGCGCGCGACTTCTGGTACACGCACGGCGTGGACTGGATCTCGTGGAAGTCAGGCCCGCTCTCGATGGCCGCGGAGAACGGCTTCACACCCGTTCCCACCATCAAGCGCGACAGCGTGTGGGTAGAGGGAAGCCATTTCTATGTGTGGGATCGCACGCGCACGTCGGGCAATCAACTGTACCTGATCTCGGAAATATCGGGTCCGAATCCGAAGCAGAAGGGATCCGCCGCTCCGTACGCGCCGGTGGAGCCGGGTGACAGCCTCACGCTGTCGTCGCGGTTGAGCGTCGCCGAGCGGCCGTCGCCGAATTGGGCGGAGAGCCAGCTGCTCGTGTTCGCGGGCTATCAATCGGTGCGCAAGGACGGCGCACGCGAGGTCGTCGAGCTCGGCGTGCCGTTCGTGTCGTTCGGCACCAGCTACCTGCCGTACTCCACGTTCACCGAGAACTTCGACTTCTATCGCACGCCGTCGCTCGACCGCGAGACGTTCTGGGCGTTCTCGCCGGCGATGTGGAACCACTGGAGCGAATTCGAGCCGCGCATGCGCACGGACTTCCACATCATCCGCGCGATGGGATTCGAGTGGGTGCGGCTGCACCATCTCGAGCTGCTGCAGCACATGGATCGGAAGGAGGCGCTCGCCTTCCTCGACTTCTACATGGGCGAAGCGCGATCGCTCGGACTCAAGGTGCTCGTCGACACCGAGGGGCCCGCGGACTGGGTGACGCTGGTGATGGGACGCTACCGCGACGTCGTGCGGCGGATGGAGCTCGAGAACGAGATCCTCATTCCGCCCATGAAGCCCGCGTCGCCGGCGCGATGGACGCGGCTGTATCACGCCGCGAAGACAGCGGATCCGCTCGCGCAGGTCTACCTCACGAGCGCCGGCAACGATGGAAAGTTCGAGCGGCTCCGCGCGCTCCACGTGCCGTTCGACCGCGTCGGCTTGCACGCGTACATGCACAGCCCCGAGTGGACGGAGGCGCTCTCGTCGCACGTGCTCGGAACGGCGGCGTACGCGCGCAGCATCGGCAAGGAGGTCACCCTCGGGGAATTCAACTGGAAGGGGCTGACTCGCCTTTCGCCGATCACGCGCAAGCCGGCGTTCACGCAGGTGTACGAGGCGATGCTCGCGCCGCGTGCGATTCCCGAGGTCTTTCAGTTTCAGTTTCAGGAAACGCTCGGCGTGAATCCCTCGATCGGGCGCAGCGGCGTTCGGCACTACGAGACGATCGCGCTCGACCGTCGCCCGAAGCCGGAAGCCCTCGAGCTCATGCGACTGATCCGGGAGAACGCTCGGCCGAACGCGCCAGTTCGCGAGCTCCCGGTGACGATCCCCGAGGTGACGCTCGTGAATGGACGCGCCACCGCGCCGTTCACCATCGAGAATCACACGTCACGCATCCTGTCGGTGCGTCTCGAGCCCGAGGCCTATGACGGGCTCGTCGCGCATCTTGGGTCTCCCGCGCATCTCACGATCGCGCCCAATGCACGTGCGCACGGGCAAATCGAGGTGAGGCTCGAGGCCGCGCGAACGGGCACGTACCACTTCTTCCTCAGGGCCGCCTATGGCGAAGCGGCCGCGTACGGATGGGGCGTCGCGTCGAATCCCGGCGCGCCGACGTTCGCGCGCGACACCGTTCTCGCCGATCGCGTGCTCTATCCGCAGGGCGCGGATGTGGTGCGCCGCATCGACTGGAGCCGGCCGCTCCTCGTCGCCTTCGGCGCGAAGGCACCGGTGCTCGAGATGGAGATGGCGTACCTCGTGGCCAACACGCTCCAGTCCGCGACGGGCAAGCCGGTGTGGCTCTCCACCACCGACGACCTGCCAGACTCGCTCGTCGCGCGCGGCACGCTCATCACCGTCGGCTCGCCGGCGACGAATCCGCTCGTGGCGGCCGCCGCGCCGCCGACCGACGCCGACAAGGGGATCCTGTGGCTCGCCAGGGGCGACGCCAGATCGCAGCGGCTGATCCTCTCCGGCAGCACGCCCACGGCGATCGAGGCCGCGGCAACCGATTTCGTTCTTCGCTACTGGCTCAACGCCAAGGATTCCGGACTTCGACTCACGGGAATGGAGAAGGGCGCTGCACTCGGCAACGCCGTTCGCATCACCGACGTGAATCCGCCATGAGGCACCGGGCCTGTCCGCACCACTCACCGCGCGAGCAGGCCCTCTGCTTTGCGCCGATACGTGCACTCGACTCAGGGTCACACTCCATGTCCTCAACTTCGATTCGAACGAACCGTCGACCATTGGTGGCGTTGCGCCACCTGCTGGGTATGTGCGTGCTCGCCACGTTCGGCGTCTGCGCTCAGCTCTCGGCGCAGCAGTTCACCGTGCGCGGCAAGGTCGTGACCGAGGCGAACGAGCCGATCCCGCTCGCCGAGGTGGTGGTGAAGGGAACGACGATCGGCGCGCGCACGAGCACCACCGGCGAGTTCACGCTCGCAGTGCCCGACTCGAATGCGACGCTGGTCGTATCGCGGCTGGGCTTCGCGAAGCGCGAGGTGCCACTCGCGGGGCAGCGAACGATCACCGTCCAGCTCACCGCGAACGCCGTCGCGCTCGACTCCATCGTGATCGTCGGCTACGGAACGCAGAAGCGAAGCGACGTCACCGGATCCGTGACGTCGATCGACAGCACGCGAATGCAGAACACCGCGAGCACGAACATCGCGCAGGCGCTCCAGGGGGCGCTGCCCGGCGTCACCGTGAACGAGACATCGACGGGCGCGGAGCAGGACAATCTCTCGATCCTCATCCGTGGCCAGAACTCCATCAAGGCCAGCAACACTCCACTCGTCGTCGTCGACGGAATTCCGTACGGTGGCAGCCTCTCCGAGATCAACCAGAACGACGTCGCGTCGATCCAGGTGCTCAAGGACGCGTCGGCAGCCGCGATCTACGGATCGCGCGGCTCCAACGGCGTCATCCTGATCACCACGAAGAAGGGGGGCGGGGGGAAGCCGCGCATCACCTATCAGGGGAATGCCGGCACGCAGGAGATGACGCACGTGCCGAGCGTGATGAACGGGCAGGAGTTCGCCGCCTTCAAGTGCCAGCAGATCAACGGCGGCAGTGATTGCAACAGCGCGCTCACGGCGACGGAGCTCACGAACCTCCAGGCCGGCAACTCCACTGACTGGGTGGGGCTCGCCACGCGCACGGGCTTTCAGCAGCAGCACAATCTCACCGTCTCCGGCGGGACGAACGGCACCTCGTACTATCTCGGCGGATCGCTGCTCGATGTGAAGGGCGTCGCGAAGAACGATGAGTTCAAGCGCTACTCGGCACGCATCAACCTCGACCAGCAGGTGAAGTCCTGGATCGAGCTGGGCACGAACACGCAGCTGTCGCTCACCGATCGCGGTGGCATACCGGCGAGCTTCAGCGACGCATTCTTCATGAACCCGCTCACGAATGCGTTCAATCCCGACGGATCGCTCACAGTGACGCCGTGGCCCGAGGACATCTTCTGGAACAACCCGCTCCAGAATCTGCTGGCGACGAACGACGACAAGAGCCGCCGCGTGTTCACCAGCAACTATCTCCAGCTGGACTTTCCATTCCTCAAGGGGCTGTCGTACCGGTTCAACGGCGGCATCGACTATCAGGGGCGGGACGAGGGCACGTACTACGGCCGCAACACGCTCATGGGTGAGAAGGTGCAGGGGCTGGCGAGCACGGTCCACACCACGAACTACGACTGGACGGCGGAGAACATCCTGCGCTACACCCGCACGTTCGGCAAGCACTCCGTGGACCTCACGACCCTGTACAGCGCCGCGGGGAACAATCTCGACAGCGACGAGCTCCAGTCACAGGGCTTCCCGAGCGACGTGCTCACGTACTACCAGGCGAACGTGGGTGCGTTGCTCACGCCGTCGAACGTGGTCGCGCACTCGCGGCTCATCTCGCAGATGGCCCGCCTGAACTACGACTACGACGATCGCTACCTGCTCACCCTCACGGCGCGCCGCGATGGCGCGTCCGTGTTCGGCGCGAACAACAAGTACGGGACGTTCCCCTCGATCGCCGCCGGCTGGAACATCGCCAACGAATCCTTCTGGCACATCCCCACGGTGAACACGCTCAAGCTGCGCGTGTCGTACGGCAAGAACGGCAATCAGGCGATCAGCCCCTACCAGACGCTCGCGCGGCTCGGCGACGACAACTACCTGAACGGCTCGCAGACCGCGCCCGGCTACCTCCCGGACACGCTCGGCAATCCGAACCTGAAGTGGGAGACGACGACCTCGCTGAACCTCGGACTCGACTTCGGCCTCTGGAAGGATCGCTTGCACGGCAGCCTCGATGTCTATCGCGCGCGCACGCGCGATCTGCTGCTCGACAGGCTCATCTCGCCGGTGCAGGGGATCACGAG
>Ga0207707_10005960_pt1 | contig 10662 bp, 20 predicted proteins | sample KBSC83BmetaG_FD_184336 | JGI IMG/M metagenome (GOLD analysis project Ga0207707, IMG submission 184336) | Corn rhizosphere microbial communities from Kellogg Biological Station, Michigan, USA - KBS C8-3B metaG (SPAdes) (version 2) | ecosystem: Host-associated > Plants > Roots > Rhizosphere ... | reverse complement strand
TGTCTAATGCACTGGTCTGTTGGACAAGCGTAATCGCCATAGGAACTTACCTCCTACAGAGCAAAAATCTTGCTTGTGCCGTTGTCCCAGGTAACCGCAATATTGCCACCGTTGGGTGTGACTGCGGTGAAGCCATCGATGTATGCAATTAATGGGCTTGTCGAAGCGGTACCGGTGTCTTTATATATAACTAAGGCAGCTACGGTTTTAGTACCGCTTACGGCAACAGAAGTGAAGGTCGCGTCTGCGGCATCAAATACGCCATTGGTTACTGATACAGAACTGAGTGATTGATCGGTCGAGCCTGAGTAGCTCGTAACACTAGACTTGTATTGGTGCGAGCTGGAATAGGTGTAATCGGTGCTCGTGTTCACAAGCGCAACCTTAATGGTGTCGGTGTCCATATCAATGGACGGACTCTGGCTTAAGAAGGATTGCTTTGCGAGGGGGTAAAGGGCCGATGCCATTAGTTTGCTCCAATCGTTTGCGCTTCGGGTACCGTGCCGCCGGCTTCAATAAGGTCGGCTTCATCACGTAACTTCTGAGCCTTTTCTTTGTTAACTTCTGTGAAGTACTCAGCCTTCAGCCGGAGAGCTTTCTCGCGGTGTTGCACTAGATACTCGTCCTTTTCGTTCTGAATCCGGATAAGTTCTGCTTCAAGTTCCTGTTTTCTATCCATATATGCTCCTTAGGATGTACTCCGTGAAATGTCTGCGGTGACGGTAAACTTGTCTTGTTTGGAAGAGGTAATGTCGCCACTCGCGTCTTTGATTTGAACGTCGTAAAAGTACGTTTTTGGGTCGATGTCGGTATCTGTGCCACTCAAAGAAATGGTTGCGACACCACTTGTAGGGTCGGTAAAAACCGATACGGTCTTGTGTATTGCTGCCGAGCTATCGTCGGTTGGGTCACTGCTTGCATTGACCGTGAAAAATAGTTCTGCGCCCGTGAGGTCCACCGGCTGATTCGAGGAATCAGTGAAAGTAACCTGAATAGTGCGACTGTCGCCTCTAATTACGCTGATTTTGGTCATATTATTGCTGCCTAGAGTTGTTTTTTGTGAGAATACGAGCGTCGTATTTGCCCTGTTGGTATGCTTGGTTTACAAGAGCCTTAAGCGAAGCCGTTTTATCTTTCTCGGTGCTGTTGGATCGCACCATCTGCTTAATTCGGGATTCGTAAAACCCATGCAGGTCGAATTTGGGTGGAGTTACTTCAATCTTGTTCATAGTTAGTAAAGTCACGGGGGCTTTGTATGCCGTAGCGTTCTGCCGTCTGTCGGTACGCTATCGGTGGCTTAAAGCCCCCCGGTTACCTTATTTACGCGGCGCGGGTAAAGGCGTCGCTAGGGTCGTGCAAGTTACCAATCATCCAGCCGTTCACTCCGTCAGCGATGAGCTCAACGTAGCTACCAACAGGTGCATTAGTGAAGAGGACGGCCTTGTTGTCGGTAGCGGTGAAACCGTTGCCAGCAACTTTGTCTACCGAGTTAGGGGCAATGGTGACGGTGATGTCGTCAGCGCCTACCCGGACGATGTGCTTGGTGCCAACTACTGTTGCTTCAAGGGTAACCGTGGCGGTAGCGGTGACGTTCTGGACAATACCGCAATCGGTCAAGGCGAGAGTCTTAGCGCCGGTCACGTCAACAGATTTGACGAAGCCGAAGCCAAGCAGGTTTACTTGTGCCATGTTTATTTACCTTCTTTCTTTGGGGCCTCTAATAGCGTCCCGTCCTTAAGAGCTTTCTGCTCTTGGATGTCATCCAGAATCATCTGAATGCGTCGGTTCGTCCGTAGACGTGCGGTTTGCTTTACTGCAGCCAGCCGGGCCAGACGTTCCTTATTCTTTTTGAGTTCTAGTTTTGGTTCAGCCATTAAAGACCTCCGTTAGTTTCTTTAAGCGACGGCGTGCAGAGCCAGTTCGTTGACCTTGTTTACGTCAACAAAGGCGTCATATGCCACGCGGCCTTCAATCAGGGTGCCGTTGATACCCTTAGGGTTCTTCGAGATGTTGTAGTCGGTCAGAACGTCAGCGAAAGTAGTTACTTCAGGGTGAGCAATGAGCAAGTCGATCGCGCCAGAAGTGCTCGGCATGCGGCTAGATGGGCAAAGTTTTACCTTCATGCCGTCAACCGTACCAAGTTCGCCGGTTTCGTTCTTAGACTGACCACGGTCAGATGCTAGAACAAAGCCAGACTGCAGCAAGAAGGCGTAGTAATCGCTGGTCATTACTGCGATTAAGCCACTGTCCTTGCCTTCGTTGTCAACGATGTCGGCCTTCAGGCTAACCAGGTTGGTCCAGACGTTGTCCTTGGTTGTAGCGGCGTCAGTTACGATGTCGTCACGGTTTGCGGCGGCGCCGGCGGTAGCCATGACCTGCAGAACGTAAGCGTCCACTTCAGGCACGACTTCTTCACGAATCTGACGAGCCAAGACTGAACCAGGCTTAAGTACGCCCATAGATTGGCTGTTGTTCAGTGCGTCGATAGTACCGGTAAACGAGCGGTCCTGGGCAACTTGCCAGGTCTGCAGCGTCGTGCCGGTTTCTTCTGGGTCACCGTAGCGGTTGTCACCGTTGCGGGAGTAGTCGTTCATTGCGAACGTGTCAACGGAGTAAAGCTTGACGGTGTCAACGCCTACCCAGTCGTAGTTGCGGTTAGTCAGACCGCCAATAACGGTTGCTGCCTTTAGGCGCTCCGAGACTTTGGGGCTGTATTTGGTGGCTAAGTTTGAAGCCATTTCAAATCTCTTTCTGTGTTATGCCGAATCGGCTAGGAATCCCAGGTACTGTCAAAGTCGCTTAGGTCTTCATCGGAAGACTTCGCGTCTGATGATCCGCCCGGCATGTCGGCGTTAGCTAACATGCGTTGGGTAGCCTTCTGGGCCTCTGCTTGGCCAAGTGCTTGCGCCTTGGCTGCGGCGGTCGCCGCGGAATCGGCAATGGTTTTATATAGTTCGTAAGGACGAATGTTTGACCCCACGAGAGTGTTGTTTTGGTCGAATATGAGGCTTTGACCTAGTAAGGCGTCTGCTTGGGCGGCAAGTTGCGGGTTGTATTCCTTGCTGGTCTCGTCGAACATCGGGAAGTCTTTCAGTGCTTGCTGGGCTTCGCTACTGATGACCCCCTGGTTACGCTGGACTTCAAGGTTGTAACGCTCTTGTGCTACTTGCTGCTGCTGAGCTTCCCTGGATTGCTGAAACGCCATGCGTTCTGCTTCTGCAGGGGTATAGAAGTCTCCCGTGTTTGGGTTGACTTCATTAAGCAGCGATTGTTCCTGTTCGTACTGCGACTCACGAGAACGAAGCTCTGCTAGTTGCCTTTCGAGAAAGGAGGGATTTTCCAGGTTCTGACGAAGTTCGCGGTTATCATTAGCGAGCTGCTGGAACCGGTTCTCGCTCTTGGGAGCAAGCTGAGTAGTGTCGCCCTGCGTGGTTTGCTGTTGGCTTTGTGTTTCGTCGGCCTGAGGGGTCTCTTGTACTTCTTCAGCACTCGATTCCTCTGCATCAAGCTCAGAGTCGATGTCATCAAAGGCATCGTCGTCCAAAGCGTTGTCAGCCGTTACGGACGTGTTGTTTTCAACTGGTGTCGAGTCAGTTTGGGTAGCTTCCGTTTCTACCTGGTCAGTTACGACAGTGGCATCCTCATTAGCCATAGTTTCTCCTAAGAATTACGCCCTATAACACTGGCGGGGTGGGAGCTAGAGATGCACTCCGGCGTGCTGTCTTGAGGTCTAAGACAGCACAACGCAGCACACCTACTTCACGTGTTCGAGTTTTCCTTTCACGAATTTCACCTCTGTATCGAGTAACTGATTCAAGATGCGCATGACGGTTAAGGCTTCCTCTTTGCTCAGCGCGTACTTCTCTGCCAACTCGAACGCTTTTGTCACAGAGTCCGTCTCTGCCTTGCGAGCTGAGAGGTGCTCGTATATCTCCTTTAGGACTGGTAGTTGGTCGATTACCTCTTGCCGCTGTTCTTCCTTAGTCCTGGCCTGCTGTTTCTGGACCAATGACAAGCTGAATGGCTCACCATCGTTCTGGTATACGGAATCGTTATGTACGTTGCTAAGCATTGACGGCCCCCTGTTGCTGGTTGAGTAACTGGACAGCTTGGGAGATTTGGTCATCGTTAAAACCAAGCTGTCGTAGCTCGTCTACGTGTTGCTGAGTGACTTGGTTAGGTGGAGGAGTCTGTGGGGCTTCCGGCGGTTGGGTGCCAAGCTGGGGCTGTATGGCCTGCTGTTGAGCTTGCTGCCGTTTGAATTCGTCGATATCTACGCGAAGTTCCTCAGGGTTCTCAACACCAGCTACCGCTACCATAGAGTTGTAGATCGCCAGCTGTTTCTCGGGCGGGAGGATTTGTTGTAATGCAGGAGAAGAGTCAATAAACTGCTGGATTTGCTCCAGGGCATTCATCTGAGTTTGGTTGTCCTGCATTTTGGATGAGGACGCGTCTACGCAGAACTTCAGAGCCGGGGTTGCGGTGTCGTAGTTGATGAGCAGCTTGTTGTCGTCGTCTAAGGTCGGGTTGTCTTGCTCGTCGAGAAGGCTGAACTTGCCCTCATCGGCTAACTTGCGAAGTTTATCGGCCGTTTCCTGGTCGAGCTGGAGTTCTTCAATGCCGGAACGCTCACCGAAGTAGAGGTTAATGGCCGTTTCACTCCACGCAGCAAACCACGTTTCAAAACGCTTGCGGATGGCGTTGTCGTCTACCGACAGAGCGGCTTTCTGCTGGTTCAGGGCGGTTGGTGTCTTACCAAAACCAGGGTTACCAACATCTGAAGCTATGGATGTGTCAGGGCTAGATACCAAGTTGAGAAGCTGAGACTTCTGCAGGCCGTACAGTTGCGGGTAATTGACTAAAGCAGAGGTATCAATCTTGAGGGGTAGAATCTGGTCGGTCTGTGGGTTCGTAGCTTCAATTACCTCATTAGGCCTAAAGCTGAAGTCGCCGACGTTGCCATACTTAATAACCGGCGGTGCGAGGGCCAGTGCACGGTTGTACTGGTACATCTGCATGTCGGAGTCGATGAGGTTCTGTAATCCTCCAATTAACTCGACAATGCCGCGTCCAAACGGATTTGAGCCGTCAATGTCGCCGTAAAACCAATCAATTGGCATCTTACCGCGGGGGTCTTTATTAGTTTTGGTGCGGACAATCTTTTCGCTGTTGTAGTGGAAGGTGTAGAACTTAGCGCCAACACCCACTTGGAACGCAGTGATTAGCTCAATACCATCAACGGCACTTCCACGTTCTTGTTCTGTTGGTGTTAGGGCTTGTTGGTCCTTTGCTGACTTGGAGTCTAGGACTTCTTTTAGGGCTGCGGGGTCCCAGGTAGCTTCGTATTGCTCGCCGCCCTTCTCGGCGTCTGCGGCAAGTTGGTTTTCGCTATCGATAAGCCTTTCAATGTCACTGCGCTGCCACCATGAACGGACAAACAGGTACTTCATGCTTGGGCCGGACTTCTTACCCTTTGCGACAATGAGGTCACCCCAATATGGGAGTGTCATATCGGGACAGAAGTAACCCTCATGGTTCATAAATGGCGCGTAAGAAGCGCCGAAGCCAAAAGTGAGACCATTCTCGATGATTAAGTGTGACTTCTCGAACAGACCGTACTCTTCATTCGCGTACGGAAGAATCTTGTTGGTATAGATAAACTGAGCGACGATTGGCAACCAATCCTGGTCATCGTCTGATTCAATAACGCCCGTGGGAAGCTGCTGAACCACCCTTTTTGGCGTCTTCTGGATAATTGATGCAGTGGTGCCGTCAGTGGTCTTAGGGTATGCCGGGTCAATACCCTCGTGCGGACGGTTGCGGGCAATACGAGCAAACTCAGTAAACGGCTGAGTCAGCTGATCGGTGTAAGTCTTGGCTGACTGATACCGTTTGAAAACGTTGGTTGGAGTAATAAAAGAGTATGCCAAAGAAAAAAGAACGGTCCTTCTGCTTAGGTCCGTTCTTTTTACGGTTGCTCTGCTTGGCTATATTATAGCATTTCCTTAAGCATTTTTATATGCCACGCTTTGCTTGGGCGGCCGTACGACCGTTAGGATGTTTGCGGTAAACCCGGTTCATTTCGGCAAACCAATACTCAAGGTAGAACGCAAACCCTTCCTCATTCTCGAAAGAGATTGGGACACTCGCTCTGTCAAAAGTAGCCATGACCAGGTGAGATAGTTCATGTACGAGCACGCTACTGCTCCAACTTGGCATCCAAATGAGTGTGCAGGACTGATCACTATTGTCATGTGTCAGGCGTACGTTCATGCCGGCCACGAGCTCTAGTTCGTCAACGTATATGTAATGGCTCTTACGCAACTCCTCGATCAGTTCATCCCAGGGGCATATAACGAGCACGACCCAACGCCTGTACACCTTTTCTTCAAAATGCCATTGCCGCATTAGTGGTGGAACTCCCATGCCTCTTTGGGGAGCATACTTAGATTTGCTTGCCGCAATACTTCGTGTAGGTCGTTAAAGTCCTCAAACCTGAGCGTAGTGACGGAATGGTCGGTATGCAGAATCTCAAACAAGCTACCTAAGCCACCGGGCAGGTGCTGTATGGCTCGCAGAGACTTCATAGTACGCATCAAATATGGATACTTGACCACTAGTGATGAGAAGTCAATTGGCGCCGCCACCTGTCTCACAAATGAACTCATGCCCGAGCCCCGATAAGGCCCTCATGAAGTGCGAGGGCGGATGCACGCTTCCTCAATGACATTGCTTGTAGAGCTTGGAGACAGTCTTTCTCTGCCTTTAGCTGTTCAGGACCAGCCTCGTGGAAATTACCGGCTTCACTAAGACACCAGTCAATGTGATGCTTCTCAAGATTCCAATCGTCGAGTACGATGTGGGCGTTGCCGCCAACTGCGCTGTGTTCGTACACCTCGCCTATCAGTTTAGCGGCCTTGAGGACATCAGGAGTTTGCAATTTTGGCGATCCGTAGGTATCCCAGCAACCGTAACACATTATTCTAGCCCTGCTGCGAAGCGTGCAGCAACTCTTGCTTCGTCCAAAGCGCAGTTATATGCATAGTATCTGTTACCAGCCGGGTCATCATCGTGCAGAGTGAAGTCTAACTTGTCTGCCTCAGTGAGTTGTCTCGGTGCTCTATTCTCAAACCGGTCGTACCACTTCTGGCCGGTCATAGTGCCAGCTTCACGCACGGTAACTGGCAGCTTCGCCATTGCCTGAGCGTTGTCAGCCATCTGATTTACCAGTTGCTGGACCTGTTTAGCGCTTTCTGGCGAGATGTACCCAGCCTCATGAAATGCCTGCTCAATCTGCTCCATTGTCCGAGAAGCAACACCACCCATGTGCGGAGCTTTGGGGTCTAAGGTCGAGCGTGCGAAACGTAGTAGTACCTTATCTAGCTTCCTGCGCAATGCATCTGTCATAAACTAATACTCCAACGCGGTGTAGCATTCGACGATATGGTAGCAACCGCTGACTTCGCCGGCCTTGCTCTTTTCCAGTTTCAACTCTGTGTCAAACTTGGACGGGTCGTTGATGAGCTTCTCAGCTATATTGGCCAGTGTCTCTAGGTCGGTCTTATCGGTGCGGTGACGAATCTCGTAACGGATTCGAACAGGCTTTTGAACTTGGCCGTGCATGTAGGTCTCTGTCTTGGTCTCAGTTGAACCTTCATCATCTAGTAGCTGGGTTGATAATTTCTTGCCGAATTCCATATGTCTCCTTGGTTAGTGCCAGAGGCTGGTTAAGTTGCCTGAGTTTCGTTGGGTTGATTTCTTTTTGGGCATGTACGACTCTAATACGTATCTAGCAGGGTCAAGTATGTGGTTGTCCATATCCGGCGCTACGTTGGTAAACTTGCCTGTTAGCCTGTCTGTTAACCATATATAGCGTTCGTACTCCTTTTTAAGATTGACGCTCCTCTTTGTAGCGGATATCCGCTGTGCCTGTATAAACGCGATACCTTGATTAACCGAGCCTGCGCCCTTATTTGCGCCAATCACGTTGACACCTAACGTTCTTAGCTCGTCGATTGACTTAGGTTCGCTACTGTCTGCCACGACTAAGGTATTAGGCTGGTCGAGTAAGAGGATGAAGTCAGCGAGTGCGCGGTTACTCATGCCATATTGGTAGAGTTGTTCGTCAAAGATAAAACCGCCATTGTACTCATATACGTCTAGAATCCCTGACGGGTCGTTGGTATACCCAAAGTCCAAGCCCCTTTTAACCAGACGGGCCTCATGGGGTATTTCTTCAATCCAGTTCCACCCTTTGTAAATGCGTCCTTCAATCTCACCCAATTGCCCGAGGCCATACACTTGCCACCACATCTTATTGTTCTTGTGGGATTCAATACGTTGGACTACTACGGGGTCTAGGGCCTCGTTGTCTTTATAGGTGAGCGTGATGAAGTCGTACTTCCCTTTATACTCGGGGTTCTGCATTATCTCCGTATACGCCCAGAACTCAGTAGAGGGGTTCCAGTCAACGAATATAAGCCACTTGGTGCGTACCATCAGGTGGTCTGCTATTGGCCAGGATATGTTATTACCTTCGTTCAGGTAGAGAATCCAACGCCGAGGCCCGTGTACTTTGCTCGGCGCATCGGCCGAGAAGAAGCGCATCTTGATACCTGTTTCGAAAGTATAAGTGCTAAGTGTCTTGTTCCACCGGTCTTCATCCCAATAATTGTGCGAGCGCATTATGTTCTCGAAGTCCTGCATGGCACCACCCCGCATATGTGGCATTGTTTCGGACACTACATCAATAGGAAGGCCGGCAGAATCTTCCAAAGTGCTGGACTGCGCTATGTCTACTAGGACTTGAAGTATGCCTATAGTTTTTGAGGCCGAAGTGCCGCCGGCTATTAAGCGTATGTCGTTATTGAGCGCTAGGAGCTTCTTCGTTGCCGTGGTCAGTTGAAACACTGTTACCTCCTAACAATGGTTTCGGTAAATCTGAGACCCGTAGTTCTTTTTCAGTCCGCAACTTGAATAATTCTGGCTCAAGCCTCTCTAATAAAAACTCTGGTTTAGCTACCTTCATCTTCTTATCGATAAAACGGGTTCTAGCCTGTTCTAACTGCTCCGAAAAGGATTGGTCTTCATCTCGGTACTTTTTAAGGGTGTCGTCAGTAATCCCTGCAGCACGAGCAATGAGCTTGTAGTGATAGAAAGACTCGGCATGAATGAGTGCCTGCGTCTTTATGAGAGCTTGTTTTTCTTCGAGAGTAAGATCGTCTTTATTCCCTAGCCTAGCCATTCAAAGCCTCCTCAATCCACTTATGTATATCAGCTCGAACCTTAGCGCCGGCTTCTGCGCGCTTGACTGTTGCGTAGGCCACCCTCGCAATCTGTGATAACTGAGTAACGGTCAAACCCTTATCCTCACGGCGGGCTTTCATGCCCTTTACTTCTTTTAGCTGGTTAAACATGCCTGGCATTTGATAATCCCTACTTAGGTGGAGGAGAACTCTTCCTGAGGTTCAATGCTCGCATGGGGGTAGGGGACGTAACAGGCGCAGTCAGAAAGGCGTTACGTCAAGAGTCCCAAAATATTCAATCAACACAAAATCCCAAAAGTGAGGGTACTGTAAGTAATCTAGCTGGCGAAGGTACTACTGCGCCTTTAAATAAAGAGGCGGGCGTCGCATACGCCCATACAAGCATTGAATTGTTAGTTTACTTGCGAACCAGAAGAGAGAGTAGTTTGGAGAACTTCTGCTTATATTATACTACGTATCGCTTGTGGTTTCCATCTCTTGTTAGATATCTCACAGCTTATATAAGTTGGTTCGCTACACTACCCATATTGCTTGGGCGCTGGAAGGATTGTGTGATGAAGAAAGCTTCACCTATGTATACCTCTGGCTTGGGGACTACTAAGTGGATACGGGATATTCTACTGGAAGAGCATCCTGATTTGTTTAAGGCTCAGTAGCCTTTAGATGCTTGCTGCTTGCGGTACATTTCTTGATAACAGACTGGACAGGGCGCCATCACCTTACCCCAATGCGGGCAGAAGTGAGGGCGCTCTCCAGATTCTTTGATGAAGCAGCCACAGGGCATTTAGTAGTCTTCGGCTATTACGCTGAAGGCGATACTGAGTGGTACGGTTAGTTCATCGGGCAATGTCTCATGACTGTAGCCTTGCAGACATGCTTCCAGCTCGTTGTTGAACACATCTTGATAGGTCATATACCCAGTGTACTACACGTGGGGTTCGGACTTCAGGTGGTGATTCATACACACACGACAAAAGGGTTTCGTATTCATGTCTTTATTTTACACACTACACAGTGTCCGTTGCTAATGCAGTGCCGGCCGTTATTTACGATAGCGTAGCCGCAGGTCATTTCTTTTTGAGCTCTACAACTGCTGAAAACTCACGGGTGTCTTGGTTGCATATCAGCTTTACGTTAGCCCTGCCTTTTAATACTCCCTGCTTCGTCGCTACGTATTCAGCAATTGCCTGAATTACTTCACTGGAATTTAGGGTGTATTTCATGCTTTATCTTCCCCTGGATGGAATACGCGCTTGATAGTCATTTTGCACAGAGCAATTCCGTCAACTAGTCCTGTTTCATACCAATCAGATGTTTCTTCGGGATTTGGTAAAACCGCGCCACGTTTCTTAGGCATAGCCGCCAGTAAAACCTGTTCTAGCTTGGCGTCGTGGTC
>Ga0207707_10005957_pt1 | contig 10665 bp, 7 predicted proteins | sample KBSC83BmetaG_FD_184336 | JGI IMG/M metagenome (GOLD analysis project Ga0207707, IMG submission 184336) | Corn rhizosphere microbial communities from Kellogg Biological Station, Michigan, USA - KBS C8-3B metaG (SPAdes) (version 2) | ecosystem: Host-associated > Plants > Roots > Rhizosphere ... | reverse complement strand
CCGAGGCGCAAAGACAGAACAGCCTGCTTTGCGGCTTGGCGTCCTCTTTGCGCCTTTGCGTGAAATATTTTTTGAGCCCTCTTTTTCAGAACTGTCGCGTTTAGTCAGTGAAGGAGACAGTATGAAACACAATTTATTCAAATTAACCGCGATTTTCGCCATTTTCCTAGGTCTTGCCGTCGTAGGCGTTCAGGCGCAGGCTCCGAGCAAGGTGGAGGTTAACATTCCCTTCGAGTTCTCAGCGGGCACGAAGACGTTGCAGCCCGGCGTGTACAGCATCAAGCGTTTGTCAGGAAATTATCTGGCGCTGCGCAACGCCGACGGCAAGTCAGCAGTGATCCTGAACGCGCCGATCAATCTCACGTCGACCGATCCGAACTCGGCTGAGCGCGTGGTCTTCAAGAAGTATGGCGAGCAATATTATCTCTCGCAGATCTGGCTCACCGTTGACACGGGCAGGGAATTGGCAGTGCGCAAGAAAGCTGGGAAGCAGGACCTCGTAGAGATTTCGCTTCGGATGAAATAGGTCCTCCAGGACGAATACGACTATTGCCTCGCGTCGCGCCTGAGAGTATTGTGTGCCGCGAGGTGAATCTGATGAAACAGTCGCTTAAACTTTTTTCAATACTCGTTGCGCTTTTCTTCGTCGCCGGCTCAGCGGCGGCGCAGGACGGAGCAACGTTACTTGCCGGCGCAGAGTTAACACGAGTTGTTCCGAACAGTTTTTATTTCCAGGGCCTCAGCGCACCAACGCAGATGCGCAATGCAGCAGCCGCACGTTTCGGCAAGGACCGCTACGTGATTTCCGGATTGGTCGATACATCCGGTTATTCCGCTGACGTCCGCGCCAAGTATGTTGGTTTCTTGATTACTGATTCAGCTATCACGCTCAACGGAGAGTCACTTCCCGCCGGCGCCTACGGCTTCGGGTTTGCGAACGAAGGAAAGATGACGGTCATGGACCTTGGCGGAAAAGATTTACTGTCCGTCGCAGTCACTAACGACAAAGATTTGCGACGCCCGCGTCCCTTGATGATGTCCGCTGATCCCGGTGGTGTGCGTCTTTATAACGGCAAAGACTACGTTGTCATCGCTGCCAAGTAATAAACAGCGATGCGTTACAGGTTAATAGTTTTACTTTCGTTATCGTTGCTGCTTTCATCTGTGTTGCCGGCGCAGACGCCGCCGCAGAAACCGCAACAACCGAGTGGCGGCGCTTCAACCGGTCCGGCCGTCACTTACACCTCGCGCCGCACGGTTGGCATAACCGATCCGAATGCGCCGGTTGTTTTTGAAGATGTAACCGACAAGACTGCGCTCGCAAACTTTCGTCATCACTCAGGCGAGGCCGCCAAAGACTACATCTTCGAAACCACTTCGGGCGGCGCAGCGATCTTTGACTACGACGGCGACGGCCGCCCCGACATCTACCTCGTAAACGGTTCCACTATCGGCGCGATGCGCGGCAAGGAAAAGGCGCCGCGCGCCGCGCTCTATCACAATCTCGGTAACTGGAAGTTTGAAGATGTTACCGACAAAGCAGGCGTGGCGAACGAGCGGTGGGGATTCAGCGTTGCGGTTGGTGACTACAACAACGATGGTCGCCCCGACATGTTTGTCGGCAACTTCGGCGTTTCACGTCTTTATCGCAACAACGGTGATGGCACGTTCACCGACGTGGCTGAAAAAGTCGGCGTCGCGCGCAAGGGTTGGAGCACGGGCGCGAGCTGGGGCGACTACGACGGCGATGGGCGTCTCGATCTTTTCGTTCCCGGTTACGTGCAGATCGATCTCAACCATCTGCCGCCGAGCCCGAGCGATGTGAACAAGGCTGGTGTGGGCCAGAACTTCTGCCAGTTTCGCGGCGTGCCGGTGATGTGTGGTCCACGCGGGCTGTCGGGCGAAGGCGACACGCTTTACCACCAGAAAGCTGATGGCACGTTTGAAGACGTGAGCGTCAAGGCCGGTGTGAGCGATCCGGATAAGTACTATGGTTTCTCGTCTGCGTTCGTTCACGTCGATGACGACAAGCTCCTCGATCTGATCGTCGTCAACGATTCAACGCCGAAGCAGCTTTACATGAACAAGGGCGACGGCACTTTCGAAGAGATCGGTTATCCGTCAGGCGTCGCGCTCAACGAGAATGGACGCGAACAGGCGGGCATGGGCCTCGCAGTTGGTGACTACGACAACGACGGTCGCGTGGATTTTCACATCACCAACTTCTCTGACGACTCGAATGTGCTCTATCACAACGATGGCGATCGAAACTTCACCGACATAACATTCCAGGTGGGCCTCGGCGAGGTTTCGATTCCGTTTCTTGGTTGGGGAACGAGTTTCATCGATTATGACAATGACGGTTGGCTCGATCTGTTCGTCGTCAACGGTCATGTTTATCCGGCGGCTGAAACGCATCAGTGGGGCACGAGTTACGCGCAGCAGGCGCTGCTTTTCCGAAACGTGAAGGGAAAGTTTGAGAGAGTCGGAGCGCCGCCGGGTAATGCGCTCGCGAATGCGTGGCCCGGACGCGGACTGGCGGTCGGAGATCTCGATGGGGACGGTCGACTTGATCTCGTGATCAATAATCTGGACGCGAAGCCGGTCCTGTTGCGGAATGTTGCTGCATCGAGTGGTCATTGGCTTGGTCTAAGATTGGTTGGGGACGTTGCGAAGAAGAGTCCACGTGACGCAATCGGCAGCATCGCGTATCTCACGACCGGTTCGTTGAAACAGCGGCAGGACGTTGTCAGCGGCGCAGTCTACTGCTCGCAAAACGATATGACTCTGCACTTTGGACTAGGCGCGGCGACGAAAGTCGATAAGCTCGAAATCGTGTGGTCCGACGGCAGTGTTGAGACTTTCGACGTGCCTGCTATTGACAGGGTCGTTACGATTACAGAGGGCAAAGGGCATTAAGATTTCTTTTGCGCCTTTGCTGGAAATTCCTGGTTGGAGTTTTGAAACTTGCGACGACTTGATCTCAGAAAGGCCCAGGCGGCCCGCCTCAACACGATCCGCGATATCAATCGGCAGATCGTGCTGAACTACGTGCGCGAGCGTGAACCAATCTCGCGCGCCGAGATCGCGCGCGAGACTGAGCTTCAGCGTTCGACGGTCTCAGCCATCGTCGAAGATCTCAAAACTGAAGGACTCGTCGAAGAAGTCGGAGAAGGCGAGTCCACCGGCGGCCGCCGGCCCACGCTCTTGAAGTTGCGCGCTGCGGAAGCGATTGCCCTCGGCGTCTCAATCACTCCGACCTGCACCACTGTCGCCACGAGCGATCTCGCCGGCCGTGTACTCGATCAGGAAGAGTTTCTCACCGATCCGAAAAAGACGATTCACAAAGTGATCGAAGTCGTCCGCGACTTCACTACGCGTTACAAAGGCTCGATCGAAGGTGTGGGCGTGAGCCTGCCGGGCCTGGTCGATCCATCAACCGGCACTGCGCTCTACATCCCTTACTTTCTCTGGCGCGACCTTCCCATCTCGAAAGTGATTTCCGACGCGGTTGGACTTCCCGTCGTGATTGATAACGACGCGAACGCAGTCGCACTCGCTGAGCTGTGGTTTGGACGTCCCGAAGTAAGCGACGCAAGAGACTTCATCCTGGTCCTGGTCGCGGAAGGTGTCGGCACGGGAATCATTTTCGACGGTCAGGTTTATCGCGGTCAGCGCGGTGCGGCAGGCGAGTTTGGTCACATGGTGATTGGACGCGGCGCGCCGGTTCCGTGCTCGTGCGGCAGCGATGATTGTTGGGAAGCGTTTTCATCGGAGCGCGCCGCCGTCGCGCGTTATCTGAGATTGTCCGGCGCGACAACAACTTCGCCGATCAGTTTTATCGAAGTGGTCGACAGAGCTCTCGGTGGCGAACAGAACGCGACCACCGCGCTCGTCGAGACCGGCCGACACCTCGGCGTCGGCATCTCGAACCTGATCATCGGCTTCAGCCCTGAGGCCGTTGTGGTCGGCGGAGAGATCGCCCGCGCCTGGGACCTGATCGAAAACGCGCTGACCGAAACAATTGCCAACAGCGTTCGCCGCGGACTTCCTTCAGCCCGCATTCTTCCCTCGACCCTCGGCGGAAATCCCACTCTGAGGGGCGCCCTGAGCCTCGTCCTCGCGAGCAAGTTCGCCGCCGCCTTCGCTGCCTGATTAAAAAACCGTCTAATGCGCGGCTAAAAAACTATTGACAGTCGCGAAAATCTATACTAAAAACTTCGTTCGCTGAGACAACAAACTAAGTTTTCTGCAACAAACTTCAGGTTTTTCTCAGCGTTTCAGTACCCGCGCACCGTTTTAATCCGCTTTTCAGCACTTGAGGAATCTAAAATGAGAAAGCCATTCTCCGCTGCCGCCCAGCTATTTCTGCTCGTTCTCCTGACGGCTTGCTGCGCCATTTCAGCGTTCGCCCAGAACAACAAAGGCGCCATCGTCGGCACCGTTAAAGACCCAAACGACGCCCTCGTCGCCAAGGCCCAGGTCAAAGTAACCAGCGTCAAAACCGGCGAAGTCCGGACCGCCGAGAGCAGCGATGACGGTACGTTCACCGTCACCAATCTCGAGCCCGGCAATTACAACGTCACCGTCGAAGCCTCCGGTTTCCAGGCCGTAACTGTCGAAGCCGTGCAGGTCGAAACAAACTCGCGTCTGCCGCTCGACGTGAAGTTCGCGAACATCACGGCAAGCAGTTCATCCGTTACGATCACTTCGGAATCAGCGCCGCTGGTCGAGAGCGAAACGAGCGTGCGCGGCGATCTCATCACCGGAAGACAAGTCACCGATCTTCCGATTGCACAAAGAAACTTCACCTTGCTGGCAGGACTTTCACCGGGCGTAACGCGTCCGAACCTCGGGCTACTCGGCGGTGGCGGTAACTTCGTTGCGGGCGGCGGCGGTCAGAACAACACCGAAGCAACGCGCTTTCGCGAATCAGGCGGTTCGGTTCTGGTTGTTAACGGCGCGCGTGCGACCAACAACAACTTCACGCTCGACGGCGTCGACAATAACGAATCGCAGTTCGGACAGATCGCGATCTATCCGAATCCGGACGCAATCGCTGAGTTCAAGATCGAATCAAGCGTTCCATCGGCTGAGTCCGGCCGCGCGGGTGGCGGCATCATCTCTACGACTTTCAAGTCAGGAGGCAATGTTTTTCACGGAACAGTCGGCGAGATCTACCAGGGCCGTTTCCTGAGCGCCGCTGCGAGTCGTTTCGATGATCCCACTTCACCACCCGTTCCGAATTACGTGACGCACAACTACTACGGCACGGTTGGTGGTCCAATCTTCCTGCCGCGTCCCGGTGAGGGCGGACACGCTATCTACAACGGTCGGAATCGATCGTTCTTTTTCTTCTCGTTGAATGGACAGCGAAACAGCACGCCGATCTTCGGCGGCACCGGCGACCCGCAAGCGGTGCCTGTGCCGACTGCGAAAATGCGCGTCGGTGATTTCAGCGAGCTGCTGCGCCCCGGAACTTCGCGCACGTACCGGCTCGCCGGTGGCGGCACTGTTGTTGCTCCGCAAGGCACGATCTTCGCGCCAAACGGCACGCCGATTCCGGGCAACGATCTTCGCAACTGTCCGAGCTGTGGTCCGTTCTCAACCTTCGCGTTCAACTACGTCAATGCGTTTCCGCTTCCGAATCTTCCCGGAGCCGGTCGCAACTTCGTCACCAATCGTAAAGAGCACGCGAACGTCGACAGCTACGACATCCGCATCGATCATAAAATCACCGAGAAGAACTCGATCTTCGGTCGTTACAGCAAATCCGATACAGCGCGCTCTCGCGACAACTTCTTCCCGCTCGGCAGTTCACCAAACGGCAACGATCTTCCCGCCGGCCCGTCAGCGGGGGATGAGTTTGGCAATTCGAAAGGCTTCACGATGGGCGATACGCACGTGTTCACTCCGAACGTCATAAACGATGCGCGTTTTGGTGTGACAAGAGTGCAAATCGGAATCTTCAATACCGGCGTCAACGGCACGGGCGGATTCAGTCCGACAGTCTCAGCAAATCTCGGCGCACCGAACATCAATCTTGGTCCAAACAGTAGCGGCATCGTCCTCGTCGGAATCGTCGATGAATTGACCGGCACCGATCGCGCGACTGAGTTCACGGGGACGGCGGCCCGTTCTATTTTCTGTCGAATAACTTTCACGCCGCGGATGCGGTGACCTACGTGAAAGGAACCTCGACTTACAAGTTCGGCGGCGACTATCGCGTGCGCCAGAACAGTAACTACGACGGCGGTCGCAACAACGGCACCAAGGGCAACTATCAGTACGGCACGACTGACAGCGGGTTCGTTTCCGGCAACTACAACGGCATCGGTCCAAACGACACTGGTTCGTCGCTCGCAAACTTCCTGCTCGGTTATCAACCGGGTTTTGTCGGCCGTGGCGATCCGGGTGGTCCATACTTTCAGTCGAGCAAGGAGATGGCTTTCTTCGTGCAGAACGACTGGAAAGTCAACACCGACCTGACACTCAATCTCGGTCTGCGCTACGACATCTTTACCGCGCCCACCGAACGTTTCGATCGCCAGGGCAATTTCGATCCGGCGACTAAGACCATTCAGATGGCCGGCGACAACGCACCCGGCGGACGCGATCTCGCCAACACTGACAGGAACAACTTTGGACCACGCATCGGCTTTGCCTACGGCGGCCTGAAGTCGGATAAGACTCTGGTGATTCGCGGTGGCTACGGTCTGCTCTACGCGACTGACATCAGCGCTGCGCAACCGTTGACCTCGAACCCAGGCACCGGCGCGGCCAGCTATGCCTGTACGCCGATCACGAATCCGAGCGGTTGTCCGTCAGTGTTTCAGCATCGCAATCCTTTTGATAACGGCATTCCCACGGCGCCGTTCACGGTCGCCGCTCCGGGCTCGAGTTTCCCGGCGCCGACAACCGGCGGTCTCATCCTCTTCAACGATCCGAACCGCAAGGATGAGATGTATCACCAGTACAATCTGACGGCGCAGTGGGAGTTCAGGCGCAACTGGCTCGCTGAAGCTGGATACGTCGGGTCGCTTGGCCGGAACCTGCTGGTGTTGAGCAACATCGGCACCGGGAATGATGAAGGTGGACCAGGATCGCGTGAGGTCCTCGGTATTGGTCCGATCACCGCGACTCGATACACCGGCAGCTCGAGCTACAACGCGCTACAAACCAAACTGGAGAAACGATTCGTCAAAGGACTCTCGCTGTTGAGTTCGTACACGTGGTCTCACGCGATCGACGATTCTCCGGGCGGCATCTGCAACAACGGCGCGAGTGCGCGTGATTGCGGTCCCGACGATCCGACGCGGCCTGAGCTCGATCGCGGCAATGCAGATACTGATATCAGGCACCGGTTTACGTTCGCGGACGTTTGGGATCTGCCGTTTGGCAGAAGCCGGCGTTTTGGCGGCGCCGATATGAATCGGGGTCTGGACGCCGTGGTCGGAGGTTGGCAGTTCAACAACATCGTGACCTGGCAGACTGGACCAGTGTTCAATGTTACGTGCAACGGCGGTCGCGTGGATCTGCTTGGCGATCCGAATCCGACCCAGGCTCAGCAGGACCAGGGACTCGAATTGAATCGCGCTGCGTTCCGTTGTGCGCAGACGAGGATCTTTCCGAGCGATCCGAACAGTCCGCACATCGGCACGCTTGGTCGCAACGTTTTCCGCGGGCGACCGCAGTTTTACTGGGATGCGTCGTTCTTCAAGAACTTCCCGATCAGCAGGATTAGCGAGGCGTTCAATGTTCAGTTCCGGTTCTCGGCGTACAACGTGCTGAACCGCGTGAATCGTTCCGCGCCGAATGGCGACATCAACAACGCGGGCGATTTCGGACGCGACATAAACGAACAGCGGCGCCGGCAGATGGAGTTCTCCCTCAAGCTCATCTTCTAAGACTTCTCTGCGGCCCTCTGCGTATTCTCTGCGATCTCTGCGTTAAAGGAGTTCTTTCAAACGCCGAGATCGCAGAGAATACGCAGAGGGCCGCAGAGAAACCCTCTCTCGTGATCTAGAATTTCGGAATGATCGTATTTCGCTGTCTTCTTTTGTTTTGCCTGGCTTTGAGTGTTACGGCACAGCGGCCGGCGGCGCGCAGTGTGGAGACGATGTTGAGTGAGGCGGGCGCGCTGGTCCAGGCCGGTCGCCTCGAGGAAGCTGAAGCGGCCACGCGCAAGATCGTCGGTGGTTACCCGCGCAACGCTGAGGCGCATAGTTTGTTGGGAGTGATTCTCGATCAGCGCAAGCAAACTGCCGAGGCTGAGAAAGAGTACGCCGCGGCCTTGCGGTTACAACCGAAGTTGGTTAGTGCGTTGTCGAATTACGGTGTACTGCTCGCGCGTACGAATCGTGCTGACGAAGCAATCGCGAAGTTTGAAGAAGTGCTGCGAATCGATCCGAAGCACGAGGGTGCGATCTTCAACCTTGGCGCCCTGTACGCAGCGCGTGGAGACTACAAACGCGCGGTCCCGCTGTTGGAAAAAGCCGCCGGCCAGGATCCGCGGATGCTTTTCACACTCGGTTTACGTTTGGCTGAAGCGCACGAGTATGCGGAAGCAGTGCACCTGTTTCAACGCACCGATGAGCTGCGGCCGCAGACTTACGAAGTGCTCTACAACCTTGGACTAGCGCTATATAACCTGGATCGATTAGCTGAAGCGCAACAGGCGATGTCCGCGGCGTCGACGTTGAAACCGAATGAAGCTGATCCTTATTACCGGCTGGGCTTGATCGCTTCTGCAAAGGACGACACCAAGGCCGCGCTGACGTACTGGACCCGGGCGCTCGAGTTGCGGCCGGTGTTTCCGGAGGTCAACTTCATGATCGGTGAAGAGTTGCTCAAGAGGCAGCTCGCGGAGAAGTCGATCCCGTTCTATGAAAAGGCACTCGAACAGTCGCAGGGTCAACTCGTTTATTTTCTGCGACTCGGTGTCGCGAATGTGCGTGGACAGCATTACGACCGTGCGCGTGAAGTATTCACGAAAGCGCTCGAGCGTTATCCGAACAACCCGAACCTCTATTTCCTGCTCGGTTATGCGGGGCGTGCGGAAGGGCAGTATGACCAGGCGGTGACTGCGTTTCAGCAGGCGTTAAAGTTGCAGCCGGATAATGCGGATGCGATTGCGAACCTCGGTTATATCGCGAGCCAGCGTGGCGAGAATGTCGAGGCGGAGCGTTTGTTGAGACGCGCGATCGAGCTCGATCCGAAAGGGTTTCCTTCTTATCACGACCTCGGGCGGTTGTTGGTGAAGTTGCGGCGATATGAAGAAGCGGTGCCGCTGCTGACGCGTGGCGTTGAGCTGAATGGAAAAGATCCAGGGGTGCACTACCAGTTGTTCCTTGCTTACTCGCGGTTGAAGAAGAAAGACGAAGCGGATCGAGAGCTCGCGGAGTTCAAGCGGTTGGACGAGGGTAACCGGCACGCAGCAACGCCGATGGCAGTGCCGTTGAAGGATGGTGAGACTTTGCCACCGTTGCCGACAGCGGCTTCCGGCGACACCGCCAAGCCTCGCACACCAGGAAATTGATGACAGCCACAAAAAAGCACAAAAGCTTTTCTTTAATTATTTTGTACCTTTTGTGCTTTTTTGTGGCTGGTTCTTGCTCGTCGACGTATGCACAAGCGCCTTCAGTGACCAAAGTAGATCCTCCCTCGTGGTGGGCCAGGCACACGATCAATCCAGTTCGTCTGCTTGTTCGTGGTACGAACCTCGCTGGCGCAAGCGTACGATCTTCGAATCCACAACTGCGCGTTTCCGAAGTCTCAGTCAACGCGAAAGGTTCATATCTTTTCGCAAACGTCGAGATCAGTCCTTCACTTCCGGCAGGGAAGTATCCGCTGCTTGTCGAGAGTGCGAGTGGGAGCACGACAATCCCCCTCACTCTCGAAGCGCCTCTCGATCCGCGAACCAATTTTCAGGGCATCACCACTGACGACGTGATCTACCTGATCATGATCGACCGCTTCGCTGACAGCGATCCATCCAACGACACTCCGAAAGACTCGCCACCCGAAGCAAACGATCGCAACAACCCACGCAGTTTTCACGGCGGCGACCTGCGCGGCGTCATCAATCACTTACCGTACTTGAAAGATCTCGGCGTCACTGCACTCTGGCTCACACCGTGGTACAACAACTGGAACGGCGTGAACCGTTGCGACAAACCCTGGTGCCCAAACACCTACTATCACGGCTATCACGCGATCGACTATTACGCCGTCGAGGATCGCTTCGGCGATCTAGCGACCTTGCGTGAGCTGGTCCAAAAAGCGCACGGGCTGGGCATCAAAGTTATCCAGGACCAGGTCGCTAATCACGTCGGCTCGCGACATCCGTGGGTCAAAGATCCGCCGCTTCCCGACTGGTTTCACGGGACGCTCGTGCAGCACCAGCTCAACAAGTTTCGCAACAGTGCGCTCTTGTCACCGCATTCGAATCAACTCGACTTCCGCAACACGCTCGACGGCTGGTTCAGCGATGACCTTCCCGACATGAACCAGGACGAGCCGGAGGTGGCGCGTTACGAGATTCAGAACGCGTTGTGGTGGGTGGGCATGACGGGCATTGACGGCATTCGCGAAGACACGATCCAGTACATGCCGCGTTTCTTCATTCGCGATCTGTCGAGCGCGCTCCATCGACAGTATCCAAAC
>Ga0207707_10005956_pt1 | contig 10665 bp, 5 predicted proteins | sample KBSC83BmetaG_FD_184336 | JGI IMG/M metagenome (GOLD analysis project Ga0207707, IMG submission 184336) | Corn rhizosphere microbial communities from Kellogg Biological Station, Michigan, USA - KBS C8-3B metaG (SPAdes) (version 2) | ecosystem: Host-associated > Plants > Roots > Rhizosphere ... | reverse complement strand
GGGACGCTTTTACGCACGCCTTGCGCCGTGGGCCTTATTCTGGCGCCGTTTCGGGGCTTTTGATGGATTCGCTACTCCACTCTTGCTCGCGTCCCCGGTTTGCAACACGGCCTCGGGCACGCCCGCCGCGTCGAGGGCGGGACGCCCTCGCGACAGCCGGCAAGATGCCGGCGCTACTCTCGTGCTCAGCGAATTGCGCCTGTCCCGGTGAACCGTTAGGATTCTGAACGGTGGTGCTCATGCGGCCAAATTTCCGGCGCCTCGCGGTCTGCCTGGCTTTGCTGGCCGGCAGCATCACCTGGGCGCAAGCGGTGGGGGTTCAGGAGCTGCTGCGAAGCGGCCAGGCTGCACTCGATGCCGACGACTATCCGCGCGCCGCCGCCAGCTTCGAGCGCGCCCGGCAAATCGCTCCGGAGAATCTTCCCGCCAACCGGGGCCTGGTGCTGAGCCTTCTCCAGCTGGGCCGGCTGACAGAAGCCATTCAGGTCGGGCGCGAAGCCGTCGCCCGCTGGCCGCAGGACGCGCAACTCCAGCATTGGCTCGGACTCGCCTACTTCAAGGCGGGGCAGAACGCGCCAGCGCTGGAAGCTCTAAAGCGTTCAGAATCCCTCGATAGCGGCCATTTCGACATTCACTTCGACCTGGCCCTGGTCTCGCTCCAGCAGAGCCAGTACGCGCCCGCCGCCGACGAACTGGAAAAGGCCATCAAATTTGAGCCTTCCCACGCCCTTGCCCATGTTCTCCTGGGACGGGCCTACCAGAACACCAACCGCACGGTGCAAGCGATCGAGCAGTTCCAGACTGCGCTGCGCACTGATCCCAATACGCCGCTCGGGCACTATCACCTGGGTTTCGCCTATGCCAGCCTGGGACGTAACCCGGAAGCCATCGCCGAATACCGGAAAGAACTTGTCCGCTCTCCCGACAATCCTCAGCTTCTCTACCAGCTCGGACATTGTTTGCTCGAAACCGGCGAAGTGAAGGAAGCTCTGCCTCACCTGAAGCGGGCCACCGAGCTTGATCCCGGCAATGCAGACCCGGCTTACGATCTGGGCAAGGCATTGCTGCTTGACGGCGACACGGAAGCCGCCGTGACCGCATTGCAGCGCTGCATCGAGCTGAAGCCCGGGGATCCCAGCCCGCACTACCAACTGGCTCGCGCCCTGCAGAAACTGGGCAAGACAGACCAGGCCCGGCAGGAATGGCAACGCTTTGCGGAACTGAAGAAGGCCCAGCCGGAAATGGGAGGCATGGCCACGGGCCGACCTCAGTGAGCCTGGCTAAGCGATTCCTTCCCTTATTGGTCACCGCGACAGCGATTGCCGCAGCCCTTTTTCTGTTTATGGGCACAGCCCCGGGGCAAGCTCGACCGGCGCGGCCGGCGCCTTCAAGAGCGGCCAAGCCCGAGGCCGCAGGTTCCGTGTCCTTTGCCGACGTCACCCGCGCCTCCGGCATCGATTTCCTCCTCACCTGTGGAGGCGCTGAAAAGCGCTACATCATGGAATCCATGTGCGGCGGGGTGGCGGTTCTTGACTACGACAATGACGGCTGGATGGATATCTTCCTGGTCAACGGTTCCACACTCGAAGACGTGCGCTCCGGCAAGTGCCATCCCGGCAAGCTCTACCATAACAATCACGACGGGACCTTCACCGACGTCAGCGCCCGGGCTGGAATCACGCGCTGCGGCTGGGGCTTCGGGGTTGCCGTCGGCGACTACGACAACGATGGGTGGGAAGACCTGTACGTCACTTATCTCGATGGCGGCGTGCTATACCACAACAATCACGACGGATCGTTCAGCGATGTCACCGGGAAAGCTGGCGTAGGAAACGCCGGAGGCTGGGACACCAGCGCGGCCTTTGGCGACTACGACAATGACGGCCATCTCGATCTCTACGTGGCCGGATACGTGGACCTTGATCTCAATCATCTCCCAGAATTCGGGCAAGGCCCGTTTTGTACCTATCGCGGTATTGCGGTGTCCTGCGGTCCACGCGGCCTAAAGGGCGGCCGCGACCGCCTTTATCACAACAACGGCGACGGCACCTTCACCGATGTAACCGAGAAACTGAATATAGATCCCGATAGCTACTACGGGCTGGGGGTGCTGTGGCTGGACTATGACCAGGACGGATGCCTTGATCTGTACGTGGCCAACGATTCCTCGCCCAGCCTGCTTTACCACAACGACTGCAAAGGCGGATTTACCGAAGTAGGAGCGGAGTCAGGGGTGGCCTACAGTTCAGATGGTCGCGAGCAGGCCGGAATGGGCATCGACTCGGCCGACTACGATCACGACGGCTGGCCCGATATCATCAAAACCAATTTCTCCGACGACACCAACAACCTTTATCACAACGATCACGACGGCCAGTTCACCGACCTGGCGGGAAGTGCCGGCTTTGGTCCGGTAAGCGTCCCCTTTCTCGGCTTCGGGGTAAAATTTTTTGACTTCGACAACGACGGCTGGGCCGACATATTCGTCGCCAACGGGCACGTGAATCCGCAGGTGGACCAGCATTCTTTCGGCGTCACCTATGCCGAGCGGCCGCTGCTGTTCCGCAACCTGCGGGATGGAAAGTTTGCCGAGATCGGCCTCCAGGCAGGGCCTGCCGTTTCCAGGCGGTATGTGGCTCGCGGCGCCGCCACGGCTGACTTTCTGAACAACGGCAGCGAAGACCTGCTGGTTACGGTCCTGGACGGTTCTCCGGTTCTCCTGCGCAATCAGTCGGCCAGGAAGGGACACTGGCTGGGCATCAAGACGGTGGGTAAAAAGTCCAATCGCGACGGCTTCGGGGTCAGGGTGGAGGTGACGGCCGGCGGCGTTAAGCAAAGGGCCGAGGTACGGGCCAACAGCAGTTTCGAGTCGGCCAGCGACCCCCGGCTGCATTTCGGCCTAGGGACCGCCACCCGGGTCGATTCCATCACCGTCCACTGGCCCTCGGGCAGCGTCGATCATGTCGGCGGACAGGGGGTCGATCAGGAACTGGTCGTCGAAGAAGGGGCCGGAGTTGTGGGCCGCCGGGGGCCCGAAGCCACGAAACAAAGGGCGGCAAAGACTGCGAAGAGGCCCATCCGCTAGCGCGAACCGGCATAACAGAGTCTCACAGCACTATGGATCGGATGGGGCTGACTTACCTGATAATCTTCCAAATTCTGGAGTGCTGTCGGGGAACGTCTATAATTCGCCATAGTTGTAACCAAGTCGTGATCCCTTAAACCATTGACAGCATTACGCAAACCATTTGGAGAGCCACGTGCCAAAGAATTGTCAACTATTTGTCCGTGGGGGGTTACGTGTTTTTGCCGTACCCGGCGATTTTAGTTCAATTAAATCAGCAAGATACACATAACAGACAATTACAGTCTGTTGTCATAAAGCTATCCGGCACAACCAAATGTCTCAAGCCGTTCAGTTCGGGCTCCGGGGTTTAAGTAGAAAACATCTTGAAAGTGCGAGAGGGTAGGTCAATGAAGAAACTGCAATTGATTCTTCTGTCGTTGTCACTGTTGGCACTGTCCCTGGGCGCGTTCGCGCAAATCCAGAACGGCCAGTTCACCGGGACCGTAACCGATCCGTCGGGCGCAGCCATTGCTAACGCAAAGGTCACTGTGATCAACGTTGGAACCAATTTATCGGTCACAACAACGACTGGGCCGGCTGGGCTCTACAAGTTTAACGAATTGCCCGCCGGGACTTACCAGATCACGGCTGAAGCGCAAGGTTTCAAAACCGCCACAAACAAGGGCCTGGTACTGAACGCGGGCACTATTCAGCGCGCCGACTTTGCCATGCAATTGGGTCAGACCCGCGAGGTGATTGAAGTCACCGGCGAGGCGGCTGCAGTGAATACCGAGGATTCGAAGCTGGCGAACACGGTGGCGGTCTCCCAGGTGGCGAATCTGCCGCTGAATGGCCGCAACGTTTACGACCTGATCCAGTTGGCGCCCGGTGCGGTGAACGTGCGCGGGGTGGTATCGGAGAATGGCGCCAACACCGTGGTCAACGGTTTACGTGAAGACTTCAACGGCTTCCTGATCAATGGCTCCTCCAACAAGGGGTTGAGCGGTGGTGCAGTAAATCAGCCGATTGAAGACACGGTCCAGGAATTTCAGGAGTTGACCCTGAACATGTCGGCGCAATACGGCAACAGCGCCGGCTCGGTGACCAATCTTATCACCAAGTCAGGGACCAACCAGTATCACGGCAGCGGCTGGTATTTCGGCCGTAATGATTATTTCGACGCCAACAACTTCTTCGCCAACCAGACCGGGACGCCGAGGCAGGCACTACGCTTTAACCAGTTTGGCGGAACCTTTGGCGGAGCGCTCATCAAGGACAAACTCTTCTTCTTCCTGTCCTACCAGGACAGCCGCTTCACTGAATCTCAACCCCCGAGCACGGTAACGGCAGAGACTCCGGAATTTCGCCAGGCCGTCATCGCCGGTCTGCCAAACTCCGCCGCCGCCTTGCTGTACAGGAACTTCGCCCCAACTTCGCCCGGACGTGATGCGATCGACATGGAGACCTACTACGGCGGGCACGCCGCCGCGGAGTCCACTCTCGCTGGATATCTCTGCCCGGGCAACTCGAATGCCCTGATCGCCGGCAGAATGGCGGCTATCATCGGTGTCACCGCGGAAGATCAGGCGCAGATGGCTACGGACGGTTGTGCTTCAATCCCGGGACTTCAAGCCGGTAGCTTTGCCAGGACCGGAGTTCCGTTCCAACTCAACACCATCGCCATCAGCGGTTCGCAGAATCAGAACAACAGCGGGGCGGGGAATCTATACAACGGACGGGAGGCCTCTGGGCGGTTCGATTACAACATCTCCTCCAAGGATCGTCTGTTCGCCCAGTTTGCCTGGAACCGTTTGCCGGACAGATTTGGATTTCCCAACACCAACAACAGTAATGGCCGGGGTGTGGGTTTCCTCAACCCAGTTCTGATCCGAAATCCTAACGGACAAATCAGCCTGATTCACACCTTTAGTCCCTCGGTGCTGAACGAATTCCGTGCGGGATACGCGGGCAACCTGAGCCCTGACGTCAATACCGCTCTGCCGGGAGTCCCTGATATCCGCTTCGACGACGGGTCTATGGGCTTTGGTTCGTACTCCGGGTACCCGCAGACCTTCCACGAGAACATCTACAGCTATTCGGACATGGTTTCGATCTCGCACGGCAATCACAACATGAAGGTTGGAGTTGATTTCAGGCGGAATATCGAAAACAGCGAGTTCAGCGTGGCCCGGCCGTCGTACTACTTTACCGACTACCTGTTTTTCGCTGCCGATTCGCCCTACACCATGTCGGCCGGGGTGGACCCCGGAATCCTGACCAACCAACCGGGCCATCTGGCCAGCAACGTCCGCCACTGGCGGAATCTGGAGATGGGAGCATTCTTCCAGGACGACTGGAAAATTACCCGCCGGCTCACCCTCAATCTGGGTATGCGCTACGATCTGTATGGTCGGCATACCGAACTGAACGACCTGGTAACCACGTTTATCCGGGGACCGGGTAGCGGCTATATCGACAACATCACTACCGGCGCCGGTCAGATCAAGGACGCCAGCGTGCCCTGCACCGATCCGCAGGCCCAACTGGCAGGCGTTTGCGGTCCTGGAGGATTCACTTCCGCCAAGAGCTTGGGCGCGGGGGATCACAATAACTGGGGACCTCGCGTAGGTTTTGCCTACGACGTGTTCGGGGACGCCAAAACCTCGCTGCGTGGCGGCTTCGGCGTGTCCTACGAAGGAACCTTGTACAACCCGCTCTCTAATTCGCGTTGGAACCTGCCCTACTACTCGTTCAACGCGGCCACCAATTTCCTGGCGGGTGACGTGAACACGGTCATTTACGGGCCCTACGCCTGTACTCCGACCTGCGCGCCGGATACCACGGCAACGCCTACCTTCACCGGTCCGCCCACCAACCCGAATCAGGGCACGGGCGCGCAAGCCATCGGCAACCTGACCGGTTGGGACGCGGCCAATCCCAATTTGGCCATCCTTACCGGAATCGTTTTCCCGGAAGGCATTAAAGACCCTTACGTCTATAACTATTACCTGGGTATCCAGCGCGAACTGATGCCCAAACTTACTCTGGAAGCCAACTATGTCGGCACTACGGGGCACAAGTTGTTCCGGGCGCAGAACGTGAACCGAATTCCGGGCGAGCGCCTGCCCGAGGGTGACTGTGTGACCGACAACCTGGGCCGCAGACTGTGCAGCCAGATTGACACCGTCAACAGTCCGGGGAACGCCGTGGGCCGTCTGAATCCCAACTTTGGCACCCTGCGAGTGTGGCAGAACTCGTCAAACTCAAACTACAACGCACTGCAACTTTCGCTGAAGAAGCAGACCAGCCACGGAATGGCCTTTAACGTCAACTACACCTGGAGTCATGCCATCGACGACGGGTCCACCTGGCATAGCGGATCCACTAGTTCCAATGGCGCCGGCGGGGGTGATGGTTACACCACCGACCTTCTGCTCCCTGGTCTCGACCGCGGTAACTCGATTTACGATATCCGGCAGCGGCTGGTCGCGAACTATATCTTCGAGCTGCCCTTTTACAAGTCGCAGGAAGGCATCCTGGGACACATTCTCGGAGGCTGGCAGTACAACGGGATTGTTTCCTGGCAAACCGGAGCGCATTGGGAACCCTGGACCTTCACCAACGGCGGAGATCCAGTCGGCAGCATCGGAGTTTTCACCGGCCCGAATACTTTCGTGGCGGGATGCAGCCAGGCCCAGATCGACAGCAGGGTCTGCGTCAATGCCGGTGGCGACTACAACCTGGACGGCATTCGCAATGACCGGCCCAACGCCTCCGCGGACCACTTCACTCCGAGCCACGATCAGTGGGCAAACGGGTGGGGTCCGGAATTCCAGTTAAACCCGAGCACGGATGCCGCGAACAGCTTGAGCAGCGCGAATGGCCTGTTCAGCGTTCCTTGCCTGGGTTGCAGCGGAAACATGGCACGAAACAGCTTCGTCGGCCCGAGCTACATTTCCTGGGAAACGTCCCTATTCAAGACCATCCGGGTCACGGAGCGGGTGAAAATGGAATTCCGTGCGGAAGCATTCAACGTGCTCAACCACACCAACTTCCAACTTCCCGGAGCGGGCGCAACCAACAATCGGACCAACTCCGGCAGCTTTGGCCAGGCGGGCGGCACTTTCAATCCCCGCAACCTGCAGTTTGGTTTGAAGATCGCCTTCTAAACCAACTCAGTTGATCGGACTGGGGTCTGTTCCGCCGCTACGGAGCAGACCCCATTTCTATTTGTTGGGCCGGGCCTATGCATAAATCCGTCGACGCCCGCAGTCAGCTTGCGCTGCTTTTGTCCGGTCTCGCGCTTTTTCTTTTCCCCTGTGTGCTCCGGTCGCAGGTAAGTGGCGGCAGCATCGTGGGACAGGTGCGAGTGAGCCCGGGCAACGAACTTCCCAGCCCCGTTCTGATTAGTCTGGAAAGCCGGGGAGCGGTCGTGACCACGGTCTATACGGACGGCGAAGGCCGCTTCGGCTTCAACGGTTTGGCCGGCAACATTTATCACATCAAGATCGATGATGAGGCCTACTTTCCCGCCAGCGAAACCGTAAGCATCGATCCCGAAACCACCTCGGTACGCATGCTCAACATATTCCTGAATCCGCGCAAACCGGAGAAGCCGGATTCACGCGAGGTCACTGGCGGCAATCCCCATCTGACCAGTTCAGCGGACCTGAAGAAACTCTTCCCCCGCGAGGCGATGAAGGAATTTGACGCTGGCGTAAAGGCAGACAACCACCATAAGCCGGATGACGCCATCAAGCATTACGATAAGGCGCTGCAGATCGCGCCCGATTTCTATCCGGCGTGCAACAATCTGGGCACCGCTTACCTGAACAAGGGATCGTATGCCGCCGCCGAGGAACAGTTTAAGCATGCCATCCGATTGAACTCGAACGATGCCGCGGCATATTTCAACCTGGGAAACCTGCACTACCTCACGCACCACAACGACGAAGGTCTCAACTGGGTGAATCAGGGATTGAACAAGGAGCCGTCCTCGGCTTTCGGACACTTTCTCAAGGGCTCCCTGATTTCGGCAACCGGTGACTCTCCGCAGGCAGAAAAAGAGTTGCGGAGGTCTCTGGAGCTTGACCCGAAACTGGCAAAGGCGCACCTCGCCCTGGTGAATCTCTACCTGCGGCAGAAGCGACACACGGAGGCTGTGGATGAACTGCAGGCCTTTCTCAAGGTCCTTCCGAACGATCCCCTGGCGCCGAAGGTCCGCGAAGTGTTGAAGAGGTTGCAGAGTAATTCTGGAGAGACGAAGCAGTAGAAAGTTAGTGTGGGGTGGTGACGGACAAGAGAATTCCAAGGCAAGATCAACCTCAAAGGCGTCGGACAAGAGTGTCCGACCCACACCGGCTAGGGATGCACAAACTCGCAGAACTTCTTTTCCAGCCGGCAGGCTTCCTGATATTCCTTGCGCGCCGCCTGCGACTGGTTCAAGCGCTGATATGCAAATCCTAAATTGAGGTGGGCCTCGGCCAGATTGGGATCGAGTTTCAGGGCGTGCTTGTAGCTTGCAACTGCCTTCCGCAATTGTCCGGTTCGGCTCAGCGAGATGCCGAGAAAGTTGTAGAGGGGCGCATCGTCCACTCCCAACTCGGCAGCTTTGGCCAGGTGTTTCGCTGCTTCCGGGTAATTCTGCTGCTGAAATTGCAGCATGCCGAGATCGCGTCGCAGAGAAGCAAAATTCGGCTGGATGGAAACCGCCTTCTCCATGTCGGCGATGGCAGCGGCCTCGTCCGTCTTCGATTCGATGAAGCCGCGCTCGTACCAGGCGCGGTAGTTCTGCGGATTGAACTTCAGCGCTTTGTCCAGCCATGCTTTGGCTTCGTCTGTTCGGCCAAGGTTCAGCAAGGCGCGCGCCAGTGCGGCCATGGCCTGATCGAAGTTCGGATTCAAGTCCAGGCACTTTTGCAGTTCGGTCGTGGCCTCGTCCCAGGCCTGCCGGCGAAGCGCATTCTCGCCCAGCATGAAGGAGACGACATACATGCCGGGATCACTCTCGCGGACCTTCGCCAGTAGCCCCTTTCCGCGATCGATGTCGCCCGTCTGGAACGCATCCGCCGCGTCCAGGATGGCGTTGAACTCCCACAACTTGCTTTTGGGGTCGGGGAGACCCGCCGCCAGTGCCTCGGGCGAGACCGGGGATCGGTAAGCGACATAGCCCAGCGCACGCAGCTTTTCCAGGGCATCGGGGCTAAGCCCCGAGCTTCCGGCTTCCCCGGGTTTAAATGGATTCTGCCGCAGCAATACCTGCAGTTTGTCCTCCAGCACCGCGACCGTCGCAGTCTGTTGTGGGGCCAGGTTGTTTTTCTCCTGAGGGTCGGCGATCACATCGTACAGTTCGCGGGTGGGGGCCTCGATGTAGTGATAGCGGCTGGTCTGCAGGGCGTGCAGCGGGCTCCAGCCGAATGAACTGAAAGCGTAGAAACTTTCGCTGTAAGCGGCATCCTCACTCTCTGCTTTGTTGCCCAGAAGCCCGGGATAGGGGAACTGTTTTTGAATCTCGTCTTTCATCCCGGCCAGGCGGGTCAGGGTTGGGGCTACCGCCACCGTTTCCACTGGCGCAGACACGCGGCTCGGCCGGAATCCGCTACCCGCGGGCGGTTTCACGATCAGGGGAATGTGGACGGTGGAGTTATAGACAAAGAAGCCATGTTCTTTTTCGCCATGCTCGCCCAGCGACTCTCCGTGATCGCTGAGCACGACGATCGCCGTGCGATCATAAAGCCGGTTCTGTTTGAGCCAGGCGATCAAACGCCCCAGTTCGTGGTCGGCGTAGGCGATTTCGCCGTCATAGGGATGCGAGCGGTACTGCGTGCGAAAGGGCTCCGGCGGATCGTAGGGACTGTGCGGATCATACAAGTGCAGCCAGAAGAAAAACGGACGTCGCGCCGGTTTCTGCAACCAGGAAATCGCATGGGCGACGCTCTCGCCCGCCCTGCGATCCACCAGGCCGATGTCTTTCCGGCGAAATGTCTCGGCCGAGAAGGCGTCATCGTAAAAATCGAAGCCACGCGACAGACCCCAGCTGCGATCCAGGACAAATGCGCTCACCACCGCGCCCGTGGCGTAGCCCTGCTGCTTGAAAACCTGGGCGACCGAACGGAAACGCGGGTCGAGCGGCTGCCCGGTGAAGTCCTGCACACCGTTCTGAAAGGGATAAGTGCCGGTCAGGATCGCGGCGTGGGAAGGCCAGGTCAGCGGCACCTGGGAGATGGCGCGTTCGAAGAGAATGCCGTCGCGAGCGAGGCCGTCGAGGGTCGGGGTCTTCAGGTCGGTCGCGCCGTAGCAGCCAAGGTGGTCGGCGCGGACGGTGTCGATGGTGATGAGAATTACGTTCGGGGCCGCCGGCCGGGGCGGGACGGCGGCCGCCAACCCGGTCGAGAGCAGAACCGCCAGCAGCATCAGAAGTGGGAGAATGTGTTTCAATGAATTTTGACTACAGATCGAATTATTGCGGCCGCCCCGTCTGCGCCTTGCGCATCTCTTCCTCGGCCTCGGCGGTCAGTCCCCTGGCTGACAACGCTTTCGCCAACGCCGCATGATTGCCGGGGTCCTGCGGCGCCAGTTCCACCGCACGCCGCAGCTCG
>Ga0207707_10005953_pt1 | contig 10668 bp, 5 predicted proteins | sample KBSC83BmetaG_FD_184336 | JGI IMG/M metagenome (GOLD analysis project Ga0207707, IMG submission 184336) | Corn rhizosphere microbial communities from Kellogg Biological Station, Michigan, USA - KBS C8-3B metaG (SPAdes) (version 2) | ecosystem: Host-associated > Plants > Roots > Rhizosphere ... | reverse complement strand
CTGTCTGGTCGGCGCGATCTCGATTCCGCTGTTGCCGGTCGCGCAATATCCGATCATCGCGCCGCCCTCGATCTCGATCTCGACCGTCTATCCCGGCGCGTCGCCGGAAAACCTCTACAACAGCGTGACGCGGCTGATCGAGGAGGAGCTGAACGGCGCCTCCGGCATCCTCAATTTCGAATCCACCAGCGACTCGCTCGGCCAGGTCGAGATCACCGCCAACTTCGTGCCGGGCACGGAGACCAGCGCGGCGTCGGTGGAAGTGCAGAACCGCCTCAAGCGCATCGAGGCGCGGCTGCCGCGCGCCGTGATCCAGCAGGGCATCCTGGTCGAGGAGGCCTCGAGCGCGGTGCTGCAGATCATCACGTTGCGTTCGACCGACGGCAGCCTCGACGAGGTCGGCCTCGGCGACTTCATGATCCGCAACATCCTGGGCGAAATCCGCCGCATCCCCGGCGTCGGCCGTGCCACGCTCTATTCCACCGAGCGCTCGCTTCGCGTCTGGCTCGAGCCCGCCAAGCTCGTGGGCTTCGGACTCACCGCCGACGACGTCACAAAGGCGATCAGCGCCCAGAACGCGCAGGTCGCCTCCGGCAGCCTCGGCGCGGAGCCGAGCACGGCGGAGCAGCGCACCTCGACGCTGGTGCTGGTCAAGGGCCAGCTCGAATCGCCGGACGAATTCGGCTCCATCATCCTGCGCGCCAATCCGGATGGATCGACGGTGCGGCTGCGCGACGTCGCCCGCATCGAGATCGGCGGTCTCAGCTACCAGTTCAACACGCGCCTCGACGGCAAATCGACCGCGGGCCTGTCGGTGCTGCTGTCGCCGACCGGCAACGCGCTCGCCACCGCAAGCGCCGTCGAAGCCAAGATGAAGGAGCTGTCGCGCTTCTTCCCGGCCAACATCGCCTACGACATCCCCTACAACATCACCCCGGTGGTGAAGGCTTCGATCGAAAAGGTGCTGTCGACGCTGGTCGAGGCAGTCATCCTGGTGTTCGTCGTGATGTTCCTGTTCCTGCAGAACATCCGCTACACCATCATCCCGACCATCGTGGTGCCGGTGGCGCTTCTCGGCGCCTGCACCACGCTGATGCTCGCGGGCTATTCCATCAACATGCTCACCATGTTCGGCATGGTGCTCGCGGTCGGCATCCTGGTCGACGACGCCATCGTCGTGGTCGAGAACGTCGAACGCATCATGGCGGTTGAAGGCCTGCCGCCGAAGGAAGCGACACGAAAAGCGATGTCGCAGATCACGGGCGCCATCATCGGCATCACCCTGGTGCTGATGGCCGTGTTCGTGCCGATGGCGTTCTTCCCGGGCTCGGTCGGCATCATCTACCGCCAGTTCTCGGTGACCATGGTCGCCGCGATCGGCTTCTCTGCGCTGATGGCGCTGTCGCTGACGCCGGCCTTGTGCGCGACGCTGCTCAAGCCGGTGACGGGCGCCCATGGCCATGCCCGCAAGGGCCTGTTCGGCTGGTTCAACCGCGTGCTCGACAACAGCCGCCACCGTTATTCGCGCACGGTGCAGGGTGCGCTGAAGCGCACCGGCCGGCTGATGATGGTCTATGCCGCGCTGCTGGTCGGACTTTCCTACGCATTCGTCAGCCTGCCTGGCGGCTTCCTGCCCGTGGACGACCAGGGCTTCATCACCACCGACGTGCAGACGCCGTCCGACTCTTCCTACGCCCGCACCGAGGCCGCAGTCGAGAAGGTGGAAAAATATCTGGCAGGCCGCGCGGGCGTCGAGAATGTCACCTTCCTCACCGGCTTCAGCTATTCGGGTCAGGGCATCAACACCGCCCAGGCCTTCATCACGTTGAAGGACTGGTCCGAGCGCGGGCCAAAGGATTCCGCGGCGGCGATCGTGGCCGACATCAACAGGGATCTCGCCTCGGTCCGCGGCGCCAAGATCGCCGCCCTGCAGCCGCCGCCGATCGACAATCTCGGCAACTCGTCCGGCTTCAGCTTCCGCCTGCAGGACCGCGGGCAAAAGGGCTATGCCGCGCTGATGAGCGCCGCCGACCAGTTGATCACGGAGGCCAATGCGGGCCCGATCCTGCAGAAGGTCTATATCGAGGGCCTGCCGCCCGCGCCGCAGATCAATCTGATGATCGACCGCCAGAAGGCCGGCGCATTCGGACTGACCTTCGAGGACATCAACAACACGATCTCGACCAATCTCGGCTCGAACTACATCAACGACTTCCCGAACCGCGGGCGCATGCAGCGCGTGATCGTACAGGCCGACGGCCCGAGCCGCATGAATCCGGACGACATCCTGAATTACAATGTGAAGAACGGCAAAGGCCAGCTCGTGCCGTTCTCGGCCTTTGCGACCGTCGAATGGGCGAAGGGACCGACGCAGATCGCGGGCTTCAACTATTATCCCGCGGTGCGCATCTCCGGCGAGGCGAAGCCGGGCTACACCTCGGGCGATGCGATCGCGGAGATGGAGCGGCTCGCCGGCAAGCTGCCGCGCGGCTTCGGCTATGAATGGACCGGGCAATCGCTGCAGGAAAAGCTGTCGGGGTCGCAGGCGCCGTTCCTGCTCGCGCTGTCGGCCTTCGTCGTGTTCCTGTGTCTTGCGGCACTCTACGAAAGCTGGACCATTCCGCTCGCGGTGCTGCTCACCGTGCCGCTCGGCATTCTGGGCGCCGTGGTGGCGGCGATGATGCGGGGACTTCCGAACGACGTCTATTTCACCGTCGGTCTCATCACCATCATCGGGCTGGCCGCCAAGGACGCGATCCTGATCATTGAGTTCGCGAAAGATCTGCGCGCGCAGGGCAAACCGCTGGTGGAGGCGACGATCGAGGCGTGCAGTCTCCGTTTCCGCCCGATCGTGATGACGGGCCTCGCCTTCGTCTGCGGCGTGACGCCGATGGTGATCGCCCATGGCGCGGGCGGCGCCAGCCAGCAGGCGCTCGGCACCGGCGTGATGGGCGGCATGATCGCCGTGGTGATCCTCGCGCTCCTGATGGTCCCGGTGTTCTTCGTCAGCGTGCAGCGCGTGCTGGCGGGCGACCGCGAGAAGATCGCAAAGCCGGAAGCCGAGCCGCACGGCCCGCCGGCGCCGGCGCAGCCCAACTAAGAGGCCGTTTCGAAATTGGTTGTCAGGCGGCCAGCTCATCGAGCAGCAACTTGGCCTCCTTCAAGTCGTGCGCATCAAATCCTTCGGTGAACCAGTCGTAGATCGGCGCGAGAAGATCACGGGCTTCGCCGTGCCTGTTCTGTTTGCACCAGAGGCGCGCCAAGCTGACCGATGCCTGCAATTCCAAGAGCTTTGCGCTCTGCAGCTTCGCTACCGTGAGGGCCTGATGATAGCTTCGCTCGGCCGCGGAAGGATCGCCTGTGGCAATCAGCAAATCGCCGCGCAACCGATGCAACTCAGCCTCGTTGCACCGTTCGTCGGTCGTCTCGATGATCTGTGTGGCCTCGGCGAGGCAATTCAGTCCATCGGAAGGCTGCCCGACTATGGCGTAAGCCTCGGCGAGCCGAATAAGCACAGCCGACGTATTTAGAACAGCTCCGGTAGCACGTAATGCTTCCAGCCCCTGTGTGAGCAGCGTGAGGCCTTCGCGTGCCTGGCCGCGCGCGGTCAACGACGCTCCGTGGAATGCTGTTGCAAAACCCAGAGGAAGCGGGAAACGGTGCTCGGTTGATATAGCCAGAAGTTCCTCGGCGTACCGTCCCAGCTCAGGTGAGCGGGTGATCCAGTCGATAAAATTTGCAAAAATGAGCACGACAGCTAGCGTTTGCGCATGCCTGAGCCGGCGGGTCTCTGTCAATGCCTCCTTCAGCCGCAACCGGGATTGATCGATGTAGCCCAGGAAGGCCAACGTCACAGCGAGGTACGCGAGCAGCGTAGCGTAGGGATCTTCGGCCAGCCCCGCACCGATGCCGCGATGCGCCGGATCAGCAAGACCATGACACTGATCCAGGAGCGCACGGGCGGCAACGAACTCCCCGAGATTTAGGCGGGTCAGCCCATTTGCCCGGCGACCTCGCAATTGCGCGCTAACATCGTTCCGCGCCTTGGCGATTTTTTCGATCTGCTCGGCAAGCGACAGCGCCAGCTTGTGTTCGCATCGGCCCAAATGAAACGCCCATTGGCCAAAGCTCAGCCGCACGAGGTCCTCGGGTCGATCCAGCTGCTCGGCCAACGCGCGCGCTCGCGCGATGGTCTCGCCTACATCCGACGCCGAAAGACCTTTTGTGAAAGCCAGTGCCGGTCGGAGCGCGAGTTGCAGGTCCAGCTCTTGTTGCCGGCGCGGAGGGCCGTCTGGCAGTCCGGTTAGCGCGTCCAACCCCTTCCGCAACTGGGCGATCGCTTCCGTCATCGCGGAGCGCGCCATCGCCTGCCTACCGGCTTTGAGCCAATAAGCGACCGCCTTCTCTGACATCCCGGCTTCCGCGCAATGCCGGGCAAGCAGCGCGGGCTGGGTCACCACGATCTCCGGGAATTGGTCTTCAAGCGTCGCGGCGATACGAGCATGCAGCTGCTGGCGCCGGCCACGCAGCAACGTGCTGTAGGCGGCATCCTGCGCTAGCGCGTGCTTGAAGGTATATTCGGCATCGGGGGGCGTCCCGCGCCGGAAGATCAATTCGGCGCGCACGAGCTGTGTCAAGGCGTCGTCCAGCTGCTCCCGCGGCACTGCCGCGACGGCGCTGATTAGCTCGTGGGAGAATTGACGTCCGAGAGCGGCGGCGATCTGCGCCACGTCGCGCGCTGGCGCCAGGCGATCAAGCCGCGCCAGGAGCGACGCCTGGAGCGATGTCGGGATCGCCAGTGGCGTAACCGGACCCGTCATCACATACCGGTCGCCGGCTTCCACGAGCAGGCCGCTCTCGACCACGGCCTTGGTCAGTTCCTCGATGAACAGCGGCACGCCATCGGTCCGATCGGTGATCTGGTCGACGATCTCCTGGGGCAAGACCTTGCCGCCGGTGACGTGCGCGATCATCTCGGCGCGGAGCCGGCGCGGCAGACGATTGAGACTGATCAGCGTCACCTGCGGGCGGCCGACCCAGGGTGGTACGAATTCCGGGCGGAAGGTGACGATCGCCAGGAGCGGCAGGCTCGAGGCCCGGCCGACGATCAGCTCGAAAAGTTCGAGCGAGGTGGGATCGGCCCAATGCGCGTCCTCGACCACCAGTAGCAGCGGTTGACGCGCCGCCAGCCCCTCGACCTGCACCACCAGCGCCCGCAATGTCTTCTCCTTACGCTTCTGCGGGGTGAGGTCGAGCGCGGGATAGCGGTCGCCGGTCGGAATTGACAGCAAACCCGCGAGCAGGGGCACGGCCTCCCTGAGGTCGTTGGCCGCCAGGGCGACTACCGCCTCGAGCTTGGTCAGCCGTTGCCCGTCCGTGTCGTCGCGCCGGAACCCGGCTGCCCGTTCGAGCTGCCTGATGCTCGGGTAGAGCGCCGTATCTTGGTGATGGGGCGAGCAGAACGCGCGCAGGCGCGTGTGCGGCTCGCCGCTCAGGCGCTCGAGGATGGTCTCGGCGATCCGCGACTTGCCGATGCCTGGCTCGCCCGAGAGCAGGACGACCGAGCCCTCTCCGCCCTTTGCCTGCTCCCAGCGGCGCACGAGCAGATCGATCTCCTCGCCGCGCCCGACGAGCGGCGTCGTGCTCGCGCGCAGCGCCTCGAACCGGCTCTCGGCGGCGCTCACGCCTAGGGCCTGCCATGCCGGGACGGTCTCGGCGAAGCCTTTGAGCGCCACTGTCCCGAGATCGCGGTAGTCGAAGAGGCCGCCGGTCAGCCTGCGTGTGCTCGATGAGATCACCACCGCGCCCGGCTCGGCCAGCGCTTGCAGCCGGGCGGCCAGGTTCGGCGTCTCGCCGACCACCGCCTGCTCCTGGGCGGCACCCGTGCCGATCAGGTCGCCGACCACGACAAGCCCGGTGGCGATGCCGACGCGCACCTGCAAGGGAGCACTGGCGGAGGTCTTGAGCTTCGGCACCGCCTCGACCAGGGCAAGCCCGGCCCGGATGGCGCGCTCGGCGTCATGCTCGTGGGCCTGGGGATAGCCGAAATAGGCGAGCACCCCGTCGCCCATGTACTTGGCGACGAAGCCGCCGACCCTGGTGATGAGATCAGCGCAGCAACGGTGGTACGCACCGACGATCTCGCGCATGTCCTCGGGGTCGAGCCGAGCCGAGAGCGCGGTCGAGCCGACGAGGTCGCAGAACACGACCGTGAGCTGACGGCGCTCGGCGGTGTCCAGCGGGCGCGACGCGGCAGGTGCCGCAGCCGCAACGGCAACTGCCGGTGGGTTCTTCCGAATGGCTTCGAAATCGGCAATCGCGTGCAAGAGCTTGCGGCGATGGCCGAGCAAGATGCCCAACTTCTCCAGATCTTGATCTGTGAGATCGGAGAGGACGCTGAGATCGATCCCGTTCTCGCGAAACGTCCGCGCGTACTGCTCCAGACCGATCCTGCGGAGCCAACCGTCGATGTCCAAGTTCAGTCCCCTGGCTGTTGTCAGCGGCAGTTTCTGAAAAAGGTTGAGTCATGGTGCCCGCCATGATTCCGAGGGGGTTCTTGAACCAACCTTGGATTCGCCATGTGGACGCCAACTACTCGACGACAGCATAGGCGCCCCGTCAACCGATACCAGACCGATCTGACCGACGCAGAATGGTGTGTCATCGCGCCGCACTTGCCGAAGCCTAGCGCGACAGGCAGGCCGATGCGTGAGATCATCAACGGCATCTTCTATGTCACGCGGGCGGGCTGCCCGTGGCGCATGTTGCCTAACGACTTGCCGCCATGGGGGACGATTTACCGCTGGTTCGCCACCTGGCGCGACGATGGGCGGTTTGAACGGATAAACCACGCGCTCGTGATGGCAGATCGCGAACGAGTCGGGCGCGACGCCAGCCCCTCGGCCGCGATCATAGACAGCCAGAGTGTCAAGACCACCGAAGCCGGCGGGCCGCGCGGTTACGATGCTGGAAAGAAGATTAACGGACGCAAGCGCCATGCACTCGTCGACACGGACGGACGTGGCCTCGTGCTCGAACCGCATCCTGCGAGCATCCAGGATCGCGACGGCGGCGGACCGCTTCTGCGGGCTTCGCGCCGCATCTTCCCGTTCATCCAGCGCGTCTTCGCCGACAGCGGGTATGCCGGAGAGAAGGTCGCCAAGGCCACCTTGATCGCAGTCGAGATCGTGCGTAAGAACCCCGATCAGGTCGGCTTCGCTGTTAACCCGCGGCGCTGGGTCGTCGAGCGGTTTTTCGCATGGATTGGGCGCAATCGACGGCTGGCAAAGGACTTCGAGGCCACCATCGACTCCGCACGCGCCTTCCTCTACGTCGCATCCGTCGTGTTGCTCGTGCGTCGGATTGCTCGTGCTTCATGACTTTCGAAACCGACTCTTAAGGAATCGCCGAGGAGCCGAGTCGGGCCCGAGGCGACATACGAAGCGTCGGGCGGCAAATTTCTATTCGATCACCTCGTCGGCGCGGACCAGCACGTCCTGGGGAATGGTAATCCCCAGCGTCCTGGCTGTTCTTTGATTGATCACGAGGTCGAAAATGACCGGCTGTTCGATCGGCAGGGCGCCTGCCTGTCCACCCTTGATGAGCTTGTCGACAAAGTGCGCCGCGCGTCGATAAACAATATCGAGGTTCGGTCCGTAGGCGATGAGTCCTCCGGACTTCGCGAAGTCCTTGTAGATCGACACGACCGGCAGTCGATGCTTTGTCGCAAGATCGAGGATTTGCCTGCGGTCTGCCGTGATCGCTCCATCGTCCATGACAAAGAGCGCCCCTGAACTTGCGCGGCTCGCGATCTCAAAGGCTCCGGCGTACTGCTTTGAATCATTCTTTACCGGTGTACGCACGAATGTCAGCCCCAGTTGTTCGCCCTTCCTGACGACCTCATCGACGATCACGACGGCTCCCTGATTGTCGCCGCGATAAAGCGCGGCCATGGTCGTGATGCGGGGAAGAATCTGGTGAAGGAGCTCAACACCCTTTGGCCCAAGGGCGTCCGGCATGAAGCTCAGGCCTGTGACGTTACCACCTGGCCGTGCGAGGCTTGCGACAAGTCCCGATTTCACGGGATCGGCCACGCGCATAATGACGATCGGGACGGTTTTGGTGGCCTTTTTCGCAGCCTGTGCCGCAGGTGTATTGACCGCGACAATCACCTCGACGCCAAGCCCGATCAACTCGTTTGCTAGTACAGCAAGGCGCTCATTCTGTCCTTCCGCATTACGCAGCTCGATGCCGATGTCGGCTCCTTCCACATAGCCAAGCTTTTGAAGCTCGTTGCGGAACGCCTCCATCAAGCCTGGCTGAAGATCTTGCGCGAGTACGCCAATCCGGTGAAGCGGGGTGTCCGGCTGCCGCGCGTCGACCGCAAAAGGCGAGACGGCGAGCGCGCCAATGAACGATACCAGAAGTTGTCGTCGCTCCAGTTTCATCCCTGCCTCCGGCGAGCCGGATCGTAGCGGCGCAGACCAGCGTCGCAGAAGCGACCTGGAAGGTCAAATTGTCGCGGGCTGAACGGTTGTCGGGGGGCGCCAATGGGCGCAGCGAAGCGATGGCCTCGGCATTTTCGGTGACTGCGCTGCGAACGCCGACCTCCATCCGCTTGTCAGCGCGTTGGCCATCTCTCCGTCGTCATTCCGGGCGGGCGAAGCGCGACCCCGGAATCCATCGGGCCACGGCGTAGGTAGATGAATAGATTCCGGGCCCGCGCCAAAAGGGGCGTCCCGGAATGACGACGCTTCTGGAACGCGCACCAAATTGCCAGAAAACGTGTCGTCTTACCAATGGTGAACCGGGGCCGGATGGCCGCGAATGGCTGTATTGCGCGAAGCGCCGCCTTTCAGGTCGCAAACCGGCATGGATATCAATAGATTGCCCGCATGAAGAAGATCGGCTTTCTCTCGTTCGGGCACTGGACGCCTTCGTCGCAATCGCAGACCCGTTCGGCCGCGGATACACTCCTGCAATCCATCGATCTCGCAGTCGCCGCCGAAGAGCTCGGCGCAGACGGGGCCTATTTCCGGGTCCACCACTTTGCCCGCCAGCTCGCTTCACCATTTCCATTGCTGGCCGCCGTCGGAGCGAAGACCAGCCGCATCGAAATCGGCACGGCCGTCATCGACATGCGCTACGAGAACCCGCTCTACATGATCGAGGACGCCGGCGCCGCCGATCTGATCGCGGGCGGACGGCTTCAACTCGGCATCAGCAGGGGCTCGCCGGAGCAGGTGATCGATGGCTGGCGCTATTTCGGTTATCGCCCGGCGGACGGCCAGGATGACGCCGACATGGGTCGGCGCCACGCGGAGGTTTTCCTCGATTTGTTGCGCGGCCAGGGTTTCGCACAGCCCAATCCGCAGCCCATGTTCCCGAATCCGCCCGGGCTCCTCCGCCTCGAACCCCACTCGGAAGGCCTGCGCGAGCGGATCTGGTGGGGCGCCGGTTCTAACGCGACCGCGGTCTGGGCGGCAAAGCGCGGCATGAACCTGCAGAGCTCGACGCTCAAGAGCGACGAGACGGGAGAAGCCTTCCACCTCCAGCAGGCCGCCCAGATCCGGGCCTACCGCGCCGCCTGGAAGGAGGCGGGCCACGCGCGCGAGCCGCGGGTGTCCGTCAGCCGCAGCATCTTTGCGCTGATGGACGATCGTGACCGCGCCTATTTTGGAAACGGAGGCGAGGATGATGACCAGATCGGATTCATCGACCCGCGGACCCGGGCGATCTTCGGCCGTAGTTATGCTGCCGAGCCGCATGTCCTGATCGAGCAGCTCAAAAAGGACGAAGCCATCGCCGAAGCCGACACGCTGCTGCTGACCGTGCCCAATCAATTGGGCGTCGCGTACAATGAGCATGCGATCGAGGCGATTCTGACCCATATCGCGCCCGCCTTGGGGTGGCGGTAACGAAGCGGCCCGCCATATCTTACTCGATAGGGAGTCTGACGTGAGTGTTGCTTTCACCAAGGAAGAAAGTGCCGATACGGCGGCGGAGACCCTGCTGCCCGACCGCCCGGTTTCACCTCATCCGAATCTCGTCACGGAAGCGGGGTTGAAGGCCCTTGAATTTCAGCTCAAGCAGGCCCGTGAGGCGTATGAGGCGGCGCAAAAGATCGAGGACATCAACGAACGACGGCGGCAGGCGGCAATCCCCTTGCGCGACATGCGCTACTTTGCAGCGAGAGTTCGAACGGCCCAGATCATCGCCAATCCTGAGTCAACCGACACGGTTGCCTTTGGGAGCACAGTGACTTTCAGGCGCGACGATGGACGCGTGCAGAAATATCGCATCGTGGGCGAGGACGAAGCGGACCCCAAGGCCGGCTCCATTTCCTTCATATCCCCGGTCGCACGGCTTCTGTTGGGCAAGGCCGTTGGGGATGAAGTCGGCGCATCCGGTCAAAACCTGGAAATCATTTCGATCTCGTAGAGCATGATCCGGAAAAGTGCGTAGCGGTTTTCCGAAAAGATCATGCTCAAACAAAAGGCTGGAACGGGATGACGATTCGAAGAAAAGTCATCCCGCTCTAGCCCGTCTTCGCGGATTGGCGGGTTTTGAAGATACCCACTCGTTGTAAATCAAAGGCTTATGTCAAAAGGTCTTCACTACGGCGGCTGGCGTGGTTGACGGCTGCTGTGGTGATCCTTGGTGGTGGCT
>Ga0207707_10005952_pt1 | contig 10669 bp, 10 predicted proteins | sample KBSC83BmetaG_FD_184336 | JGI IMG/M metagenome (GOLD analysis project Ga0207707, IMG submission 184336) | Corn rhizosphere microbial communities from Kellogg Biological Station, Michigan, USA - KBS C8-3B metaG (SPAdes) (version 2) | ecosystem: Host-associated > Plants > Roots > Rhizosphere ... | reverse complement strand
CAGAGCCGTGGTGCCGGCGAGAATCAGTGCGGCGACCGCCAACGCGCGTGGCGACCGGCTCAGATTTCGCCCCGCGGCCGAGACCGGTCGCGGCGAGTTCGGGCCGCGCAATCCCGGCGCCGGCCCAGCGCTCCAGCCGGTGACTGAAGCGCGCGGCACAAAGCTCGCAACCCGCAACGGCGGCGGGAGCGCTACTGCAAAAGCGGTCGAGACAAAGAACACCCCGGCCGTCCCGTTGGCGCCGGCGCAGCCGAGCAAAGCAACTCCGAACCGGGTCGAACCGCCGCGCCAGGCGCCACAGAATATCGAGCGGCAAAAACAGGTGCAGGAGCGGCAGCGCCAGCAGCAGTTGCAGGAGCAAAAGCAGCGCGACGCCGAACGGCGCCGCGTGCAACAACAGCAGGATGAGCGAAAAGTGCCGGCGCAGAAGCAAGCGACGCCGGAACGACAGGTCGAGCAGCGCTCGCGCGAGCAGCAGCGACTCGAGGAGCTGGAACGGCGCCAAGCCCAGCAGGAAGCTGACCGCAAAGCTCAGCAGAATCGACAGGAACAGCCGCGCCGCGAGCAGCTCAAACAACAACAGGAACGGCAGGCGCAGCAAAGACAGCAGGAGATCGAGCACCGCCAGCAGGAAGAGCGCAAAGCCCAGGCGCTGCAACAACAACAGCAGCAACTGGATCAGGCTCGCCGCGAGCAGCAGTTAAGACAGCAGCAACAGGCGCAGGAGCGCCAGGCGCGCGAACAGCAGCTCCGCCAACAACAAGCGCAGCCGCTTCAGCGCCGCGAGGAACAGGAACGTCGCCCGGCTCCGCCGCCGCGCCGCCCTCAGCCACAGGAACAACCCGCGCCGCAACCGCAGATACAACATTAAGCTGGGAAGTTGCGTGATCACGTGATCGTGATTCGTGGTCGTGTGGGGGCACGACCACGATCACGATTTCACATCTGGTCTCTCGGAAGGCGCCGGTTACTGGCGTCTGATCCAGAAAACCAGCAGCACAGCGACAGCGACAAACGCCCCGATGATAACGTCGGCGATGGACATGAAGACTCCTCCTGAGGTTCGGGTTTTTAGAACTTCTTCGTAACGGCAAGGGTCATGACCGTACTCTGCTCGTCACGCGCAAACGCGCGCAGTGATCACAGAGCGCGGAACGACTGAGATAAGAGAACGATCAGCTTGCCGGCTTGACCGGAGGAGAACGGCTGGGCGAGACGCCGAATATCGTCGGCGAGTAAGAAACTCTGGGTTCGTCGTGGACAAAGACCGCAGGAGCGGTTTGGCGCCACAGATTTGCCTGCGGCGCTTGAAGCTCCGACTTCGTCTTGGAGAAGTCCTTTTGGCCAAAGCTCCAGCGGAGAACGATCGATCCGCTGATGCCGCCGGGTGCCGCCAGGCTCGCTTCCCGCTGCGGCAAGACTTTCTCGGCGAAGCTCGGGACCGACGGCGTCGCCGCGCATAAAAACGCGAGGAGAAAAAACAGCCTTGGAAGAAGAGTGAAAGTGGCGCGTCGGGTCGTCATGGCTCGTGCGCATCCGCTAGCAGAATTCGTCCGCGAATGCCAAACGCTTGTAAAAAAATCGACGCACGATCTCACGACCGAACGATGACTCGCCCTGTGCCTTCGTGCTTTTTCATGAGTCGCCGCACTTCGGGAAAAGGTTCAATCAAAATTTTCTCTATAGCTTTAGCCACGAGACCTTTCATGGTTGTTTGCCCGACTCATAGCGCAATAGTTTCAATGCCGTGAACTTCTTCGTTGGAGAGCGTGAACTGGGCGGCCTGGAGGTCTTCTTTCATATGCCGCTGGTTTGTAGTGCCGGTCAGTGGGAGCATGCCGATCTGCATGGCAAAGCGAAAGATGACCTGGGCGATGCCGGCGCCGAGCCGCTGGGCGATCGCGTGAATCGCCGGATCGACAAGGACGGCTTGATTGGCCGTCAATAGTGAGAAGCCTTGATAGATGATGCCGTGGGCCCGGCAAATCTCTCTCACCTGCCGGTCCCATCCGAGCGCCGCGAAACAGCGGTTTTGCACGACCATCGGCTTGTGCGTCGCGCGCTCACACATCTGAGTCAGTTGTGCGGCCGAGACGTTGCTGATGCCGAACATCTTGGTCTTCCCCGCCCGGTAGAGGTCTTCTATGGCGGACCAGACTTCCCAGTCCGCATCGCCCAAGCCGCGTCGCTGAAACGGCGCGTGCAACACGTAAGAATCCAGATAGGAGGTGCCAAGGTGGGTCAGGGAGCTGTCGAAGGATTGTCGCACTTGAGTGGTGAGATCAGCCGAGGGATCGTAAGGCGTTCGGTGATCCTGGCCGTCCACCGAAGTGAACTTGGTTTGAAGAAACACCGTCTCGCGCTTGATGCCCTTTTTGTCGAGCGCCCGCAACGCTTCCCCCACCAGCGCTTCCTCGTAATGCACCAGTTGATTAGCCGTGTCGATCGCGGTGAAGCCGCACGTTACAGCCAACTGAACCAGATCCTTCGTGGCTGACTTTTTCCACGCGGTGCCGTACATGAAATCAGGAACGGTGATCTGGTTATAGGCCGTCAAAGTCATGAGCTTTCCTCAATGCCAATGACGAGGCGATGGGCCCCCGGCGCTCACCGCCTCGGTCAACCCCTCCGAATCACGCCTGCGAACACGATCACGTCTGCCAGGCCGGAGAATCGAAGGCGGTCAATTCGTCTTGGTCGTCGTGGCCGTTGCCGCCTCGAGGGCTTCTTTCTTTTTTCTGAAATACTCGCGTTTGGAAAGCCGCGCGGCCTGTCGTTTGCGGCGCTGCAAGTTGCGTTTTGCGTTCTGATTCATTGGCTGCCTCCCTGCGCTGAATTAACGAATCGACTCCGAGGTTCTATCAATACTTCGGTAGAACGACAAACTCGGCGCGTTGTACCGCGGAAACATCTGATCAGCTCCGGCTTTTCTTCTTATCAGGGTGCAGCCCGTGTACAAGCAGCGCCGGCTCGTCTAGGATGCAGCGATGCTGGATAATTTTCTGCAGATTCTGCCCGAGGTCATCTTCGACGCCGCGGAGACATTGGGTGGGCGTTGTACCGGCCGGTTTTATGCGCTCCATGCGCTGGAGAACCGCGTCTACGACATCGAAATGGAAGAAGGTCCGCACGTCATCGTCAAATTTTACCGCCCGGGCCGGTGGAGCCGCGAGACGATCCAAGCCGAGCACGATTTTCTGAAAGCCCTCGAAGAGAATGAAATTCCAGTCGTCGGGCCGCTCCGGGACGAAATCGGACAGAGTATTTTCGAAATCAACGGAGTCATGTTCGCGATCTTCCCGAAGCGTCCGGGGCGTCTCGAGCCGGAACTGACGAAGGAGCAACTTACTCGCTTGGGCAGGTTTTTGGCGCGGCTGCACAACGTCGGCGCGACGATCAAAGCCGCGCCGCGCCTGCGTCTCGATCCGCAAACCTACGGGCGAGATCCTTTGAAATTTCTAAGGGACGGAAACTTCATCCCGCTGGAGCTCGCCAGTCGATTCGCAGCCATCGTCACGCAGATTTGCGACACGATCGCTCCCCGTTTCGAGGAGGCCCGGTACGTGCTGCTCCACGGCGATTGCCACTCCGGCAATATTTTGTGGAATCGGGACGATCCCTACTTCATCGATTTCGACGACATGCTCTATGCGCCGCCGGTTCAAGACCTCTGGATGCTCACGGGCGGCGATGACGAGTACGGCAAGGAGCGCAGGGATATCGTGCTCGAAGCCTACGAACAGATCCGACGTTTCGACATGACGACCCTGCGGCTCATCGAACCCCTGCGCGCCCTGCGCATGATTCACTTCTCGGCCTGGATCGCGCGCCGCTGGCAAGACAGCGCGTTCAAACTTTCGTTCCCCGACTTCGGCACCGAGCGCTATTGGCAGGAACAGATCGAAGCGCTGTCACTGCAACTGGAAAAGATCCAGGAAGCCGCCAGTGATTTCTACCGTTGAAGCGGCCTGAGTTTTCACGCTCGGAGAGATTCCTCGCTTCGCGCTCGGAATGACATTTGTAAGGTTGTCATCTCGAACGAAGTGAGAGATCTTTGCCAAATTGAGCTTGCTCGCGATTCGCGCATCGGCCTAGATTAGGAAAATTCCGTAGGGTCGTTTATGACTTGTAGAGAGGTAAACCGCATGAAGCAGAGACGAAGCGTCTTCGCATTTGCCGTCCTAGTTGTTTTTAGTCTGTCGGCTTCGGGCGCAGCTCAAGCGGTGGAAACGCTCCGCGCTCTGTACTCGGCGCAGTCGGTATCCTACTCGCTTCCCTGGATCGCCCAGGAAGCCGGGCTGTTTCGTAAACACAATCTCGATTTTCAGCTCGTGTATATTCCGTCTTCGGGCATCGCCACGGCAGCACTCCTGGGAGGTGACGTCGAGCTCGCCATGGCCGGCGGTGTCGGCACGGTGCGGGCTTTCGCACAGGGCGCGCAGGACCTCGTGTTTATCGGCGGTTTCAAAAACGCCTTGACTCACAGCATCGTCGCCAAACCCGAGATCACCCGGCCGGAAGATCTCAAGGGCAAAAAAATCGGCGTCACGCGCATCGGCAGCAACAGTCATTACTTTGCTCTGCAGGCGCTGCGGCGCATGGGACTGGACATCACGCGCGACGTCACGTTTATCCAAACCGGCGGCGAACCGGAAATGGTCGCGGCGCTGGTGAACGGCTCCATCGACGCCGCTTCGATCACCGCCCCTGCGGACAACCGCGCCATCGCCCAGGGCTATCGCTATCTGCTTTTCGGCCCGGACCTGCAGATTCCCTACTCGGCGGCAAATATCACCACCCGTCGCTCCGTGATCGCGAAACGGCCGCAAGTCGGCATGGCTTTTATGCAAACCATGGCCGAAGCCGCAAAGATCCTGCACACCAACAAGGAATTCACTTTCAAGGTCTTGGGGAAGCATCTGGGCATCACCGACCCAAAGATCATCGAAGCCGCGTACGCCACGGAAATCAAAGTCATGGAACGGCGACTGGAGATCAAGCCCGAAGGGATTCAGGCGATCCTCGAAGAAGTCGCCAAGACCGAACCTCGGGCGAAAAACATCAAGCCTCAGGAAATGATCGACCGGCGCTATCTCGATGAGATGGCGAAGAGTGGTTTTTTCGATAAATTATGGGCAAATAAATAAACCTGTGCCTTTCCAATCCAAGGAGTTCAACATGGAATCTTTTCCCATCATCGATGCCGACGGCCACGTGGAGGAATCGTCCAAAGGCCTGCAAAAATATTTGCGCCCGCAGAACCGCGGGCGGCCGCTTTGGACTAGCGACTCGTGGGATCGCAGTTTCGGTGGCACCCTGGGCAAGGCCAACGAGGAGCCGCATGTGCAACTCGAAGACATGGACGCCGACGGCATCGACATACAGGTCGTGTATCCGACTCGCGGTATTTCGCTCAGCGCCGCGCGGGAAGTAGATTTAGCGGTCGATATCGCGCGCGCATACAACGACTGGCTGGCGGATTTTTGCGCCGTCAATCCGGCGCGCCTGAAGGGCATCGCTCTGGTGGCGCTTCAGGACGTGAGCGCCGCCGTCGCCGAGGCGCGCCGCGCCGTCGAAGATCTCGGTTTCGTCGGCGTAATGATGCCGACCAACGTGCTCGATCAGGACATCGGCCACAAACAATTCTGGCCGTTTTACGAAGAGATCGAAAGACTCGGCGTCGGTCTGGGCTTTCACGGCGGGATTCGCGCCTCCCAGCGCATGCACGGCAGATTCGGCAGCTTTATCGCCGTCCACACTCTGGCCTTTCCGCTGGAGTGCATGGTCGCTCTGACCGGGATGATCTACGCGGGGGTCCCCGAAGTTTTTCCGAAGCTCCGGGTCGCCGCGCTGGAGGCGAGCTGCGGCTGGGTGCCGTTTCTCATGGACCGCATGGATGAAGAATTCGAAAAGCGCGGCAGCCGGGAGGCACCGTTGCTCAAAGCGAAGCCGAGCGAATACATGACCGGCGGGCGGTTTTATTACGCCTTCGAACTGGAGGAATCAACCTTGCCCTACGTCGCCGAACGGGTGGGCTCGGAAAAATTACTTTTTTCCTCGGATTATCCCCATTGGGATACGTCGTGGCCGAACACGGTGCGCACGGTGAACGAGCGGACCGATATTTCCACGGCGCAAAAGAAACAATTCATGAGCGACAACGTCCAGCAGTTCTACGGCTTTATTGCGGCGAAGTCGAAATCGGTTTGATGCCGCAGCGAGCCGATTGGACAGCCTTTCCCATCGCCGTCGTCGCGGATGCAGCCGTGCCGTGCCCAGAATTAAAAAAGCCGGCTCAGCTAATTTCGCTGAGCCGGCTTCTGTGAAGTCGCTGAAAGATGAACCGAGAGTTTCAGGCTTCCGTGTACCAGATCGTATGACGATCCACGGGCAGCCGCTTGGCCATCGTCTTCTGCTCGGAGTAGCCCAGGAAAATGCATGCGACCGGACGCTCTTTCTCGGTGAGCCCGAGAATCGGTCCGACGAAGTTCTCGTCGATCCAGGCGCCCGTACTGGGATAGCTGCCCAAACCGCGGGCGTTCGCGGCGACCAGCAGATTTTCGATCGCGCACCAACAGGCCGCGTAGTTTTCCCGGTCGGTGATCTTGTTTTCATCGCCCACCATGGAAACGATGATGACGACCGGGGACGAAAAGCATTTGGCGCGCGCGAAATTGAGTTCCTCTTCGCTCGGCTGCTGGCCCTTTTTCTCCGCCGCCCAGCGCACCGCCGCCTGCCGCGCGCCGACCAGGCGCTCGCGGCCTTTACCGGAGAACACGTGGAAACGCCAGGGATGAGTCAATTTGTGGTTGGGCGCCCAGTGGGCGGCATCGAGCAACTCCTCGATCCACTCGCGAGGAATCTCGGTGTCGAGATACTCCTTCACCGAGCGGCGCGACTTGATTGCCTCGAGCGCATCAGCAAGCGGGCGCTCCGTTGTGTTGTCCATTAAAACCTCCAGGTTTGTACGGATGGTATCTGAATTAAATAAGCTTTTTTTCCGAAGGGCGCAACATCGCCGAGCCCCGTTCCGCCCCGCCCTTTCCTTGTCCGATAGACTTTGTGCTAGGTTGGACCATTCGAACCGGAAGTCGGTTTCCGACACATCCCGTCGGCCTAAACCCTAGGAGGATTATCATGGCGTTCAAAGTCGAAGGCGTTACCCACTGGTCGATTCCCGTCAACAACCTGAAGGCTTCCGAAGATTTTTACGGCGGCGTGCTCGGGCTCAAACCGATCGGCCGGCTCAGCAACAACGTGATGTCGTGCTTCAACGTTGGCGATCACAATATTCTTTTATGCGAGCGCGAGAAGCCGCAGGACAAAACCATCGTCGAGGACCGCGTGCATCATTCCTTCACGGTCAGCCCCGAAGGTTTCCTCGAGGCCTGCAAGACGCTCCACGAAAAGAAGATTCCCATCGTCGAGCTGGAATACCGCGCCAAGGGACACTTCACCGGGCGTGAGCTCTATTTCTACGATCCGAGCGGCAACCGCCTCGAAATCCGCGACCCGACCTGGACAAAGGGCATGCCGGAGCCGTCCTACGCAGATATCGTAAAGTCGTAGCTGACGCTGACCCGATTCCGTTAGAAGTCGCGACGGACCGAGCGTCCGGGTTATCTCATTCCTCGGCTTCGCACACTTTCACGTTCAAGGATCGTCGAAACGTGGAAGTGTGCGCGTTGATCGATAGAGTATTTTCACGATCACGATCACCTACGTCCTTATCCCTTTGCCTTTAACCTTTTCTTTTCTTCTCCGGTATGCACGCGGTCGCGGTGATCTCCACCAGCAGCTCAGGATAGTTCAACATCGCTTCCACGGTGGTCCGAGCCGGTTTGTTGTTCGGAAAATATTTAGCGTACTCCTCGTTGTACACCGCAAGGTCCTCACGTTTGGTCAGATGTGTGAGAACGGTCAGAACATTATCGAGCGACGTCCCCGCGGTCTCCAAAATCATCTTGACCCGCTCGAGTGCAAAGCGCGTCTGCTCGCGCACGTCCCTGCCGACTTCTCCGGTGATCGGATGCCGCCCGGTTTGCCCGGCGACGAACACCAGATCGCCGAACCGCGTGGCCGGCGAAAGGTTCGGATTCGCGGCCGCGAGATTCGCCTGAATAATTTCTTTTTTCGGCATTGGGTCTCCTGAGTGAAGGGTTGAAAAGCTGCGTCCAAATCGAGCCTGCTCGGCCTGCGCGGTCGGCCCGATGATGCCCATCCCTGCACGCCATACCGGCACTTTGTCGTATGTAACCGTGCTGGAGATGTGTTCGAAATAGGCGTTCAGCCGTTCTCGTCACAGTATAAATATTCCACCAGTTGTGCCGGAGCGTTGCTCTCTGTTTGGACTTCCGATTGATGTGAGTCGGAATCACCTGCCGCACCCCGGAACCAATGATAAATCCTCGTCACAATTCCCATAGTTCACCGGCTTCATCTAACACTTCGATGATTTAGCTTCTAATCGCCACTTTTTATGTATGTTCGATTTTCGAATCAATAGCGTTCGCTGGTCCGGCCAAGAGTTGACGCGCTGATAACCGGACCAACAAACGCTGGACAACCGTTTAACGCGCTCATCGGTTCCGCACGCCGCTTGACCGCAGTTTATCGCCGCAGCCGACGTTTCGACATTTCGAGAATTCTCGAAACATGGAAGTATGCTCACTTTCATTTTGACGTCTTGACCATTCACCACGCCCCTTCTCGAATCTGGCATCGAGCTCGGACAAGAGTATTGTTGGCAGCGCGGTTGATACGCATTCGTGCGCAAACTAATACGGAACTGCGATCATGCTTTTCATTTTTGTTTTGTCCCTTCTGCTGACGATTCAAAGCGTCTCATCCGACGCTGCCGACACCTTCTACAACGGCGGCGCGGGCGCGACCGGCGTGCGTGAAATGCCGCTGTTCGTGGCCAAGGATTTCAATATCTTCGACAAGTACGGCCTCGACGTCGAATTGATTTCGACCAACGGCGGCTCGCCGCTGGTGCAGGCGCTGGTCGGCGGCAGCATCCAGTCGGCCAGCGTCGCCGCCATGGCGCCGATCCGCGCGATCCTCTCCGGGGCGCAATTGGTGATCGTCGGCGCAATTCTCAACAAGAACATGTACTCCTTCGTGACCCGGTCGAACATTCAAAAGCCGGCCGATCTCAAAGGCAAAGTCATCGGCGTCGCCAGCTTCGGCGCGGCCAACGAGTTCAGCGCGCTGATGGCGCTCAAGGCACTCGGCATCGCGCCTCAGGAAGTCAATTTCCGGGTGGCCGGCGGCAGCCTGGCGCGCCTGACCGCCATCGGGCACGGCGGCATCGACGCCACCGTCGTACCGCACAGCAATAACGCGGTGGCGCAGGCGAAAGGCATGCGGGTTTTCGCCGACCTCGCGAAGGTCGTAAAAGAATATCCCGACTGCGTCGTCGTGATGAAACGCAATCTGTCGCAGCCGGAGAAATCCGCGGCCAAAAGGTTTTTCCAGGCCCTCAGCGAGGCCATCTACCGGTTGAAAACCGAGCCGGCCATGCGCGAGCAGATCGTCGCCAACGTGCAGAAGCGAATGCGGGTGAGTCGCAAGAACGCCGACGAGATCTACGAAGAATACAATCAGGTGTTTTCCTATCCGCCGCGGGTCGGGCGGGACGGTCTACGCGAGGTGTTGGGCATCCTGTCGCGGCAGACCGGCAAATCCCAGAGCGAGTTCAACGTCGATCGATTCCTCGACGAAAGCATGCTCGATGAGCTGACCGCCGAGGGCTTTTTCAAAAAACTGGAAGCGCGCAGCAATTGAAAGGCAATCAAAGGAGTTTCGCCATGACGTCGAGAATAAAGCACATCGGAATTATGAGTCAGACCCCGCCGCGGCTATTTAAATTCTATGAATGTCTGTTCGACTTCAGGACAGATTTGCGCAATCCCGCCGAGGAGCGCGAGCGCGCCAAAACGACCGGCCATCGAATCCTCAACTCGGGCCGCGTTGCGAGCGCCTTCGCCCGCACGGTGATCGCCAGCGACGGCAATATCGGCGTTGCCTTCAATCAGCGCCGTCCGGGCTATCCGGGAGGTCTCGATCATTTCGGCATGACCGTCGACGACATCGGCGGCGTGCTCCAGCGCATCAAGGAGAAATATCCCACGGTCGGCGCCGTCAAACGGCCCGCCGGCCGGCCGTTCGTGGATTACAGCAGCCACGACCCCGAAGGAAATATTTTCGACATCGCCGAGCCGGGCAAAAAGGCACTCGTCGGCGTGTTCACGGACGCCGAGGCCAAACGTCCGCGACGCATCAAACATTTCACGATCCGCGCGATGAATCCCGCGGCTCTGGGCAAATTTTACACCGAGGTTTTCGAACTCAATGAAGAAGAAAAGGCGCTGGAGGATCCGAACTTCTATCTCACCGACGGCACCGTGACCCTGGTTATCGCGCCCTATAAAATCGCCGATTACCTCGGCACCGAACACAAGCGCCCAGGCTTCGATCACCTCGGTTTCGAAGTGGAAAACTTACAGGCATTCAAAGAGGACGTCGAATTGCTCGCCAAGCACGATCCTGAATACCTCGCGCCCAAACCGCCCAACGTACAGTCCGAATACCAGGTGATCATGGATTTACTCAGCACTTGCAGGCACGGTCAGCACCCGATGTGCGATCCGGAAGGAAACCTGCT
>Ga0207707_10005950_pt1 | contig 10669 bp, 10 predicted proteins | sample KBSC83BmetaG_FD_184336 | JGI IMG/M metagenome (GOLD analysis project Ga0207707, IMG submission 184336) | Corn rhizosphere microbial communities from Kellogg Biological Station, Michigan, USA - KBS C8-3B metaG (SPAdes) (version 2) | ecosystem: Host-associated > Plants > Roots > Rhizosphere ... | reverse complement strand
GGCGAACTGCCAGGCTCGTCCGAGCGCGCCGGTTTCACCGAAAAGACCGCCCGCCGCCGCGCGCTGTCTCCTCGCGTCATGAACGCGCTTCCCGCGGTCGCGGCCCTAGCCGCGGCCGACCGGCCGTTGCAGGCGCTGCGCGCGGCTTACGAGCTGGTCGTGCTCGACCAGGGCATGGTGCCGTGGCTTGACACCAGCGCGGAGGCACTGGCGGGCCAGGCCATCGTTACCGGGGCGGTCTTCCCCACGCTGGCAGCGGGGCTCTACCGGCTGGCGCGCGGAGAGCGACTGATCGCACCGCGCGAAGATCTCAGCCACGCGGCGAATTACCTGTACATGCTCGACGGCACTGAGCCGTCCGCGGCCCGCGTGCGGGCGCTGGAGACGTATCTGATCTCGACCGTCGATCACGGTTTCAACGCCTCTACCTTCACCAGCCGGGTGGTGGCCTCCGCGGGCGCTGACCTCGGCTCGGCCGTGATCGCGGCCCTCGGCGCGCTCTCCGGTCCGCTGCACGGCGGCGCGCCGTCCCGCGTCCTTGACATGCTCGACGAGATCGGCACGCCCGACCGGGCCGACGCGTGGATCCGGGGTACCCTCGCCCGCGGCGAGGTGGTGATGGGCTTCGGGCACCCGGTGTACCGCACCGACGACCCGCGCAACGTCATGCTGCGGCAGGTGGCCGCCGAACTTGGCAGCCCCCGACTGGAACTCGCCGAAGCCGTGGAAGCCAGCGCGCTGAAGGCCTTCCGCGAGCTGAAGCCCGGCGTGCCGCTACACGCCAACGTCGAGTTCTACGCGTCGCTGGTGCTTGAGGCCATCGGCTTGCCGCGGGAGTTGTTCACGCCGACGTTCGCCGTCAGCCGCGTCGTCGGCTGGACGGCCCACATCGCGGAGCAGGCCGGGAACAACAAGATCATCCGTCCGTCGGCCCGTTACGTCGGCCGGGTGCCGACGGTTTAGAATCGCACGTGACCAACTGGGTCAGCGCGGCGGATGCCGCTCACCGCCTCGGCGTCAAGCCCGCCACCCTGTATGCCTACGTCAGCCGGGGCACGCTGAGCCGGAAGCGGAGTGCCGACGGCCGGACGAGCCTGTTCGACGCCGACGAGATCGAGAAGTTCGCCCGCCGCGGTCGTCCGCGCCGCCCCGCGGGCGCCCTCGACCTCACGATCGAATCGAAGATCACGGAGATCACCCAGGACACCCTCCGGTACCGGGGACATGACGTGCTCGGGCTCGCCCGTACAAAGTCCTTCGAAGACGTCGCCGAGCTGCTGTGGACGGGCGCGCTACCGGAGGCAGCCAGCAGGCCAGCATGGCAAGCGCCAGCCGTCGCGCTCAACACCGGGCGCGCCGCTCAGGCAGTGCTCCCGGATGGCATCCTGCCACTTGAGCGGATGCAGGTGATCGTCCCGGCGATGGCGGTCACCGATCCGCTGCGGCTGCGGCTGGACCGCCCCGCGGTCGTCGCGGCGGCCACGGCGATCATCGCCGGCCTGGTCGGCTGCCTCCCGGGCCAGACCGCCGACGGCACCGCACAGGAGGCCGGGACCCCGATCGCGGAGCGCCTGTGGGCCCGGCTGTGCGGGCGGCGGCCGCCGCGGGCGATGCTGCACGCCCTGTCGGCCGCGCTCGTGCTGCTCGCCGACCACGAACTCGCCGTGTCCACGCTGGCCGCGCGGACCGCGGCCTCGGCGCGGGCGGACCCGTACGCGGTGGTGTCGGCCGGCCTCGGCGCTGTGAGCGGCACCCTGCACGGCGGCGCGTCACTCGGCGTCGAGGCGCTGCTGTCGGCGGCCAGCGACCCGGCCAGCGCCCCGCGCGTCATCGGCGACGTGCTGCGGCGCGGGGAGAAGATACCAGGGTTCGGGCACTCGGTGTACCGGGGCGAGGACCCGCGCGGCCGGCTGCTGCGCGACCTAGTCCGCCGTGCCGCGCCCAGTTCGCGCAAGGTCGCCGTGGCCGAGGCCATCATCGCCGAGGTCAGGCACCGAGCGCTGCCCGAACCGAACATCGACTTCGCGCTCGGGACCCTCACCAGCGCCGCCGGGATGGACCGGGGCGCGGGCGAGGCGATCTTCGCCGTGGCCCGCACGGCGGGCTGGGTCGCGCACGCGCTGGAAGCCTACGAAGCCGACACCCTGCTCCGCCCGAGAGCCTCCTACACGGGCCGGTCCGAGCTCTGACGGAACCCGCACGGCGGCTGCCCTGCTCGGGCTTTGAGCCTTCTGCAGTACTCCGAACGGGTTCTCGCTTCGCCCGGTCAGCACCGTTCCTGCCCGGGGTCGAACGACGGCTTTCTTGTACCAGGTAACGAGACGGTAATCTACCGATTAGAGTTTGATCATTGGAATAATTGGAATCGCGAGCCCTGAGCCCAAGGCTTACGGGCGAAGACGCGACTGCAAGTTACGATCGAGGGCGTTCACCCCGCATCACGTTCATGGGCTTGCTATACTCGCGCAGCCCTATAACCTGACTCACCCGGACGGAGGAGGGGCACCTCTGCATACACGCCCCACAATCACTCCCGATCAATCATCAGCGCTCACTTCTTTCTAAAGGTATCCGAGGGTCCACTTGGATGCTTTAGGAGATGCCGGGCCCGTGAAGTCAGGAAAATTGGCTCGAGCGCAGACGCCGCGTCCTTCCCGGCGGACAGGACCAGCCGAGCGGCCGGGATGGAATTGACAATAGGGGCAACTTCCACTTGGATAGCTTCCTGTCGTGAGACCGTTTCTGGTTATCACCTGCAATGCCTCGATAACACTCCACGAGACTGCGGATCGTTGACAGTAAATTACCTTACGATAACTGTGCGCGCGTGTTAGGGACCGCCTGATGGCTATCAGTGACGTACTCATCATTGGCGCAGGCCCTTTTGGCCTGTCAATTTCCACGCACCTGAGGAATCGCGGCGTCGAACACACAATAGTCGGCCGTCCGATGAATACCTGGCGCAACCATATGCCCCTGGGGCTGTTCCTTAAATCCGAATCCTATGGCTCGGTAATCTCGGCTCCCGCGCGAGGATATGACGTCGCGGCGTATGCCCGGCTGCATGGATTCGACGATTATGTTGACCGGGTGGGGCGCTATCGCTTGACCGCTTCCTGGGGTACGCCGATTGGTTCACCGAAGAGCTAGTGCGGCGACCACATACGTTCACCGGGGTCGGCTGACATGCTGGGTGCCTGTTTCCAGACTCGATCTGTGACGATGAATCGAGTGGTGGGGGCCGGGTGGCTGAGCCGGTGCGGGCGCGGCGGCTGCCTGATCAGGAGGGCCGTCGGCTGCAGCAGATCGTGCGCCGTGGCAAGCATGAGTCGATCCGGGTGCTGCATGGCTGGTCGGGGTGGCGGGCAGGTGGTTGCGCCGATTTAGGTCGTGGTGAGTGGCGACACCTGCACGGTGTCGTACCGCTGCCGCAGATCGCCTACCGCTGCCGTGTCCGGCGGGCCGGGTTTGGAGAGGATCGCGGCGAGCTCGCGGAAGTACTCTTCGTGGACGCCGGCCGGCGAGATGATCAGGAGCAGTGTCGCTGGCGCGCCGCCAGGATTGCCGAAGCCGTGGGCCACGCCGGGGGGTACCCGCACGAAGCTGCCCGGCCCTGTCCGGCCGCTCCACTCGCCGCAGCGGAGGTTGAACTCGCCATCGATCACATAGAAGATCTCCTCGACTTTGCTGTGCACGTGGTCACCGGTGCTGAAACCAGGCGCCGCGATGAACTCGATGACCGTGGGGCCGCCGCCCTCGCGTTCGCCGGTTGCCTTGAAGACCACCTCGGTGCCGCGCAGTGACGCCGTCTCGCCCTCGCCCGGTGGGAGATACAACTGCTCGATCGACATATGATCCTCCTCTTGGTCTAGGCCGTCACGGTAGGCTCGTGACCTCCAGGTCGTCTATGAAGGCGTTCACGGGAAGGTTGTGAACTACTTCACCCCGGGGGGCGTCTCAGTCATGGTTGATGCAGTACTGGCGAGGCTGCCCCTGTTCTCTGATCTGGCCGAAGCAGAAATCGAGAGCGTGAGCGCGGTTATGCGCCGCCGGCGCTATGCGAAGGGCAGCCTGATCCATGCTGCCGGGGCGATGGGCGCTGACTTCTACGTCATCGAATCGGGCCGGGTCAAAGTCCAGCTGGCAACTGAGCGCGGGGAAGCGTTGACGCTGAGGCTGCTGGGGCCCGCCGATTTCTTCGGCGAGATCTCCCTGTTCGACGAGGAGCCCTGGTATGGCGATGCGGTAGCGGTTGATGACTGTCGGCTTCTGCTCCTCGCCAAGCGAGATTTCCTCGCCGTTATCGATAAGTACCCGAGCGTGAGCAGGAAACTGCTGACCGTCATCTGCAGGCGGCTGCGCCACAACGCGAGCTTCGCCCGGGATCTGGCATTCCTGGATGTCCCCACCCGCCTCGCGCGCGCGATTGTAGTCCTGGTGGAAAGTGAGGGCTGGGGCTGGACCGGCGACCAGTGCCGCCAGGACTCCCGATTGGCAGGAATCACTCAGAGCGACCTGGCGGGGCTTGTCGGTGCCACCCGCGAGAGTATCAATAAATGGCTGGGTTATTACGAGCGGCGTGGATACATCAGCCGCAAGCGCGACGGCATCGTCGTCCTGCGGCTGGACGAGCTCCGCTCGCGCGCCGGGGTTGAATTAGCTAGGACGACATCATCTGCTGTCATTCCCACAGATCGGGAGGCGCCGAGCTGGTGAACTGCTCGGGGCGACTGGGCTTTCTGGCCACAGGTGTGCCATCGATGCCGTTGTGGCTGCCACAGCCCTCGGGCTGGAACGCCCACTCTTGTTGCTCACTAGTGCGTTCACCGGGTCTGATCATGCGGCTTTCGGCTGGGGTCGGCCCCAGCGTTGCTGGCGTTCGCTGCGGATGCGGGCGCGTTCGCGGCGCTGGGCGGCCAGCACGTCGGGGTGGCGGGCGTTGGCGTTGCGCCAGCGCAGGTAGGCCTGCAGCTTGCGGGCCAGCACGGTGTGGCTGGAATGGTCAGAGACGCCCATGACAAAGGTGCGGACTGGCCCGAATTGCGCCTCGATCGGGTTGGCCCAGGACGCGCTGGTCGGCGTGAAGCACAGCTCGACGTTCTCCCGTCTGGCCCAGCGCCGGATTGCCGGGGTCTTGTTTGCCGCCAGGTTGTCCATGATGACGAACAGTCGGTACCCGCCGGGTCGGCGGCCCGGATCGACTTCAGCGCGGTCAGGGTGTGGCCGGCGCCTTTGTGCTCGCGGGTCACGCCCCATAGCTGGTCATCGCCCACGCTGTAGCAGCCGTGGAAGTAGCGGATGCCGTGGGTGCGGTGGTAAGTGGCGCGCAGCCGGGCCGGGCGTTTGCGCGGCGCCCAGCAGGCGCCGTGGCAGGGCCGGATGGACAGCGGCCCGAACTAGTCGAAGGCGAAGCACCGGTCCGGGTAGCGGCTGGTCACGTACTCGATCCGGTCCAGCTTGGCTTCCTTGTCCGGATCGGTGGACTCTTTCCAGGTCCGGGTCCGCTGGAAGGAGATGCCGCGCTCGTGCAGGATCTGCCGCAGCCGCTCCCGCCCGACCCGCACCGGGCGGTCCCGGCCCGCTAAATAGCCGGCCAGCTTGCGCAGGCTCCAGTGCGTGAACGGCTGGCCCAGCTTCTCCGGCCGGGTCCTGGCCGCCGCGACGATCACCTGGATGTCGCCGTCACTGATCAGGCGGGGACGGCCGCCCGCCCACCGAGGGTCCAGCGCGGCCAGGCCCTTGGCGTTGAACGCGTGGATCACGTCCCGCACGGTGTCCTCATCGGCGGCAACCAGCCGCGCGATAGCCGGGACCAGCGTGCCCGACGCCGACGCCATGATGATCAGCGCCCGCCGCACCCGGACCGACCCGTGTTTCCCGCTAACCTTCCGAGCGAACTGTCCGGGCTGCCCGCCGACCTCGTGACGCACAGCTCCGTGCACGACCGCCTGGACCAGTTCCGCGGCCGGCGGGTGGCGGTGATCGGCGCCGGGCAGTCCGCGCTGCAAACCGCGGCGCTGCTGCACGAGGCGGGTGCCGACGTTCAGGTCATCGCCCGTCGCCGGCAGCTCATCTGGGAGCAGCGGATAGCTGACGAGCTCCGGCTTCTCGACTACGTCAAGAAGCCGCCGACGAAGCTGTGCGAGGGCTGGGGGTGCGTTTTCTATGTCTCGCCAGACGCGTTCCGGCTGCTGCCCCCGTCCGTTCGAGCCAACAAGGCGCTGACCACGTTCGGGCCGAAAGGCGCGTGGTGGCTCCGCGACCGCGTTGAGGGCGTCCTCGACGTGCCGGCCGGCCATCAGCTCAGGTCGGCCGAGCCCCACGGGAGCGGCGTGCTGCTCCATCTTGACGGTCCCGAGCGGTCGAGCATCGCGGCCGACCACGTCATCGCGGGAACGGGCTTCCGCATCGACCTATCGCGGCTGTCGTTCCTGCCGGAGGAAATTCAGGCGGGCCTCGCGACGCGCGCCAACTGCCCCGTGGTGAACCGGGCGGGAGAATCGACGGTCCCCGGGCTGTACTTCGCGGGCGCCCACACGATGGCGAGCCTTGGCCGGGGGTGCGGTTCATCGCCGGAACCCACCACACCGCGGCCCAGCTTGCCCGGTCGGTGGCGCGCCGCGCGCGCAGGAGGACGGGTATCGCCCGGCCCGCCGCCGCGGCGACCTCACCGCAGCCGCAGGCGACCGGGACAGAGTCCGCTCCCGTGAGCTGAGTCGCCCCGACGCCGCGGCCGGTCTAGCAATCCGATCCCGAACGGGAGCGTGATAGCTCTTCGTCGGCACGCTGTCCGGTTCAGGTGGCGGGCGGCTGCGAGCCATCCGCCACCCGTTCGGACGAGCGGCTTTGATCTTGAAGGCCCCGGCCTCAGCCTCAGCCGGAGACGGCGATGCCGATCGCCCCGACGCCATCGAGCGTGGAGACGAGGATGGTCTTGAACTCGGGGTGGCGCTTGGCGAAGGTCAGGAAGCCGTCATGGCTCCTGAAGTCGTCGATCAGCATGACCCCGCCGGGCGGCATGACGGAAGCGGCCTGCTCCATTTCGAACAGCGTGTTCTGAACGCATGTGCGGCCCGGTCTCAGGGCACTATGCGAAGAGAGCAGTATGTCGCGATGGCTCCATAATTGGGGCCATATCTCTGCCGGCATCGAGCGAGTCCGCCCAGTGGGCTGGCCGTTAGCCATGGCGACAGCGGGCAACGTGGACGCAGATGTTCCGGTTCTGTACAGTTCTCGTGCTGGAAAGGACTTACTGTCTGAGGGCGGCCGGGATGGGCATGCCGTTGGCCGTCGGAGTTCCGATCGCGAGAGGGCTGTCCCGCGCATGACCACGCCGACCTGGCTAAGCGATGCCGTCTTGTACCAGATCTACCCGCAGAGCTTCGCCGACTCTAACGGTGACGGGATCGGCGACCTGCGCGGCATCGCGGAGCACCTGGACTACCTGGCCTGGCTCGGGGTCACGGCGGTATGGCTCAACCCCTGCTTCGTCTCCCCGATGCGCGACGCCGGCTACGACGTCGCGGACTACCTCACGATCGCCCCCCGCTACGGAGACAACCAGAACCTGGTCGAACTCGTCGATCAGGCCCGCATGCGCGGTATCAGGCTCCTGCTTGACCTAGTGCCGGGACACACTTCCGACACTCACCCGTGGTTCGTGGCGTCCGCGCACGACGAGGGCGATCACCGCTACATATGGGCTAGCCGCGGCCCGGACGGCCAACTGCCGGAGAGGTTCGTCCGCTCTCCCGGCCGCCGTCCAGGTGGTTACCTGCCGAACTTCTTCGACTTCCAGCCCGCCCTGAACTTCGGCTACGCCCGCCAGAAGGCAGACGAGCCCTGGCGGCAAGACGTGGCGGCCGACGGGCCGCGGGCCAACCGTGCGGCGCTGCGCACGATCATGGATTACTGGCTGCGGCTGGGTGTGTCCGGGTTCCGGGTTGACATGGCCTACTCGCTGGTGAAAGACGACCCGGACCGCACCGAAACTACCCGGCTGTGGCGGGAACTGCGCGCCTGGCTCGACCGCGCGCACCCGGGCGCCGTCCTGCTGTCCGAGTGGGGCGACCCGGCCCTGGCCGTGCCCGCAGGGTTCCACGCCGACTTCTTCCTCCACTTCGGCGGCCCGAACAACGGCCGGCCGCTGCGCTCGCTATGGAGCAACGGAACCTCGACCGAACACCCGGAATGGGCCACCGAGCCGTACTACTTCGACGCCGGCGGCCGGGGTCACGTCGGCACGTTCCTGGCCGCGTACCACGACGCGCTCGCCGCGATTGGCGAGCCGGGGCACATCGTGCTGCCCACCGCCAACCACGACTTCGCCCGGCTGCACGCCGGACCGCGCACCCCCGAGCAGTTGCCGCCCGCCTTCGCGTTCCTGCTCACCTTCCCGACCCTGCCGGCCATCTACTACGGCGACGAGATCGGCATGCGCCACCTTCCCGGCCTCCCCGATACCGAGGGCAGCGTCATGCGCTCCGGCTACAACCGGGCCGGGGCACGCACCCCCATGCAATGGGACTCAGGCCCCAACGCCGGATTTTCTCCCGCCCCGGCCACGAGCCTCTACCTGCCGATCGATCCCGACCCGGGACGCCCCACCGTCGCTGGGCAGCGTGCTGACCAGAACTCGCTGCTGCACACCGTCAGGGACCTGATCGCGCTGCGGCGTGCTCACCCCGAACTCGGGCCGGGCGGCCGCCTGGAGATCCTGTCGGACGCATATCCCCTCGCCTACCTGCGCAGCGGCCGGTTTCTCGTGGTCATCAACCCCAGCGACCGCGCTCGCGCCCTGCCGCACGATCGCCCCGAACTGGCCGCCGCGGCCGCAGTCAAGCAGACTGGCGTCAGCGTGGACCAGGCGACGATCTTCGCAGGTCCGTTCTCCTTCGGAATCTTCCGGCTGTGAGCACGGTCGCGCCGTACGTCGTCGCGGTCTGCCAGTCACCCGCGGACACTCCGCGGCCGTACCTGGCGCCCGGCGGCCTGCCCTAGGTCTTCAACTTCGAACTGGTGCGGGCGAACTGGTCCGCCCCGGCGCCGCGCGCCGCCATCGACGCGACCCGCGCGTTCGCCGACGGCTCGCGCGCCGCGTGGGTGATCGGCAGCCACGACGTGGTCCGCCCGGTCACCCGGTGGGGCAGCGCGGCGGCCCGCACCGCCGCGCTGCTGCTGCTCGCGCTACCCGGACCGGCGTATATCTATCAAGGTGGGGAGCACGGGCTGCCCGAGGTGACCGATATCCCCGGCTCCGCGGGCGCCGGCTCCGTGCGCTGGCTCGCCGTCCCCGACGACGCCCGGTCGTTCGCTCGTGACCCCGGTTTTCTGTTCCTGGCCAACCTCGGCCCGGAGCCGCTGTGTCTGCCGGAGTTCCGCGAGGTCCTGCTCGCGAGCGGGCCGCTGATCGAGGGCGGTCGGCCTCTCCGACGGCTGGCTGCCCTCCGACACGGGCGTTTGGCTCAGCGTCTAGGCGTGTGCTTGCTCGCGCCGCTGGCCGCTAATGTTCGGAGGTGACGGCCGGGCCGCGCCGGGGGAGATGGCTAGTGCCCGGTCAGTGAACGCCGGGCGCGGGGTGCGCCACGGCATTGACGGATTTTTGATGATTCGTAACAGGAGGGCCGAGTGGCCAAGATTCGTGTGCCGCGCAAGGGCGTCACGCAGGCGGAGCTGGCTTCGGTGCTCAGCCGGCGGCTCGGCGCGGAGTTCCAGGTCGCGGCCGACGATCAGGGGAGCGTCATCGCCCGCCGGTCGCCGCTGAGCGCGGCGGTCGTGCGGATCAGCAGCGTCCCCGGCGCCACGGTTTTCCGCGTCCGCGGCGTCGGCATGCCGGTCGTCAGCCTCGGCACGGCCCGGATCGTCGCCGACGCCCTGCGCCGGTCGCCGGAGTTCCGCGCCATCTGACCCGTCGGCCGGGCTGGCCGGGGACGCTATGCTCAGCGGTCGCGGGCGGCGCGGTAGGTGGGGCCGTGCGAGTCCTCGCAGTGCACGTCGTGGTTCTCGTCCGCCCGATGGTGGCTGTCGGACTCGTACGCGTCCGGCCCGAGGACGGCCCGGGCTGGCGGCTGACAGGGGTCGGCGGCCTGCCCGGCGCCGTCCGGCAGGTGGTCGACCTGCAAGGTCAGGTGGCTGATGCCGTAGTCGTGCGACAGGAGTTCCTCCAGGTCGGCGCGGACCGCGTGGCAGTCCTGGCGCGGCTCGACGAGCACGTGCGCCGACGCGGCGGGCATCCCGGTCGTGATCTCCCAGATGTGCAGGTCGTGGACCTCGGCGACGTGCGGGCGGCCCGCCATCGCGGTGCCCAGGGCGGCCAGGTCGAGCCCGGCGGGCGCCGCCTCGAGGAAGATTCGTCCGGAGGCGCGGATCAGCCCGGCGCCGGCCCGCACCATGAGGACCACCACGACCAGCGTGGCGATCGGGTCGGCGCGGGAGAACCCGGTCGTCAGCACGACGATCGCGGCCACCGCGGTCGCGGCGAACGCGTACAGGTCGGTGAGCACATGCGCGACCGCGCCCTCCATGTTGAGGCTGCGCCGCGCGCTCGCGCCGTTGGCCCTGGCGAGCAGCCCGCTCGCCGCCAGGTTCACGACCACGCCGGCGAGGGCGACGCCGAGCATCAGGCCGCCGGTGACCGGCTGGGACGTGATGAGCCTGCGTACCGCCTCGT
>Ga0207707_10005949_pt1 | contig 10670 bp, 9 predicted proteins | sample KBSC83BmetaG_FD_184336 | JGI IMG/M metagenome (GOLD analysis project Ga0207707, IMG submission 184336) | Corn rhizosphere microbial communities from Kellogg Biological Station, Michigan, USA - KBS C8-3B metaG (SPAdes) (version 2) | ecosystem: Host-associated > Plants > Roots > Rhizosphere ... | reverse complement strand
TCCGAAAAGATGGATGGATCTTTTGATCTGGACCACGGATTAGCGCGAATCAATCTGCTAATCCGTGTCAATCTGCAAAACCCGTGACCGGAACATTCCTTGCCTAAAAGAGTCGGATCTGCCGTGAGCAGAATCAAGCGGCAACAGTTGAGGAAGCAGTGAAGGGCTCGATACTCACAACTAAGACCTGGTTTCTGCTGATTGGCGCGGCGCTATTGATCAGTGCCGGCCTTCTCAACTTCCGCCAACGCGTCAGACACGAAACACCGCCCTGGGACGGGGTCGAGTGGGTCGACACTCATAACGGTATCATCGCGAAAAGCATTGAAAAAGGTTCCGCAGCGGACCGCGCCTGGTTACTGCCGGGCGATCAGTTGCTCGGCATCAGCCTCGATGGCCGCGGCCGGGCCGAAGAGATTACTTCCGCGCGCGATGTCCAGATTTACCTCGACCAGGCGCGCGTTGGTGGCAAACTGCATTACCTGATGAAGCGGCCGTCCTACTCTCCCGAAGTGGGCGCTTACTGGGCTGACCTGGACGACTTGGGCGCCATTCACAAATGGACGCCGCGTGTGCTCTACATCAATCTTATCGGCGTAATCTTCTTGTGCGTCGGTTTCTTCGTGCTCTTCAAGCAAGGTGGTCGCGCGCCGTACGCCCTTCACTTTGCGACGTTCTGTCTCGCCGCATTCGTATTTCTTTTCTACACGCCGGTCGGCAGTTATCGTGACCTCGATCTGGCTGTTGCGTTTTTGGACAACGCAGCGTTGATTCTCTTCGCGCCGTTGTTCGTGCACTTCTGCGCGCTCTATCCTTCGCGCCAACAACTCTTCGCGACGCGTCGCTGGCGGGCGGTTTTGCTTTACATTCCGGCGTTGTTGCTGTTGGCATTTGAAGTTGTCGTTTTCCTGCGCGATGAACTGGCGAAGGGGATTCCTGTCTTCGAGAAAATTCCTGTGACCGAACCGATGGTCGGCTTCTTTTACTGGATCAGTTTTCTCCATTTCACGGTCGGCTTGGTTGTGAGCCTCGGGCTGTTGATAACCACTTTCGTAATCGCAAAGAGCACTGTCGTTCGTCAGCAGGTTAAATGGGTGCTGTGGGGCACGCTGCTCGCCGTCGCTCCTTTCGTGCTGCTCTATGCCGCGGTTTACCTGTTTGGCGCACCCACCGATCGCTGGCTAACTGACGTTGCGTTCCTGCCGTTAGCAATAATTCCGTTTGCGTTTGGCTATTCGGTTCTGCGTTATCGGCTGATGGACGTCGAACTCGTGGTGCGCAGAGTTTTTGTTTATGCGCTCACGACTCTTGCGGTCTCGCTGCTCATCGGCATCGTGGTTTACACCGCCGGTCTGTATGCCTTTGGCTCCGATCAAACATTTACATCCGGTGAGATCACGTTGCGCGTTGTCGTCGTTGTGTTGGCGATGGCCGCCATCGTGATGGTTGCAGCGCCGGTCAAGAACTTTCTCCAGGAGCAGGTCGATCGCGTGTTCTACGGTGAACGTTACGATCTGCGCAACAGCCTGCTAGATTTTGGGCGCACACTTTCCGCGACGACCGCGCTCGATCCGTTGCTCGATTCGTTAGTCAGCAGGTTGCAGGAAGTGATGAACGTCGAGCGCGTCGCGATCTTTATCGAGTCGAGGAGTGCGAAATCGGGTTACGTGGTTGCGCGTGCTGCGAGCTTGCCGGCGCCGTTTGTCGTTCCACCTGACTTTCGCGAAATGATTCGCGTGCGCTCGGCCGAAACCGGTGTTGTGCGTGCGGACGATCTGGATCTCAACTCGGAATCGGTGCGACAGGTATTGCACTACTTCGTTCCGTGCGTCGTTCGCGGTCGAATGGTGGCAGTGATTGGTCTCGGCCGTTCTGTTGACGGCGGACTACTTTCGTCGGAAGACGTTGAGATCCTGCGCACCGTCTCGGGTTACGTCGCGGTCGCGATTGAAAACAGTTTGCTGTACAAGGACCAACAGGAACGCGCCGCCGAGTTGAAGCTGCTGAAGGAATTCAACGAGTCGATTATCGAATCGATCAACGTTGGTCTGTTGGCCGTGGATCTCGAAGGGCGCGTGACGCGTTTGAATTCAGCGCTCGAACACATTCTCGATCTACGTCGCGACGCTGCTGTCGGTCGCCGGGTTGAGGAGCTGTTCTCAGAAGACTTTGCCGACACACTCAAACAGGTTTTGGGCAAGGAAGGCTGGCGCCTCAAAGAGATCCGCAACATCTACAAGCTCCACACCGCAACGCGCGCAAATCGCGCGCTCGTTATGAATATCGCTCTCGCTCCGTTGCAGGACGTTCAGGGACAAACGGGCGCGCTCGTTGTGCTCGAAGACGTTACCGCCCGCATCACTCTCGAGGAGCAACTGCAACAGCGCGAGAAGCTCTCGTCGATTGGTTTGCTCGCGGCGGGCGTCGCGCACGAAGTGAACACGCCTTTGACCGGCGTTTCGTCGTACACGCAGATGCTGCTCGGCATGCTCAACGAAAACGATCCGAAGCATGCGCTGCTGCAAAAAGTGCGCACCCAGGCGGAACGCGCCACGAACATCGTCAACAACCTGCTCAACTTTTCACGCACCGGCAGCGCGACTGAGTTCGCGGAAACTGATGTAGCGCGCGTGCTCGACGACACTTTGCAACTGCTCGAACCGCAACTGCGTCGCAGCCAGATCGAGATCGTTCGTTGCTACGCTGAAAACGCGCCGGAAGCTTACGCTAACGCGGGCAAGTTGCAGCAGGTCTTCACGAATCTCATTCTCAACGCGCGTGATGCGATTCCCGACGGCGGGCGAATCACGGTCGCAACCGGTATCGGCGATGATGGCTCTATCGTGGCCGAGATCTCCGACACCGGAATCGGTATCGCGCCCGAGAATGTAGCCAAGATTTACGATCCGTTCTACACCACCAAGGGCGTTGGCCAGGGAACCGGCCTCGGTCTGGCTGTCTCGTATGGAATCGTTCAGGAACACGCCGGACGCATCAGCGTCGAAAGCACTCCAGGCCGCGGCACCTCTTTCCGGATCACCTTGCCGACCGCGCGCGTGCGCGCACGCCTTCAGGCTGTCGGCGATTAGTGCCACAAAAAGCACAAAACATTATTTGAGCACAGAAAATCACTTTTTGTGTTTATGTGCCTTTTTGTGGCTAATTCGCTAAACTAGCGCCTTCATGATGAAGATGGAAAAGCGCAACTCCCGAAAAGGATCAGTCCTTGTAGTAGACGACGAAGAGATCATGCGCGAGGTCCTCGAGACGTTGCTCACTGCCGAAGGTTATCGCGTCGATCTCGCCAAGACCGGTGAGGAAGGTCTCGAAGCTTACGGCCGCCGCGCGTTCGACGTTGTCCTGCTCGACGTTTCCATGCCCGGCATCGGCGGACTGCGCGCGCTCGAAGAGTTTCTAAAGATGGACTCGGATGCGGTGATCGTGATGATTACCGCCTACGCAACTTTCGACACCGCCATTGCCGCGTGGGAACGTGGCGCCTTCGGTTGCATTCGCAAGCCATTTCAGAACGAACAGATTACCGCGACCATCCAGGCCGGCATCAAGCGTCGCCGTAAAGAAGAAGAGCGACGCACCTTGCGCCGCGCGATGAGCAAGGCTGTCGATCGCGGGGAGATTATCGGGCGCTCCGACATCATGCAGGAGGTCTTTCGTTTAGTTGAACAGGTCGCGCCGGCACGTTCGACGGTTTTGATCACGGGTGAAAGCGGCACCGGTAAGGAGTTGATCGCAAAAGCGATTCACGAAGCGAGTACGCGCGCGGGCCGTCCTTTTGTAACCGTCAACAGTTCAAACATTCCTTCAGAGCTGCTCGAGTCGGAATTGTTTGGTCACACACGAGGCGCATTCACTGGCGCGGTCGCGGCGAAGAAAGGCCTGTTTGAAGTTGCTGACGGCGGTTCGATCTTTCTCGACGAGATCGGCGACATTCCGCCGGAAACACAAGTGCGGTTGTTGCGCGTCATCCAGGAACGCGAGTTCACGCCGTTAGGTGACACGGCACCCCGTCGAGTTGACGTTCGCATCGTCGCGGCGACAAACATCGATCTAAAGGAAGCTGTTCGGCAGGGAACCTTCCGCGAGGATCTTTATTATCGTCTCGCTGTGGTGCCGATCGAGTTGCCGCCGTTGCGCGATCGTCGCGAGGATATTTTGCCGTTGGCCCAACACTTCATTCAGAAGTACAACGAAGAGAACGCGCGCAACGTTTCCGAGCAGCTCGCGCCCGACGTACTGGCCTTGCTCGAAGCTTATTCATGGCCTGGCAACGTCCGCGAGTTGGAAAATACGATCGAGCGAGCGGTAGTGATTGCGCCCGGCAACGAGATCACAAAAGAGTGTTTGCGCACTGAAATCAGCGATCCGAAATCGGTGGTTTCGGGTCATCACGACGGCGCCAGCAACGCCGCTGTCGGGGACATCGGACGCGGCATAAATTTTTACGAAGAAGTACGACGGTTTGAAATCGACTTGATCCGGCGTGCGCTCGAACAAACGGGCGGACACCAATCGCGCGCAGCGCGTTTGCTTGGCATGAACGCCACGACTCTCAATTCCAAGATCAAAACTTACAATATCAACCTGAGACCATAGCCGCGATGAAAAGACGCGAACTCGATGGCTGCCCAATCACTGGAGCGCTACAGATGCTCGGTGATAAGTGGACGATGCTGGTCGTGCGTGAGTTGTTGGGTGGTCCAAAGCGAACGATGGAATTGCTGAACGGCCTGTTTCCGATCAGCAGTCGTACGCTCGTGGGGCGCCTGCGCGACATGGAGAAGGACGGCCTGGTTGTACGAACGGACTTCGGCGGCAATCCACCGCACATCGAATACTCTTTGACTGAACGAGGAACATTGCTCGTGCCGTTGCTCGAGTCGCTGCGTCAACTCGGTCTGGCCTTGCAGTGTAACGAATGTGAGGATCGCCTGAAGCGTGTCGGATCTTATTGTGAGCCTTGCCCTCAATCCCGATCGACGCCGCATCCCCGCACGAAAGACGAATCGATCGTCTTGTTATAATCCGCGTTAATCTGTGTTCGAGACCATGTGGCCGTCGGGCGTGATGATCGCTTTGTGATCCGGCGTGATGTGTTCGCCTTCCATCGTAATCTCGTCTCCGGCCGGCATCGCAATCGGCAGATGGTCCAGAAAACGTTCAGCATCGATGGCCGACATGCAACCCGTACCCGCCGCCGTGACAGCTTGCCTGTAAACTGAATCCTGCACGTCGCCGCAGGCAAAGACGCCGGGAATGTTGGTGGCAGTCGAGTGGCCCGAAGTTTTCAGATAACCGACCTCGTCCATATCCAACTGCCCCTTGAACAACTCCGTGTTTGGCTTGTGCCCGATTGCGACAAACACACCCGAACATTCGAAGATGCGTTCCTCATCCGTTTGCAAATTGCGCAGGCGAACACTCGTAACTCCGTGCTCCTGCGTCCCAAGGATCTCTTCAAGCGCGCTGTTCCAAATAAACTCGATCTTCTCGTTTCGAAACGCCTTCTCCTGCATGATCTTCGACGCGCGTAACTTGTCGCGACGATGAACGACGTAAACTTTCGCCGCGTAGCGCGTCAAGAACGTCGCCTCTTCCATCGCCGTATCGCCGCCGCCAACCACGATCAGCGTCTTGTTTCGAAAGGCCGGCAACGGGCCATCACAAGTCGCACAAGCTGAAACGCCATTTCCGCCAAACCCGTGCGGCACTTTCGCTTCACCCGGAATTCCCAGCCATTTTGCCGACGCGCCGGACGCGATTATCAAAGTTTCCGCGAGGATCGTTTTCGTTTCGGTGTAGAGCGCAAACGGACGTTCCGACAGATCGACCTCAGTGATCCACGTCTCGAGGAAGTCGGTTCCAAACCGTTCCGCTTGTTTGCGAAACTCTTCCATCAGTTCAGGCCCCTGAATTCCTTCCGCAAACCCGGGATAGTTTTCAACCTCGGTCGTGATCATCAACTGGCCGCCCGGCGTGGTCTGTTTGTGCGCATCAGCGGGGGCATCGACGAGCAGCGGTTTCAGACTCGCGCGGGCCGTGTAAATCGCGGCCGTGAGCCCGGCTGGCCCTGATCCGATGATGACGACGTCTCTTTTAATCGTTTCGTTGTCCATAGTGAGTTTCTCTGATGCGTCCTCTGCGATTCTCGGCGTTCTCTGCGTCAAAGTCCTTTCTTAACGCAAAGGACGCAGAGAACCGCAAAGAGCGCAGAGAGAATTTCCAGATTGAGCCAACAGAGTATAGCCTTTTCGGTTGAGCGTATAGTATAACTACGGATATTGGGGTAGTCGAACCGTGTGGCTTCTGGTGTATTGAAGCGCTTTGAGCCCGGTTCTCCGCGAGATGAGCAGCCCAGGAAGCGGTTCGAAAGCGATTGAGAGTATTGCCGTCATCGGTGCCGGGACAATGGGCCATGGCATTGCCCAGGTCGCCGCGGCTGCGGGGTTCCGGGTCCTGCTGAATGATGTGGATCGCGAGTCGCTGGCGCGTGGAGTCGCGGCGATCGAGAGTAACCTCGTCAAAGGAATTCAGCGCGGCAAGCTGACTGAAGACGATCGCGACCGCACCTTGCAGCATATTCATGGGACAATGAACCTTATGGATTGTGCCGCAGCAGACCTGATCATTGAGGCCGCGCCCGAGCAACTCGAGCTGAAGCAAGAAGTGCTCAGGCAACTCGAATCCGCATCCGACCACCCTTTCATTTTCGCGAGCAATACGTCGTCGCTGTCCATCTCAGAGATCGCAAGTTCTTCGAAACGTCCCGAAGCTGTTATCGGTATGCACTTTTTCAATCCGGTGCACATCATGCGGCTCCTTGAAATTGTGGTTGGGAAAAAGACCAGCAACGAGACGGTACAGACAGTCACGGATGTTGGTCGTAAAATGCGCAAAGAACCGATCGTCGTGAAGGACGTTCCGGGTTTTGCGTCGAGTCGTTTGGGCGTGGCGCTTGGCCTTGAAGCGATGCGGATGTTTGAACAGGGAGTAGCCAGTGTTCAGGATATCGACACGGCGATGGAACTCGGCTACAACCATCCGATGGGGCCTTTGAAGTTAACCGATCTGGTTGGACTCGACGTACGGCTCAACATCGCCGAATATCTTCACCACGAACTTGGCTCGGAGACGTTTAAGCCGCCTGAAGTTTTGCGACGGATGGTGAGTGAAGGGAAATTGGGAAAGAAAACGGGTCAGGGCTTTTACGATTGGACCAAAGAGGATGCGCGACGCGCGCAGTCGTCCTGATCCCCGAGCGACTTATTGCTAAACGATGAGTACGCCTTATAACAACGAAGAGAGACGGTTTGCTTTAAGGATGTCATTACGACTGCCGATCGTGATTTCCGGTCGCGCAGAAGACGGCTCTGCCTGGAGCGAGCCCACAGAGACTGATGACATTTCCACTTCAGGCGCGCTCTTTCATTTGAACCAGAAGGTGAATCGCGGCGAACGTTTGTACCTGCGCGCGCACCGACCGGATGGAACGCCGATAGAAGCGACTGCATTAGTGGTAAGAGTTGCGCCGGCCATTTACGGCACCGCGCGAGTTGGTGTGCAGATTGCCGAACCCACCGAGAACTGGCTCCGGCTGTTTGTATCTTGGGTTGCCGACGAGCAGCCTGCGGCAACCAACGACCCTGAAGCTCCGCCCTCCGAGCAAGTTTAATTCATACATTCAACTGGAGTCAGATGCCACAAACTTACGAGACACTGCTGCTCGAAAAACGCGGGCGCGTCGCTATCATCACGATCAATCGCCCGGATAAACGAAATGCTCTGAACATCAAAACTCGCGAAGAAGGTGCGGCGCTACTCGAAGAGCTGCGTGACGATTCTTCGGTCGGAGTAGTCGTATTTACTGGAGCCGGCGACAAGGCTTTTATCGCGGGCGCGGACATTGCCGAGTTTGCCGGACGCACCTCGATCACGCAGCGCGCCGTGATGATGGGCCGGTCGTTGTTTACGGCCATCGATACATTTCCGAAACCGGTGATTGCGATGGTCAATGGTTATTGTCTTGGAGGCGGTTGCGAGCTGGCGTTGGCGTGCGACATTCGCATCGCGAGCGAGACTGCTTCGTTTGGTCAACCGGAGATCAATCTCGGGATCATCCCGGGTGGTGGAGGCACGCAACGACTCACGCGCCTCGTTGGCGAAGGTAAAGCGATGGAGATGATTCTCACCGGCGAGATCATCGATGCGAATACTGCTTTCAAGATTGGCCTCGTGAATCAGGTCGTGCCCGCAGAACAACTCGAAGCGAAGACGATCGAGCTCGCGAACCGCATTGCCGACAAGAGTCCGATCGCGTTGCAACTCGCGAAAGAGGCGGTAAAGATCGCCTCTCGTTCAACTTTAGACGAAGGCTTGCGGCGTGAAGTCGATCTGTTTGCGTTGTGCTTCTCGACGGAAGATAAAGATGAAGGTGTGAGCGCGTTTCTCGAGAAGCGCAAACCTGCGTTCAAGGGAAAGTGAAAACACTGCTGCTCATCGTCGGCATTTTGGTTGCTACCGCGGGTGGCGTGATCACCTATCGCACGCTTTACGTCGAACCCAGATCCGCAGTCGTAGTTACCGAGACCGGCATCCGTCAAATTCCCAACCAGGCCCGTGTCGTTGGCGGCGCCCTACTATTCGTCGGCGGCTCCGCCCTCGCCCTCTACGCCGCCATTCGAAAGGGTTAGTGATCTCAGCGCCAAAGGCGCGAAATATGAAAGCCAGGGGCAAGCGCCGAACGAAGGGAGGCGCGTCGCCCCTGGTAAGATCACGCAATTGACCGTGGAGCTCTGGTGAAATTATTTCGACGTGACGAGGGGCGACGCGTTCCGCTGCGCTTCACGCTTGCCCCTCGCTGTCATATTCCGCGCCTTCGGCGCTGTGCAACCACCGCTCCTCTCAAACAAACGTAAAGTTGGTCGGAGCCTTCGCTTCTTTGCCGTCCGGGTTCTTGACGCTGACCGCTACATTTCCCGCGTCGTGCTTCGGCGTCGTGGCTTTGATCGCGGTTGCACTTTCAACGACAGCCGCAACTTCCGCGTCGCCAAACTTCACCGTCGCCTTGGCAACGAAACCCGTGCCGGTGATCGTTACCTCTGTGCCACCTGCGGCCGGTCCTTGGGGCGGCGTAAAGGTCGTAACAGTCAAACCAGCAGGGCCGCCACCAGGCGTTGTTTCGTCAGTGTAGGTGAACGGCATCGTTGCGGTCGCCTGTGATAAATCCGGATTCTTTACGACGACTGTCACAGTGCCAGGCGCGTGCTTCGGCGTGGTTGCAGTGATACTCGTCACCGATTCCACAACCACGGCCTGAGCAGCAACGCCGCCAAACGTGACAGTTGCGTGATCGACAAAGCCTGTTCCTGTAATCTTCACTTTCGTACCGCCGCTCTGCGGGCCCTTGGGCGGGGTCAGGTCGGTGATCGTAGGAGGCGTTAACTTGTCGCCGCGCTGCGCGTCTCCCTTTCCTGGGCCAGGCTTGAAGAATGTCGTGAACACTTCCTCCAGCTTGTCGGTTGCCTGCTTTGAAAACAGGCCTGACATGATCCCGAGCATCGCCACGCCGAAAGGATTGAGGTTCGTCGTGCTGCTGCTACCGTTCAAAAATCCGGCTCGGACGACGAAGTAAAGTGCAAGCGCCAATGCAGCACCCACAAATGGACGTAACAAGTACCACCACGTCCAGCTCACCATAAACTTACGATTGCCGATATACGTGCTGAACGAAACGCTCGAATGAATCAAGGCCCCGAGTGCTCCGAGAACAATGACTATAAAGATCAAGTGTTGGTCCGGCGACCCTGCGGGTAAGTCAAAACGCAGCAAGCTAATGTAGCTGAAGAAGTACATCTTCGAGGCCGGATTTGGCCACGGATCGGGCGGCCACGTTTTAAGCAGGACGTACAACAGCAACAGAGCCCAAGCGACGTGCGCCAGGCCCACCATCGTAATAAATCGCCGGCTCGGAATCTGACCTCTGCTTACATGCTCAGGCAGAGGACTGGACGGAGGTGTGGGATTAACTATCGAACTCATTTTCGGGAATCCTCCATGAGAAAACTGAATCAATTGCTTTCGATCAGGTATGAAGATTCGGGCAAAAATATTTCGCCCGCAAAGGCGCAACGGCGCAAAGCGCCGCGTTTCAATGGTTTCGTTTGCGTCTTTGCGCCTTTGCGCGAGAGGTTTTTAATGGCTTTTAGCCATGAGTCTGGGATGTGGCTTTTTTGATCTTGTCGATCAGCGTGCGCGTTTCGGGGGCGAAGGCACCGTTGGGTTCCAGGCGCAGATACTCGTTGAATTCCGTCAGCGCATCACCGGCGCGGCCGACGCGAAGTAAGAGATTACCCTTCAGCAAATGCGCACCGGCGAGATTTGGGTCGAGGACGAGCGCACGTTTTACCTCGTCGTACGATTTCTCGAGCGCGGGTTTTGCCTGCGTAAGATCTTTCATCTCACGTGCTTTTTCCCAGTAGACGCGCGCGAGGTTCAGATGACCGAGATACGACGCATCCTGAAGCGCAAGTCCTTTAGTCAACACCGTCTCAGCGTCAGAAATCTTGTTCTCATTCAAGTAAACTTCACTCAGCGCGAAAAACGCATTGAACGCTTTCGGATCCACTTCAGTAGTCGCCACCAACGCCTGCTCA
>Ga0207707_10005942_pt1 | contig 10682 bp, 9 predicted proteins | sample KBSC83BmetaG_FD_184336 | JGI IMG/M metagenome (GOLD analysis project Ga0207707, IMG submission 184336) | Corn rhizosphere microbial communities from Kellogg Biological Station, Michigan, USA - KBS C8-3B metaG (SPAdes) (version 2) | ecosystem: Host-associated > Plants > Roots > Rhizosphere ... | reverse complement strand
TGGCTGACCAGTTCGTTCTCGCGCATTCCGACATGGTCGAGCGGCTTTGAATAGCTGTCGGAGAAGGACTGGAGGTCGGCGCGGTCGAACACGCCCTTGGCGACCAGCTTGGCGAGAATCACCAGCAGCCCGTTGGTGTTGGCGATCGTTCCGGCCACCAGCGCTTCGTCCACCATCGACAGCCTTTTGTCGGTGTCGGCCAGGTCTTCGTCTTCTGGAGCATCCATCGGGCCAATCATGCACCGCTCGACGCCGGGCGCAAGCGAAAGGCTCCTCCGCTCAAAGGAATTGACCGAGCACAGCCCAGGCCGCTGCCTTTTCGGCGAAGGGCCTGGTGTTCGCGGCGCTTGAGGACGGCAGGTCGATGAAGGACAGGCCCGGTGGCGGCTCTCCGATCAGCTTGCGGCCGGCAGCGGCGGCCGTCGCACCATTGAAGCCGACCGCCTTCAATGCCGGGAAGTCGTGGAGCAAATGCTCGATGCGGTTGTGCGCGGCCTCGCGGATCGCCTGATCGAGGCTTCCGCGCCGCGCTGCCGAGGCGATCACGTCCCACAGGCCGATGCGCCGTTCGGCCAGCCGCTCCAGCCGCTCCTCGTAGGAACGCGGCTGCAGCTCCTCCCCGATCGCACCGCCGAGCAGCCTCCAGAACTGATTGGTCGGATGGGCATAATAACGGCGCGCGGCGAGCGAGGCGTCGCCGGGCAGGCTGCCGAGGAGGAACAGCCGCGCATCGCTTCGAGCGACCGGCGGAAGACCGAATTTGACGGCCACGAATTTACCCCTACAGGCCCGGTCGGTGAAACCCACGGACCTCCGCGTTGCGCTCTTTTCGGGCAATTACAATTATGTGCGCGACGGAGCCAACCAGGCGCTCAACCGGCTCGTCGATTATTTGATGCGCCAGGGCGTGACGGTCCGGGTCTATTCGCCAACGGTCGAGAACCCGGCCTTCCCGGCGACAGGCGACGTCGTCAGCATCCCGGCGATCCCGATCCCTGGGCGGTCCGAGTACCGAATGCCGCTGGCGATCCCGCCGAGCGTCCGGCGCGACCTCACCGAGTTCAATCCGAACGTCGTCCACGTCTCCAGCCCCGACATCGTTGGACATCGCGCGGTCACCTGGGCGCGGCGCAGGAAGATCGCCGCGGTGGCCTCGGTCCATACGCGCTTCGATACCTATCTCGCTTATTATCACTTGCAGGCGCTCGAGCCGCTGGCGCGCGACATCATGCGCCGCTTCTACCATCGCTGCGAAGTGGTGATGGCCCCGGCTGAGTCGACGGCCGTGATCCTTCGAGCGCAGCGGATGAACCGCGACATCGCGATCTGGACCCGCGGAGTCGACCGCGAACAGTTCAACCCCGAGCGGCGGGATATGGGGTGGCGGCGCTCCGCGGGGATCACGGACGACGAAATGGCCGTGCTCTTCCTCGGCCGGATCGTGATGGAGAAGGGGCTCGACGTGTTCGCCGATGCCATTCATGCCTTCGCGGAACGCGGCACCAGGCATCGCGTGCTGGTGATCGGCGAAGGCCCCGCGCGGCCCTGGTTCGAGGAGCAGCTGCCGGGCGCGATCTTCACCGGCGAGCTTACCGGGGACGTCCTGGCGACAGCGGTCGCGAGCGCCGACCTGCTGCTCAACCCGTCGATCACCGAGGCGTTCGGCAACGTGACGCTGGAAGCGATGGCTTGCGGCCTCCCCGTCATCGCGGCGGAGGCGTCAGGAACGACCAACATCGTGCGGCACAACATCACTGGCACGTTGGTCGACGGCAGCGAGCCGGCGGAGTTCGCCGACGCGCTGGAGGCCTATGCGCTCGACCCGGACCTGCGCCGCAAGCACGGCGAAGCGGCCCTGGCGATCGCGAAGACGATGGACTGGGACTCGATCAATGCCAACGTCATCAGGGTTTATCTGCACGCCATCCACAAGCGCGAGCGGCTGGCGCGGATGATGGGGCGGTAAGACCCGTCGTCATTCCCGCGAAAGCGGGAATCCATCCTTTCGTTCCTCAGAAGGACAGCTGGATCCCGGATCAAGTCCGGGATGCCGAGCTTCGGGTGATCGTGCTCACGACTGCCTCCGGCAGTCGCTGCGCGCGATCACTTCACCCGCTCGATCTTCTGCGCCGCCTCGTCGAGGATGCCGGCGATCTCGTGGAGGAGCTCGTCGTCGAGACCGTCGCGGCCGATGCGGTGGGTCATCGCGGCCATCAAATTCTTGACCGCGCGGCCGATCGCCGGTCCCGCCTCCGACCTGTGCGGTTTCAGCTCGGCGAGCCTGTCGAGAAGCGCCTCGACCTCTTCGGACCGCTCTTCGAGGTGTGCGCGGCCTTCGTCGGTCACCTCGAACGGCTTGCGCGGCCCCTCGCCCTCGGATTCCTCGATTAGGCCCATGTCCTGGAGGAGCGTCAGGGTCGGATAGACGACCCCTGGGCTCGGCGCATATTCGCCGCCGGTCAGGTCCTCGATCGCGCGGATCAAATCGTAGCCGTGGCGCGGCTCGTCGGCGATCAGCTTGAGGAGGACGAGCCTGAGCTCGCCGCCCTCGAACATGCGGCGGGCACGGCGCCCGCGCCGGCCCCTGCCGCCGCCGCCCCAATCCTCGTCTCCGAAGTCGAAGTGGAAGGGACCCCAGCTGCCGCGCCAGCCGCGCGGGCCGGTGGCGAACAGGCCGGCGAAGTCGCCGAAACGAAACGAGCGCCCGCCGCAGTCGATCGGCGGAATGGGCGGAATCGGCGGGATCGGAGGCTCGGGGGGATGGTGACGATGATGACGAGGCATGTCGCTCTCCTCTTGTGATGTGTCTTAGATATATCTTCGCTCTATCTTCGACAAGCCCGCTGATGCATTTTGCTTCCGCCAATTCTATTTGTCGGAGTGATGGCCGACCTCTTCGCCGATCAGGAGCTGCCGAGCCGGCCGGCGGATGCGCCATCCGAGGGCGCGCCGCTTGCCGACCGCCTTCGGCCGAAGTCGCTCGAAGACGTGGTCGGACAGGAGCATCTCACCGGCCCGGATGGAGCGATCGGACGGATGGTCGCCGCCGGGCGCCTCGCCTCGATGATCCTGTGGGGACCGCCCGGCACGGGCAAGACCAGCATCGCCCGGCTGCTCGCCGATGCTGTCGGGCTTCGGTTCGTTGCGGTATCGGCTGTCTTTTCGGGAGTCGCCGACCTCAAGAAGATTTTCGCCGAAGCTCGCACCGCCGCGCGCGCAGGGCAGAAGACCTTGCTGTTCGTGGACGAGATCCACCGCTTCAACCGCGCCCAGCAGGACGGCTTCCTGCCCTATGTCGAGGACGGCACGGTGACGCTGGTCGGCGCGACCACCGAAAACCCGAGCTTCGAGATCAACGCCGCGCTCCTGTCGCGCTGCCAGGTGCTGATCCTGAGGCGGCTCGATCATGACGCGCTCGAGGAGCTGGTTGTTCGTGCCGAGACTCTCGAGGGCCGCACGCTACCCGTCACCCCCGAAGCGCGCGAGGCGCTGATCGCGAGCGCCGACGGCGACGGGCGGTTCCTGCTCAACCAGGCCGAGACCTTGTTCTCGGTCGACATTGCCGAGCCGCTCGGTCCGGCCGAGCTCAGCGACCTGCTCCACCGCCGCGTGCCGGTCTACGACAAGGACCGCGAGGGGCATTACAATCTCATCTCCGCGCTCCACAAAAGCATAAGGGGGTCCGATCCGCAGGCCGCGCTTTATTATCTCGCGCGGATGTTGGTCGCGGGCGAGGAGCCGCTGTACCTGCTGCGGCGGCTGACCCGGGCCGCGGTCGAGGACATCGGCATGGCCGACCCCAACGCGCTTCTGCAGTGCCTCGCCGCCAAGGAGATGTACGACTTCCTCGGCTCGCCCGAGGGCGAGATCGGGATCGTCCAGGCGTGCCTTTATTTGGCGACCGCTCCCAAATCGAACGCGGCCTATGCGGCGCAGAAGAAGGCCTGGTCCTCGGCGAAGGAGACCGGATCGCTGATGCCGCCGATGCACATTTTGAACGCGCCGACCAAGCTCATGAAGACCGTCGGTTACGGCAAGGGCTATGCCTACGATCACTCCACGGAGGATGGCTTCTCCGGGCAGGACTATTGGCCCGAGGAAATGGAAGCGCAGACCTTTTACGAGCCGACCGACCGCGGCTTCGAGGCGCGGGTGAAGGAGCGGCTGGACTATTGGCAGCAGCGGAGGAAAGAGCTGCAACAAAGCGCCGAGGACGCGGGTTGAACAGCGCAGGCTGAGCAGGGAGCAAGCAGATGTATCAGGTCGATTCGGGCGCATATTGGCAGGCGCAAACGATGTACTGGGGACCGAAGATCCTCATCGCCATCCTGATCCTGATCGTGACCTGGATCGTTGCGAGGGCCGTCAGCTGGGTCCTCCGCAAGGCGATCGACCGAAGCCCCGCGCTCAAGAAGCATGTGACCGGCACGCCTGAGGAGACCGTCGGCCACCAGCTCGGGACGATCGCCAAGCTCATCATCTGGCTGGTCGGAATCATGGCGGCGCTGCGATTCCTTGGGGTCGGGCAGATCCTGTCGCCGATCAACGACCTGGTGACGCAGATTTTCACATTCCTCCCGCACCTGATCGCGGCGGGCCTGATCTTCTTCGTCGGCCTGGTGGTGGCAAGGATCGTGCGGCGGCTGGTCGAGACCGTGCTCGTCGCGGCCAACGTCGACGGGCTTCTCGCGCGGATCGGGATCGGATCGACCGAGGGTACGGTCCGAACCGCTCCCGATGCGGTGCCGCCCGGCGCCATGCCGGGCTCGACTCGCGCAAGCATCGCGCGCGCCGCGGGAGTGCTAGTCTATGCGCTGATCATCATCCCAGTCGCAATCGCCGCGCTTCAGGCGCTCGAGATCACCGCCATCTCCGCGCCCGCCACCGCGATGCTCGACCAGATCCTCGCCGCGATCCCGCACGTGCTGGCTGCCGCGTTGTGGCTCGGAATCGCCTTCGTCGCCGGACGTTTCCTCAAGTCGATCATCGAGGCGATCCTTCCGCCGACCGGCTTCGACGACGCGGTCCGTTCCACCGGCGTGCTTCCGCCGACCGCCTTCCCGTCCAGGATCGTCGCCAATATCGCGATGATCGCGGTCATCCTCGCAGCCGCGATCGAGGCGGCGAGCCAGCTCGGCGGCGGAACGGTCGCGATCTTCCTGGCTCAGGTCACCGCGCTCGGCGGCAAGGTGATCTTCGGGACGCTGATCATCGTCGTCGGCATCCTGCTCGCGCGGATCATCGCCAAGCTGGTGGGCAGCGGCACGGGCGAAGGCGGCTATGCGCAGGCCCTCGTCCGCTACGCGATCATCGCCCTGTTCACGGCAATCGGCCTCACCTTCATGGGGCTCGCCGATCAGATCGTGATGCTCGCCTTCGGGCTGATCCTCGGCTCGGCGGCGATCGCCTGCGCGCTGGCGTTCGGCCTCGGCGGGCGCGACGCCGCGGCGCACATCCTCGAGCGCTGGGCCGAGCAAAACGGCGGCGCGCCGATGCCGCCGCCGCGGCCGAAGCGGCTCCGCCAGGCGCCCCCACCGCCCGAACCCGACGAAGGCGAAAGCCAGCCGCCGCTGGTATGACCTGGGACGAAGCGGTCGCCTTCGCGCTGTCGCTGCCGGACACGGAGGCCGGAACGAGCTACGGCAAGCCGGCGGTCAAAGTCGCATCGAACGGACGCGCGTTCCTGTTCCCCAGCCATGAGCCGGACACCTCGTTCGGAGTCGCGATCGACCTCGACACGATCGAGATCCTGAAGGAGACCGACCCGGCCACCTTCTGGCAGACGCCGCACTACGTCGGTTGGGAGGGCGTTCTGATCCGCTACGATGGCAAGGATGAGGCGCGCGTGCGCGACGTGATCCAGCGTTCGCGGGAGTTCGTAGCCGCCAAGCCCAAGCCCCGGCCGCGCAAGGGCAAGTGAATCAGTTCGCGAGCTACGTCGCGATCGACTGGTCCGGCGCGAAGGGAAAGCGCCACAAGGGCATCGCGGTCGCCGAGGCGCGTGGCGAAGCTGCGCCGCGCCTGGTTCGCGCGGGGCATGTGTGGTCGCGCGAGGAAGTGCTTGGCTGGCTGCTTCGGCGCGCCGCGAAAGAGCCGACGCTCTTCGGATTCGACTTCAGTTTTGCACCGCCAATTGTTGCGCGCGGAGAATATTTGCCTGGTGAAGCTGACGTGCCGAAGACGGCCCGGGAGTTCTGGGCCTATGTCGATTCGAAGTGCGGCGACGAGGATCTGGGCGCCGCGAGCTTCCTTGAGGTCGCGCACCGCCGGCACTTCTATTTCGGGATCGCGGATGGCGTGAAGGCGGGCTTCATGCACTTCCGCCAGTGCGATGCGCGGCTCAACGCGCAGGGCGGGCGCAAGACCGCTTCGGCCTATGACGCGATCGGCGCCGCGCAGGTCGCGAAGGCCAGCTTCGCGGGCATGCGCTTCCTCCACCATCTCGACGGAAAGATCGCGATCTGGCCGATGGACCCGCTGCCCGAACATGGCAGCGCCGTGGTCGAAATCTATACGCGCATTTACCTGCGCCGCGCGGGGCTCACCGGCGTGAAGCTGCGCAGCCGGTCCGAGCTCAACCGCGCGCTGAAGGGCCTCGGCAGCCCCCCTGCCCGGCTCCGCTTCGAGCCGAACGACCATCAGACCGACGCGCTCGTCACCGCGGCCGGAATGCGCCAGCTCGCCACGACCGAGCCGCGCGCGTTCGACCCGCACGGCCTGACCGCCGAAATCGCGCGAAGCGAAGGCTGGACGTTCGGCGTGCTATAACTAGAGAGCGTCGAGGGCCGGATTAGCTCAGTTGGTAGAGCAGCGGTTTTGTAAACCGAAGGTCGCGGGTTCGAATCCTGCATCCGGCACCAGCCTTCGCTGAAGCTTCGGCTGGCAAGCCGATGCTTTTGCGAAGGATGTCCGCCGAAGCATTGGCAAAGGTGGACCGCCCTACGGAATCAGCGCCTTTCGGATCGGCTCGATCCAGCTCTGTGTCTTCATGTCCCAGACGATGAAGTCGCTGTCGAACTGCCAATAGGCCCAGCCGAAACCGTGGCGCTCGGCCTCGGCACGCACGGCGCCGATATAGGCGACGCGGAGGTCGAGCGGCGTGCCGCTATTGTCGTAGGCGCCGAACTCGCCGAGCAGGATCGGGCGCTTGTTGGCCGCGGACCATGCGGCGACCTTGTCGAAGTCTGAGCGGAGCGCGGCGCGGTCCTGCTCGCTTCCCCAGGTGATGCCCTTGAGCTTCTTCACCTCTTCGCCCGCCCAGGTCGCGCCCTGGTGGGTGAAATGGAACGGCTCGTAATAATGGAAGGTGACGAGGAGGTTGGGGTCGTTGGGCAGCTTGAACTGGGGCAGGTCGTTGAGGCTGTTCCAGTGCGTCGGGCCGACGACGACGATGCGGGTCGGGTTGGTCTGGCGGACCAGGGTGAGCTGCTCGGCGAAGAGCGCGTTCCAGGGCTCGCCGTTCAGCTTGTCGTGCGGCTCGTTGAGGATCTCGAACGCGACGCTTCGCGGCTGGTTTGCATAGCGCGGCGCGACCTGCTGCCAGAAGGCGGTCAGCTTCGTCCGGCAGACGTTCAGGTCTTCGGAGCAGGGGTTGAAGTCATGCTCGTCGATGATGACCCCGAGGCCGGCCTTCTGCGCCTCTCGGACCACGTCGTCGAGCTTGGCGAGCCACGCCGGGTCGAGGCGGTTGTGGTCGTCCATATGCTTGAAGGCCTGAAGCACGACGCGCACGAAATCGAAGCCGCCCTTGCGGATCTCGGCGAAGTGCCGCCATTCGAACCGACGCTTGGCGGTGTCGGTCCAGTAAGGATCGTAGCCGAGCACGTTGACTCCGCGATGGAAGGGCTGGTTGGCCTGGGTGAGGACCGGCGCCTCCGGTGCGGCAGCAAGCGCGGGAGCCGCCGCCAGGCTCGCAAACAGGCAAAGCACGACCGTGCAGAGACGATTCAAGCGCATTCCAACTCCCTCGTCGATTGGTGTGCTTGCCGCATGATAGCGCTATCATTTAGCATCCCGTCAAGGGAAGGCGTGGAGGAGCGGTGATCCGGGTTGGGCTGATCGGCTATGGCCTCGCGGGCTCGGTTTTCCACGAGCCGCTGATCCGCGCGTGCGAGGGGCTGGAACTGCGTGCGGTCCTCACCTCGCGCGAGCACCCGCTCCGCGTTGGCAGCGTGGACGAGCTCTTCGAACGCTGCGACCTCGTCGTCGTCGCCTCGCCCAACGACAGCCATTTCCCGCTGGCGCGGCAGGCGCTCGAGCATGGCAAGCATGTCGTCGTCGACAAGCCGTTCACGGTGACGGTGGAAGAGGCCGACGCACTGATCGCGCTCGAGCGCGAGTCGGACCGGATGCTGACGGTCTTCCACAACCGGCGCTGGGCGGCGGATTTCCTGACGCTCCGCGGCGTGCTGCCGAGGCTCGGCGAGCTGTTCCTCGTCGAAGCGAACTGGGACCGCTTCCGGCCAGAAGTGAGGCAAAGGTGGCGCGAACAGCCGGGTCCCGGCGCCGGGCTGCTCGCCGACCTCGGCCCGCACATGGTCGACGAGATGTTGCAATTGTTCGGCATGCCGGATGCGATTTCAGCGGACATTTTCGCGCAGCGGCCGGGAGCGAAGGTCGACGATTATTTCGACCTGAAGCTGAACTACGGCAAGCGGCGCGTCTGCCTGCGGGCCTCCAGCCTGGTCAGCGCCCCGCGGCCGCGGTTCGCTGCGCACGGCAGCGGCGGCTCGTTCGTCAAACACGGCCTCGACCCGCAGGAGGCCCAGCTCAAGACCGGGATGGATCCACGCGATCCGCGCTTCGGAGTCGAGGATCGCGAAGGCACGCTGACGCTGCCCGACGGCAGCATTGAGCAAGTGCCCACGGAGCGCGGGCGCTACCTCGACTTCTACGAGGCGGTCGTGGCCGCCATCGACGAGGGCGCACGGGCGCCGGTCGACCCCGCCGACGCGCGGGACGGGCTCCTGCTCATCGACCTCGCTCGCCGGGCCGCGGAGTTGGGGCAGCGGCTTCCTGTCCCGGCCGCCAGCTGGCGGGAAGGCTGAGCGCGGGAAGCGTCACGGTCGTATTGGCGCGCAAGTCCCGCGACGATGCGCCCAGGCTCAGCGTGTAGCTGCCGGGCGCGACGGTCCAGGCATGGGCCGCTTCGTCGAAGGTGGCGAGCAGACGCGGATCGACGTCGACCGCGACGGCCTGCACCGCGCCGGGCGCAAGGTCGACCTTGGCGAACCCGACCAGCCGCCTGGGCGCTTCCCACCCGCCGGCCGCGGGCGAGGCATAGACCTGTCCCACAGCCATGCCCGGACGGTTGCCGGAGTTGCGCAGGGTGAATTGCACGCGGATTCCTCCGCCCGGCGAAGGCGCGGCGCTGATCGGGCCGTATTCATAGCTGGTGTACGAAAGCCCGTGGCCGAACGGGAACAGCGGCTGCAGATTGTTGCGGTCGACCCATTTGTAGCCGACCGCCGCGCCTTCCGAATAAGGCAGGCTGAACGTATCCATCTCGGAATCCTTGCCCGGCCGCACTGGGCGGGGGAGCTGCGCTTCAGACGCATAGAAGGTCACGGGCAAACGTCCCGACGGATTCAACCGGCCGGTGAGGATGTTCGCGATTGCCGCTCCGCCCTTGGTGCCGGGGTACCAGGCCTCGACGATCGCCGGCACGCGCGCGGCCCAGGGCATCGCCACGCCGGCATTGGTTTCGAGCACGACCACGGTTCGCGGGTTGGCGGCAGCGACGGCATCGATGACGGCATCCTGGTTGCCGTCGAGCTTCATCGCAACGTCGATCGACTCGCTCGACCATTGGGTGCCGAACACGATTGCGACGTCGGCGGCGCGCGCTGCGGCGGCCGCAGCGGCGGGATCGCTTCCGTCGACGAACGTCACGCTCGCGTTTGGCGCGAGCCGCTGAAGCTCCTGAACCGGCGAGTCCGGGAAGTACATCACCGGCCCGGGCCAGCCGCTCGGCTCCAGCCCCGGGACCGCGTTGCCACCGCGCGGATAAACCAGCGATGAGCCGCTTCCCGCGAGCACGCCCTTGTCGGCATGACCACCGATGACGGCGATCCGGCGCACGTTCGGGCCCAGCGGGAGGAGGTTGCCTTCGTTCTTGAGCAGAACGATCGCCTGCTCGGCATCGGCCTGGGTGACCGCTTCGCTCGCGGCATAGTCGATCGCCCCGCCTTCGGAGACGGGATTGTCCGCCGCGCCCGTCGCGTAGAGCGAGCGCACGATGCGCCGCGCCATGTCGTCGAGCCGCGCCTTGGGCACCTTCCCGGCGGCGATCGCCTGCTTCAGCAGGGAGCCGAGGTAGGGCTTGTCGTCGAACGGCCAGCCCGACTGCTGGTCAAGGCCGCTCATCACCGCCTTCGTCGTGCTGTGCACCGCGCCCCAGTCGCTCATCACATAGCCGCGATAGCCCCAGTCGCCTTTCAGCACCTGGTTCAAAAGCCAGTCGTTCTCACACGCAAAGTCGCCGTCGACCTTGTTGTACGAACACATGACCGAGCCGGGATCGCCGCGCTCAATCGCCAGCTGGAACGCGAGCAGGTCGGACATGCGCGCGGCCGCGTGGTCGATGATGACGTCGTGGCCCTTCCGGCCCGTCTCGAGGTCGTTCAGCGCATAATGCTTCGTCGTCGAGATGATGTGGTTCGACTGGATGCCCGCGATCGCCG
>Ga0207707_10005941_pt1 | contig 10682 bp, 6 predicted proteins | sample KBSC83BmetaG_FD_184336 | JGI IMG/M metagenome (GOLD analysis project Ga0207707, IMG submission 184336) | Corn rhizosphere microbial communities from Kellogg Biological Station, Michigan, USA - KBS C8-3B metaG (SPAdes) (version 2) | ecosystem: Host-associated > Plants > Roots > Rhizosphere ... | reverse complement strand
CGAGCAGATCCAGGGCACAGGTACCGATCCGCGCAGCGATCTCTACTCGCTTGCTGCGACGCTGTACCACCTTTTGACCGGCACGCCGCCTGAGGACGCCCTCACGCGTGCAATGGCCGTGCTGAGCAACCGGCCTGATCCGCTGATTCGAGCAAACGCAGTTCGAAAAGAAATTCCCGCGGGCGTCGCCGGCGTACTGCAAACGGCATTGGCGTTGAACGCCGATGACAGGCCGGCAAGCGCCGGCGAAATGCGAGAGATGCTTCGCGAGCCCGAGCGGTTTGCGGCCGTCACCGCGCCCGCGGCAACGGTCGTGAACACGCCGGCCGCCGACCTCTCGGCGCAGCAAACCAAGCTGATGGGCGCCGATACGCGGCATGAGCCTGCTGGTCACACCGATGTAAAAACGGCCGTTTATCCGGCGGGATTTGTCTCGACCGAAACGACCGTGCGTCCGGAGGCCAACACCGGCCAGGTCGCGAAGCGAACCGGGCGAAATCGAGTCATGTTGACGGCAGCGGCACTGGCGGCGATTCTTATCGCATGCTCCGGCGCGGTCGGTTTGTATTTCTTCGACCCGTCGCTTTTTGGAGTAGGATCAGGCATTCCCGCCGTTGCCGAACCGGAAGCGAAACAGGCGCCGTCGCCGACCGCAACAATGCCGGCAAACGATACGACGGATATCGATCCCGAAATGGCCGGAGGTCAGCCGGACGAACAGCCTGGCTCATTGAAGCCATCGTCTGCTCCTTCGCAGCCGAAAACCGATCGAATGGCGAAACAGTCGGCGAAAGCGAATTCAAATATTGACGTAGGCGACATCCATATCGAAGGCAACACGGTTTACATGGGTAACACACGGATCGGACCCGACGGTATCAGGCCAAATATCGATCCAAATGCGCTCCGCGTGCCGCGCGTGAACATCCCGCCGATGACCAGTAGCGAGGTGTTTCCGGGTGTGACGAGAGAGCAATTTAATCGCATGCCGCCGGCCCAGCAGCGAAGCCTGCTTGAGGCCCGTCGCCGTCTCCTTCAGCTTCGGCGTCGCGGTATCCAACCGCAGCCCCAACCGCCTGGTCAGCCCTAAACGGCCGAACGAATCGTTTTTAACAGATCTTGATTAAGCGTGTCTAAATGGGCGTCGAGATCCCTTTCGGCCGGGCAGGGCGGAAGGCGCTGAACCGGGTGATATGTTATGACGACGCGCCGGAAAAGACTCGGATACTTTTTCCCTTGCGGCCAGACTCGGCTGCCTCCGCTAATTGAAACGGGAAGTACCGGAACACCGGCATTCAGAGCAATGTGGAGAGCGCCGGGCTTGAATTCTAAAAACTCGCCGTCCGCGAACTCTCGCTCGCCCTCGGGGAATATCACAAGTCCGGCGCCCGTTCGGAGCGTCCGGAGCGATTCTACGATCGCGCCCTTGCTCGCCGTGCGGTCGGTCTTTACCGGAAATGCACCGAGATACCTGATCAGCTTTCCGACGAATGGCCATTCAAAGGCGTGGTCCCACGCCATGAATCTAAGGTCCCGGTGCAAGGGGATCGACACCCAAACTGGGTCTAGGTACGTCGAATGATTTGAGACAAGAACAAAGCTGCCGTCGAGGTTCGCGATATTTTCGAGACCTCGATAACCGAGAAACCAGCAGAGCTTTGAGATCGTGAATCCGATGGCGCGCAGAGCGCCGGTCACCACCGATGAGGGATATTTAAAATCCTTCGAACGTTTTGCCCTGTCTCCGCCGTCCGGGGTCATCGGAAAAGGATACTAATGTTCGCCCTCTTCCTCAATCGGGTCTTCGACCTCAAGGACGGGGAATATGTTCTCAACAAACTGCACATGAACGCGCGTTCGGTTATCGACACCGATACGGCGATGGCGGACGACCGAGAGGCTCGAAAACGGCGGGTCGCTGGTTTGAAATTTGATGCGGTCACCGACGGAGATCCGCAGATCGGAAAAAACGGACGCGCCGGTCTCGCTAATGTTCTCGGTAACGGTCTGCTCGGTCGCGACCGAGCGAAGCTCATCGTCAAGCTGATATAGTGACGTCGCGATCGAGTTCCAGTAACGCACCGTGCCTCGTTTTCGGAATTTAGATTCCAGCTCGTCGACCTTCCAGAGTCCGTGGCGGTCCATGCCGGCAACGCGATAGCATTGGGCGGGATTTCGCTGATAGCTTTCCGGTGCATCGCGACCGATCAGAGCAACCCCGACATGAAAACCCGGCTCCTCGCTGCCGCCCGCCTCATAACAATGCTGTACGAGACCCCACACTCGATAAAAGCGTTTGTCAAGATCGTATCGCCGCAGATGCGTCGGCATCGGGAGCATAAGCGAGACCAGACATCCGACCGGGCACTCGCGACCGAGGAAAAGTCCCGCGCCGCTGCTCGACAGGCTCGTCAGCGACGCCGTGTCGCTCCAGGCGCGAAAATTTGCATCCTTTCCCTTCACGACGACGCTTAGTTTAGGTACCGAGGTCGCGGGCCTGTATGCACGCTTTTGCTCCGGGCCCTGGTCAGGCTCGACTTGGTCCAGAAAAACTTCAGTTTCCGATGGCATGGAGAAAGGTAATTTATTCGATCCCTTCGAGCGGGAAAAAGTGATCGATGAATTCGAGATGAAGACGTGTCAGGCCGTCCGGGCCGATCCGCCGGCCGCGTACGACCGAGATTATCTTAATGCTGTGTCGGTCGCTCGAGACGCGGACAAACTGGCCGGATGTAACGTCCATCGAAGTAAAGACAGCCGCGCCGCCAAAGCTGACATTTTCCGTAACGGTCGACTCGGTGGCCGTGACGGTCCCCTCATCGCTAAGAACTTCAAGAGTGACCATTTCAGGAATGAAGAAGCGTGTCTGTCGCCGCTCTTCGCGGGTCAGATTTTTGTCCTCGGCGTTGTCGGATGGGACGATCAGCCACATACCCTGATCGTCACGTTTCACGATGTCAAACAACGTCGACGGCTTTTCGAGAAATCCGACGGGCGGGTTTTTTCCGACAAAGCCGACGCCGATCGAATATCGCATTTCGCCATCGGCAGAGCGGCCGGGCACGCACCGGCGCACCAGGGCCCAAATCTTGTATTGCGGGTCGCTGTGATCGTAGCAGCGCAGCTGGCGGGGCATCGGGATGGTCAACAGGCAAAGTCGGCCGCGTTTCAGAGGGCGCTTTAGCAAAAAGCCGGCGCCAAAGGCGGATACGTCCAACAGACGGGTTATCTCATTCCAGGTGACTTGGTTATCGATGCGGACATCGATGCGGACCGGCAGCGGAAGGGAGATACGCTGTATCCGGCGCTTCTCTTTTTCGGCGACTTCTGTGGACATATGATGTGGCTAAAACGTGCCCGATCCGAAGGGGCAAAATCGATGCAAAGGCCTGAAAAATCAGTGGATTTGCGAGGGTCCGGAGGGTTGCGGCACAGGCCTAAAGCCTGTAAAATAAAAGGTATCACAAATGTAGGATCTTTTCCAGATTTTTTTGCTTCACGCCTGCCGAAAGCAGCTTCCAAACAGGGGAAATCAGGCCCGATAAAATAGGAATTTAGGGATAAAAATGGATTCATTTATAGACCGCAATCAAGTAAATATCGAAGACGAAATGCGCCGGTCGTACCTCGACTACGCAATGTCGGTCATTATCGGCAGGGCGTTGCCGGACGTGCGCGACGGCCTCAAGCCCGTACACCGCCGTGTGCTCTGGTCGATGTATGAACTCGGCAACACGTCGAACAAGCCTTATAGAAAAAGCGCCCGCGCCGTGGGCGACATCATGGGTAAATATCACCCGCACGGCGACTCGGCCATTTACGACACCATCGTGCGTATGGCGCAGGAATTTTCGCTTCGTTATCCGCTGATCGACGGGCAAGGAAATTTTGGCTCGATCGACGGCGATAATCCGGCGGCGATGCGTTACACCGAGGCCAGACTTGCGCGGATCGCCAACGAAGTTTTGGCCGATGTCGAAAAAGAGACGGTCGACTTTGTCCCGAACTATGACGACTCGCTTCGCGAGCCGTCTGTGCTTCCGACGCGAATTCCGAACTTGCTTGTAAACGGCTCTGAAGGGATCGCCGTCGGCATGGCCACGAAAATACCGCCGCATAATCTGACCGAAATTCTCGACGCGTCGATCGCTCTCGTCAAAGACCCCGCAATAAGCCTCGATAAGCTGATCAAGATCGTGCCGGGGCCGGATTTCCCTACCGCCGGATTTATCTACGGCCGCGAAGAAATACATCGCGCCTACAGAGAAGGCCGCGGCGTCATCCAGGTCCGAGCCAAAGCTGGTGTCGACCGGATCGGGCGTGGCGAGCGAGAACGCGACGCGATCGTCATTACGGAGATCCCCTATCAGGTCAATAAGGCCCGGTTGATCGAGAAGATGGCCGAGCTCGTTCATGAGAAACGGCTCGACGGCATTTCGGAGATCCGCGACGAGTCGAATCGCGAAGGCATCCGCGTTGTAATCGAGTTGAAACGTGACGCCGTTGCGCAGGTCGTTCTTAACAAGCTTTACAAGCTGACGCCGATGCAGACGTCTTTCGGCATCATTAATATCGCCATTGTCGACGGCCAGCCGCGGGTCCTGAACCTCAAGCAGATGCTTGAGGCATTTGTCGAGTTTCGCCGTGAGGTCGTCAGGCGTCGAACGGAATTCGACCTTCGCAAGGCACAGGCTCGTGCGCATATTTTGGAAGGGTTAAACAAGGCGATCGATGCGCTCGATTACATCATCCCGCTGATCCGAAATTCGCGTTCGGTCGATGAAGCAAAGTCATGGTTGACGGCCAATTTCGCGACGCTCCACGAGCAAAAAACCTGGCGCGGAGTCACGGGCGACAAGACGCTCGCCGGTTTTCTGAAAGATCTCGAAAAGGTGATCGGCGGCCTGGCGTTTTCGGACATTCAGGCACAGGCGATACTTGACCTGCAATTGCGGCGACTGTCGGCTCTGGAGCGGCAGAAGATCCTAGATGAATACGAGTCGATCATCAAATACATCGCCGAGCTGGAGAACATTCTCGCTAACGAGAGCGTCCTGCGTCAGGTCATCACCGATGAGCTGGTCGAGATCAAGAAACAGTACGGCGACGAGCGGCGGACCGTCATTGTCGACGCCGATGCCGAATTTAATATCGAAGACCTGATAAAAGACGAGGACGTCGCGATCACCGTCACTAAGGCCGGCTACATCAAACGCACGCCGGTTTCGACTTACTCGCGTCAGGGCCGCGGCGGCAAAGGTCGATTAGGTGCGACAGCAAAGAATGAAGACTTTGTCGAGCATCTATTCATCGCATCGACGCACGCTTATCTGATGGTCTTCACCGAGGACGGGCAGGTCTTTAAGATCAAGGTGCATGAGATCCCCGAGGCGGCTGCAGCCGCTCGTGGAAAGGCGGTCGTCAATCTTGTTCAGCTCTCATCGGAGCGAAAGCTTGTGGCCGTGATGCCGATCCGCGATTTTACCGAAGAGCTGTTTTTGACGATGGTGACCCGCAATGGCGTCATCAAAAAGACACCGCTGTCCGACTATCAGAACATCCGAGCGAATGGCATCAACGCCATCAATATCGACGCCGGTGACGAGTTGCTGTGTGTGATCTGTACAGACGGCAAGAACCAGATCTTTATCGCGACCCATGACGGCATGGCCGTTCGCTTCAACGAGTCGGACGTTCGCCCGATGGGTCGTGCGACGCGAGGCGTTCGCGGCGTTAATCTGCGAAAAGGCGACTTTGTCGTCTCGGTCTGTGCCGTGAACAAAGAAGGCGATCAAAAGATCTTGTCCGTCTCCGAAAAAGGGTTTGGCAAGCAGACTCAGGTCTCGATCTATCGTCTGACAAAACGCGGCGGTCTCGGCGTTATCAATATGAAAACGACCGACAAGACCGGAAAGGTCGTCGCCGCCTTCCCCGTCGAAAAAGACAGAGAGATCATGATCATCACGCAGCAGGCAAAGCTGATCCGTCTCGGCGTCGATAAGATCCGCCAGACCGGCCGCAGCGCCCAGGGAGTAACGCTGATCAAGACCGGCGAGGACGATCTTGTAACAAGCGCCTCGCTGCTGCCGCCGGATGACGGTGAAGAATAGATAAATCGAGGCCTGAAATTGCTACTGGGCTTTTAAGGCCTCGATGTCCGACTTCAATTTCGCGATAGACGGATTTGATCCGTCGACTGTCTCGAGTTTGGCGAGTGTGGCCGAGGCATTGGCCACATCGCCTTCTTTAATGTAGGCGACAGTTAGATTTTGGAGTGTCGGCGGATGGTTTGGGTTGAATTCCAGCGAGTGTTTGAATTCCTCGATCGCGCGATCGTAATTCGGGGTTGGACGCAGGACAAACGTCAATCCCATATCGGTACGCACATTTACATCGTCAGGCTTTTTCGCGAGCGCCTGTGAGTACCATTTTTCGGCCTCTTCGTATTTGTCCGAGTCGTAGTTGTCGTTTCCGAGACGGACGATCGTCTGGTAATCGTCAGGCTTGATCTTATTCGCCTGGACGAGGAACCCGATCGCGTCGTCAAACTTCTGGATCTTTTCATACATGTCGGCGGCCTTGATCTGGGCGTCGAAATCGTTTGGGTTGTTCTTTGCCTGATCGATGGCGGCCTGAACCTCAGGTAAAGCGGCCCCGCTTGGCTGACCGGCGCTTTGACCTCCCTGGATCTCCGGATGGCCGGCAGGTAAATCTCCGGTCTGAGTTGGCGTGCTGGCCGTCGTCGCGATCGAGCCTTTGTTTACCGCATTGGCAAACATAAAGCCGATGATCAGCCCGGCCAGAAGGCCCACGACCCCGAATAAAATGTTGTCTTTCGTCATAACCTGCTTGCGTGCGCAAGAGGTTAGCTTACCGCGTGGCAGACGCGATACTCAAGAAAGGCAGTGATCAGTGGCCCCGCTTCTTCCAGTCGCCGTAAGATGTTTGTGCAAGCTGCGCCTTAAAATCCGCGAGGAATTTCTCTTTTCCTTTCTTCTTCGTCGGCCAAACCATATCGAAGTATTGCCATGCCAGGTCTTCGTGACCGGTGAAGATCAGGTCGAGCATCTCGCCCCAGAACGAATCGTCCCAGTCATTAAAGTTGTCATCAGGACTGACGTACGGCGAGAGAGGAATTTTCGCTTTCGCTGCGGTCGCTTTGCGTTTCAATACCGCAAGCGACGGCGCGGGTTTTCGCATCAGGTCGAACCGCGGAATGAGGTTATCGCCTTTATCGAATTCCCACGTAACGGCAGGCAGAGGCGACTGAGCAAAGTTGATATTCCAATATGCGAACGCCTGCTCGGCAAATTCAAAACGCAGTCCGCCGCCGGGCTTCTTCGCGGTCGCGGTCATCTGGTCGTTATCCGTCTCAATGGTCGGCAGTTGGCGCACACGGTCGCCAAGCTCAAAGAACGTAGTTTCAAAGCAACAATGAGCTCCGCCAGAGTAATATTCGACCGCGACATCAGGTGTGCCGTCGCCCGTCTTATCGGAGGTCGCACGCATCAGAGCGACCGACTGCTGGGGCATGCCGCCCTCGAGCGCATCCTGATCGTCGCTGAAATAAAAGCCTTGACCGACCTCTTTTTCGGCGCGCATGATCGCCTTTGTCTTGCCGCCCTTTTGAACGAGGAAGTAGGTCTTTCCGTCATCGGCCGAACCGTTGACGATCTTTGCCTGATAACCGTTGATCACGCGCGTCGATATCGTCTTCGCATCCTTTGGAAGCTGCAGCTTGTTTGTATACTGGATATTGAATTTTTTCTCGCCATAGGTCTTTGCCATTTCGGCGTCCGGAACGTCGACCTTGAGCACCACGCGATATTTTCCCGACGAAGGTGCAATGAAAACCATCCCGTCGGTGCCGCTGACATTTTTGATCAGATCCGCACCGGCCGGATCGATCACCGACATAGTGAGCGGCTGTTCGTCAGTGGCATTCGACGATATCTCACAGTACTGATCGGCAGCGGCGTCAAAGGTCAGCGATCTCTCCTGATTAGGCGCCAGCGTCACCTGTACACCGACATCGGGACGGAGCGAAAGAAACTCCTGCCCATTCACGCCGATCACGAAAATACCGATGCTTAGCAAAGCTCCAATAACGACAATGTTTAGTTGAGGTCTCATATACGATCATCGGGTCACGCCGGACTCCGGTCGATAATATTTGAGTCGCGAAATGTAAGCAACCGTACCGTCCACATTCGCCCGACCGCAGGAGCCAAGTACCATTACTTGACGTGCGAACCCGATCGGGTTTGCAGAATCTGCTTGCGCACGACCCGCCTGAGGTGTATTTTCAGAACATCTTTTACGGATCTGCCGCGATATTCACCGGCGGTCCATCTCCTGAACATCGAGGTCAAAATATGAAACGCCCACGTTTTTTCCTGCCTTCGCTTCTGGCACTTACGGTCATAGCTCTTTCTGCGGTTCCCGGCTCAGCCAAAGACACCTGGCTGCAGGTCCGTTCAAAGAATTTTTATCTCGTCGGAAACGCGTCCGAAAAGGACATCCGAAAGGTCGGCGCCAGGCTCGAGGAGTTTCGAGAGACGTTGAGGCTGCTATTTAAGAGGGCGAGCTTTACGTCGGCGATGCCTACAAACGTCATTGTCTTTAAGAGCGATGCGGCATTCAAACCATTTAAACCGAGGCGCGCCAACGGCAAGGCCGACAACTTTGTCGCGGGATATTTTCAACCTGGCGAGGACGTCAACTACATCGCCGTCTCGGCCGAGGGCGACGACGCACAGATGTACCAGACGATCTTTCACGAATACACGCATTTTGTCGTCAACACCAATTTTGGAAAATCCGAAGTGCCCCCGTGGTTCAACGAGGGACTGGCCGAATATTATTCGACGTTCAAGGTCGTCGACGATCAAAAGGTGAACATTGGACTGTTTATCGATAACCACATTTATGAACTGCAGAACTCGAAGTTCATACCACTCGAGCAGCTATTTCGGATCGACAACCGTCAACTGACCGTGCAGGGCGATCACGGCCGAGGCATTTTTTACGCCGAATCGTGGGCGCTGATCCATTATTTGATACAAGGCGGCAAAAGCGACGGTTTGGGCAAGTTCTTGTCGGATGTTCTAAGAGGAACGCCGCAGGATAAAGCATTTCAGGATGCCTTTCAGATGAGCTACGACCAGATGGAGGATGAGCTCAGAAAGTATGTCGGGAAAAACTCATACCATTATATGGTCGTCACCTTTGACAAGCCTCTCAACGTCGAGGCCGAGATGCAGACATCGCCGTACAGCGAGGCCGAGGCCGACGCGACGCTTGGCGATCTCCTCTTTCATACCCAACGTGTCGATGACGCCGAACCGTGGCTGACCGCCGCCCTCAAGCTCGACCCCACGATGAGCATGGCGAACACGACGCTCGGGATGGTCAAACTCGAGCAGCGCAAATATGACGAGGCGAAACAATATCTTGAGAAAGCGACGGCCGGCGATCAGACAAATCCGGTCGCCTTTTATCGCTACGCGTATCTGCTCAGCCGCGAAGGTCAGGACGAATTCGGATATGTTCGGCAGTTTTCTAAAGACACCGCCGACAAGATGAGGCAGGCCCTAAAACAGGCCATCGCGCTTGCGCCGGGTTTTACCGAGAGCTATGAGCTGCTGGCTTTTGTCGACGTCGTCAATGACGAGCAGCTCGACGAGGCCGTAACGATGATGCAGCGGGCGTTAAAGCTCCAGCCAGGTAACGAGCGATACGCGATGAGGCTGGCCGAGCTCTACATGCATCAGGATAAGTTTGACGAGGCGGCCGCTATCGCACGCAAATTTGCCCAATCTGACAACGACGAGGTCCGCCAACGTGCTGAACATCTAACGTCTGAGATCGCCCAGCGGCAGAAGTACGCCCAGCAGATCGCCGATTTTAAAAAACGTACCGCGGCCGCGAACGAAACAGGCAGCGGGAAAAGCACGCCCATGCTTCGCCGGAGGGAAATTCAACCAGAGGTTGATGAGGCCGCTCTTGCCAAGCTCAATGAGCAGGCGACCTTGCGATTCATAAACGAAAATCTCCGCGAGCCTGGCGACGGTGAAGAACGAGTTCTCGGCAATATCGAAAAGATCGAATGTAAAGGCTCGGCCGTCTCGTACACCATCAAAACTGAGACCGGGCCGCTTCTTCTTGGCAGTAGAGATTTCCAAAGCTTAATGGTCAATGCGTTTGTCCCGGCCGCGGAGAATCTCACCATCGGCTGCGGAGCGGACCTGGCAGATCTATATACTGTGCTGACCTTCAAAGACAAACCCACCGGTGCCTCGAAAGGCATTCTCGTATCTCTCGAATTTGTTCCGAAAACATTTCATTTGATGACCAAAGCCGAGCTTGAAAAGGCCGAAGCGGAAGTGACCACCCTACCGCCGCCATCGCCATCGCGCGGCTCGGCCACGGTTGTAAAGACAAACGCTCAGTTTTCGACTCCAACCACGACCGGCACCACACCGCAGGATCTCGATGCGCGGCGGCGCGAGATGATGATGCAGCACATCCGAAGCTCGATTCGCCAGCCCGCGGCGGGCGAAAAACGCGAGATCGGTTTTTTGCAAAAGATCGAATGCACAAACAAGGGCATGTTCTATAACATGAAAACGGAGACATCGGTCCTCCGGCTGCTGAACGCGAAACCCGGATCGCTTCAAATC
>Ga0207707_10005940_pt1 | contig 10684 bp, 10 predicted proteins | sample KBSC83BmetaG_FD_184336 | JGI IMG/M metagenome (GOLD analysis project Ga0207707, IMG submission 184336) | Corn rhizosphere microbial communities from Kellogg Biological Station, Michigan, USA - KBS C8-3B metaG (SPAdes) (version 2) | ecosystem: Host-associated > Plants > Roots > Rhizosphere ... | reverse complement strand
TGGGCAATCGCGAGTCCGAGACCGGCACCGCCGGCACCTCGCGACCGAACTTTATCAGCACGCCAGAAGCGGTCAAAGATGTGCGGAATTTCGGATTCCGACATCCCCATCCCGGAATCCATCACCGTGATTATGGCATCGGCCTCGGTTGCTTCCACACAGACTTCAACTCGCCCACCTGCCGGAGTGTACTTAATGGCGTTATCGATCAGGATAAAACATACTCGCCGCAAGGCTTCGCCATCGCCACGCACTACGATCGGACTAGACCTCATCGCGGTCGTCAATTCAGTGTCTTTCTCAGCCGCCAAGCTCCGCCCCTGTTCTATCGCCTCTCGAACGCTTATCGAGACATCCGTGAGTTCGTGGTGCAATCCGCCTGCGCCTGAATCAGCCCTGGCCAGCAAGAGGAGACTTTCTATCAGTTTGCTGGTCCGTTCTGCCTCGGCAAGTATCTGGACCATATCCTCGTGATATTCCGTCCTGCTCCTTGCTCCATGAACTGCTAGTTCAGCTGTCGTTCGAATTAAAGAAACCGGGCCGCGAAGCTCATGGGAAGCGTCTGCCGTTAGTTGCGACATTCTTTGTACTGAAGCGTCCAATCGACTCAGCATTCGGTTTAGGGTCTCTGAAAGGCGTTGCAGCTCGTCATAAGTCTTAGGCACATCCAGCCGCTCGGACAGGTTACTGATGCTGATGGATTCGGCAGCAATCGTGATCCGATCTACGGGCTTCAACGCGCGGAGACTAATCAGGTAGCCACCAAAGCCGGCTCCGATCAGCAGGATTGGCACCGAAAACCACAGGACCAGACGAAAGCGATCGAGGGCCTCATAAAATTCATTGAGCGGCGCCGCGACTTGGATGGTGTACGGATGATTGTTGACAGACACGCGCCCGGTGGCAAAACGGACGGGCGTTCTTTGGACGTTCATATTTTCAAATACCGGTTGATTACCCAGTTGATTGGGAAGGCGGATGGGCACTTGGCTATTTTCGAGGACTACGGAACGATACAACCATTGGCCCTTTTCGTCGCACACCTGAAAAAGATCACCGCCCGGGCCGAGTACCGAGTGTTCTCTAAATTCATCACGGATTTCCGCAGGGGAAAGTGAAGCGATCTGAAGTTGCATGAACTTCTCGACGCCGCGAATGCGGTCTTCCAATTCGTCGTCAATCGTGTGGAACGCGCTGGCGCGCATAGCGAACCAACTTCCGACGCCGAACAGGCCCAAACCGAGCGCCAACACCACCAGATACCAGGCGGTGAGGCGAACGCGAATAGAAGCCAGACTCATTGGTCTTCAGTCTCCCGCAACGTGTAACCGAATCCACGTACGGTTTGGATCAGACGACTGGAACTGCCGGACTCGATCTTGCTGCGCAATTGAAAAATGAATACATCCACGGTGTTGCTTCCGATCTCTCGCTCGGTTCCCCAAACCGCCTCGATCAGGCTATCGCGGGATACGACCCGACCGGCTCTGCGCATCATGTGTTCAAGGAGAACGAATTCCGTGCGTGTCAGGACCAATGGCTTCTTCCCACGGCGAACCTCGCGGGTCTCAGTGTTGAGCGTCAGATCGGAAACTTGCAGAAGGCCTTCGCACTGGACTGTACTGCGGCGTGCGATTACCCGCAGGCGCGCGGCAAGTACTTCGAAAGAGAATGGTTTGGTGAGGTAGTCATCCGCACCTACGTCGAGGCCGCGCACAATGTCCGGCACCGAATCGCGGGCAGTCAACATCAGAATGGGCACTCGAACGCTAGTAGCGCGGAGGCGCCGCGCTACCGTGAGACCGTCCAGGCCAGGCAGCATAATATCCAACACAATCGCATCGAACTGCGAGTTCTGCCCCGTCTCCAATCCCTTAATTCCGTCCGTTGCGACTGCCACTGCATGACCCTGCGCCACGAGACCACGGCGGAGCAGATCAGCCATCTTGGCGTCATCGTCAACAATCAAAATCCGCATATCACGCTATGACCGCGCTATCAGATTGACACATCCCCTATTAGTTTCGCCTGAAGTCAAGAGCACCGCCGACTTGCCGTTGAAAGTGTTATGACCGTCAACTCGCTGATTTGAGGTAATTCATATGGTTACTCATGTAATCCTAATTTTTGGGGTTCACAATGAGGCGAATGGGGTGGTGGACAATCGCACTCGGAAGCTTCTTGGTGTTCGGCGCTACTCCTTCGTGCCGCGCCGAGACCATCAACTTCGATGAAGCCACTGTGGGCTCAGTACCCGCTGGATGGACAGTGGCTATGACGCATCGAGGTGGGGCGCCGAGATGGGTAGTCCTCCGAGACGACTCGGCGCCAAGCAAGCCAAATGTGTTGGCGCAGGTGTCCAATGATCGCACCGCAGGCCGGTTCCCGCTGGCCGTGTGGGATGGCCTGAACGTCAAAGACGGTACGGTCACTGTGAAATTCAAGGCAATGTCCGGGACAGTGGATCAAGGAGCAGGCCTGATCTGGCGCTACCGCGACCCGAGTAACTATTACATCGTGCGCGCAAATGCCCTTGAGGACAACGTGGTGCTCTACAAAGTGCAGAACGGTGAGCGAGTTTCCCTCGTCCCAATAGGAACCGTGTCGAACGCATACGGCGTGAAACACAAAGTTCCAAAGCAAACCTGGTCGACTCTAAGCGTCAGCTTTCAAGGCAAGCTCTTCACGGTGAGTTTGGACCACCAGAAGCTGTTCGATGTCGAAGACTCAACATTCACCGCAGCTGGCAGGACCGGACTCTGGACTAAGTCAGATAGCGTCATTTACTTCGATGATTTTCAGGTTGTGGGGGACGGCAAGAAATAGAGAGGAAGTAAGCAATGAGTCAGCGATTGAAACATAAATTATATCGATGGGCGGCCACGACTCTGGTAGTGGCGTCTGGATCCATTTTTGTCGTGGACGGCCAGCAGATGCCGGCGGAATATGACCTGGCTATGAAGACACTCGGCAAGCAGGGTGATTTTAAAGACAACGTGCTGAAGGTCAACATTCCTCGGAACGACCTAAATGTTACCATCGACGGCGCCCCGACGCCGACGCCCTTTGGCTTCGGAGGATGGCTCGCGATGACCAAGGGCGACGGTGGCATCGACGTGATGATGGGCGATCTCGTGCTTCTGGAAGACGAGGTCAATCCGGTGATGTCTGCGCTGTTGCAGAACGGCCTCGAAGTGACCGCTATCCACAACCATTTTTTCTTTGAAAGCCCGCGCATTTTCTACATGCACGTCCACGGTCACGGGAAAGCGGCCGACTTGGCGAAAATGGCGAAACCAGCGGTGGACCTGATCGGCCGCGGCTCGCCACAGCATATGAGTTCGGTAACTGGGGGGAGATCGACTATTTCAGCGGGACAAATCGATACGGCGAAGATCGCACGAATTGTGGGACATGACGGTGAGCAGAGCGGAAAGGTCTACAAAATTACCGTTGCACGAGACGACCTAAAGCTGAAAGAGATGGGCGCTCCTATCAATTCCCGTATGGGTCTGAACACGTGGGCAGCGTTTTACGGAAGCGATGCCAACGCGGAGGTGGCGGGCGACGTGGCGATGTTGTCCCAGGAGGTAACGCCCGTTCTAAAAGCACTTCGCACCAATGGACTGAATGTCGTCGCGATCCATCAGCATATGACTAGCACCCAGCCAACTATTTACTTCCTGCACTATTGGGGAACTGGCCCGGCTGCGAAACTCGCCAATGGATTTCGCGAGGCGCTGAATGAACTTGGCAAGGGCAAGGCGACTAACGCGAAAGCCGCGGAGCACCATTAGGACGATCCGGCTTGTGATCGCGGAAATCATCAAAAGGAGAGTTATCCTGAGCTTGCGCAAGAAGTTCTTGTCATCGTCAGTCCGGCCGGGGTTGCCGATTGCACTTTATGTGCAGGCCAGTGCCGAGTGCCAGAAACGAAGAGTGGCATGAAACATGTCGCATTATTTCTATGCCTCATGGGCATGGTTCCAGCTTTGGTGGTTGGACAGGATCGGGACCAACGCATTGCAGACTTGCAACGACAACTGACGGAAGCAAAGGCCAGCGTAACCGCCCTCCAGAAGACGATTGAGTCGCTCGCTACCGAGATCCAGGCATTGCGGCAGCCAGACCACATGACGTCAGCAGACGGGGCGGCTGTCCCGGGGGAAAACCAGCCGAGTGAGGAACTGGCTGACCCGTCCGCTAATTTCTCTGAGCGGATCATCGGCGCCGAGAACGGAAGCGATGAACACGACACTGAGTTAAAGGCAAAGCCGGAGATCTTTATTCAGACGCGATATTCTGTCGCACCGATTGAGGGCTCGGGCACGGCATTCGATCCTAATCTCAGGCTAAGCCGAATAGAGACTCGCTGGGCGGGAAAAATCAACGAGCGGCTAGGCGCCGGCTTCGAAATTCAGTTTCAGGAATCCGTCGAAGGGAGCCCGGAAAAGCTCGTGAATGATGCTTTTCTGGAGTACTATTTTGCCGAACACGCCACGGTTCGAGTCGGACAGTTCATCAAGCCCTTTGGATTCGATGTGCAGCAGTCCAGTTGGCTGCGGGAATCTCCTGAACGGCCGATCTTCTCGGGTTACTTCTTCCCTGGGGAACGGGACCGCGGGATCATGCTGTCGGGTGATCTAGACTTCCTTCATGCTGCCGCCTTCAAGGACCTTCAATATTTCGTGGGGGCTTTCAACGGCAATCGTTTTTTCAACGATAGCAATCGCCAGGTGAATTACATGGCGCGAATTCGCAAGATCTTCGATAAAGAGAAGCTGGCGGTGGGGGCTTCGGTTCAGATGGGCAAACAACCCTTGCCTCCCGGAGTTTCAGGCAGCGACAACGAACGGTTAATCGGCTTCGATTTCCAATACGCTACGGGGCGTTTCGGGCTGCGCGGGGAGGCCCTTGCCGGGAATCGGCCCTCCACGCTACCAACGATCGATCAGCAATTTTTTCCAGCATTCCGGCCGGGAACGCACTCTTCGGCTGGAGAATTGCTCGTAAGCTATCGTGTGGCCGGGTCTCACAACATCTATGCGCGCTATAACCAGTTCAACGGCGACCCGGTGACGGGGCTGAATATTCGGGTTTTCAATTTCGGGTATTTTCGCCCGATCGGCCAGCTTTCTCGGATCAGCTTCGATTATCAATTCAAGAATCACCCGTCCTTCGAGGATGACGCGATCAACGGCAGGTTTCAAGTCACGTGGGGAATTTTCCTGAAATGAGAGCAACAGCGAGGTGAAATGTCTTTTGGGAAGCGAGTAGTTCAAATCGCGGTAATCGTACTGATCCTGTGTGCGGTGGCAGCGGGTGCGGTCTATGCATACATCGTTTCAGGCGGGTTGATCGCGCGGCAAAAGCCGCCGGCGATCGAGAAGGACGTGACGCGGTTGATGTTGGATGTGAGCGTACCTGATTCGGCGAAAGCCATGAAGAATCCACTGGCGGCCGATAGCGGGAATACTGATGTATTCGCCGGGCAGGAATTGTACAAGCAAAAGTGCGAGGCCTGCCATGGTTACGACGGGGCCGGCAAGACGGAGGCCGGCGGTGGTCTGTATCCGCAGCCACTTGATCTGCGAGGTCCGGAGGTCAGTCACGCGACGGATGGCGAATTGTTCTACTTCATCCGGAACGGCATACGAAATACAGCGATGCCCGGCTGGCAGATGCCGGATCAAGACACTTGGCGACTCGTCCTTTACATCAGGAATCTCCCAAAAGTAGCTTCGCTTTCGGCCCGAGCTTCGAGGACCGCGGCTTCTCCCGGGTCCGCCTCCTATGTCGGATCCGCAGCCTGCAAATCATGTCACAGCAGTATCTACGAACGCTGGAGTAAAACCCGAATGGCGAACGTGGTCCGCGATCCGAAAGAACATCCCGACGCCATCATTCCGGATTTGTCGAAACCCGATCCGCTCGTCACGTTTACGAAGGAAGATATCGCTTTCGTTTACGGGAGCAAGTGGAAGCAGCGATACTTCAAGAAGGTGGGCGACGACTACTTCCCTTTGCCAGCCCAGTGGGACGTGACGCATAAGATCTGGCGCGCTTACAATGTCAAGCCTGGGACCGACTGGTGGACGCCTTACTATCCCCAGGACAACATGCATCGGCCTACCGGACCCACTTGCGATGGCTGCCACTCGGTCAACTACAACATTCAGACCAAGACGGTTACGGAATGGAACGTGGGCTGCGAAAAATGCCATGGGCCGGGCAGTGAGCACGTAAAGCAGCCTAAGGCAGCAAATATTGTGAATCCAGCAAGCTTAAGTTACGTTGACGCTACCGATACCTGCATTCAATGCCATTCGCAGGGACGGCCTATGATCGCTCCGACCACGGGAAAGGCTTACGATTGGCCAGTAGGTTTCGATATGGGTAAGCGTCTGAGTGATTTCTGGACGTTGGAAGATCATAAACTGGGCGAAACAACTTTCACGCATTTTGCGGACGGAACCGCACACAAAAATCGTATGCAGGGCAATGACTTCGTCAACAGCCTGATGTACGCACGCGGCGTCACTTGTTTTAGTTGCCATGACGCGCACGGTACCGATAACGATGGGCTCCTGCGGAAACCGGCTAACATTCTTTGCCTGGATTGTCACGGCCCGAATTCGCCAAACGGCCCGCACGCCGCGTCGATCGAGGAACACACTCATCACAAAACAGGAAGCCCGGGCAATGAGTGCATCGCGTGCCACATGCCGAAAATTCAGCAAACGATAGCCGATGTGAATGTGCGGAGCCACACGTTTCACTTCGTCACTCCGACGATGACCGACGCCTTGAAGATTCCGAATGCCTGTAATGTCTGTCACACAGACAAGTCGACGGCGTGGGCGACTATGGCGCTGAAGTCTTGGACGGATCGCTCACCTTGGCGAATGATGGAGTGAGTATGACTGCTGCCTACTTCGCCGACTGAATCTTCACCAGCGGGTGCGTGGTCTGGTCGGGCAGGCCGCTTTTGAGGGTTTGGGGGGCGCGGAAGAAGTCGAAGTACGACACGTAGTGGACGCAGCTCACGGTGCAGTAGGGGGCGCAAGGTTTTTCGCTCAAGTATTCGCGACGGATGTCGGCGGTGGAGTACTGTTCGAGCGGTGTGCCCGGGTAGCCGCGCTGCTGCGAGCAGTAGTGCACCAGGCCGTCCTCGCAAATATACATGTAGCGGGCGCCGGCGCGGCAGCGCCAGTCATTCGGCTTGCCTTGCGCGATGGCATCCTGAAAATAGTTGAGCTGCGCGAAGTGGCGATTCTCCAGCTCCTTCATCTCGTGATACACGGCGCGCTCGCGGTCGCCCAGCGGCCGGAGCTGGCCGTCGCCATCGTGGATGATGCCGACCGTCGCCGAGAAGCCGAGTTCGATTGCACGGCGGCCCACCACCAGCGCGTCATTAGGATCATGAATGCCGCCGCCCACCACCGAGTTGATGTTGACGTGAAAATCGGCGTGCTCGGCCAGGATCTCAAGCTTCTTGTCGAGAACCTTGAGGCTCTTCTTCGAGACCTCGTCGGGCATTACGTTGTCGATCGAAATCTGCATGTGATCGAGGCCGGCGCGGTTCAGGCGCTGGACGCGGTCCGGGACCAGCAGGTAGCCGTTGGTGATCATGCAGGCCATGACTCGACGGCGGCGCATGGCGGCAATGATTTCGTCGAGATCGGGGTGCAGCAGCGGCTCGCCGCCCGATAGTGTGATGATGCTGGTGCCCAGATCCGCTAACTTATTGATGCGGCTGATGACGACGCCGGTCTCGACGGGCTTGGAGAAGTCGTCATATTCATTGCAGTAGGCGCACGCGAGGTTGCAGCGGCGTATGGGAATGATGTGCGCCATGATGGGGTGGCGCGTCGACAACGCCCCATGGGCGATCAGCCGCAACTCACGCATTCTGCGGGTGAAAGCTTTCCAACTGCGCTCGGGGCGGAACGGCCTGGCTGCCATACGAGATTTGAGAACTCCTCCTATTAGAGCACATTAGGGCTAAAATGCTACGCATTTTGGGCTGGATGGGAGTATAGCGGATTGCAGCGCCTTCCTCTTGATTTAAACGGCGGCGGAGAGAATGTTGGCGTGCGGCGCACTCCATTGTCGTGATCCGAAGAGACGTGATCCGAAAATCTGTGGCCCGGGCCCTTGCGGCTATCCTGGCGGCGGCACTGGCTTACGGGGCGGGTGCTCCATCCATTCTGACGCTACGGGTGACTGAGGGCGAAGGCGCCGCGTACCCTACCGGTTCGCGCGCGACCCGCGGACTGACGGTGCTGGTGACGGATGAAACTGGGCGGCCGGTCGAGGGCGCGACGGTGAGCTTTACTTTGCCGGCGGAGGGCCCCGGAGGCGTGTTCAGCTCCGGTGCCCGAACCGAGATCGCGGCCACGCACGCCGATGGACGAGCGGCGGTGTGGGGAATGCAGTGGAACCGCACGGTGGGGCCGTTTGAGATTCGCATTACGGCGGTGAAAGGCCAGGCGCGCGCGGGTGTGGTGAGTTCACAATCTTTGAGCAATGCGCCGGAAGTCCGAGACGCTGGCGCCGGAAAGGTGCGGGCCGCCCGGAGCGGTCACAAACTTCTATGGATCTCACTGGCGGTAGCGGGAGTCGCCGCAGCGGGGGTTGCGGGAATCGCGGCTCGACAACCGAGCCCCGCAGTTGCGGCTAGTTCGGTTACGCCTTTGAAGATCGGTACGCCGACGATCGGTTTGGGCCCTCAATGAAGATCCTCTTGTTAACTCTGATGAGCGCGTGCGCGTGGGGGCAGATCGAGAGTCCGCAGATCGGCGTCATGTTGGACGTGAATGGACGCGCGCGGCCTGTTACGGGCGCGCCTGCCGCGGCGGTGGTCGGGACGCCGTGGTTCGATGGAGCGGTGCTGTCGCTTGCGTGCTCGGCGGAGGGATGCGTCGCCAAGACCGAGGCGGCGTTGTTCACTCCCGCCGGTGTGGTGGTGGATGCACCGCCCGGCGCGGCAATCATTGCGCTCGACTCTTCGTCACCGGGCGCGGCATACGTGTATTTCGTCGAGAGCGGCAGGCTTGCTCGGTGGACCGGGAGCCAACTGGTTCCGATGGACTTCGTTCCGGGGGGAGACGTACTGTCGCTGAGAGCTGTTCCGGGCGGCTTCGAGTACGCGGTGGAGCGGGATGGCGAAATCTGGATCGGCGGCAAGAGTCTGGGCTCTGCGAATTCAGTCTTGTTGTTGGATGGCGGGGGTGCGCTGCTCGCGAGCGACGGCCAGGTGCGCCTGCTACGAGCCGACGGCACGGAGTTGGATTTTCCGGTAACAGGCGCCGGCGGTTTCGTTGGCGGGTTCATCCGTATGAGCAACCAGTACGTGCAGGTGATCACCGATGCCGGCATGTGGGCGCTGGATATCGAGCCGGGCCATGAACGGATCTTTTTGTTACCGGGAGTGTCGCAGTGAAGGCGCGATTGATGTGCCTGTTGGCGCTCGCGCCGGCGTTGCTTGAAGCGCAAGTCGTGCTGTATTCCTTGAATGGCATTGCGCCGTCGCCGCTGGGCTCGGTCTATGGCTACGGACAGGTGGCCGCGGGCGATTCGATGATCGTTCGCTTTCGCGCGCTGAATACCGGGACAGCGCCGGTCACAATCACGTGTCTGAGCGTCACGAACACTACGGGTGGAGGATTTTCCATCGTCAACAGTTCTTCGACGCCCTTCGTGGTCGCGGCGGGACAACCGATGGATTTCTTCGTGGGCTTCTCCGCCACCGCCATCACCAGCTATGCCGCAACGCTGGACGTGGGAACCGGAACCGCGACCGATGCGTGCGGTGGAACTATCGAAAGCGCGATTCTGCTGGCTACCGTCGTGCCGGCTCCCGTCTTGAGCGTGGCCGCGCCGTGCACCGGGCCCGACGCCAACAAGAACATTAGCTTCGGACGCATTGCGCAGGCGATGCAGGAGTCGTGCACGCTTTCGATCCTGAATCCGTTTCCGCAGGCTCTCACGGTTTCGCCGTTGCTCGTGACCGGCGCGGGGTTTACGACGGCGTCTGGAAACGCGGTCACCATTGGGGCAGGGCAGTCGGCTTCATTCACGATTCAATTCAGCCCTGCAACCGGGTCCGCGTTCTTGGGAACACTCACGGTGGGCACGCGTACCTATACGCTGGCCGGCACCGGATTCTCGCCGCCGCTATCTTCTCTGGTCTGGAATTTCGACAGCACGAAGATAGGGAGTGGGGAGCAACACACGCTGAGCCTGCAACTTTCGGCTCCGGCGACGGTCGCGGCCGCGGGCACGATGACTCTCACGTTCAGCCCATCGATAAAGACCGTGACTGATGACGCGGCGGTTCGATTTGTCGCCACCTCCAATCGGGTTGCTTCCTTCGCGGTTAACGTGGGGGCTACGGCCATCACGCTCAACGCGCAGCCGAACATAGTGTTCTCGACGGGGACGACGGCGGGCACCATCACATTCAGCGTGGACACCGGGATCTATGGAATCTCCGGCAGTCCGTCGACTTCCGTCACTACCAGCCCAGCGCCCATCGCACTCGCATCGTCCGCTGCCACCAGCCGGGCGAACGAATTGGACGTGGTGATCTCGGGATTCGACAATACTTATTCCATCGGCGGCATGTCGTTCTCTTTTGTGGACCGCAGCGGCGCGTCGATTGCATCCATTCCGGCCGACT
>Ga0207707_10005938_pt1 | contig 10685 bp, 10 predicted proteins | sample KBSC83BmetaG_FD_184336 | JGI IMG/M metagenome (GOLD analysis project Ga0207707, IMG submission 184336) | Corn rhizosphere microbial communities from Kellogg Biological Station, Michigan, USA - KBS C8-3B metaG (SPAdes) (version 2) | ecosystem: Host-associated > Plants > Roots > Rhizosphere ... | reverse complement strand
GCTTGGCATTCGCGCGGTGCTCCCGCATACTTTGCGGCCCGTCGCCGAAGTGGCGGAATCGGTAGACGCAGCGGACTCAAAATCCGCCGCCCTTAAAAGCGTGTGGGTTCGAGTCCCACCTTCGGCATGCCAACAATGTACAACGAAGTTCTATAAAGTCCAAAACATCCAATGAAACCGCCAAAATCGGCGGTTTTTTGTTTCGTGACGTCCAATTGCGTCCAGTTGAATCCTGCCCCCTTTGGGGGCATGATTGGGGGCATGCCAACCCACCGCCCGGGTTGTGCCCAATTCTGGGGGCATGATCGATGAAGGAATCAGGCAAGCTCACTGCGCTTGCGACACAGAATGCCAGCATTGGCAGGCACTTCGATGGGCGCGGTCTGTATCTGGAAGTGCTACCCAGCGGTTCGCGGATCTGGCGGTTGAAGTATCGCCACGCCGGCAAGGAATCGCGCGCGACCTTCGGTCACTTCCCCGAGGTCGGTCTTGCCGAAGCGCGGCGACGACGCGACGAAGCGCGGGCGCAGCTGCGCGATGGTACGGCTCCCAATGCGGCCAAGGCGGCGAAGGCGGAAGCGGACAAGCGCGCCGCCAACGCCGCCTTCCCGCTCGTTGCTGCCGCGTGGCTCAAAAAGATGGAACCCGACTGGGCTGATGCAACGCGCCGCAAGGCGGCTTACATCGTGGACACCTATTTGGTTCCCAAGTTGCGGCGTATATCCCTCGTCACGCTCACCACCAAACAGGCCGCCGACGCACTGCACGGCATTCCACCATCCCTCGCCGTAAAGGCGCGCGGCTACCTTGGGCAAATCGTGGCCTATGCGATGCAGGAGGGCCTGCGCGAGGATGGCCGCGTGTTGTCCTTGCGCGGTGCACTGCCCAAGGCGAACGGGGGGCATATCCCCGCGGCCGTCGACGTGGCGGAGGTGCGCGAGCTGGTGCGCGCCGTAGCCGCCTACCCGATCCACGTGACGCGCGCGGCGCTCACGGCGGCGATGCTCACAGCGCAGCGGCCGGGCACGATTGCTCGCATGGAATGGGCTGAGGTGGATCTCGACGCCGGCGAATGGGTCATTCCGGGCCCCAAGATGAAGATGAAGCAAGCGCACGTGGTGCCTCTCTCCCGGCAGGCCGTGGAAACCTTGCGCGGCATGCTGCCCTACTCGGCTGGTCGGCAATTCGTGTTCCCCGCGCTATATCGACAGAAAACGCCGCACCTGCATCGGGACGCATTGAGCAACGCCCTGCGCACGATGGGCTTCCAAGGCAAGCATGCGACGCACGGCTTCCGCAGCACGTTTCGCACCATGGCGCGAGAGCGCCTGGGCATCGCCGCCGATGTGTTGGAAGCGCAACTCGCGCACGTCAAGAAAGATGCAATCCAGCAGGCCTACGATCGCGCCGCATTCGTGGCCGAGCGCAAGGAAGTGATGCAGGCGTGGGCGGATTACCTGGACCACCTGCGGGAGAGCCGAAAGGTGATTCCTATGCGCACGAAGCGTGCTGAATCGCAACCCGCGCGGCAAGGCGCAAAGAATCGGGCGTAGCCCGAAAGCGGCAGCGCCGGGTGCGGCAACACCTGGCGCCGCCTTCCACAACCCCGACTTACAGGAGTCGAGATCATGGCAACGAAAATTGTAGAGGGTGACGGCGAAGCAAAATCCATGGATGCCATCATGGGTACGCTCGTGACCGCTATTCAGGCATTGCGCGAGACCGAGCGGTCCGAGCAGTCTCCCGAACCGTCCGCCGCGAAACGTCCCACGCTTCGACTGGTGCACGGCGGGCGGTGCATTCATGACCACGTTGCATCGCCGCGTCTTTCCGCCGATGTGTTGTATTCGCTCGCGCGGGAAGGGCGTGATCATCCTGCTTGGCAGTCCCTGGTCGAACCTTGGTTAGAGCCCAAAGCGGCGACATCTCGCGCAGGGGACAACATTCGCCGCTGCCTCATGCGGAAGACGATTCGTGAGCGCTTGGGCCGTACGGGTTCGATCGCGAAATTGATCTTGATCCCAGGCGGTAAGCGGGGTTAGTGGGATGCTCGCGGACTACGCGCCACGGCCAGGCCAGCCAAACGCGGGGCACCTTCACCCGCTGCCGTGGCGCTCTTTTGAAGGGCGCGGTCGAGGTGCGCGCATGAACCCGAATAAAGCCTTTGCAAAAGTTGTCGCAAAAACTGTCGAAGACGCACGAAAGTCGATCGATGGACCAAGATGCAATCCGCAGGAAAACGCCGCTATGGCAAAGGCCGCGCTGATCGCTATTCGTGAGATCGCCAAGGCAGCGGGCAACGCCGGCAATGAAACCGCGATCAGCAAATGGCGTCACGAGTACGACGTTCTGATCAGGCGCAGCAAATCTCGCGCAGAATTCCTGGAAAGGTTTGCCCTCCTGACCGACTCTTTTGACTCGACCGCCCACGTGGATCTTCCATTGCTCTGCCTGATTGAGGCTAGCAAAAATGCGGCAATGGCAGCTTACAATGAATTCTCCCGTGAACTGCGATTGGATGCATTTCGCGACGCTGGCATCGCGATTGGCGCGCTCGCGATACTTCTGAATCCGGCCGAGATTGAGTCCGAGCTGAGACGTAACCAATCCAGGCGACTCACCGATGCCCGTCACAAGGATCATCGAGCTGATCGCGCGCACGTCTGGCAGTGGCTGGAAAAAAATAGGGCCGCGTACGGGAGTGATTCGGCTAGGGCCGACGCCATTATCGAGAGTAATCAAGTGTCCCTGAAACGTTCAACCATCGCCAGGTTGATAACCGAATGGAACCGGGAGCAAAGGAACAAAAAGGCATAGACGCTATACGCAGCGTCTAGACGCGGCACACAGCGTTATCTTCCCTCATGCCAAACACAACTGTAGCTTCCTTGGTCGTGATGAATCCCCTCACGTCTTATTGGACAAGCTGCAATGCAAGCATCTCTGCCCCTCCCTGAAGTTGGTTATGTCCGCCTGCCTGATGTACTGGCGGTGTATCCGGTGTCGCGAAGTACGTGGTTGGAAGGCGTGCGCACAGGCCGTTACCCGAAGCCCGTGAAATTATCCTCGCGCGTTTCCGCCTGGGATGTAGTGGCTATCCGTAAGCTGATCGAGTCGACTGCTGCGACCGCAAATACGTGAGCCCGCATGTCACGCTCTTGTGCCCCGCGCCCCTGGGGCGGTACTCGCGCGCGCGAGATTTCAGCGTAAAGGGTAAGCGCGATCCACGCTTCTGCGATGCGATCAACCGGGCGCGGGTCCTCCCTGGCGTGTCCCTATGCGGGTAGCACAGCCGCAATTTGTCGGTAGCTAGCGAAGCCGAAAGTTACTGAACACCCGGTTCACATGCCACCTATTCGCCTGACCAACGACACACTCGCCCGCATACGCGTCTGCCTACGCGCAGGCATCCCGGCTTCGCCGGAACTCCTGGCGAACGTCGTGGAGTGCTTGGAAAGCATGGCCGCAGCATCCGTCCGCAGGCGGTGTTGTGGAGAGCTGATTCGGCGCGCTGCGCTGATGTTGACAGGCAGCCCGTATAGGAAAGCCCAAGTGTTGCAAGCGGAAATCAAGGCACTCGCGCGCGTTCGTCATTCCGCCCGGAACGGGCCGGGGGCGAGTTCGCCGACCACCGTGCAAGGTTGCCTGCAGGCAGCCGCCCAGGTTGCCCCGTTACCACGATCAACGAGGCAGCTTTACAGGATTCTTCTCGACCGAGGTGCTGACAAAGACCGCGTTGAAGTGTCAGTCGGATCGGTCCGATGATCACCTTGCAAAATCCCATCCGGCATTTTCTAGGAACCCAGCCATGTCGAAGCAATCGAGCCCCGCCAGCTCGTCACTCAGGCGCCGTTTGATCGATGGCGGGATGTCCAGCGTCAGCTTGTTTTTTTGCGAGATGATGAGCTGCGAAGCGATGCCTGGTCATTCCTGCTCAGCGCTGGCGACCGACGTGCACGCGCTATACGTTGCGTGGTGCGATCGCTTGGGCGTCAAGGCGCTCAATGTGCCCCACTTTGTCCACGAGCTGAAGGTGAAACATGGCGTGGCCGCGCATCGGCAGCGCTACGCGCTCGGCGGCAAACAACGTGGCCCGCATTGCGTTCTGATCCTGAATCCGCGGAGTGCTTCGTTGGGCGAGCAGATCGGTGAATTTCGCCGTTTTGCGACAGACGTCCGTGTGGGTTTGCTCGAATGAATGCGAAAGCGCGAGCGCTGCGAGCGTTCCGGGAATTTCCGGAACGGTTTTCGTGCCTGGCGGCAGTAGCACTCCCTGGGTTGCGAACTGATGCCTCGTGGCCAACTGCCTTTTTTTGGTCAGTTCTGGGTGGACTAACGGCAGCTTTCTGCCATCTAGGTGCGATTTTGTCATTGATTGTGCGGCATGTGCGGAATGCCGTGCGGCATGAAACCGCGCCAGTGCGCCGTGTGCGCCATGTGCGGCAAAGTTCCTCACGCGTGCGCGGGCGCGTGTGCGTGCGCGCGTACCCGCGCGGGCGCGCATGCGCGTACACGCGTGTATGCCTCACATGGCGCACACGGCGCACTGGCGCGGGTTTGACGCCGCACAAGCATGCCGCACGGCGCTGGAACATGCCGCACACGCGTGCGCGCGCGCAATTCTTTTTTTCAACCCCTTCAAAAAAAATGAAAAAGTGGACCGCAATGCTTGGCGCTGCCCGCACTTCGGATCATCTCGCGGTTCGTCGCGATCCTTGCCGCGGGTGCTGCCCACGCACGCCAACGCCGTGCCCGTCTCCCATCAAGGGGGCGGGGTGCGGAAATCCTGAAAGGTATTGACCATGGCAACCGGCTCAAAAGACTTTGAACTGATCCTGCGGGTGCAGGCCGATCTGCAGCAGGCGGTTTCGCAGCTGCACACCCTCAACGATCAGATGCGTGTCACCAAGAGCGCGGCGGTCGAGGCTAGCGGCGGCCTGGCCGGCATCCGCACATCCGCGCAAGCGGCCGAGAGCGGCATCCGCGGCGTGGGCACGCAGGCGACCGCGCTGAATGAAAAACTGGGCCTCATCAATCGCACCGCGCACGACCTGCGCAATGCCTTCATCTTCGCCTTCGCTATCCATGAGGTAGTGGATTTCACCAAATCGCTGGTCGACGCGAACGTCGAGGCACAACGCATCCAGAACACCATGGAGCAAGCCTTCGGCAAGGATGGCGCCGCGTCGCAATTGCAGTTTGTGCGTGATCTTTCCGAGAAGCTGGGCCTCGACTTTAAATCGGCGGCCGAGGGCTTCGCGCAATTGGGGGCCAGCGCCCAGGGCACCGGCATCCAAACGGAAGACCTGCGCAAACTGTTCACCGGTCTTTCGTCGGCCGCCACCGTTCTGCACAGCTCAACGGAAGACGTCAATGGCGTCATGATCCAGCTCGCCCAGGCCATGAGCTTGGGCAAGCTGCAGATGCAAGACATCCGCGCGATTTCGCAGCACCTGCCCGGCACGATGACTGCGCTGTCGGAAGCCGCCAAACGCATGGGCACCAGTCTCACCGATGCGCTGAAAAGCGGCGGTCTGGAAGCCAAGCAGTTCATCGGCGTGCTCGGCGATGTGCTGCAGGAACGATTCGGCGAGCAGGCGAAGGCCGCCAGTCACAGCCTCAATTCCGAACTCAACCGCCTTCACACCACGCTGTTCGGGCTTCAGACCGACGGCACCGGATTCGCGGAAGCGTTCGCCGAGGCAATCGCGAAACTCAACGTTACATTGAGCGATCCAGCTATCCGGCAGGGTCTGAAAGACTTGATCGCGGAATTCGGGCAGCTTGCCAGCAAAGTCGTGCAGGCCTCCGCGGAACTCGGCAAATTTCTGAAATACGCCGCCGCGGTTTCGAGTGGCGCCAGTTCCAAGGATCTCGGCGGCCTGCTGGTCGAACAAAGCGACATCCAGTCGGAACTGCAGCAGCGCGCGCAACACCCCGTGTTGAGCCGCATCAATTCATTCCTGGCCGGTACCGAAAATAACCCACTCCAGAACACACTGGAAGGCGGGCGTCCGCGCATCCAGTCGATGTCGACCGCAGAGCTGAACGCGCGGCTGGCGGAGGTTCAGGCGCAAGTCAACGCGCTTGAACATCCAGTGACAACGGGCAATCCGCAAGAAGGAGACGATCGCGGTCTGTTCGTCGGTGAAAATCCGGCTGCACCCGGGCAACCGGATAAAACCGCCCTGCGCCGTGCTGCCGAACTCGCCAAGCAAGCAACCAACGCACAGAAGGCGTTGACGCAATCGCTGATCGACATGCAGGCGCAACTCGACCCGACTACCGCGATCTACGCGAAATACAACGCGGCGGTCGAAAAGGCCACGGCGGATGCCGAGCTTGCCAAGAAGGCCAAGGGCGCCGATGCGCAGGCCATTGATACGCAGCGCGATGCGGTGGTGCAGCTTGCCGCCACGGTCCGCGATGCCGCGCTCGATGCGCTGGCGGAAAAAGACCGGCAGGCCTGGGAAGCGCTGAAGCGCAGTTTCGAAACGCCCGCGCAGGTGCGCGTCGAGGATGCGTTGAAGCAGATCCAGCAGCTCAACGACATGCTGGCGAATGGCACCATCAACGCGCAGCAGTATCACGACGCGCTGGGCCAGATCGGCGAAAAGTCGGTGGCCGGCGCATTGCCGCAATACCAAGGCGTAGATGCGGCCGTGGCCGGGCCCTACGGCGAGCTGCAAAAGAATTACAAGGCCGAGGCGGACCTGAATGCCGCTTACCTAGCGCAAAAGCAGGCGTTGCAAAAGCAGTTCGATGACACCAATGAATCCCAGCATGCAGCGCATGTTGCTGCGCTGAACAAGCTGGATGCCGATCGAGCCAAGCAGCAGGAGGCCATTGACAAGGCGCGCGGCACGCTGCAGCTGCAGGCCGCATCCACCCTGTTCGGCCAGCTCGCCACGCTATCGTCGTCGCACAACAAGAAGATGGCGGCGATCGGCAAGGCGGCGGCGATCGCGCAGGCCATCATCACCACTTACCAATCCGCCAATGAGGCGATGGCCGCGTTGTCCACCATTCCGGTCATTGGTCCGGCGCTGGGCATGGCAGCCGCGGCCGTGGCCATCGCCGCCGGCCTGGCCAACGTCGCGCAGATCCGCAGCCAGAGCGTGGTTGGCTACAAAGGCGGTGGCGCCATTACCGGGCCCGGCACCGAAACCAGCGACAGCGTGCCCATCCTCGCCAGCACCGGCGAGTACATGCACAACGCGGCGGCGGTCCGCTACTACGGCATCCCGATGATGGATGCGATCAACCGGCGCATGTTCCCGCGCTTCGCCGAGGGCGGCTTGGTGCATCCGCTGGCCAATGCGCCCAGCCCGGCCGCCATGGGCTTCACCGCGCCGGCCGCGCTGCCCATCGGCAGCATCGCCGGCAGCGCCGCCAGTGATGCCAATGGCGCGATGCGGCCGGCCGTGGGCTTGCGCATCATCAACAGCGTCGATCGACAGTTTGTCACCGGCCAGATGGACTCCCCCGAGGGCGAGACGGTGATCCTCAACACGATTGCGCGCAACCAGGCGCGCATCAAGCAGATCGTGCGCTAAACGCCACAGGACGAGGGTGAAATGATGTTCGCCGAGTGCAACGGGAACCCGATACCCGAACCATGGGGAATGCATCCGGACGCGACGCACGGTCCGGGCTTCTCAATTATTGTCATCGCTAAAGCCGATACTTATTGCGTGCGCTGGTGTTGCCGGAACAAATGCGGTGGCGTTTACTCCAAGTTGCAAAACCGCTGGACCCTGCGCACGCCCATCACTTTCCCGGATTTTCTGGAGCTATTGAAGTCCGAGGGCATCGTTCCCGCCGAGGCATTCGACGCCTGGGAGATGCGGCGTTGGATCAAAGCCAACAAATTGGCCAGCGGCGAGATGACCGAATGAAAGCAAAAATGCAAACCCCAATTCCGCGGGCGCCCCATCCGGACACGCTGCGCGATCCGAACTTCACGATTCTCGATGCAAACGGGACCCAATTGTTGTGTTGGTGTCCGTTGCACCGTTGCGGCGCTGTTTATCACATCGAGACCCGAATCTGGACTATTCAATCGGAAGTCGGCTTTGTGGAATTTTTGGCGGCACTGAAGACCCGCGGTTTTCTCCCGCAAAATGGTGATCTGTTGCAATGGATCGATACGTGCGCGACAGCCGATGGCCCCCGGCCGAACGCACCAGGCGGTACATGCTGACGCTCGCGCGCCACGACACCGAGTACCGGTAGCGAGAGCACTGACATCTTTTGCGTTGAAGTGTCAGCGGGATCGGCTTGATGATCTCGCCATGATCGTCATCACGCTATACCAAGAAATCCTTCCTGGCGACGCGGAGTTTGTTCTGTCGCAGTTGCGCAGCGACCCAACGGCCGCGGTTGAAGTCCGGATCAATTCACCGGGCGGTTCCGTCGTTGAAGGTCTGGCGATCTACAACGCACTGAAACCGCGCCAACCGATCATGTATATCGATGGCGTCGCCGCGTCGATCGCCAGCATGATTGCAATGGCGGGTCAGAAAATCATTGCCGCGGAAAACGCGTTGATGATGATTCACGACCCATGGGTCGACGCGCAGGGCAATTCCGCCGAGCTGCGCAAGACTGCGGACCTACTCGACAAGCACCGTGACGCGATGCTGACAGCGTACGCCCGTTCCGGTTTGTCACCTTCGCAATTGACCATGCTGCTCGCCGCGGAAACCTGGATGACCGCGACGGAAGCGCTCGAGCTTGGTTTCATCGATGAAGTTTCGGCGGCGCTTGCCTACGCCGCACACGCTCCGGCGTGCTTCGCCGGTTACAAACACCCTCCGAGGAAATTGATCATGCCTGCCAATTCAGCAACGCCGGCGCCCGCCCCCCAGCCGTCGCCTGCCGTCGATCCGAACGCGGCCGCGAATTCCCCACAACCGAATGGTGGCGCACATGTCGACGCGACGGCGCAAGCCGCGAAAAACGCGACTATCCAGGCGCTTCAGGAACGGAATGACGAAATCATGATGATCGCCAATCAGTTCATGGGCAACCCGCCCGTGAGGGATTACACCCTTTCGGCATTGGCGAATCCGACCATCACCATCCAACAGTATCGCGACAGGATGCTGGCGTTGCTTGGCGCCCAGGCCGGGCCGTTGAATGGGTGCGGCGCTCGCATCGACGCGCTCGACCACGGCACAACCGATTTCGTGGTCGCGGCCGGTGATGCGGTTGCGATCCGCGCCGGCATCAAGGTGGATAAACCTCATCCGGGCGCGCGGGATCTGCAAGGCATGGATCTCGGCGAAATCATGCGTGTTTGCGTAAGCCGCAGTGGGCGCACGCTCGACATTGGAGCTTCGTCCCGCAAGATCACCGTGAAAGCTGCAATGACGACAAGCGATTTCCCGGCGATCCTGGAAAACACGCTTGGCAAGGCATTGCGTTCCGGCTATGAGGCCGAGCCGTCGACGTTCGAGGCGTGGACCCGCAAGGTGACTGTGCCTGACTTCAAACCGCAAAGCCGCGTGCTGCTCGGCAGTGCTCCGGATCTATTGCTTGTGCTTGAGGGTGGTGCGTACCAGGAAGGCAGCATGGACGAGGATAAGTCCGTGCCGTACAGCGTGGGCAAATTCGGACGTCTGGTGAATCTGACATGGGAAACCATTGTCAATGATGATCTTGGCGCGTTCCTGAGGATGACCCAAGCGCTCGGCCAGGCCGCGGCGCGCGCGGAAGCCGATGCCATCTATGCCACTTTTGCGGAGAATTCCGGCGCAGGTCCGGCCATGCAGGATGAAGTCAACCTGTTCCATGCCACGCATGCGAATCTCGCCACGAGCGCCGCTGATATCACGGCCGATGCGCTTGGCTCCGCCCGCGTGCTGTTGCGCCGACAGAAAGCAGTGGGCGGCGGATCACTAAATCTCGTTCCCCGTTATCTGTTGGTGGCGCCCGAACAAGAGCAAGCAGCGGAAACGCTGCTCGCCGCGAGCGCGCGTAGCCTCTCGCAAGGTACTGATGTTGCGCTAATCCCCGCGTGGGTTTCGAAGCTGGAACTCATCGTTGAGGCGCGGCTCGCCGCGGATGCGTTCTATCTGCTGGCCGGGTCGGAGACGATCGATACCTTGGAACGTGCCTGGCTCGAAGTCGACAGCGGCCCCGTGATCGAAGAGGAAGACGGGTTCGCCATCGATTCGAAGCAATACAAGGTGCGTCACGTATTCGGTTCGCGCTGGCTCGATTGGCGCGGTGCCGTGAAGGTGCCGCTGTCCTGATGTCGGTGAGTTCCCGCGGCTTTGTGAAGTGCCGCGGGAATGACGGCCCCGGCCGTCCGGACCAGCCGGCGGTGTCCGCAACAACACCGGCAGCCGGAGCGCGGCACGTCATTCCGCGTGACCCAGCACGAAACGGCTCGCCCCTGGCGGGCCGTTTCTTCATGACGTGGTGTAGCATCGCTAAACTTTCACCCGGAACAACGGCAGAAGCGGCCGGCGAGTTCTTGGGGGTCTATTAGGGGGCACGTAGTTCATTTTCACGCATAATGTGCGCGGAATATCAACAATGTACGGCGTTGGTTCGAGTCCCACCTTCGCACCAGCGGGCTTTCGTCAGCGCCTGATCACCCGCGCCCTGACACAATGCGGTAATGCGCTTGTGGAGCCTGCATCCGCGTTACCTCGACTCGAAGGGCCTGACGGCTG
>Ga0207707_10005937_pt1 | contig 10686 bp, 12 predicted proteins | sample KBSC83BmetaG_FD_184336 | JGI IMG/M metagenome (GOLD analysis project Ga0207707, IMG submission 184336) | Corn rhizosphere microbial communities from Kellogg Biological Station, Michigan, USA - KBS C8-3B metaG (SPAdes) (version 2) | ecosystem: Host-associated > Plants > Roots > Rhizosphere ... | reverse complement strand
CGCTGCGTGCATCGCGGCATTCCCCGTCGGCCAGATCATTGCTTACAAGTAATTTCCTTATAAGGCATATATGGTCATGTCGCACCCTGTGGTGACGAGGGGCGTTTACACCGGTCCTACTTCCGCCGCTTTCCGCAGCAATTTCCTCAATGTCTCGAGCCCTCGCTCGCCGAGTGGCCCGAGCTGACGGGCATGCAACGCTGCGACGGGTCCGTCCAGCCTGTCGAGCAAGCGACGTCCCGCGCTCGTGATCCGTGCGGTCACAACCCGACGGTCCGGACCCTCCCGAGCTCGGCGCGCCAGTCCACGCTGTTCGAGGCGGTCGAGGAGCCCGGTTACGTCCGGGTCACCTGCCGGCGATCGCTCTCCTATCCCCGTCAATGGCGTGCCGGCCATCCCTGCGTCTTGGAGGATACGCAGGACGTGGTATTGCTCCGGCGTGACGCCCGTCGGTCGCAGCAACGTCGCGAGCTCGTGAATCAGCTCGCCTGAGAGGTGTTGAAGGAGGAGATAGATCTCCCGCTCCACGGTCTCTGGTGTTTCGAACCGCCAGGTACGCCTTGCCGCGTCCCTACGTTGTGCGGGCACGGTCGGGTTCGGTGAGTTAACGATCGCCAAGATACTCGCAGTAAGGATAATTGTTATAACATATGTTGTCAACCCGTGCTGCCCGGTCACGTACTGCACTGACGTGTGTGAGTATTGCGCGCTCAGTTCAAAGCTCCGTGTCAAATCATGCACGGCGCGCCTGTTGCAGCGTCGGGTCGAGGATATCGCTGACCAGCGCGGCGGTTGATCAGAGCCAGCGGTGTGAATGGATGCGTTAGGGAGGCAGCAGTCGTGAAGCGAACACCGACGGTACGGTCTCGTATTGCGAGTAGTGCATCACGCGAAGGCGTGCTCACCCGAAACGCCGGAAAGCGAGCACCACTCGCGGATCATGTGCCGAGGCCCGTGAAGCGCACGGCGGGTCGGGCGGCTGCGCCGCTGACGCCCGCGAATATAAGAGTCGACGGGGTCAGGCTTGATGAGCACGACCGGGCATATATCCGCCGAAGACTCGGCGAAAAGCTTGGGAAGTATGCGAGTTCGATCGAGCGCGTGACCGTCCGGGTGCGGGACGTCAACGGCCCGCGCGGTGGCATCGACCTACTGTGCGGCATCAAGGTTGTCCTGAGCGGCCTCCCGAGCGTAGTGGTCGAGCATCAGTCTGCCCTCCTGAAGCCGGCGCTCACGCGCGCCCTCACCGGCGTGGAGCGCGCCGTGCGGCAAACGGTACAGCGCAGACGCATGCGACCAATCAGGTCGGCGGCCAGCGATGTCGGACGGGCTCGCTGACCGGAACCGAATCGGAGTTTTGACACCATCAAGGAGCCGCTATGCGAGTCGCAGACTTGATGCAGAAGGATGTGAGGACGATTGCCCCCGAGGCCACCGTCGCCGACCTCGTCCAGGCGATGGCCGATTCGCGCGTGTCGGGGCTCCCAGTCGTGACGTCTACAGGGCATGTGATCGGGGTGGTCTCGGCCACTGATGTGCTGCAGGCCGGCGCGGAGAACACCGACGCGACGTCGCGCGAGAATCTGTTCGAGCAGCAGATGGTACGCGACCTGATGACGCCGAACCCGTACGTCATACAGCCAGATGCGGACGTCCGTGAGGCCGCGAAGCACATGCTCTACACCGACGTTCGACGCCTGTTCGTGGAAGACCAAGGCCGGCTCGTGGGCGTCATTTCGCAAACCGACATTGCGCACGCTGTCGGCACCGGTCGCATATAAGAACGAGCACTACGGCGACCGACACTGTCGACCGATGAGCAGCGAGGATCGTGTTGCGACGGCTCGGCGCGCCTCGGTCGGCCCGATCCTTGTCCTGGGACCGGGACCGCGTCAACGCGCACGTGCTCATTGTCGTCCCACCGCTGGCAGTACACCGGCCTCGCTCTTTGCCGCCGTTGACCAAGACGCGTTGGAAGAGGCTCGGCGGCAGCAACAACTCGCATCCATTCGACAGCGGCGGCATCAGACGGGGCGGACGGCGTACTTCAGCGGTCAGTGCGGAAAGCGCCAGCCCCGCGCCGGTCGTTGCGCGCGTTGCGCGGGAGTACCGAGTTGATCCTGTCGGGATCGACACGCACGGCGCGCCCCACCGCGCCGAGACGGCGGACGCTGCGCTGCATGTGACGCGGAGGGTCGACGTGCCGGTCGTCGCTGTCCCGCCTAACGTGGCCCCGCTCCCGCGCCACGGTCCTCGCGCTCGCCAGACGCGATCGAAAGAGATTGGGACTCGTCGTGCGCGATGCGAAGACGGGTCGTCTCGACACGAAGCTCGTTCGCGCAACGGAGCTTGCCGTTCAGCAGTTGGCGCCTAACGCCCGTTCCAAAACGACCCACTATCGTCGGCCGCGTGAGGGACGCTTGGTAGGGTTGCGGATATCGGTGGCAGACTGCGTGCAGCACCGCGATGTTGGTCAGACGGAACTCGCCCCGCATAGATTCGGCGTGGGCGACGGTCGCGGCGCAGAACACCTCGCGCGGATCCACAAGTGACGAGTCGAGAATGGCCGCGCGGGATCACGGTTGGACCGCCGCCGATGGAGCTGGTGTTGACTGTCGAGCGGCAGGGATCCAGTAGCTGTCGCCCGCCTCGGCCTCGCCGCCGCTACGGCGTCGCGTTGACCACCGAGAGGCGTTCGATCATCTGGCCTGCCGCGGCAAAGTGCTGTCGCACGTCGAAGCCTTTCGGATCGATCACGGCCTGGAGGGCGCAGCCCTGAATCAGGCTCACGGCGACGCCGGCCACGCCCTCGGCCGTCACGGCTGACTCCTCGTCCAGCTGCCGCTCCGTCGACCGACTACCGCGCGTAACTACCAGCTCGTCGGTCACGAGCGCACTTGTGAGCGTCGCGAGCTCCTTACGATACGACTCGAGCGCCAACCGGATCCTGCGACGGATCGTGGCGTTGCGGACGCCGATCGTCCAGTACTCGAGAAACAGTCGGAAGTGGCGAGGGTCGGCCGACAACCGGTCCATCTCGGCACGCAGCAGCGCGAGCAAGCGCTCCGAGGGGCGAGTGATCTGGGCAACGGCGTCGGGAACCCGCAGTACCGCCGTGGCGTACAGCACGCGGTCGAGGAGCGCAGCTACGAGCTCGTTCTTTTGCTTGAAGTGAAACACGACCGTACCGTGACTCACATCCGCGCGAGCGGCGACCGTCCTGAGCGTCAGCGCGTCGAGCCCCTGCCGCGCCGCGACGTCGTAGGCAGCACGCAACATGTCTTCGCGGCGGGTTTCCTCCGGCGCCTTACGTCCGACCATGGTACCGCTCCTCGCGAGGGTCGCGGGAGCAGTATAGGAGAACGTCATCCACTTGGTCAATATGATATTGACCAAGTGGATGTCTGGCGACCTTGCCGATCACGCGCGCGACTGGGCTATTGACCAGCCGGATGCATCGCTGTAGTCTGTTATCCGGATGGTCAATATGCGCCGTGATCGAGCATCCGTGAACCACCCGGACCGCCGCTGTACCGCACTCGGCGTGAATCCCGGCGACCTCAAGTGGGTCGGCACGCTCCCTGTGATCGCGACGCCGCTCCTCAGCCCGTAACCTCATGCAGCTGCCGCCACCATCCGTCGCCCTCGCGCATGCCCTGCGACATGCCGACTTCGCCGACGCCGTGTCGATGGAGCTGCTGCACCGCGAGGTCTCGCTCTACGCGTCGGTCCTCCGGTCCATGGCCGCTCCGCCCCACGTCGTCGCGGGAATGATCCGGGAAGTAGTCGACGACTCGCTCGCGACCCGCGTGGTCCCGGTGCGCACGAGCGAGAACCGGACGCGGCTCCTACGGCTCGCCGAGCAGTGGAGTGCACCGTCGGGCGGGTGAGATGAAGGGTGCGGGAAGCCGCCGCCGCCGGCGCTCGAGCCTTGAACGCGTTAGGCGGCGGACCGTTGTGCCCGACCGTAGACTAGGCTAGTACATACCGCCCATGCCCCCGCCGGCCCCCCCGCCGCCCCCGGCCTGCGTCCCTTCCTTCTTCTCGACGATCGTTGCTTCGGTCGTCAGCAGCAGGCCGGCGATCGACGCGGCGTTCTGCAGCGCCGTGCGCGCCACCTTCGTCGGGTCGATGACCCCGGCTGCAACGAGGTCCTCGTACGTGTCGGTGAGGGCGTTGTAGCCGAAGTTCTTGTCCTTCGAGACGCGGACCTTCTCCACGACGATGGACGCTTCCGATCCCGCGTTCTGCGCGATCATCCGCATGGGTTCCTCGAGCGCGCGGCGCACGATGTCCACGCCAACCTGCTCGTCGCTCTCGTCAAGCTTGAGCGCCTTGAGCGAAGACTGCGCCCGGATGAACGCGACGCCACCGCCCGGCACTATGCCTTCTTCGACCGCGGCACGTGTCGCGTGCAGCGCGTCCTCGACCCGGGCCTTCTTCTCCTTCATCTCGGTTTCGGTCGCGGCGCCGACGTTGATCACGGCCACGCCACCGGCGAGCTTCGCCAGCCGCTCCTGGAGCTTCTCCTTGTCGTAGTCCGAGGTGCTCTTGTCGATCTGCGCGCGCAATTCCTTGATGCGGCCCTGAATTTTCTCGGTGTCGCCTGCGCCGTCGATGAGCGTGGTGTTGTCCTTGTCCACGACGATCCGCTTCGCCGTACCGAGATCACTCAGGACGGCGTTCTCGAGCTTGAAACCGATCTCCTCCGAGATGACCTTGCCGTTGGTGATCACGGCAATGTCTTCGAGCATCGCCTTGCGGCGATCGCCGAAGCCAGGCGCCTTCACGGCGGCGATGCGGAGCGTGCCACGCAGCTTGTTCACGACGAGCGTCGCCAGCGCCTCCCCCTCGACGTCCTCGGCGATGATGAGCATCGGCTTGCCCATCTGCGCCACCTTCTCGAGGATCGGGAGCAGGTCCTTCATCGACGAGATCTTCTTGTCGTGGATCAGGATCAGCGCGTCCTCGAGGACGGCTTCCATCTTGTCCGGATCCGTGACGAAGTACGGCGAGAGATAGCCGCGGTCGAACTGCATGCCGTCGACCGTCTCGAGCGTCGTCTCGAGGCCGCGCGCCTCTTCGACCGTGATCACGCCGTCCTTGCCGACCTTCTCCATCGCCTCGGCGATGAGGTCACCGATCTCCCTGTCGTTGTTCGCCGAGATGGCGCCGACCTGCGCGATCTCCTTCCTGCCCGCGGTGGGGACGGAGATCGACTTGAGCTGCTCGACGACGGCGGCGACAGCGCGATCGATACCGCGCTTGAGAGCCATCGGGTTCGCGCCGGCCGTGACGTTCTTGAGGCCTTCACGGAAGATCGCTTGGGCAAGCACGGTGGCGGTGGTGGTGCCGTCGCCAGCGAGGTCGGAGGTCTTGGTCGCGACTTCCTTCACCATCTGCGCGCCCATGTTCTCGAGCGGATCCGCGAGCTCGACTTCCTTCGCGACGGTGACGCCGTCCTTGGTGACGGTCGGGGCACCGAACTTCTTGTCGATGACGACGTTTCTGCCCTTCGGGCCGAGGGTGACCTTCACCGCCTCGGCAAGCTGGTCGACGCCGCGCTTGAGTGCCGCGCGCGCATCGGTATTGAAATGGAGTTCCTTGGCAGCCATGTGGACGTTAGGTAGGTAGAGGTGTCGTTAGGTGAGAAGCGGTGGGGCGTCGCTCAGCCGATGACGGCGAGGACGTCGCTCTCACGCAGGATCAGGAGCTGCTCGCCATCGATCGTGACCTCGGTGCCGCTGTACTTTCCGTACAGGACCTTGTCACCGACCTTGACGTCCATGGGGACGCGCTTGCCTTCGTCGAAGCGGCCCGGGCCGACGGCAACGATCTCGCCCTGCTGCGGCTTTTCCTTGGCGGTGTCCGGGATGTAGAGACCACCGCGCATCTGCTCGGTCTCTTCCAGTGCCTTGACGACGACGCGATCAGCCAGCGGGCTGACCTTCGTCGAGGCGGCGCTCTTCGTGGCCATAGGGTGCATCCCTCGTGCGTGGGTAGGTTGAAAGATGTGGTGAACGCGACTACTAGCACTCAGTACAGCAGAGTGCTAACGGCGCGGAAATTAACGATCTCCCACCCACAGCGTCAAGCCCCGACGGCCAGCAGCGAGCTATAACCAAACTGTTGCATTACAACGCTTTACACCGCGAAGGCAACTACCATCGCGACATCCGTCACCGCCCACGCCAAAAGCGCACGATACATCCCGCGCTGATGCTCGGCGCTCGTCATGCGCCCGTGCCGAGCGATCCAGTTCCCAAGTACGACCGCCCATACGACACCGGCAACGACGAGGGCATTCCGAGCCATCACGGTCGGGCCGGCGAGCACGAGACCATGCGAGAACGCGGCGAACGCGAGGGCCGCCGCTCCCGCGGAGATCAGCAGACTCGCCCTAACGCCGAGGATCCGCGCGAGGGTCCGGTCTCCACGCGATGAATCCTCGTCGAACTGATAGATCTGCGTGAGCGGATACAGCGATCCAAAGAGGAACCCGAAACCGATCATGATCCACCGCGCCTCCGGTCTCAGCGCGAAGCCGGACGCGGTCCACCCGGCGAACGGCGTCAGCACTCCGACGCCGACAATGTTGATCACCCAATCCGCGCCGGCGACCGCCTTGAGACGCACGGGCGGGACGCTGTAGGCAATCGACATGGCGAAGCAGATCGCATAGGCGATCGCATACCCCGACCCCAGCGTGAGCGCTAGAAGCTGGCCGATCGTCATGAGCACGAAACTCATGACGCCGAGGTGCCTTGGAATCGGCGGCGGGGCGTCGAGGTAGCCGATGTCGCCCTCATCGCGGTCGAACGCACTGTTGAGCGCGAGCGTTCCGGCATTGAGACACCCGACCCACGAGAGCAGCATGATCAGGTACGCGCCGAACCGGTCGCCCCTGAGGACGGCACGGGCGCCGATCGCAATGATGAACCCGATCGACGTGTGCGCAATCATGATCGGCCACTCGCGCGGCCGAAGGTGCAGGACGTAGCTGAAGGCGTCGCCGGGCAGGAGCCTGTACCCGACGCGTCGTGCGATGCCTAACGTTCGCCACCGCGGCGGCGCGGACTCCGGTTGCGACGCGACCCCGCTCACGATCGAGCCGTCACCAGCTCGTGCGCGATACGAAGCCCGATCAAGGTCAGATACGGCTCAATGACCTCGAGCTCGCGACAGAAGGGCTCGAACACCGACGCGAGGCCACCGGTTCCGACCACGAGCGGCACTCCCCCTCCCGGCCACTCACCCTTGATGCGTCGCACGAGCCCGTCGATCGCCTCGGCCCCGCCGAGCACGACACCGGACCGGATGCATTCCTCCGTGCGCCGCCCGATCACGCGGGCGGGCGGCGCGATCTCCGTCGCCGGCAGCTTGGACGTCCGCCGAAACAGCGTCTCCGCCGACGTGCGGATCCCGGGAGCAATGACGCCGCCGAGGAACACGCCATCGGCAGTGATGCAGTCGTAGGTCGTGGCCGTGCCGAGATCGACCACGATCGTATCACGCTTGTAGATCCGGCTTGCCGCAAGCGTGTTGATGATCCGGTCTGCCCCGACCGTCAACGGCTCTTCGACGTCGAGCGAGATGGGCAGCGGCGACCGCGCGTCGATGATGAGCGGTGTTGCGCCAACGGCCCGTTCGCACGCCTCTGCAAGCGGTGCGGTGAGCGACGGCACGACCGAACCGATCGCGGCGCCGTCGATCCCGCGGCGATCGATCTCGCTCGCCGCGAGCAGCGAACGAATCAGCAGCGTGATCTCATCAGGCGTTCGCGCCACGTCGGTGGTGAGGCGCCAGTGACCGCAGAGCGTTTCCCCGTCGAACAGCCCGACCGTCGTCTCGGTGTTGCCGACGTCGAACACGAGGATCATCGCGTTGCTCCTGCGAAAGTAAGTGAGCCGTCGCGGAATGCCCGAAGGCCAACATCCGTGTCCACGAGCAGTTCGCCAGTCGGCGTGATGCCACGAACCCGCCCCGACGCCGGCGCGACGCACGCGCGTCCTGCGGCCATGTCACGCGCGGCGAACTCTTCGAGCTCGCCTGCGGAGAGCGGGCCGCGAGCATGCGCCGCAGCACGCAGGGCCGGCACCAGCTCGGCGAGCACGTCGACCCGGGTGGTTTCCGGCTCGAGCGACGCCGCATTCTCGACGTCGATCGGAGGCCTAACGTTCACGCCGATGCCAATGGCCACCCAGTCGACCCGGTTAGCGCGCCAGCGGGCCTCGACGAGGATGCCGGCGAGCTTGGCGTCGGACACGTAAAGGTCGTTCGGCCACTTGAGGCGGACGGGCGAGCCCGCATAACGATCGAGCGCCCGAGCCGCGCGCAGGCCGAGTCGTAGCGACAGCACGTCCACCGCCTCCGCGTCGTTAGGCCGCTCGATCAGGGTCATCCAGATGCCCTGACCACTCTCCGACGCCCACCGTCGTCCGGCTCTGCCACGCCCCGACGTTTGACGATCGGCGACCACCACGGTGCCTGCAGGCGCTCCGCTCGATGCCAGGCTGTGCGCGTCATCCATGGTGGACGCCGTGGACTCCAGGACGATCAGGCGTGGGACATCGAGCAGGCGTGACAGGCCCGCAACAGCGCGGCCGTCGTACGACGCCGCGTCAGCCACGGGCCGCGACGAGGGCGAGGACGGCGGCGCCCAGCAAGACCCGATATACCGCGAATAGCCCAAAGCTGTGGCGCGTGACGTAGCGCAATAGAACGGCAATCGCGAGCCAACCACTCACCGCCGCGGCGACGATGCCCACCACGAGCGTCGTGCGATCGTCGGCGCGCAGCAACTTGGGCGCCTTCAGCACCGCGGCCGCTGCGGTGATCGGCATGCTCATGAGGAAGCTGAAGACCGCCGCGCTCTGACGATCGAATCGCAACCCACGAGCTGCCGTCATTGTTGCACCGGAACGCGAGACGCCCGGGATGAGGGCGAAAATCTGCGCCAGACCAATGAGCAGCGCATCGCGAACGCGCATCCTGCCGAGTGGCCGATCACGCGGCGCATAACGATCGACCGCCCAGAGTACGATGCCCATGACGATGAGCGTCGTCGCGACGAGCGACGGAGATCGGAACGTCGACTCGGCGTACGACTCGAGCAACAAGCCGGCGATGGCCGCCGGTATCGTCGCGACAATGATGTAAATGAGTCGCTGCTTCTCTTCCGTGTCCGCGCGGCGAGTCCGCAACAGATCGAGCCCGGATTCGGTGAGCTTTATCCACTCGCTCCGGAAGTACCAGAGCACCGCAACGAGCGTCCCGACGTGAAGCGCGACGTCGAACGCCAGACCGGGATCTGGCCAGCCGAAGACCCAAGGGGTGAGGACGAGGTGCGCCGAGCTGCTGATAGGCAGAAACTCGCCGAGTCCCTGGACGATACCCAGGACCAGCGCTTGAAACACGGTCATCGAAGACGGGCTGAGGAGGACGAGACGAACGCAGTCCCGGTTACACCAGGGATGCCCGCAACGCGCGGGTGGTCACCAACGTGCGCTGAGAACGAATGCGACCATGGCGACCACCATCGCCGACTTGAGCAACCGTGGCGTACCACGCTGTCCGCTCAACACCCGTCGAGCCGCGACGAGACAGAGCGCAACAGCCGGAAGCACGACGATCGCAAATGCCGGACGCCGCACCGCGAACGGTGCGAGCGCCGCCACGAACAACGCGACGGAACTTACCACGACAAGCCTCGCTCTGCCGGCGCCGACGCGAAGCGGAAGCGTCCGGCGATGCGCCGCGTCGCCGTCGGCATCATCGATGTCCTTGGCGATCTCACGCGCGAAGTGAAGTGGCACGCCCACGAGGAACAGCGGGACGCCCGCGCCGGGTGATCCGGCACTCCAGGAGCCGAACAGGAACGGCAGCGACGCGACGACGGCGACGACGACATTCCCGGGAACGCCGTGCGCTTTCACGCCGCGATTGTAAAGCGTCATCACCGCGATGACACCCACGGCAGCGAGCGTTTGTGCGCCACCGAGCAGCGACGCGAAAACCAGCGCAGCAGCCGCACTGATGCCTACGACGATCCGCGCCGCTTCGATCGAGAGTCTTCCCGCAGGCAGCGGACGCTCGGGATGGGCGACGCGATCGATCTCGTAATCGCGCACGTCGTTGTCGGCATTCGCGAACGCAGTCAGCAACACCGCGACGCCGGCCATCACGATCGTCTCCGGCTCGTTCGGGCGCCCCGTTGCCCACCATGCGCCGAGCACGACGCCGGCAACGGAGAGCAGCACGTTCTCCCACCGCACCAGCCCGAGAATCGATGCGACGATCCTACCGAACTGCATCCTCGTACAACGCCTCGTATTGTCGCACGATGTCGTCGCGCGAGAACCGCGCCCGCGCGTCCGCCGCCGCATCACGGCTCATCGTCTGCCACCGCTCACGATCGGACAGAATCTCGACCGACGCCCTGGCCATGCCGTCCACATCGCCGATCTCACAGAGCGCCCCCGTCACGCCTTCCTTCACGACTTCCACGAGCCCGCCCGCTCTACTACCAACCACGGGTGTGCCGGACGCGAGTGCCTCGAGCGCGCTCAGACCGAACGATTCGCTCTGTGACGGAAGCAGGAAGAGGTCAGCCCCGGCGAGCAGCGGCGCCACCACGTCGATCTTCCCGAGAAAGTGCACCGACCGCTCGAGGCCAAGCGCCTGCGC
>Ga0207707_10005933_pt1 | contig 10688 bp, 8 predicted proteins | sample KBSC83BmetaG_FD_184336 | JGI IMG/M metagenome (GOLD analysis project Ga0207707, IMG submission 184336) | Corn rhizosphere microbial communities from Kellogg Biological Station, Michigan, USA - KBS C8-3B metaG (SPAdes) (version 2) | ecosystem: Host-associated > Plants > Roots > Rhizosphere ... | reverse complement strand
GCCATCGTGGTGGTCGCGCGCGTACTGGTGAAGCTGAACAGCGGCGGCGGCACCGCCGCGTCCTCGAGCAACGGCCCGACCGGCGCCGCGCTGACCACGCTGACCAAGCAGGTCACCAACGTGCCGGCCAGCGTCACCGACAAGGTCGCGGGCGGCGGGGTCGACAAGGGCGTGTTCATGCCCACCGAGACCAGCGCCCAGATCCAGAGCGCGGCGTCGCAGGGGGCATACTTTGGCACGGTCAACGGCAGCACGCCGCTCACCTCCGGCGGCAAGCCCGAGGTTCTCTACCTCGGCGCCGAGTACTGCCCGTTCTGCGCCGCGCAGCGCTGGGCGATGGTCAACGCCCTCAGCCGGTTCGGCACCTTCTCCGGCCTGACGACCACGCACTCGTCGAGCACCGACGCCGACCCGAACACGCCCACCTGGACGTTCTACAAGTCGACGTACAAGAGCAACTACATCACGTTCACCTCGGTCGAGGAGGAAACCAACTACCGCATCGGCAACACCACCGACACATCGGTCCCGTACCAGACGCTGCAGACCCCCACGGCCGACCAGCAGAAGGTCGCGCAGACCTACGACCCGGGCGGCTCGATCCCGTTCTTCGACCTCGGCAACAAGTACGTCCAGGTCGGCAACCTCTCGCCGCTCGACCCGGCGATGCTCGCGGGCAAGACCTGGTCCCAGGTCGCCGCCGCCATGAACGACCCGTCGTCCGCGATCGGCAAGGCGATCGTCGGCAACGCGAACTACATGACCGCCGGCATCTGCAAGCTGACGAACAACCAGCCGAGCACGGCCTGCACCCCGGCGATTCAGCAACTGCAGGGCGACCTGGCCAGCTAGGATAGCTCCGCACAGTAACCGCGCTCTCACTGGAGACCCTCCGCGATGGCAAATTCGAAGGCCCGCTCTCGGTCAGACCGGACGGTTGCGGCTGTCTCCGCCACGCCGACCAGCCGCCCGGTCCGCAAGCCGGCCGCCAAGGCCCCGGAGCCTGAGCCGATCGAGGACCTTCAGGACGAGTTGGAGGAGGCGCAGGAGGCGCAGGAGGCGAAGCCCGCCGGTATGCCCCCGTGGCTCCAGGTCGCCTCGTTCGTCCTCGCGATTCTCGGCCTGGTGATCTCCGCCTACGAGACGTACGCGCACTTCAACGGGTCGCACCTGGCCGGCTGCCCCACGGGGGGCAACGGCACGTTCGACTGCACCGCGGTCATCACGAGCCCGCAGTCGATGGTCTTCGGCGTGATCCCGGTGGCGATCCTCGGCTTGCTGTTCTACGTGGCCGCGGTCCCGCTGTTCTCCCCGTGGGCCTGGCGGATGCGGCGGCGCGAGGTGCACCTGCTGCGCCTCGGGTCCGTGATCGTCGGCATGGGCTTCGTGATGTACCTGATCTACGCCGAGCTGTACCAGATCGGCGACATCTGCGAATACTGCACCGGCGTGCACATCGTGACGTTCCTGCTGTTCTGCATCACGCTGTTCAGCGCCGCCATCTGGGGGCTCAGCGCCAGGCGTGAGTAACCGCCGGCGCCGCTCGCACATGACATTATCTTCACGTTCGACCGGGGCTCTGGGCGCGGCGGTTTCCCCTCAGTAGGGTGACCGCATGCCTGGCATGAACCCGGGCCTGAGCCCCGCCAGCCCGATCCTCATGTCCGCGTTCAGGTCGGCGCTGCTGCAGCAGTGGCTGGTCGTCGTGCTCATCTTCGCGCTGCTCCTCGTCGCCTGGGTCATCACGCGCACCGCGGTCTACGGGTCGGTGGCGGGCAAGTCGCCGGCGATCGCGGCCGGGCTGTGGCGGGAGCCGCGCGCCAGGCGGCTGCTGCGGGCCGGCTTCGGGATCATCTGGCTGCTCGACGGGCTCCTCCAAGCACAGCCGCAGATGCCAGGCGGCCTCGCCGATCAGGTGATCAAGCCAACCGCGTCATCCTCCCCCGGCTGGGTGCAGGACCTGGTGAATTACGGCGTGAACCTCTGGGACTACCACCCCGTGCAGGCCGCCGCGGCGGCGGTGTGGATCCAGGCCGGCATCGGGCTCTGGATGATCATCGCGGTGCGCGGCCGCTCCGCCCGGCTCGCGGGGCTCGCGGGCGCGGCCTGGGGACTGGTCGTCTGGGTGTTCGGCGAGGCGTTCGGCGGAATCTTCGCGCCCGGCCTCACGGTCCTGTTCGGCGCGCCGGGCGCGGCGTTCCTCTACGTCGCGGCCGGGGCGCTGCTCGCGCTGCCCGAGCGAGCCTGGGACAGTCCGCGGCTCGGCCGTCTGCTGCTTGGCGGGCTTGGCGCGTTTTTCCTCGGCATGGCGCTGCTGCAAGCGTGGCCAGGCCGCGGCTTCTGGCAGGGCACGGCGGGTGGCCAGCTCGGGTCGCTCACCAGCATGATCGCGGACATGGCGGGCACGCCGCAGCCGCACGCGCTCGACGCGGCCGTCGCCGGGTTCGGCAACTTCGCCGTCGCGCACGGGTTCGCGGTCAACCTGACCGCGGTGATCGCGCTCGCCCTCGTCGGCACGGGCCTGCTGGCCGCCGCCATGCGCGCCGACGCGAGGCTGGCCTCGGCCGCCGTCATCGTCGGCACCGGGTTCTGCCTCGCCGACTGGGTTCTCATCGAGGACCTGGGTTTCTTCGGCGGCCTCGGCACCGACCCGAACTCGATGATCCCGCTGGTCCTACTGCTCATCGCCGGGTACCTGGGGCTTGCGCCGGCTCAACCCGCCGGTGACGTTGCCGGGCCGGCCGACGTCGCGGAGCCGGCCGGGGACGCTGCGGAGCCCGCCGGGCCAGGCCGTCCTGCCGGACGGGTCCCCGGGCTGGTGCGCGGGTTCGCCGGGGCGCCGGTGCGGGCCGTGGCCGGGATCGCGGCACTTGGCACCGTGCTCGTCGGAGCCGCGCCGATGGCGCTGGCCACCACGAACCGCGACGCGGACCCGATCACCGCCCAGGCCATCGCGGGATCCACCGGCCAGTTCGACGTGCCGGCCGCTGATTTCACGCTGACCAGCCAGGACGGGCGGCAGGTGTCGCTGTCCAGCCTGCGCGGCAAGGTCGTCCTGCTGACGTTCCTCGACCCGGTGTGCACCACCGACTGCCCGCTTATCGCCCAGGAGATGCGGTCGGCCGACCTGCTGCTCGGCGGCAGGGCGGGCGACACCGAACTGGTCGCCGTCGTCGCGAACCCGACCTACACCTCCACCGCCTACACCAGGGCGTTCACCAGCCAGGAGAACCTGAGCCAGGTGCCCAACTGGCTGTTCCTCACCGGGTCGCTGAACCAGCTCAAGTCCGTCTGGCACCGCTATGGCATCGAGGTCGAGGACCTGCCCGCCGGGGCCATGGCCGCGCACAACGACCTCGCGTTCGTGATCGGCGCCGACGGCCGGCTCAGGCAGGAGATCAACGACGACCCCGGCCCCGGCACGGCCGCCACGACCTCGTCGTTCTCCGGCCTGCTGGCCGATTCCGTCCTGCAGACGCTGGGCGAGTCATGATCCGCGCCACCTCCAGCGAACTGAGGGCGCCGTCCCGCGAAGATAGTGGATGGCTAAGCACGCTATGGCGTATACAGCGATCCACTATCTTTTCATTCCTCCGCGCGCGAGCCACTGCGGGCACGCTGCGGCTCGCGGCTGGCGTGGCGGTTGTGGCCGCCGGGGCGGTAGCGGCGTGCGGGTCTTCGCCGGGTTCGGCAGCGCCCGAAACGCCCCCGGGGGGCGGCGCCGGACCGGCGACGGTTTCGATGGCCACGTCGATCGCCGCTGGCGGTGACACCTGGGCCGTGGTCCCGGTGTCGGCCGATCCCCCCTTCTGGGAGGTCTTCGCCAGAACGGGGAACTCGGGCTCGTGGAAGCTGGTCACGCCGCCCGGCGTCGCGGACAACGGCGGGCTCGTCGCCGCGGCTGGCGGGGCCAGCTCCCTCACCGTAGCCGTGCGGCCCAGCCAGGACCTCGTGTTCTCCCCGCTCGCGCGGACCGCTGACGGCGGCGCCTCCTGGTCGCCCGGCGGGCCGATCGACGCGGCGGTGGCGGCCTCGCCCGACGCGTTCGCCGCGGACGGCGCGCACCTGGCCGCGCTGCTGAGCGACGGCACCGTCGAGACCAGCTCCGACGCCGGGGCGTCGTGGTCGGCGCTCGCGAAGCCGGGCGCCATCGCCGCCTCCTCCGCCGGGAAGGGATGCGGTGGCGCGGTGCGAGTCAGGTCGATCTCGTTCGGGATAACCGGGACCGGCCTCGTGGCCAGCGGCACCTGCGGGGCCGGCGGCACCACCGCGGTGTTTTCTTACTCGCCGGGCAGCGGCTGGCAGCGGCTCAGCCTGCCGGTGTCCGGGCCGGTCGTCCGGCTCACCGCCGACCTGACGCTCGTGCGCGGCAAGTCCGGCCTCACCGCGCTGTGGCGCGCGACCGGCTGGTACGCGTACGCGCCGGTGGCCCCGGCCGCGCCGCAGCCCGCCGCGGCGGGCTGGACCGAGTCCGCACCGCTGCCGCGGCCCGGCCCGGTCCTCGCGTCCGGCACGCTCAGCCGGGGCGCGGCGTGGGTGCTGCTGGCCGGCGGGCGGGCGGCGACCGTCAGCGCGCTGGGGACGACGTCTGGGCGGCCCCAGTGGCGGCTGCTTCCCCCGGCACCCGCGCACACCGCCGTGCTCGCCTCCGGACCCAGCGGCACCGTCGACGCGCTCGCCGTCTCGGGGGAGACGCTGACCGCGTGGCGGCTGGCCGCCAACGCGACCGGCTGGACGCCGGTGCAGCGGATCAGCGTGCCGGTTCAGCTCGGATCGTCTGGTTAGGCGGGCCGCCATGCACTACCTCCTGGAACACTGGTCGCTCGACCCGTTCCTCGTCCTCGTCGCGGTCGTGGCCGCCTGGCACGAGACCGGGCTGCACCGGCTGGCCAAGCGGTCGCGGCCCGAGCGAACGCGGCAGCGGCGGATCCGGTCGCTGTGGTTCTACGCCGGACTCGCGGTCCTGCTGCTCGCCGTCGACTCGCCGATCGACTACTGGTCCGACGCTTACTTCACCGTGCACATGGTGCAGCACTTGCTGCTGATGTTCGCCGCGCCGTCGCTCGTCGTCGCCGGCGCGCCCGGCCAGCCGCTGCTCGCCGCCCTGCCCGGGCGGTCGGGGAAGGCCGTGACGCGCTCCGTCCTGGCGGGCCGCTGGGCGCGGCCCGCGCGCGCCGCGTTCACCTTCCTGACCGGCCCGGTCGTCGCCGTCGCGGCGTTCGACCTCGCGATGATCGTGTGGCACATTCCGGCCGCCTTCGACCTGGCGGCGGACAACCCCGCGGTGCACGTCTGGCTCGAGCACGGGTCGTTCTTCGCGACCGGCGTGCTGTTCTGGCTGCAGTTCATCCCCTCGCCGCCGTTCCGGTCGCGGATGCCGCTCCTCGGACGGGCCGCGGCACTGCTGGCCACCAACGTTGTCATGATCTTCATCGCGATGTCCCTGTCGATCTTCGCGACCCATTCGGTCTACGCGCCGTACCAGCACGTGCCCGGGGTCACGCTGCCCGCGTTCGCCGACCAGCAGATCGGCGCGGCGATCTTGTGGGTCTGCGGCGACTTCTGGGCGCTGCCCACGATGATCGTCACGATCAGGAAGCTGCTCAGCGACGAGACCGGCGTCGGCACGGCGCTCGACCGGTTCGTCCGCTCGGGCAGCCGCGCCACGTCCCGCTCGTGGACGGCGCGCGCGCCGCGCTAGCCGCCGTTACGGGTTGGGGCGGTCGGCCGGCTCGTCGGCCGGCCGGCTGTCCGCCGCGCGGGCCGCGTCGACCGGGGCGTGACCGTTCAGGTGCGGGTCGCCCGGGTGGTCGGGGCCGGGCCGGCCGTGCAGGCCGTGAATACCCGGCAGCGTCGGCAGGCTGCCGCTGATGTGCGGCAGGCCGGTCGGCGTCAGCCGGCGCAGCTCGGACAGCGCCGGGGCGCGGCCAACCAAGATCACCCCGACCACCAGCGCGACAATCCCGCAGGCCTGCAGCGCAAGCTCCCCCGGAGTGATCTGGATGCGGTCACCGAACACCAGCACCCCGAGCAGGATCCCCACCAGCGGCTCCCCCGCCGAGACGGCAGGCAGCGAAAGCGGCAGCGAGCCGGCGTTGAACGCGCTCTGCATCAGCCAGATGCCGATCGCGCCCGCCCCGACCAGCGCGTACGGCGCCCACGTGGCGAACATCGCGCCGACGCCGTTCGACGACAGGGTCTGCAGCGTCTGCCTGGTCAGCGCGTCCTGGATGCCGAACACAAGCCCCGCGCCCGCCCCGGTCAGCATCGCCCGCGCCCGGCCAGGATGCTGCCGCCCCGCGTGCACCGCCGCGAACGCCAGCGCCGCGATCACCGCCGCCGCCGGCCAGTGCGTCACCGACCCGAACGACAGCCCGATCGGCTTCGCCGACCGCGACGCCGAGAGCAGTGCCACCCCCGTGCACAGCACCACCGCGCCGAAAATCTCCCAGAACCGCAGCTTCGCCTTCGTGATCGGCACCGCCAGGATCAGCGCGAAGACAAGGTTCGTGGTCAGCAGCGGCTCCACGAACGCCAGCGACAAGTTGCCGATCGACCAGGCCGCAAGCACCTGCCCGCCGATCATGCACGCGATCCCGGTCAGCCAGCGCGGCTGGCGCAGCAGGTCGGTGATCAGCCGCAACGCCAAGAAGCGCGAGGCAGGCTCCCGCATCGCCGCGTTCTGCTGCAGGACGAAACCAGTGCCGATCAGCAGCGCGGCCAGCAGCGTGAGCCCGTAGTCGAGGCTGACGTCGACATCCACGGCGCTCTAGACCACTGCACTCATAGTCGCTGCTGTCCTCATGGCTGCTAACACTAACCACGCCCGCCCGAGTCACTCCTACCCGCGACGCGTGTCCTAACGAGCGCGGAATGATAACGTTCCCGGTCACGCGGGACATTTCCGTTTGGGTTCCCCCCTCCCAACCCGCGAGAGCGGTATTCCCGAGCAAATATCGGCAGGTCAGGCCTTACTATCATCTTGACGGCAGGTGGGTGTCGTCAGGGGCCATTGGGTAGGGAGAGCTTGGTGGGGGAAGCAACCGCCGTGTCGAGGTCGCGTGCCTCGCGCGAACGTACAGCCGTGCGGCGACGCGCCGTCGGCACAAGGGACCGAATCATCGCACATCTCGCGCTCGTCGCGGAGATCGCCGACGGCGGAGGCATGGCCAGCACCAGGCTGGCCGAAGCCGTCGGCTACCCGGGATCGAGCGTGGCCTTCGCGCAACTGCTATCCGGCATGGAACGCGACGGCCTGATCAACCGTGAGGTACGCGGCAAGCGGACCTACCGGATCACGCTGTCCGCCCAGCCCGCCCGGCTAGGCGGCGACTCGGGCCGGCCGGACGAGACCACGCTGCCCGCGGTCAAGGTCGCCTTCCCGGCGGTCATCGACTACGACGAGCTCGCCGACCGGGTCATCATGCGGCTGCTCCGGCGGCTCACCGAGATGAACCCGGCCGAGCTGGCCATGCTCGAGCGCCTGCTCGTCCCCGGCACGAGGGCCGAAGAACTCAAGATCGTCTAGGAGCCTGCTGAATTAGACCGTTTCTGGCGGACCACACCTTGGGTAATGCCTGGTCAGCACCCTGACTGCCTGCCCAGGCGTCGCTAATTCAGCAAACTCCTAGGAGAGGCGGCGCAGGCCCGTCCGGTGGTGCTTCGCGGTGGCGATGTACGTCTGGACGGCGCCTTCCGTCCAGCTCGTGTCCACGTTCGAGCGCTTGATCGTCGCGGGCACGCCCGCGACAAGCGAGCCCGGCGGGACCTTGAAGCCCTCGGGCACCACGGCGCCGGCGGCGACGATCGACCCCTTGCCGATCACGACGCCGTTGAGCGTGACGCTGCCCGAGCCGATCAGGCAGCCGGCCTCGACGACGCACCCCTCCAGGTGCGCGTTGTGGCCGACGACGCAGTCGTCGCCGATGACCGTCGGGTAGCTGGCGGTGCAGTGCACGATCGTGCCGTCCTGTACCGACGTGCGGGCGCCCACGGTGATAAAGCCGTGGTCACCGCGCAGCACCGCGCCGGGCCAGACCGAGGCCTCCGGGCCGATCTTGACCCGACCGATAACGACCGCTTCAGGCGCGACGTAAGCGAGCTCGTCGATCTCCGGCTCATCGTCGTCCAGGGCATAAATTGACACTGTCATAAGGTAGCGTCTCGATTCGTGGCCAGCACTTCTCAGGCACCGCCCCCGACCTCGGATTCCCCGGCAGCGGAGTCCCCGGCGGAAGACTCCCCTGTCCAGGATCTCCTCGCCACGGCCGTCGGTGCCATCGGCGGGACGGAGCGGACCGGGCAGACCGTCATGGCCCAGGCCGTGTGGGACGCGGTGACCGACGGCACGCACCTCGCCGTGCAGGCGGGCACGGGAACGGGCAAGTCGCTGGCCTACCTGGTGCCCGCCATGCAGCTCGCCGCCGACAAGCGCGGGCCGGTCGTGGTCTCCACGGCCACGATCGCCCTGCAGCGCCAGCTCGTCGAGCGGGACCTGCCGCGGCTCGCCGGTGCGCTGCGCGAGCCGCTTGGCCGGACCCCTGAGTTCGCGATCCTCAAGGGACGCAACAACTACCTGTGCCTGAACAAGCTGCGCAACGGGCCGGAAGACGAGCAGGACTCGCTGTTCGACGCGCCCTCTAGCCAGCTCGGCGCGCACGTCAAGCGGCTGCACCAGTGGGCCGCGTCGACCGCCACCGGGGACCGGGACGAGCTGGTGCCCGGCGTGCCCGACCAGGCGTGGCGGCAGGTCGCGGTGACGGCGCGGGAGTGCCTCGGGGTGCACCGCTGCCAGTTCGGCATCCAGTGTTTTTCTGAGCGGGCCAGGCGGATGGCCGCCGAGTCCGACGTGGTGGTGACGAACCACGCGCTGCTCGCGATCGACACGCTCGGCGAGGGCGGGATCCTGCCCGAGCACCGGGTGGTGATCGTGGACGAGGCGCACGAGCTCGTCGACCGGGTCACGTCGGTGGCGAGCGGTGAGCTGTCCGCGTACACGATCGACTTCGCGGTGCGGCGCACCGGGCGGCTGGCGGACGAGGGAGAGATCGCACGGCTGTCGGAGGCGGGCAACGCGCTGACCCCGCTGCTCGCCACGTTGCCGGGCGGCCGGATGGACCAGCTCGACCAGGGTCTCGGCGCGACGCTCGCCGCGCTGCGCGACGCCGCGACCGCGTGCGCGGCGCAGGTGCGCAAGATCGCGGCGATGAAGGACGACGACGCCGACCCGGCCGAGGTGACGGCCGCGCAGACCGCGCTGGTGAGCCTGGAGGAGATCGCGGTCGAGGCCGACCGGATCATCACCGCGTTCGACCAGCCGATCGCCGAGCGCGAGGAGGTCGTGTGGCTGGAGCGGCCCGACGACTGGTCGGACAGCAGTCGCCCGGCGTCGCTGCACGTAGCGCCGCTTGAGGTCGGTGAGGTGCTGGCCGAGCAGCTGTTCGCGGAGAAGACGGTGGTGCTGACCTCGGCGACGCTGACCCTCGGGGGATCCTTCACCCCTCTCGCCCGGCAGTGGGGCCTTGACGCGAGCGCCGTCGGCACCGAGTGGGCGGGGATCGACGTGGGGTCGCCGTTCGCGCACGGGCGCAGCGGCATCCTCTACGTCGCCAAGCACCTGCCGCCGCCGGGCCGAGACGGGCTGCCGCCGGAGTACATGGACGAGCTGTGGGAGCTGATCAAGGCGGCCGGCGGGCGGACGCTGGGGCTGTTCTCCTCGATGCGGGCGGCGAAGGCGGCCGCCGCCGCGATGCGCGAGTCACTCCCCTACCCCGTGCTCTGCCAGGGCGACGACTCCACCATGCAACTGGTGAAGGAGTTCGCCGCCGACGAGCCGACAAGCCTGTTCGGGACGCTGTCCCTGTGGCAGGGCGTGGACGTCCCCGGCCCGAGCCTGCGGCTCGTGGTCATCGACCGGATCCCGTTCCCGCGGCCGGATGACCCGCTCGCGTCGGCGCGCACCCGGGCGGCGGACGCGCGCGGCGGTTCTGGCTTCATGGAGGTGTCGGCCAACCACGCCGCGCTGCTGCTCGCGCAGGGGGCGGGGCGGCTGCTGCGGTCGGTCGACGACCGGGGCGTCGTCGCGATCCTTGACCCGCGGCTGGTCACCAAGCGGTACGGGGAGTACCTGCGGGCGTCGCTGCCGCCGTTCTGGCAGACGACGGACCCGAACGTGGTGCGCGGCGCGCTGCGGCGTCTAGGGAAATGAACCCTTTTCTTTCTGCCCTAACCCCGAGGCTCAGACGGACTGGGATCGTCAGAAAGAAAAGAGTTCATCCTAGCGCGTCGAACATGTGCCGCTCCCACAGGCGCATGGAGGTCTCCTCCGGGTAGGAGCGAACGTCCGGCTGGAGGTCGTAGACGCGCGTCGTCCGGTGCTCGGTCCCGTACGGTGACCAGCCCGGGTGGCCGCAGGTCGCGAAGTTCAGCCACTCGCGGCGCATCAGGTCGCCGAGCGCGACGAAGTCGGCGGGCGGCGCGGCGCCGGTCAGCATCGCGCTGATCCCTTCGCCGTAGGCGCCGAAGACCAGCGGTACGTCGAGTGCGTGGCAGGCGCCGAACGGGCCGGCGGGCGCCTGGACGGTCAGTTCGTACAGGTACGTGGTGCCGCCGGACATCGCGTGGGCCTGGGCCAGGTGCAGGGTCGGCATGCGGAACAGCCAGTCGGAGAACGCGACCTCGAACAGGCC
>Ga0207707_10005930_pt1 | contig 10690 bp, 9 predicted proteins | sample KBSC83BmetaG_FD_184336 | JGI IMG/M metagenome (GOLD analysis project Ga0207707, IMG submission 184336) | Corn rhizosphere microbial communities from Kellogg Biological Station, Michigan, USA - KBS C8-3B metaG (SPAdes) (version 2) | ecosystem: Host-associated > Plants > Roots > Rhizosphere ... | reverse complement strand
AGTGTGCATCGTCAGCCAACACCGCAATCAACGGTACCACCGACGCAAACGGCAACTGGCGCAGCTGCGCACAACATTCATGCGCCTGCCGCTCGTTGCCGGCAAGCACCACGACGATCAATTCCAACCCGGTCTGCCGCTGCAACAAAATCCTGGCGTGCGCAGCATCGCGCGCGCTGTGGATGGGTGTGCAGTCAGCCCCATCCAGTGCGTCAAACAACAGCCGACGCAGTTCGCGTTGTGCGGCGACCACCAGAATGCCGCCACCGGTCTGCATCTCAGCCCTCGACCAGCCAGCGGCCATCGCGCATGCGCAGATGCCGCGGGCTGGAGTTGTTGTAGCGTAAATGGACGGCCAGATCACCAAGATGCTCAACCAGCGAAGCTGGTGGACTGACCAGCACGACACGACGCAGATGTTCCGTGGGCTCCCGCGCCAGTCGACCCAGCAGCGCAGAGTCAGCAGCACTCAACGGCAGCTCCAATCCCACCAAGAAGTACACGCCAAAATGCAGACTCTGGCGTACATGGCGCAACGCGCTGCCAAAGCGTTGGCAATCCGGAAAGCGCGCGTGAACATCGCGCAGGCTGCTCAGGCCGGACGCTGGCTCCCACAGATAAACAGCCTGGCCCGTACGCCGGGCCAACGCCCGGAACTGCGCGATGGTGACCCGGACATCCTCGCTGTCGAGCACCACCAGACCACTGGACGCTCCCAGAATGCGGGCAAATACGTCGTTGCCAGCCTGTGTTGCCATCAGTGACGTCACGGAACTCATTGCCGCAGTTTCCTGTGTTGCCTGCATTCGATTGGAGTTGATTCGATGTGACCTGGTCCCCTGGTGCCTGCCGCCGCACACGGACAATGGTATGCCAGCTGCACTACCCTGAACGGTATCCCAATTTACCGCCAATTGCGGCATTTCTGCCTGCCTGTGCAGTAATCCGCCAACTGGCGGCCGCGATTGCCACCGCCCATGCGCAGGCACAGTAACGGGTTGGCTGCGGGTATCTCGCAATCGCGGCACGGGAACAGTATGGTTCAAACTCTTCCCGCCAGCCGAACATGCCATGTTTGAAGGACTGCGTTTCAACCACTGGAAGACCAGCATCAGCGACGACGCCATCGTGACGTTGACGCTGGACCGCGCCGACAGCAGTGTCAACGCCATCTCCAGCGTCGTGCTGGACGAATTGGCGCAACTCGTCGAGCGCCTGGCCATTGAAAACTCCGCCGGTTTGATCATTCACTCGGCAAAAGCCAACGGGTTCGCGGTGGGCGCGGACATCAAGGAATTCGTCGGCTATGCGCACGAAGGTTCGGTGCTGGAAAATATCGAGCACGGGCAACGCGTGTATGCCGCGCTGGCCGGATTGCGCTGCCCCACCGTGGCGGCCATCCACGGTGCGTGCATGGGGGGCGGCACCGAGCTGGCCCTGGCCTGCCACCAGCGCATAGCTGCCGACGACAGCAATACGCGCATTGCCCTGCCTGAAGTCATGCTCGGCATCCATCCAGGGTGGGGCGGCACCGCACGGTTGCCGTATTTGATCGGTGCCACCGATGCGTTGTCATTGATGCTCAACGGCAACTCGTTGTCTGCCCGACGGGCGTTGACGCTGGGCCTGGTCGACCGCCTGGCGCGCCCCGAAGACTTGCTTGGGGAAGCGCGGCAGTTGTTACGCCACCCTCGGGCCCGGCCGCTCATGCTGCGTGGCAAGGTATGGCTAAGCAATACCTGGATCGCGCGGCAGATCCTCGCGCCGGTCATCCGCCAGCGGACTGCCGCCAAGGTACGCAAGGACCAGTACCCCGCGCCATTCGCGCTCATCGACGTGTGGCAACGCGGCGGTCGCAACATCCAGCGCCGATTGCGACTGGAAGCACGTTCAGTCGCGCGGCTGGCGCAAACGCCAGCCGCGCAGAACTTGATCCGCATCTTCTTTTTGCGCGAACGCTTGAAGAATCAGGGCAGCGGTGTCGACGCCCAGATCAAGCGCGTGCACGTGGTGGGCGCTGGCGTGATGGGCGGCGATATTGCGGCCTGGTGCGCGCTGCGTGGGTTCGATGTCACCCTGAACGACCGCGGCATGCAATACATCCAGCCCGCACTGGATCGCGCGCGGCAGCTGTACGAAAAAAAGCTGAAGACGGCCGACAAGGTGGAAGCTGCCATCCATCGCTTGCGCGCCGATCCCGATGGCACCGGCATCAACGATGCCGATCTTGCACTCGAGGCGATTTACGAAGACGGCAGCGCCAAACGCGAGCTGTATGCGCGGCTGGAACCCCAACTGCGCGCGAACGACATCCTTGCCAGCAACACCTCCAGCATTCCCCTGGACGAACTGCGCCCCGGCCTGATCCGTCCGCAAAATTTCCTGGGCCTGCACTTCTTCAACCCGGTCGCACAAATGCCGCTGGTGGAAGTGGTGCGTCACGATCAGCTGGACAGTGTCGTCGAGAAGCGTGCGCTGGCACTGTGCAAGTCGCTGGGCAAATTGCCAGTCGCGGTCAAGGGTACCCCGGGTTTTCTGGTCAACCGCATTCTGATGCCGTATTTGCTTGAAGCCCTGCGGCTGTATGCGGATGGCGTCCCCGGCCCGGTGCTGGATCGGGAGGCACGGCAGTTCGGCATGCCGATGGGACCGATCGAACTGGCAGACACGGTCGGCCTGGACGTATGCGCATCAGTGGGTCGCGAACTGGCTCCCTTTCTGGGATTGCAATTGCCGGCGGGGCTGGAGGCGAAACTCGAAACGGGCAAGCGTGGCAAGAAAGACGGCCAGGGCTTGTACACGTGGCTGGACGGCAAGCCGCAAAAGCCGACGGTAGACAAGGATTATGTGCCACCGCCGGATCTGCAGGCACGCATGATCCTGCCGATGATCAACGAAGCCGTCGCGTGCCTGGCCGACAGGGTGGTGGCTGACGCTGACCTGCTGGATGCCGGCGTGATCTTCGGTACCGGCTTCGCACCGTTTCGTGGCGGTCCCATCACCCATGTCCGCACCGAAGGCGCTGCCAAGGTGAAGCAGCAACTGGAACAGCTGGCGCGACTTTACGGTGAGCGATTCACCCCCAAAAACGGCTGGGACCATCCGGCACTGACGCAGGAACGCAATCCCGGAGAGCCTTAAGTCACCCGGCGTCGCGGTTCACCACATCAGATCATCCGGCACGCCGTCATCGGCCACCGTTGCCGCCTCTGCCGGATCGACCAGCAACGCCAGGTGATGTGGATCGATCGCCTGCACCTTGCGGGCAACCTCACACGTCACCAGCAGGTAGCGGCCACCCTGCTGCACCACACCGAGTTGACCGGCATTGAGCGCAAGCAGCTGTGCGGCGTCAACGTACACCCGGCGGATCTTGCCGGCGTAGGCAAAATTGCGCGGCTGATCGGCGTCGGCCTTGTTCAAGGTATTGCCGGCCAACAGCTGCTGGATTTTTGCCTTGCGCTCACGGCGCAGCCGCGCCTGCTCGGCCAGTTCCTGTTCCAACTGCCGGCGTTCCCGCGCCTGGGTCTGCGCGCGTAGCGCGTACGCCTTGGCCAGGTCCATCTCGCCGGGCGCCGCGGAACGCCGCGGGGCCCGCTGCGGTTTGCCGGCCTTGCGCGCCGCAACCACCGTTGCCGATGCAGCGGGTCGCGGGTCGCGGCGGACGGATTTGACGATACCGCTTTTCAGCAGTTGATCACGCAATGAATCGACCATGCGGGGTCCCGGCTCGGTGAAAACCACAAATCAGTAATGGGGCGGCGGCGGCTCACCGTGCGGATCATCCGCCTGCGCCAGCCGCAATGACGCGAGCTCGCGGCGCAGATCGCGCAGCGTACGTTCCAATGCAGCCATGCGCAGCGATTGATCCGCATCGGCGTCTGCCAGCGCGCGCACTGTGTGCTCCACGAACGTGAGCTTGATCTCCAGCTCCGTCACGCGTTGCTCGATGGTCGCGGTCATGAGCGACCCTGCACACTGCGACCGCGACCGATGCCGTAGTACGCGAGGCCTGCCTGTTCCACGGTAGCGGGTACGTACAGGTTGCGCCCGTCAAACACGGCCGGCTCCTTGAGCTTGTCGCGGATCCGGCCAAAATCCGGGCTGCGAAACGCCTTCCACTCGGTCACCACGGCCAATACATCGGCACCATCCAGCGCATCGTCGGCGTCGGTGCACAACACCAGATCGGCGCGCTCGCCATAGATGCGCCGAGCCTCGGCCATGGCTTGCGGATCAAACGCGCGCACCCGCGCACCCGCGCGCCACAGGGATTCCATCAGGTGGCGACTGGGCGCCTCGCGCATGTCGTCGGTGTTTGGTTTGAACGACAGCCCCCAGAGCGCCACCGTGCGTCCGCGCACCTCGCCGGCGAAGTGCCGGACGATCAACTCGAACAGCTTGTCCTTTTGCTGACGATTGACTGCCTCGACCGCGCTCAGCAACCGGGCCGAGTAGCCGTGGGTGTGGGCGGTATGTGCCAACGCCTTCACGTCCTTGGGAAAACAGGAGCCGCCGTAGCCGGCACCGGGGTAGATGAAGTGATAGCCAATGCGTGGATCGGCACCAATACCCTGACGCACCAGTTCGACGTCGGCGCCCACCCGTTCGGCGATATTCGCCATTTCGTTCATGAAGCTGATCTTGGTGGCAAGCATCGCGTTGGCGGCGTACTTGGTCAGCTCGGCCGAGCGCTCGTCCATCACCACCATGCGCTCGTGATTGCGATTGAACGGCGCATAGAGTCGACGCAGCACGGTAACCGCGCGCTCACTGGAAGCGCCCACAATGATGCGTTCCGGGCGCAAGCAGTCTTCCACCGCAGCGCCTTCTTTCAGGAACTCCGGATTGGACACCACGTCGAACACCACGTTCGCGTGACGCGCCTGCAACCCTGCGCCGATCGCGGTACGCACGACATCGGCAGTGCCGACCGGCACCGTGGACTTGTTGACGATGACCGCGGTGTGTTCCAGTTGCTGCCCGATGGTGTCAGCTACCGCCACGACATAGCTGAGATCGGCACTGCCGTCCTCATCCGGCGGCGTGCCCACGGCAATGAAGATCACCTCTCCATGTGCCACGGCAGCGCCTGGATCAGTCGTGAACTCCAGCCGCCCGGCGGCATGGTTGCGTTGGACGATGGCTTCCAGGCCAGGCTCGTAGATCGGCATTTCGCCCTGTTCCAGGCGAGCGACCTTGTGTGCATCCACGTCGACACACAACACGTGGTTGCCCATTTCGGCGAGACATGCACCTGTTACCAGTCCCACATACCCCACACCAAAAATGCTGACCTTCATCATCGCCGGGAGTAATCCTCTGGATACATGCTCATTGTAGCCGGGCCACCGCCCGAAGCCGCCCGTGTCACGTTGTCAGGCACACCCGTCGAGTGAGTCGGACCGGCCTGCTCCGCGTTTGCCACTTTTCATGCGACAACGCAAAAAGGGCGCGACTGACATCGCGCCCTTCGTGTTGCGCAAACAGTACGGCGGACTACTTGCCCGCAGGAGCAGCGCCACCAGCCGGCGTCGGACCAGTCTTGACCAGGGTAATGTCAAAGATCAACGTCGCATTCGGTTCCATCGGCGGCTGCGGCTCCGCACCGTAGGCCAGCGACGCCGGAATGAACAACTTGTAATGACCGCCAACCTGCATCAGCTGCAGACCTTCGCGGAAGCCCGGGATGACATTGGCTACGGGGATCGAAGCCGGGCCAGGCGGATTGTGCTTGGCCGAGGCATCGAAGACCTGGCCATCGATGAACTGCCCGGTGTAGTTGATTTCCACCGTGTCGTTCGGACCCGGGCGGGCGCCGGTGCCCGCAGTGATGACCTGATACTGCAGGCCGGACGCCGTGGTTTTCACCCCGGGCGCGGATTTGTTCTTGGCCAGGAAGGCGTCACCTTCGGTCTTGTTCTTTGCCGCAATCTTGGCTCGCTCAGCCTTGTACTTGGCCTGCAACTTGGCCATGAACGGCTCCATGACCTTCTTCGCTTCCTCGTCCGTCATCGTCGGCTTCTGCCCGCTCAGAGCAGCCTTGACCGCATTGGCCACGGCAGTCGCGTCCAGCTCTTCGCGCATGATCGGCTGAATCTGGGACGCCATCTGATAGCCGACCACGTAACTTACCTTGGCCTTGTCAATGGTCCCGGTGGTGGCAGTCTGAGCGCAAACACCTGCCGTCATGCCCAACGCCAGGGCCATGGCGGCCACCGTCAACGTGGGACGTAGAAAATGCTTCATTCGAAACTTCCTCGTAAGGTGGATAGATCGGTACGGCAACCGGGCCCCGCAGGGCAGGTCTCGTATTGTGCTGTGCTTGCAACCGCTTGGCAACGATATTCCACTGCGACCGCCAGCGGCGGTAAAGGTTCACTGTTCAAGCCAGGCATTCGCGGCGCGTCAACCCGATTCGCCACCCGGCGGACCTGCCCCGTCCAGGGTTTCCTTCAAGGCAGCTTGCAGGCGCGCATGCACATGGACGAGGCTGCGCCACAGCACAATCGCCAGGGTTATGCCAACCAGCAACAGTGACAACACCACTCCCCGTCGCGGCAGGATCGTTGCACCCAGCGCTCCCACGAGCATCGCCAGTGCCAGCAGTGCACCAAGTGGAATGACGCGGGCCAGAACCTGGCGTATCGCATGTGTGTAGGCACCGGCAAATCGCTCACGAATACCCAGTTCGGCCAGCAGCATGCCCAACGCCTCGGACTTGCGGTACACCGCAATCAACATCGGCAGCGACAAGAACAAGGCACCAGCCCAGATCAGGGTATGGCGCCAATCCCGATTGATGCCAAGTCCGGTAAACCAGCTCCAGCTGTGCTGATTGATGTACGCGCCAAGCATGAACAGCGTGATCACCAGCAAAACATTGATGGCAATATGCCAGAACAGGCGCCGGAAAATTGCCGCGATTGCGGCGTTCTCGTTGACCGGTTTGAGATTTTCCAGCCAACCCGTGTAACTGGCGGCAAGCAGTTTGACCGAGCGCGGCGTCCAGCGTCGCATGCCATTTGTCAAGGCATCGGAAGAACGCACCAGGTACGGCGAAGTAGCCATGCAGAGAACCGATACGGCGACGGCAATGGGATATACGAAATTGCTGATCACGCCCAACGACAAACCAAGCGCGGCAATCACGAACGAAAATTCGCCGATCTGCGCCATCCCCAACCCGGAGCGCAATGCCGTGCGCGGATCATGCCCGACGACAAAAATGCCGAGACTGCAAATCGCGGTCTTGCCGATGATGACCACCAGCGCGATCAACAGCGCCGGCACCGCGTACTGGAACAGCAACTGCGGATCGATCTGCAGGCCGATGGCCACGAAGAACAGTGCCGCAAACATGTCGCGCAGCGGCTCGACCAGGCGCAGCACGCGGCTGACGCAATGCGCCTCGGCAACCACCGCACCCGCGAGAAATGCCCCCAGGGCCACGCTGAAACCCATCCACGCCGCCAGCAAACTTGCCCCGAAACAAATGCCGAGCACGGCGATCAACAACGTTTCGTCCCGCCCGAACCCGGCCACGTAATCCACCAGTCGCGGCAAGATCAGCAAGCCGAGGACCATGCCGACAACCACGAACAACCCCAAGTGGCCAATAAGTGTCAACGCCGCGCCGGTCTGCACCGAACCGCTGATTGACACGGCGGTCAACAGGGTCAGCATGATGATTGCCAGCATGTCCTCGGCCACCAGCAGCCCCACGACCAGCTGCGCAAACGGCTGGTGTTGCTGGTGACGCTCGGCAAGCATCCGCGTGGCGACCATGGTTGAAGACAGCGAGATGATCGCGCCAATGAACAGCGCATCCATGCCGTCCCAGCCGAACAACCGCCCGATGCTCATGCCCAGCCAGAGCATCGTGGCGACTTCGACCACGGCCACGCCCAGCATGCCGGCGCCGACCTCACGCAACTTGCGCACACTGAACTCCAGCCCGAGCGTGTACATCAGCAGCACGACGCCGAGGTTGGAAATGTCTTCAATCGTGCGCGGGTCGGCAACCAACATGCCCGGCGTATGTGGGCCGATCAATATGCCGGCCAGAATGTAGCCGAGCAGTACCGGTTGCCGCAGGCGCTGAAACACGATCGTGGTGGCGCCTGCAACCAACATCACCATCGCCAGGTCGCGGATGAATCCGATTTCGTTCATGCCGCTCCGTAGTCAGTCGCCGATCGTCACTGGTTGCAGCTTAGACGATGATTCCTTGGCGAAACCAGCCGAACCCGGCAGCAGCGCACATCACGACGCCGTACATGAGACACGGTACGACGCCGATCAGACAGGTCCGGTCGGTGAGAAAAGGCTTGACGGACATGCCATCACACACCTATTCTTCCGGGCTTCCAGCGGCGGGGCCATAGCTCAGCTGGGAGAGCGCCTGCATGGCATGCAGGAGGTCGGCGGTTCGATCCCGCCTGGCTCCACCAATTTGTTTGTCCCCATCGTCTAGAGGCCTAGGACACCACCCTTTCACGGTGGACACCGGGGTTCGAATCCCCGTGGGGACGCCAGGTTCGGTCGTCGTCGCAATACTCGCGGAAAGCGGCACGGCGTCAGGTTGCAATCCATGTGGAGCGGTAGTTCAGCTGGTTAGAATGCTGGCCTGTCACGCCGGAGGTCACGGGTTCGAGTCCCGTCCGCTCCGCCACCATGGATTTGGCAGATGCAACCAGATCGCTGGCTGCGTGTCCCGTGCCGAATACTCAAAAGCAAACATTGGCACCCGGCCGACAAGAGCGTCCGGGCTTGCGCGCGTTGCCCGCCAGGTCACGGCTCGTGAAGCGGTGCCGGCGTCGCGACCATCAACGTATCCACACCGTGCCCCTGCTCGCGCAGGTATTCCAGCCAGCGTGAAAGGAAGCTGTTCATGCGCAGGCGATGTTGCAACACGCTGCGCGCCGCCGGAAACGGTCCCAGGATTTGCCACAGGTGGCGCCCGGGGTGGCAATGCAGCGCTTCAGTCAGGCGCGCATCGGTGTACACGCGCAGCTGTGCGGACGGCGCCCGCACGCCGGTACAGGTATCGACAAAGTCATACGTCAGCTCCAGTTCCAGCGTATAGGGGTGGCGTTCCTGTACGCGCAAATGGACATCCAACTCATCGCCGACAGCGGAAACGTAGGACCCCGTGGCAAGCCGCTGCGGCGCAAACAGCTGCGCCAGGCGCTGATGATTCTCGGCGTACAGACCCATCAGGAAGCCGAAGCGCCCCGGCAAGAACCTGGCTGGATTTTCAGCGGCGACAATCATCGCGACAAAAACTCCCCGCACCGTGGTGCGACTAGAACATCGTCCGCTCGATGCCGAAGCGGTCGAAGATCTTGCTGGCAATTTCCTCGATCGAGACATGCGTGGTATTGAGGCTGGGAATGCCTGATTGCTGCAACAGGCGTTCGGCCTGCCGCAATTCCCAGCGACACTGCTCAAGCGTGGCATACCGACTGCCTGCGCGCCGCTGTTCACGGATCTGCGCCAGACGCTCCGGCTCGATCATCAAACCGTACAGGCGATCCTTGTAGGGACGCAGGCGTGCCGGCAACTCGAGCTTTTCCAGATCCTCGTCCGTAAGCGGATAATTGGCGGCGCTGACACCGTAATGCAAGGCCATGTACAGGCAGGTGGGTGTCTTCCCCGAGCGCGACACGCCAACCAGGATCAAGTCCGCGTCGGCGTAGTCGACGTCGATGCCATCGTCGTGCGACAGCGCGTAATTCGTGGCGTTGATGCGCGCTTCGTACTTGTCAAAATCCACGACGCCATGCGACCGGTTGACCGCCCCCGAACGCCGGGTACCAAGCTCGCCTTCCAGCGGCCCGATGAACGGGGCAAACACATCCATCATCAACGCGCCACTTGCGGCGACGATGTCGCATAACGCGCGGTCGGCCATGGTGTTGACCACGATGGGGCGCTGCCCGCTTTGCGCATAACGGGTCTTGATCCGCAGCGCCGCCGCCTCCGCTTTCACCGGGCTGTCCGTGAACGGCAGACGGTGCTTGTCAAATTGCACGCCCTCGAACTGGGCCAGAATGCTGTTACCGATGGTTTCGGCAGTGATACCGGTAGAATCGGAGATGTAATAGACAGTTCGACGCATAGCGCGGGTTCGCCCGATCGACAACAATAATGCGCACCTTAGCTCAAGGAAGAACACGGTCGCACCACATGCAGCCGGACCGGCCCACGCCGCGATCGTCCCGCGTCGCAAACAGCTTCTTGTGCCGTCAGGCACGGACGACGGACAATACGGGGTTGGCAACGCCGCGATCGCTGCAGATAGCGGGTATCCCTGCTTGGCACTTGCATCTGCGCTCCACGCAACAGCATTTTCTTCCACCTTCCAGGAGACTCCCTTGAACGATCTGGTGCTTTGGCTCGATCGGCTGCGCATGACTGACCTGGGCCGGGTCGGCGGCAAGAATGCGTCGCTGGGCGAAATGATTGGCAACCTGACCAAGCTTGGGGTCTCCGTGCCCGGCGGATTTGCCACCACGGCCGAGGCATTCCAGGCATACCTGGAAAAAAGCGGCTTGGCCCAACGCATCCAGCAACGCCTGGCCACATTGGACGTGGAAGACGTCAGCACACTGACCACCGCCGGCCACGAAATCCGCGAATGGATCGTGCATACGGCGCTGCCGACGGAACTCGAACAGGCCATCCG
>Ga0207707_10005929_pt1 | contig 10691 bp, 11 predicted proteins | sample KBSC83BmetaG_FD_184336 | JGI IMG/M metagenome (GOLD analysis project Ga0207707, IMG submission 184336) | Corn rhizosphere microbial communities from Kellogg Biological Station, Michigan, USA - KBS C8-3B metaG (SPAdes) (version 2) | ecosystem: Host-associated > Plants > Roots > Rhizosphere ... | reverse complement strand
TTCGCGTACCGGTTCGACGCCGCGGACCGCTCGATCGTGGTCTCCGGTGACACCACGCCGAGCGAGAACCTGGTGGCGCTCGCGCGGCACGCGGACGTGCTGGTGCACGAGGCGCTGTTCGATGCCGCCGCGGTCGACCGGCTCGTCGCGAACGTGCCCAACGCGTCCGATCTGCGGCGCAGCATCCTCTCGCACCACACGACGGCGGAGGAGGCCGGCCGCGTAGCCGCGGAGGCGCAGGTGGGCATGCTGGTGCTCTCGCATCTCATCCCGAGCGAGGACCCGGCGGTCACGGAGGCGATGTGGAGCGACGCAGCCCGCAAGCATTTCGGTGGCCCGGTCATCGTCGGGAGAGACCTGATGGAGCTCTGACACAGTAGCAACCGTGCGCTCGACTCACGGGCAGCGCTCCGCCGCCGAACGAGTCGGTGCAGCTGACGAACGCGCGCATCGTTCCAGCCTCATTCATGCTGCGAACGCGCGCGTTCGCAGCTGAACGCCAGCGTCAGGCGGCTATACCGGTACCGGAGGATTCTCTGATGCCCCACGGCAAGATCTGTTACCTCGAGATCCCGGCCAACCGCGCCGAGGATTCGGCGCGCTTCTACTCGGACATCTTCGGCTGGAGGGTGCGTGAACGCGGGGATGGGAACCTGGCATTCGATGACGCCGGCAGTGTGAGCGGGACGTGGGTCAAGGACGAAGACCACACGCCGGATGAGCGTACTCGCGTCTACATCATGGTCGACAATATTACGGCGTCGCTCAGTATGATCGAAGCCGCAGGCGGCAGGGTGCTGACGCCGCGCACGGAGATTGGTCCCAGCATGGGCACCTTCGCCGCTTTTGCGGATCCCGTCGGCAACGAGTTCGGCCTGTATGAGGAACCGCGCCGTTAAGGGCGACAGCCATCGCTGACCCAGTCAGTGATAACTGGCCTTCTTCTCCATCGCGAACGACGGATACCGATCGCCCGCGTCCTTCAGGCCGCGATCGTCGAATGCAGCTCCGAGCGCACGCACCGATGCGTCCGGCAGCGCCGCCATGATGGCGGCGTCCACCAGGCACCGCAGTTCCGCCAGGCGGGCGATGTTGTCGTACAGGTGCGCTCGATCTGCGGCGTCATGCAGTCGTTCGGATCGATCTGGAAGTCATCGGGCACGTCCTCCTGCTGAAATATCACGAACGTCTCCGCATCCTCGTGCGCGATGTCGACCATGTTGGGAACGCTCGGGCAGATCGAGTTGAATGACTGGCCCAGCGACAGCACGTAGCTGCGCGTGAGCGGATCGTCGGCGATCTGACCGAAGGTGCGGAGGTAGAGCGAGCTCAGAAGTCGCGGCGCGTAATACTCGCGGCGGCCTCACTGAACGCCACGATCCGGCGGCCGCCGAGCCGGCCCGGCTACCGCACCTTCTTCCCCGGCATGTCCCGTCCGCCCTGGTGCAGAATTACCGACGTCACCGCGCCCGCCGAGTCCTGCACGAACGTGAGCTGCGCATCGATCTCCTTCAGGAAGAAGTCGTGCTGCGACTCCGGCCACAGGCGGGACGTCGCCTGGTCGGTGGGGTGCACCCACAACGCACCATCCTTGAGCGTCACCTCGAGGGAGAATTTCGGCGCCAGCTCGTACGTGCCGACGTAGCGTGCCAGCACGTCCGTCGACACCGGGATCGCGATGTGCGGCCTGGTCGCGGGCGTGAGGGGGAGCGCAGAATCGAGGAGATGGAACCCGATGTCGTCCGCGCCCGCCCCACCGCTGTTCGTCATCACCACCACGCCAATCTTTCGCGACGGCTCGAATCCGATGAACGTGCGATAGCCTCCAGTGCCGCCGTTGTGCCACACGATGGTGTCGCTGCCGGCGTACAGCGTGAACCAGTTGAGGCCGATCCTCATGTTGCCGGCGGCCGCGCGTTCCTCATGCGCGAATGCCATCGCGCGCTCGAGCTTCCCGCGCTCGGGGTGCAGGTTGGCATCGAGGAATCGGATCATGTCGTTGGTCGTCGACCGAATGCCGCCGGCGCCGGCCAACGTGGGGATGTCCCAGTTGGAGACCACGCGGCCCTGTTCATCGTGGCCGAGCGCGAGATGGGACCTCATCCACGGCGTGAACGTGATGGCCGTGTGGGTCATGTCGAGCGGCGTCCAGACGCGCTCGCGCTCGAGCGCCGCGTAGGGCTTGCCGGCGGCGAGTGACAGCACGTGGCCGAGCAGACCCACGCCGAGGTTCGAGTACTCGAACTGCGCGCCTGGATCGCGCGGCAGGTGATAGCTCGACAGGAAGTCGTACATCTGCTGAACGGTGTAGTCGGCGTACGGATTGGTGCTGTCCGCGGGATGGAAGTTCGTCGGCATCCGCGGGAGCCCGGAGTTCTGCTCCGAGAGGTTGGCGAGCGTGATCATCTTCCCGTCACGCGCCGGCAGGTGCACGCTCGACGGCAGATAGCGTTGGGCGGAATCGTCGAGCCGGACCTTGCCATCCTGCACCATCTCCGCCAGCACGGTGGACGTGAACACCTTCGAGATCGACCCGATCTCGAACACGCTGTTCCCGTCGAGCGGCGGCTGCCCGGGTCCCGGGTCGCCGTACGCGACGACGCGCGACTGATCGTCGGCGTCGATGACGCCGACCACGATGCCGGCGCTCCGCTTCTCCTCCACGCGTTGCCGGATGATCGACAGGATCGCGCTGTCGGACGGAAGGACGTGCGCCGTCGCGGTCGCCGTCGCCGTCTGTGATTGCGCGGCGGCGCTGCGCGTTGTCAGGGTGACGAGGATCGCGAGGGCTGTCAGTCGAAGAACGCGCATGATCCGATTCTCGGTTGGGGTCGAAGACACGAAAGGCGGGACTAGGATTCGAGTGTGGTCAGAAGCCCGGTGAGCTCGTCGCGCCGGGGCGCGAGACTGCGGTGCACCGCGCGCCGGTTCAGCACGATGATGCCCCACGCGATGACGGCCGCGACGAGCGCGTAGCCAGTCGTGAACGGAGCGGACGAACCGCGGAGGCCGGCCACCATCAGCACCGATCCTCCCATGAGCGGCAGCACGTACCACCACGCGACGCTCTCGAGCAGCGCGATTTGCATGCTCACGCGCCGGAGCTCGGCGCGCAGCGCTTCGGCGACGCTCAGACTGGTGTCGGCCGCGCCGCGGCCGCCCGCTCGCCGCGCCAGCCACAGCCGGCCCGCCACCACGACGAGCCCGGCCAGAATCACCGCCGCGCCGGCTCGCGCGAGCGGCGGCCCACGCATCGCCACGGGCGCGATCACCACGCCCACGATCACGCTCGCGAGCATCTCCCGCCAGTCGCGCCACCGGATGCGCCGGTCGAGCTGGTGAGATTCCGTCTGGATGAGCGCGAGGATCTCGTCGTCGCTCAGCGTCGTGAGCGGATCCGCCTTCGCGGACGCGCGCCGGCTTGTCTCGTACGTCATACGGTCTCCCTGGTGAGCTGCCGGGCGAGTGCCTGCTTGATGCGGTGCAGCTTCACGCCCACGTGGTTCTCGGTGATGCCGATCACGTCCGCGATCTCACGGTAGCTCCGCTCGTCCAGGTACATCGCCATCAGCATCTTGTTCACCGGATCAAGTCGGGCGATCGCCGCGTGCAGCTGCTCCTGTCGCGCGCGAACGTCGAGACCCGCGTCAGTCACGTCGGCCGGCGCGTCGTCCACGGCGATTTCGTCCTCGAGCGCCGTCTCACGCCGCGCCGGATCCCGCCGCGCGTGCGTGAGCGCCGTGTTGAGCGCCACCCGATACAGCCACGTGTCCGGCGATGATGCGCCGGCGAATGACGGCAGCGATCGCCAGAGCTGGAGCAGGATCTCCTGCAACAGGTCGCGTTGCTCGTCGTTGCCACCGGCGTACACGCGACAGATCCGGTGCAGGCGTGCGTCGTTCTGGCGCACCAGCGTCAGGAATTGCAGCTCGCGGTCAGTGGGCACGTGTCGTGGTCGGTCTCGGGGTCATCTGGATGGTTGGTAGCCGGAACGCAGCAATCCTTACAGGCCGGGTGTCTCGACCGCGGAGGAGGCTCGCGTCCACGAGTGAACGGGACGCCATCATGCGCCCGGCAAGGCCATCTCCAATGTCCGGATTCCGGACCGTGGCCACCAGATACCATGCCCAACCTGTCCCATGGAGCGCGCTGATTCCTCCGGCACACCGCGACCACGGAATCCGCGGCGCCGATCAGCCCCCTTGCTTACCTTGAGGAGCCGCCGTAGACTCTCCCTTGGTAACCAAGTGGAGACGCGATGAGCCGGCCAACGGACCTCGTGCAGGGGACGCTCAACCTGCTCGTGCTCAAGATGGTGGCACTGCAGCCGATGAATGGCTTCGCCATCAGCCAACGCCTGAAGCAGGTCTCGAACGAAGTCCTCCAGGTCACGGACGGATCGCTGTATCCTGCACTCCACAAGCTGGAGCAGGAGGGTCTCATCAGGGCGGAATGGCGCCAGTCGGAGAACAATCGGCGAGCCAAGTATTACTCGCTCACCAGGCTCGGCCGGCGACGGCTGGCACAGGAGCGCGAGGCATGGGATCGGCTTTCGGCGGCGATCTCCATGGTCATCCGCCTCCGGGAGGCCTGACGATGCGCATCGAGCGCTGGTTCTACATCGTGCCGCTCCGACTGCGATCGCTGTTCCGGCGACAGTCGGTGGAGGCCGATCTCGACGACGAGTTTCGTGATCACATCGAGCGGCAGACAGCGGAATACGTGCGGCAGGGCGCGTCGCCGAGTGAAGTCCGGACCCGGGCGCTGCGGGCATTTGGCAGCGTGGACCAGCACAAGGAAGCAGCGCGCGACGCGCGCGGCGTCGCGGGGATCGGGCATGCCGTGCAGGACGTGACGTTTGCCGTGCGCATGCTGAGGAAGATCGCGCCGCGCATTCGAACCCTCGTGGTGGCGGCGTTCGCCGCGCTGGCGCTGGTGCTGGCATCCATCGGGGTATACGGTGTCACGTCACACGTGACGGCGCAGCGCACCGCGGAGATTGGCATTCGCATGGCCCTCGGCGCGCGCTCCTTCCAGGTCGTTTCGACCGTGGCAGGCAGGATTGCCGTGTATTCCTGTGCGGGGTTGCTCATCGGCATCGCCAGCGCGGCTGTGGCTGCCCAGGTGATCCGGGCACTGCTGTATGGGATTGGACCCATGGACGTGGCCGCGTTTGCCGGCGGCGGTGTTGTGGCAATTGGCATCGCGGCCGCGGCTGCGTGGATACCGGCGCGGCGCGCCACGAGGGTCGACCCCACCGCAGCACTGAGATCGGAATGAATTACCGGGAGCCAGCCGCTGCTCCGGGCAGCGCTCGCCTGGCCACCGCGAGCGAACCGGCGGCGCACACGGCGGAGGCAAGCGTGAGCGTAGCGGAGATGTCCAGCACTTGACTCCCGGAGAGTGACGTACCTCTGACGAAGAGGGCTGAGAGCAGCAGGCCGCCCGTGGCCCCCCACGCCGCAAAGCGCGGCAGCGACATCTGATCGAACCGCCGACGGCCTTCGGTCAGCACGAGAAGCCCGGAGACTGTGATCCCGGCAATGAAGCCGAGTGCCCCGAAGAGGAAGGGAAACGGGAGGTCGGAAGTGATGCCAAGCAGCCAGCGCGGCACGAAGCCGACTGCGGCCCATGCTGCCGCCCAGATGCAGCCCATCCCGATTGCCCCGCGAGTGCGTCGCAGCCACTTCCGCATGATCAGCTGCCATCCGGAGCCGTGCACGTCCACAGACTCTGCCATCCGATGATGGCCAAGTCCTTTGTGTCGTAAAGTACAGGTCCGGGAGGCGGAATTCAATCACGCGCATCTCGGGCGGCACGGCGGGCTGCCGTATATCGCAGCTGAGCTGAAGGCCTTGGCGTCAGGTCTTGTGCGATGCAAAGCGCGCTCGTATCTGCATCACGAAAGACCTGACCCCTCGTCCCTCCCCTCATCCCCATCACGAGAGATTCCAGGGATGAGCGATGCCGCCACCGCGCTCATCTCCAGCGAGCAAGACTGTCAACTCGAGAGAGCAGGCACGGCCGATCAGAGGCGCGATCCGGACCACCGTCGAATGACGGTCGTTTGGGTGCCAGGGCGTCCCCAGACAAGCGTCTCCACCGCGTCGAACGTGGAATCGCTCGTAAAGCGTCCGGTGAAGGTGGCTTCTCTGAATTGACAGACGAAGTCGGCGTAGTTGCTCGCGCTCGCATAGGAGGCGGCGAACTGCGCACCGTCGAGGTGGCCCGAATACGGGATGTCATCGGTGGGCCAATTGCGCATGTCCTCGTCCAGCGAGATTGCGTCAGCGGTCAGGGTGATCCGCCAATCCACCCCGCCGCGCGCCTCGCCGGGCGACGTCCCCCATCCACACGCGGGGGTAGCGCCGGGCGCAACCGACACGACCGTCGCATCCGCCCTCCAGTTGGCGATGTTCTGGCCGGCGTTCACGGGCTGGGTCTGGGGCGGCGTCGGCTCCACGGGCGACGTCCCGGGTCCCGCGCCGGTGTCTCCTGCCTGTTGACAACCGCACACGACGAAAAGAGACGATAGAACGACTAACGTGACGTTCCGTTTCCGCATACTCCACCTCGCGTGATCGAGTGAGGGCCTATTGCCGCTACCGTGTGAACTGTGAAATGCAGACTAGGGTCGCCGGAGCGTGATCGACGACCTGACCCCGGCGCTCCTTGCCTGTTTCCTTTCTTGCGAGATCGCGCACCTGGCGCGACGCCTACTGTCCTCCGCCGTGTCCCTCCAGCAGGAACGAGTGCACCTTCGCGCTGGCATCGGTGTAGCCGCCGACCATGTCGCCGCGCGCGTTGATCGCCGTCAGCTCGGTCGCGGTCGCGCCCGTCACATCGATCGTGGTGAGTTGACCGTCGCTCAACAGGAAGCCATGGTTGTCGCTGGGCCCTATCAGGCACGGAGGGGCGCCGTCGCAGTAGGTGCCAACGATGTCGCCCCGGGCATTCATGCCGCCGTCATCCTGCGTGACCGGCTTCCCGTTCGGGAGCGCCATCGTCGTGAGCTGCCCGTTCTTCAGCACGAAGAGCAGCTCGGTGCCACTCTCGCCAAAGCCACCCACGATCGCGCCGTTGTTGTTCGGCTTGAAGGCGTTGGTTTCGTTCCCGCCGGGAACGTCAATAAGCGTGAATACTCCATCCCGAAAGAGAAATCCGTGAAACGAGCCCGCACCGGGCGCCAGGCAGACAGCGAGCGTGCAGAAGCGGCCGGTGACGTCTCCTCGATTGTTGATGCCCAGTGGATTGGTGAAAGTCGATCCCGGCGGATCGAACGAGGTGAACACTCCGTCCCGGAGCAGGAACCCGTGCCTGATCGGCTCGGCCGGCATGGTATACCAGCCGACAATGGCACCGCTGTCGTTGATGGAGGAGGCGACGGAAAAACTGGAGCCCGGGTAATCAATGGTCGTCAGATTGCCCGTCGTGTCCCTGAGAAACCCATGGTTCTGACCCGCGCTGAGATAGCGGCCCACAATCTCTCCCTTTGCGTTGATGTCGAGCGCGAACGTTCTCGAGGCGCCAGGCACGTCGAAGATGGTCAGGGCGGCGGGTTCGAGACTTCGTTCGACCGTCGTGCGCCGGGTGGATGCGGGGCCGGCAACGGCCCCGGGATCCGCGCACGCCGCGAGTGCCACGCCGGCGGCGGCGAGGCGGCAGAGCTGCAACCGTGATGCAAGCATGAATGTCCTCCTAATGTTTTTGGGACGCTCGGAATCCGATCGGGCGATCTTGCCCCGTGTCTGGTTGAGCCGTAAACTCTGAGCCCGTTCTCAGGTTTCCCTCAGTTTTGGCTCAGGGCAGCTAACGAGAGTGCCACGATGCTTCGTCTGGAGACATTTGGCGGTCTCGCGCTGACGGACCGGCAGGAGGAGCGTCCCCAGCCGCGCAGGCGGCTCGCCCTCCTTGCCCGGCTGGCGCCGTCCGGAGCGAAGGGAGTGAGCCGCGATGACCTCCTCGCGCTGCTCTGGCCCGAGCGCGATTTCGAGTCGGCCCGGCACTCACTCGACCAGTTGCTGTACGAGACTCGCCGAGCGCTTGGCGCATCGCCCGTGGTCGGCGGCGCAACGCTTCGCCTCGATCCCGCGGTCATCTCGTGCGACCTCATCGAGTGGGAGGCGGCCCTTCGGAACGCCGATCTCGAGGCGGCTGTTGCGCTGTATCGCGGGCCGTTTCTGCAAGGCTTCTTTCTGAACGGTTCCGCGACGTTCGAGCAATGGGCCGAGAGGGTGCGCTCGCAGCTCACTGTCGCGTATCGGCGCACGCTCGAGTCGCTGGCCACGAGCACCGCCGCGCACGGGAAGCCGCATGACAGTATCGCGTGGTGGCGCCAGCTTGCCGCGGAGGATCCCATCGGGTCGCGCGTTGCCCTCGGGCTGATGCAGATGCTCGCCGAATCCGGCGACCGCGCGGGCGCGCTGGAATTCTTCCGCGTACACGAGCGCATCGTGCGCGCCGAGCTCGATGCTCCCCCCGATCCGGCGGTTTCGGCGTTCGCTCACTCGCTGCGATGCACCACGGTGCGCTCGCCCGAGCCCGTGAACAGGGCGGACGATCCACCGGCAGCTCCGCTGGTGGAGCGCACTGCCGACCTCGCGGTGTCCGCGCCCGCCGCATCGCCGACTTCCAGCGGGAGAGACCCAGGGCGACGGACTCTGCTTTACGTCGCGCTCGCAGTCGCCGCGGTGGCGCCGTTGCTCTACGGCGCCGCCATGGTCGGTCGCCAGCGTACCCCTGCGCCAATGCACGATCGGCCGCACACGGCTCCCTCCGTGGCGACCGCCGCAGTCGCGACGCGCGGCCACGCGCGGCCGCTGCGCCACGAGACGACCAACATCGCGGCGCACGAGTTCTACGAACGGGGGGGCGATCCGGTGCTGCTGCGCAGCGACTCCGGCGTACTGGCGGCCATCGGATACTTGCGCCGCGCCGTGGCGCTGGATACGACCTACGCCGCTGCGTACGCCACCCTCGCCAGCCGCTACACGACGGCGGCCTGGGGTTCGAGGCTCGCGGCCCCGGAACGGCGCGCCATGCGCGCGCGCGCGGAGGCTGCCGCCCGGCGCGCGATCGCGCTGGACGACTCACTCGCCGACGCGCACGCCGAGCTTGGATACCTGCTGGCCAAGGTGAGCTACGATGAAGCCGGGGCGGTGGCCGAGCTCGAGAAGGCGGTCAGTCTCGATTCCGCTGCGACATCGACGTATGAGCTGCTCGCACCGACGGACGAATTCCTCGGCCGTCCCGCGGAGGCCATCGCGGCCGCGCTGGCCGGTGTGTCCCGCGATCCGCTTTCGCCCAGCGCGAATGCGGAGCTTGGTCATGCTCTGTACTTCGGGGGACGTTACGACGACGCGCTCGCCCGGCTCGCGCCGCTCGCATCGCTGCGGCCTCCGCTGCGCCGGGTACCGGCGTACATGGCCGAGGTCTACCTCGCGACGGGACGCTGGACGGAGGCCATTGCCGTGCTGCGTCCCGTGGCGAACAAGTGGCGATTGATGCCCGGATTGTACGCATATGCGCTCGTGCGTTCGGGCTCGCGCGCCGACGCGATGCGAGTGTTGACCGGGATGCTCGCCGACGAGTCGGCGGGGCGCGCAACATGCTTCGACATCGCGGAGGCCTACATCGCACTCGGCGACTACGACCGGGCCTTCGTCTGGCTGGATCGTTCCTTCGATGACTATTCCCTCGGTTCCTCGATCATGGGACCATTGTTCGCCCGGTTCCGAGCGGACCCCCGATTTGACCGCGTCAGGCAGCGCCTCGGCGTTCCCGGTGAAGTGAAGAGCTGAGCGCGCGGATGAGCCCGAACGCGAACACGCTCGCAACGGCGAGTACGATCGTGTACGCCACGGTGTGCCAGCTCGGACGGATGGAGAGCGCAATCACCCCGAACGTATCCGGCACGGCGGCGATGCCCGGGAGTTCCGCGTCGGCCTGTGCCATCGTGACCCCCGGGCGGAGGCGCGCGTGCGAATGCCGAACCGCGCGTCGCGCCAGACGTCCTCGAGCGCGGGAAAGGCCCAGGCGTCCGCGCTGCGCTCGCTGGCGCGTGTGGTGGCTCGCGATGGCCGACTGCACATGTACGCCACATTCAACGGTCATGAACAGGAATGGGCAGGCACGACGCCATTCTGGATTGGATGCGCTGGACTCTGGCGTCAGCAGCCGAAGCCTGCTGAGGAACCTCGAAAGCCGCTGTAGAACATGGCCTCTTCATGGCGGCAACCCATGGCAGGAGATCGTACGCCAACACAATCGCAGATCACCAGGTGGATCTGTTCGCCCACAGCTAGATTGGGCGTTAGCCGGCAACGAGCATCGAAAAAGCGGAGGGCGGCGGGGGTGAATGGCATCGCGTGCTCCGCTACATCATCGGCCATACTCTTACGTAATGCGACCTCTTCGGTATTCCATCAACGTCACATTGGACGGATGCTGCGATCATCGAGTAATGATCGCGGACGAAGAGTTGCACCGTCGTGCGGCCGAGAGCCTCGAGCAGGCCGATGCCCTCCTCTTTGGCCGGGTGACCTACGAGATGATGGAGGCCGCGTGGCGGCCGCCCCCGCCGGCGGGAGCGAGGCCTGAGTGGATGCAACCCTGGATGGAGCCCTTCGCCCGGACGATCGACGCGAAGCAGAAGTACGTCGTGTCGAGCACCCTGGACCGGGTCGATTGGA
>Ga0207707_10005928_pt1 | contig 10692 bp, 12 predicted proteins | sample KBSC83BmetaG_FD_184336 | JGI IMG/M metagenome (GOLD analysis project Ga0207707, IMG submission 184336) | Corn rhizosphere microbial communities from Kellogg Biological Station, Michigan, USA - KBS C8-3B metaG (SPAdes) (version 2) | ecosystem: Host-associated > Plants > Roots > Rhizosphere ... | reverse complement strand
GGGTGCCCGAATGTGTTATACGGAGGGTGCCTCCGTTTTGCAAGCGAAATTGTCGATGACAGGGAAATTGGGACACGAATCCGAAAAGGCAAGCCGCAAGCCACGCGCCGACTCGCTGCGAAACAGGGACCGGTTGCTGGTGGCTGCGCGCGACGTCGGTGTCCGGCGCTTCATCGCGCAAAGCTATTGCGGCTGGACCTTTGCGCGCGGCGGCGACCCGATCAAATCCGAGAACGAGGCGCTCGATCCCGAGCCGCCCCAGGAAATGCGACGGACGCTGGACGCGATCCAGTATCTCGAGCGCACGGTGATCGGCTCAGCGGCGCCGGAAGGAATCGTCCTGCGCTACGGATCGTTTTACGGTGCCGGCACCGGCATGCTCGAGCCTGCCATGATCGACCTGGTACGGCGACGCCGCATGCCGCTGCTCGGCGACGGTGGCGGCTGGTGGTCGTTCCTGCATGTGGAGGACGCGGCTTCCGCAGCGGTGGCGGCGATCGATCGCGGCAAGGCCGGCCAGATCTACAATATCGTTGATGACGAGCCGGCGCAGGTGAAGGAATGGCTGCCCGCGCTGGCCTCAATGCTCGGCGCGCGGCCGCCGCTGCATATTCCGGCCTGGATCGGACGGCTGATCGCCGGCGAGCACATGGTTTCCATGATGACCCAGGTGCGTGCGGCTTCGAACGCCAAGGCCAAGCGCGAGCTCGGCTGGCGGCCGGCCCATCGGACCTGGCGTGCAGGATTCGCAGAGATCATCCGGCAGACCGAGGCGCGCCAATCGGCGGCTTGAGTTAGGGCATGATCCGGACCCGAAGGGCCGCGTTAGCGCAAAATGTGAAGCGGTTTTCCGAAAAGATCATGGCCAAAAGATCAAGCCAGCCTTCGCACCGGTTCGCCCTTGAACCAGGCGTCGATGCCTTCGACCATCTGGACGTAGTGGCCGCGGAACACCTCCTCGGTGGCGTAACCGAGATGCGGCGTGATCACCATGTTGTCGAGCTTGCGGAAGGGATGATCGACCGGCAGCGGCTCGACCGAGAACACGTCGATGCCGGCGCCTGCGATCTTCTTCTGTTGCAGCACTTCGAACAGCGCCATCTCGTCGATGATCGGCCCGCGCGCGGTGTTGACGATGTAGGCGGTCGGCTTCATGCGCAGCAGGTCTTCGCGGCCGACGAGGCCGCGCGAGCGCGGACCCAGCACCACATGGATGGTAATGACGTCGGCGGTCGCAAACAGCTCTTCCTTCGAGGCGTAGGTCACGCCCGCCTCCTTGCACTTCTCCGGCGTCAGGTTCGGGCTCCAGGCGATCACGTTCATGCCAAAGGCTTGCGCGAGCCTGGAAACCTTGGTGCCGAGCTTGCCGAGACCGATGACGCCGAGCGTGCGGCCCTCGATCTCGATACCGAGATGTGCCTGCCACGGCGCGCCCGCATGCATGCGCGCACTCTCGCGGCCGATATTGCGGGTCAGCTCCAGGATCAAGCCCATGGCGAGCGGCGCGGTTGGATCGCGCGCGAAGTTGGTGCCGCACAGCACGACATTGTGCGCCTTGGCGGCCTCGAAATCGATCGCGGCATTGCGCATGCCCGAGGTGATCATCAGCTTCAGGTTCGGCAGCGCCGCGAACATCGACTTCGGGAACGCGGTGCGCTCGCGCATCGCCAGGATGATAGGGAAATCCTTGAGCGCGGAGGCCGCCTCGGCCTCGGACTTGAAGGGCTTCTCGAACACGGTGAGATCGACCCGGTCCGTCACCTTGGACCAGTCGGCGGAGGTCAGCGATAGCTTGAAATAGTCGTCGAGGATCGCACAGCGCAGCCGCGTCATTTGAAAGGCCCATCATGGCGAGAGGGACGGCGGAGAGTTCGCCGTCTGGGAGGGTCGCCATGGTCGCGCGCAAAAAGGCTGCGCGCAAGCGGTCTGCGGCTTCAAAAGTGCCTGGGGGCGGGCGTCAGATGTCCGACTTCAGGCGGAAGGCGGCCTGATCGCCATACTTGGCGCGCCACGCAGGTCCCGGACCGCGCATGTAGTGCAGTTCGGGCCGGTAGGGGTGGAAGGCGGTCGCGAAGAAGTGCCGCCAGAACGCCTTGAAACCGGACAAGCCGGACTGTCCGGCGCGGCCGGCGGCCGGGGAGGACAGGGAGGTTGAAATCATCGTCGCCATGACGCGGGCTCGCTGTTTTCGGTCGCGGCCTTCGCCGCGTTTGGACGCACTTTGGTGCGCCGAAAACGAGTTTTGGCGTCATTTATTAAAAGATGGTTTCAATTGTCGTGATCTGCCGCATACATGGTGAGGGACCCGTATTCATCCGTGGTGAACGGATGGAAAACAGCCACGACCCGTTGCCCTTTCGGGGGCGCGCGGCTACATGAGCGCCAACAAATTTTCCGCAAATCCAAGGGTTTTCAGGCAGCGCAATGGCACGTCAGTTCGTCTATTTCATGCAGGGTCTGACCAAGAGCTATCCGACCCGGAAGGTGCTCGATAACATTCACTTGTCGTTCTATCCCGACGCCAAGATCGGCGTGCTTGGCGTCAACGGCTCGGGCAAGTCGACCTTGCTGCGGATCATGGCCGGCCTCGACAAGGAATATAACGGCGAGGCTTGGGTCGCCGAGGGCGCCCGGGTCGGTTATCTCGAGCAGGAGCCGCAGCTCGACCCCAAGCTCAACGTGCGCGACAACGTCATGCAGGGGGTGGCCAAGCAGAAGGCGATCCTCGACCGCTACAACGAGCTTGCGGCCAACTACTCCGACGAGACCGTAGACGAGATGACCAAGCTGCAGGACGAGATCGAGGCGCAGGGCCTCTGGGATCTCGACAGCAAGGTCGACCAGGCCATGGACGCACTGCGCTGCCCGCCCGACGATGCCGACGTGACCAAGCTCTCAGGTGGCGAGCGCCGCCGCGTCGCGCTCTGCCGGCTGTTGCTCGACCAGCCCGAACTGCTGTTGCTGGACGAGCCGACCAACCATCTCGACGCCGAGTCGGTGTCCTGGCTGGAAGGTCACTTGCGCAACTATCCCGGTGCGATCCTGATCGTCACCCACGATCGTTACTTCCTCGACAATGTCACGGGCTGGATCCTCGAGCTGGACCGCGGCAAGGGTATTCCCTACGAGGGCAATTACTCCGCCTGGCTGGTGCAGAAGCAGAAGCGCCTGGAGCAGGAAGGCCGCGAGGAGGCCGCGCATCAGCGCACGCTGGCGCGCGAGCAGGAATGGATCGCGTCCTCGCCGCGGGCGCGTCAGGCCAAGTCCAAGGCGCGTTACCAGCGTTATGAGGACCTTCTGAAGCAGGCCAACGACAAGCAGACCACGACCGCGCAGATCACCATTCCCGTCGCCGAACGGCTTGGCGCCAATGTGGTGGACTTCGAGGGCCTCAACAAAGGTTACGGCGATCGCCTCTTGATCGACGATCTCACCTTCAACCTGCCGCCCGGCGGCATTGTCGGCGTGATCGGGCCGAACGGCGCCGGCAAGACCACGCTGTTTCGCATGATCACCGGGCAGGAGAAGCCCGACAAGGGCAGCATCACCGTCGGCGAGACCGTTCATCTCGGCTATGTCGACCAGTCGCGCGATGACCTCGACGGCAAGAAGACGGTGTGGGAGGAAATTTCCGGCGGCAACGAGCAGATCCTGCTCGGCAAGCGGGAAGTGAACTCGCGCGGCTATTGCTCTTCCTTCAACTTCAAGGGCGCCGACCAGCAGAAGAAGGTCGGCTCGCTGTCGGGTGGCGAGCGCAACCGCGTGCATCTTGCGAAAATGCTCAAATCCGGTGCCAACGTGCTGCTGCTCGACGAGCCGACCAACGATCTCGACGTCGATACGCTGCGTGCGCTGGAGGAGGCATTGGAGGATTTCGCCGGCTGCGCCGTCATCATCAGCCACGACCGCTGGTTCCTCGACCGCATCGCGACCCACATCCTCGCCTTCGAGGGCGACAGCCATGTCGAATGGTTCGAGGGCAACTTCCAGGATTACGAGAAGGACAAGATGCGCAGGCTCGGCCAGGACTCGATCATCCCCCACCGGGTGAAGTACAAGAAGCTGACGCGTTAAGGCATGATCCGGAAAAGTGTGAAGCGGTTTTCCCTGCGACAAACGCATAGCGTTTGCGCGGAGATCATGCCCAAATAAGGCTGCGGTTGGACGATGGCGGACTGGAGCGCGGAGCGATATCTCAAATTCGAGGACGAGCGCACGCGTCCGCCGCGCGATCTGCTGGCGCAGGTTCCGCTGACCGATGCCCGCAAGATCATCGACATCGGCTGCGGTCCGGGCAATTCGACCGAGCTCCTGGTCAAGCGCTGGCCGAACGCGACCGTGATCGGTATTGATACCTCGGCCGGCATGCTGCGTCAGGCGCGCGAGCGGCTGCCGAAGCAGACGTTTATCGAGGCGAATGTCGCGCATTGGGTGCAGCCTGAGGGCACCGATCTGTTGTTCGCCAACGCGGTCTTTCAATGGGTGCCAGGCCATCTCAAGCACTTGCAACGGCTGCTCGGCAGGCTGCCCGAGGGCGGCGTGCTGGCGGCGCAGATTCCGGACAGCCTCGAGGAGCCCGCACATCTCTTGATGCGCGAGGTGGCGCGCGAGGGCCCGTGGAGCAAGCAGCTCTACGAGAAGGCGCGCCTGCGCGACGAGGTTCCGGAGCCGGGCGGCTACTATGATGCGCTAAGCCCGCTATGCCGGCGACTGGACATCTGGCATACGATCTACAATCACCCGCTTGCCGATGCCACAGGGATTGTGGAGTGGGTCAAGGGCACCGGCTTGCGGCCGTTCATGGAGCTCTTGGAGACGGCGGAGCGCAAACAATATCTCGCCGAATACACTGCGCGCGTCGCCGCCGCCTATCCGCCGCAAGCCGACGGCAAGGTGCTGTTCCGCTTTCCCCGGATTTTCATCGTCGCGGTGAAATGAACACGGTCAAAATAATCAGGGGATGTCTACGCAACGTCGCGCTTGGCACAGCGATTGCGATGATTGTTTTAGCGCCATCGCCCGCCCGCGCCACCGACGCCGCCTTCACCCAATTCGTCGCTTCGATCTGGCCGGAGGTACAAGCCGCAGGTGTGTCTCGCGCGACTTTCGATCGCGAGACTGCGGGGCTGGAGCCCGACTACAAATTGCCCGACCTGATCCTGCCCGGTCGACCCGCGACCGGTAACCCGGCGCAGGCCGAGTTCGTGCAGGTACCGGCCGACTACATCAAGGAACCTTCGATCGCGCGGTTGGCCTCCGAGGGACAGAAGCTGCTGCACCAATACCGGCCCGCGCTGGACAAGATCGAATTGCGCTTCGGCGTGCCTGCCACCATCGTGCTCGCGATCTGGGGCCGCGAGACCGATTACGGCCGCTACAAGCTGCCCTATGACGCGGTCCGCGTGCTGGCAACCCAGGCCTATGTCGGCCGCCGCAAGGATAGCTACCGCAACGAATTCATCCTCGCGCTGAAGATGCTCGGCGACGGCGCGGTGTCGCGCAAGGACATGCGCGCGTCATGGGGCGGCGCGGTCGGGCTGACGCAATTCCTGCCGTCGGAATTCTACAAGCACGGCGTCGATCTCGACGGCGATGGCAAGATCGATCTCTGGCACTCGGTGCCGGATGCGCTCGCTTCCGCCGCCTCGCAGCTTCTCGACAAGGGCTGGCAGCGCGGCCTGCGCTGGGCCTATGAAGTGAAGGCGCCGGGCGATGTCGATTGCACCATGGGTGTGCCCGAGGTGACGCGGCCGATCGGCGAATGGCTGCGCGCAGGCTATGTGCCTGTGCGCGGCGCGAGGCTCAGCGCCGCCGAGCAGGCCGAGTCCGCCTCGTTGTTGCAGCCCGAAGGCGTCTACGGTCCGTCATTCTTGACCACCAAGAACTACTTCGTCATCAAGGAATACAATTTCTCGGACCTCTACGTGTTGTTCGTCGGCCATCTCAGCGATCGCATGACGAGTCCGTTGCCGTTCGCCACGCCCTGGTCGGCCTCGACGCAACTGCGCACCGCTGATGTCGAGGCGATGCAGCGCGGGTTGACGAAGATCGGACTCTACAAGGACAAGATCGACGGCAAGGCGGGTATGCTGACTCGCTCGGCGCTTGGCGCCTATCAGAAGAAAGCCGGCCTGAAAGTGGATTGCTGGCCGAGCGATACAGTGCTGCGCTCGATTAATTCAGCAAAATAGAAAGCCCGGCCGAAGCCGGGCTTTTGCACATTCGATACGCCGATTTCCTAATCGCACACCTGGACCGGGCGGACGTTCCATGCATAGCCGTCCCAATAGCGTTGCTGCTGCCAGTAGCAGCCCGCAGGGGCCGGGCCTCCGACATAGCCCGGAGGCGGACCGTAATAATAGGGATAGGGGCGGCTCGCGGCGATGGCGCCGCCGACAATGGCGCCGCCGATCAGACCGGCGGCCACGCCGGCACCCCAGCCGCGCTGTGCCTGCGCGGGTGTCACGTCAAGCGAGCCCGCGACCGCCGCGACCGCGAGCAACGCCGTGATTGTTTTCTTCATGCTGGTCTCCTCGAGATGGCGCGCCTTGCGGCGGCGCCGGGTTTGGATTTCGAACGGGAATTGGCCGTGCGCATTAAGAAAGCGCTAAAGCGTCAACCCGCGGTAAACGCGCGCGGCATCACGTCCTGAAATCCAGGCTGTCACACCGGATTTAATGAAGCTGAACGGAGCGGTCGAAGATCAGCCGCAGACGCGCACGCTGCGCACCCGCCAGCCATAGCCGTCCCAGAAGCGCTGGCGCTGCCAGTAGCAGGGACCGTATGGACCGCCGGCGTAACCGGGGCCGTAATAGCCATAGCCCGGGCCGTAATAGCCATAGGGGCCGTAGTAGGAGTTCGCGATCGCGCCGCCGACAATGGCACCGCCGAGCAGTCCAAGGCCGATACCCGGACCCCAGCCGCCGCGCCACCAAGCGTGTGCCGGCGTCGCCGTCGAAACGGCCAGGGTGGCCACCGCAACCAGCGCCATCAATGTCTTCTTCATGGCAGTCCCTTTCTCACGATCCCAAGAGGGGAACCTGGGCAGTATAAGTTCCACATCCCGCTTGAATGGCCGATGAACGTATCGGCCTTATTTGCCGACTAAATATGACGAAATCGGCCGGTTGCCTTGGACAAAACCGGCCAAATCCGGCGGAGGCCCGTAGTGAACACCATCTATTTTCTGCTTGCGACCGCCGCGACCTCGGCGGTCATTTTCGCCTTGATGATGCGTGCGGACAGGATCAATCGGCGCCGCGGGTCATCCGATGGCTGTTCGTCCGACCCCTCGATCAACGATAGCTCGGTCGCAAGCTGGTTCGGGCCTTATGGCGGCGGCAGGAACGACTGGTGACAGCGCAGACTCCACGAAGCGGATCGAGGGCGGAAGCGCAGATCAAGCCCGATTTGCAGGGCTTTTCTCGGTTCATTCTACCTGGGTCGCGTGCGTTTCCGAAAAGGCCGGGAATATCCGGGGTCACTTTGGAATCACTTAAAAACGCGGCTTTTCCCTTTGCATCGCTGCGCGCCGTTCCATATGGATTTGGAACGCATCACGGAAGGCCTGCTGCCCTAATGATTGTTTGTTCTTGCCACGTCCTCAGCGATCACGACGTCCGCGACGCCGTGAGTTCGGCAGATATCCTTCCGCGCAACCCCAAACAGCTCTATGGCTGCCTCGGTTGCAGCGCCGAATGCGGCCGTTGCGCCCGCACCATCAAGGGCATCATCGACGAGGCGCTCGGTGCCTGCGCCCAGGCCTGCCAGGCCGGCTGTCCGCACAGCCACGTCGAAGACGACACCGACTTCGCCCTCGCGGCCTCCTGAAACTCGCCCGAATTGATCGGGTTGACGCCCCTGTGGTTTCCCGCCGCGGAGGGTTGCTTGCCCTTGTCATCTTCCTTAGAAACGTTCTAAATTTTAACGAATGAGCCGGTTCGGCAACTTGCGGAGTGCACCATGCAGGGCGACGCCAAAGTCATCGACTATCTCAACAGGGGCCTGCGCCACGAACTGACGGCCATCAATCAGTACTGGCTGCATTACCGGCTGCTGGACAATTGGGGCCTGCTGGAGATGGCCAAGGTCTGGCGCAAGGAATCGATCGAGGAGATGCACCATGCCGATCGCTTCACCGATCGCATCCTGTTTCTCGACGGCTTTCCGAACATGCAGGTGCTCGATCCGCTGCGCATCGGCCAGAACGTCAAGGAGATCATCGAGTGCGACCTCGCCGCCGAGCACTCTGCGCGCAATCTCTATCAGGAGGCGGCGACCTACTGCCATGGCGTCAAGGACTACGTCTCGCGCGACCTGTTCGAGAAGCTGATGAAGGACGAGGAAGAGCATATCGACTTTCTCGAGACGCAGCTCGATCTGATCGGGCGCATCGGGCTCGAGCTGTACACGCAAAAGCATGTGGGTGGATTGGAGAAGGAAGACTGAGCTTTCTCATTCGTCATGGCCGGGCTCGACCCGGCCATCCACGACTTTCTTTTCGATCGCAACCAAAAACGTGGATGCCCGGGACAAGCCCGGGCATGACGACGCTGAAAGTTTCGCGATCTGTCTCCTACAGCTGCGTCTTGTAGCGGGCTTCGACCGCGGCCTGTGGCTCGGGCTCGCCGAGCGAGGTCTGGTCGTGGATCACCTCGGCGATGCTCGGAAAAGTCTTGCGCTCGACCTGCGCCGCCGACCACAGCTTTGAGCGCATCAGCGCCTTGCCGCAGTGGAAATAGGCCTCGTTCACCTCGATCTTCAAGACCGCGCGCGGCAGCTTGCCGAACTCTTCCATGGTGGCGACCAGCGCCGGGTCGGCCGAGACCGTCCCTCTCCCGCCGACCCGCAAGGTCTCGTCGATGCCGGGGACGAAGAAGATCAGCTGGACGAAGCCGGAGCCCGCGACAATGTTTTTGAAACTGTCGATGCGGTTGTTACCGGAGCGGTCCGGCATCAATAGCTTGTTCGGCCCTTCGACATGGACGAAGCCGGGATTGCCGCCGCGCGGCGAGGCGTCGACGGCACCGTCGGAGCCCGAGGTTGCCAGCACGCAGAACGGCGACATCTCGATGAATTTCCTGGCATGCGCGTCGATCGACGGCCGTGCCTTCGCAATCACGCGCGGCGTCGGCTGCGGATAGATCGTGGCGAGGTCGCCTGCTGCAATGTCGGTCACGGAAAATCTCCATCTGCGTTCGAGCCAGACTACCACCCTGCGCGACCGCCGTCAGCCGCCAGATCACGCTTGCCCGGCGGTTCGTGGGCGCTACATCGTCTTTTGCGGCGCGGTCTGCAACAGCTCCTTCACCTGCTCGGCATAGAACTTCGCATTGCCCGTGGTCAGATGCCCGCGCGTCTCCGTGCTTGCCGGGATCAGATAGATCTTGCCGTTCTTGATCCGCTTGACCGCCGCCGCGGTGACGCCGGTCTCCGGCGGATTTCGCTCATCGTCCGCCGCGTTGATCGCGAGCACCGTCGCCTCGATCTTCTCCATGCCGGCGGACGGATCGTAATCGTGCGAGGCGTCCCACTGATAGATGTAATCGTTGGCGTCGGCGGTGACCGGCAGCGCGAGCTGGTCGTCGACCATCTTGTCGGCCTTGGCCGCGGTCGGCGCCAGCGTCTGGTAGCCGAGCGTGCCGCCGGCGCTGGCGAAGCGATAGGCGGCGATGGCGTATTTCATCATCCGCGGCTGGCTGGTGTAGTTGCCGTTGTTGTAATCGGGATCGTTGCGGATGGTCTCGATCATGGCGCGCCGCAGGATCCAGTTGCGCGCGGCCATCGCGGTCGGCTGCGAAGCCATCGGCACCAGCGCGTCCATCATCTGCGGATAGCGCTCGCCCCAGATCCAGCTGTGCATGCCGCCCATCGAGTTGCCGATCACCAGCCGCAGATGCTTGATGCTGAGCCCTTCGGTGACGAGGCGGTATTGCGCATCGACCATGTCGGCGTAGTCGTATTTCGGAAATGAGGTCTTCAGCCCGTCGGACGGCTTCAGCGATTTGCCGTGGCCGATGCCGTCGGGAATGATGATGTAGTATTTGCTCGCATCGAGCGTCTGCCCGGGTCCGAACATCTCTCCGGCAAAGGTCGGCGTCAGCATCGTCGCGGCCGAGCCGCCGGAGCCGTGCAGGACCAGGACCGGCTGGCCGGTCGGCGCGCCCACCGTGGTGTAGTGCAGCCTCAACTCCGGCATGGTCTCGCCGGTGTGAAACTTGAAGTTCTTCGCGACCCAGTCGCCTTCCTTCGGCGCGGGATAGTCCGCCGCCATCGCCGTGACTGAGACAAGTGCAAAAGCGGCCGACAGCGCCGCGCCAAGAGCCTTCATGTTGTTCTCCCCGGTGTGCGGCCTGCGCCGCTTGGCGCGAGCCTAACACAACCGTGGAAGACGCCGCAGCGGCCTGCGCGGCATGGCGGCTCATTCTTATTGATGACCCTCCCGCAGCACGTTCAGCGCATACCAGCCCCAATAGACGCGATGGCGCTTGATCAGGCCGTCCTCGATGTCCATGACCTCGACGAGGTCCATCTGCTCGCCGTCCGGCGACAGCCTTGGATATTCCCAGGTCAGCACCCGGCCGTCGGTGAAGAAGCCCTGCTTGAAGCGCTTGCGCTGCGGCGGATTGGTCTGGAATACGCGCGTGATGAATTTGCGCAGATTGTCCTTGCCGCGGACGATGCCTTCTTTCG
>Ga0207707_10005925_pt1 | contig 10695 bp, 9 predicted proteins | sample KBSC83BmetaG_FD_184336 | JGI IMG/M metagenome (GOLD analysis project Ga0207707, IMG submission 184336) | Corn rhizosphere microbial communities from Kellogg Biological Station, Michigan, USA - KBS C8-3B metaG (SPAdes) (version 2) | ecosystem: Host-associated > Plants > Roots > Rhizosphere ... | reverse complement strand
GGGCAAGGTCTTCCGGATCGGTCACATCGGCTGGTTCGACATCTTCGACATCGCGAGCGCGCTCGCCGCCGTCGAGCTGTCGCTGACCGAGCTCGGCGCGGACATCGAGCGCGGCGTCGCGGTTCCCGCGGCGTTCGAGGCGTTCGAGCGCCCTCCGGTCGACGCATGAAAGTACTGGTTCGCGAGGCGATCGCGGATGCGGGCCTCGCTCTGCTGCAGTCGAAGTTCGACGTCGATGTCGACGAGAGCTCGCCGCTCGAGGACGTGATCGGCAACTACGACGCGATCGTCATCCGCTCCGCGACGAAGCTGACCGCCGACCTGATCGAGAAGGGCACGCAGCTACGCGTCATCGGCCGGGCGGGCGTGGGGGTCGACAACGTCGACGTCGACGCCGCGACCCGCAGGGGGATCGTCGTCGCCAACGCGCCCGGGGCAAACGTCGTCTCCGCCGCCGAGCACACGATCGGGCTGCTGCTCGCGCTCGCGCGGAACATCCCGCAGGCGCACTCGGCCCTGAGGGAGGGCAGATGGGAGCGAGGGCGCTGGGGCGGTGTCGAACTCGCCGACAAGGTGCTCGGAGTGCTCGGTTTCGGACGCATCGGCCGTCAGGTCGCGCGCCGTGCGCTCGCGCTCGAGATGAGGGTGGTCGCCTACGACCCGTTCGTATCGGCCGAGCGCTTCCGCGAGCTCGGCGTCGAGCCGGCGACGTTCGGCGAGGTGCTCGAGCGCGCCGAGTTCGTGACGCTTCATCTCCCGCTGACGGACGACACGCGCAACGCGATCGACGCCGACACGATTGCGCACATGCGCGACGGTGTGCGGATCGTGAACGCCGCGCGCGGCGAGCTGGTCGACGAGGCCGCGCTGATCGCCGCGCTGGAGTCGGGGAAGGTCGCCGGCGCGGCGATCGACGTGTTCACCACGGAGCCGTACGCCGGCCCGCTGCTGCACGCGCCGAACGTCGTCGTCACGCCGCATCTCGCCGCTTCGACGGAGGAGGCACAGGACCGCGCGGGTATCGTCGTGGCGGAACAGGTCGCCGCGGCGCTCGACGGAGGCGTCGTCACGAACGCCGTGAACATCCCGGCTGTCGGGGCGGAGGACCTCGAGGTGCTGGGGCCGTTCATCCCGCTCGCGGCGAAGCTCGGCCGGCTCGCGATGGAGCTCGCCGGCGGCGAGACGCGCCGCATCGGCATCGAGGTCTACGGCGAGCTCGCAGAGCACGACACGCGCCTGCTCACCGTCGCCGCGCTGAACGGCGCGTTCCAGGGACACACCGAGCATCCGGTCAACTACGTCAACGCGCCGATCGTCGCTGCCGACCGCGGCATCGAGGTGGTCGAGGAGAAGCGGCGCGCCGCTCAGGACTACACGAACCTGGTGGCTGTGACGGCGGACGAGATTCGCGTCGCCGGCACGACGATCGGGCAGGAGTCGCGCCACTTCCTCGTGCACGCGCTCGGCTTCGCGCTCGAGATGGAGTTCTCGCCGCGGATGGCCCTGCTGAAGTACGACGACGTACCCGGCGTGATCGGTCGCATCGGCACGCTGTTCGGCGAGGCCGGTGTCAACATCGCGAACATGTCGGTCTCGCGCGACCGCGCCGGCGGCAAGGCGCTGATGGGGCTCGCGATCGACTCGGCCGTCCCACCTGAGCTCCGCGCGAAGCTGGCTGAAGGCATGGACGCCGCGTACGTGATCGGATGAGCACGACCTGGCCGGAGCCGGTCGAGCGTGTATCCGGCGTCCTTCGGGCGGCGGCGGTCGACGCGCGCATCGAGCAGTTCGACGAAGGAACCCCGACCGCCCGTGACGCTGCGAAGGCGATCGCCTGCGAGCTCTCCCAGATCGTGAAGACGCTCGTCTTCGTCTGCGACGACGCGTTCGTGCTCGCGCTCGTCCCGGGCGACCGGCGCGCAGACGAGCAGGCAGTCGCCCAGGCGGTCGGGGCGACATCGGTCCGGGTGGCGAAGGGCGACGAGGTCGTCCGGGCGACGGGCTTCGAGCCCGGCGGCGTGGCGCCGTTCCCGCAGCTCGAGGTATCGCAAACGCTCATCGATTCCTCGTTTTTCGCGCACGGCGTCGTCTGGATCGGGGCCGGAACCCCGCATCACATGGCCTCGCTGCCGCCCCTGGAGCTCGCCCGCCTCGCCGATGCGCGGACGGTTGACCTCGGTGCCTCCGGGTAGAATTCGAAGCTCCCAGGCGGCCAGACAAAGGAGCGCGCGCGGTGCAGGAGACCGAAAAGATCTGGATGAACGGCGAGCTCGTCGACTGGGCCGACGCGAAGGTCCACGTCGGCACGCACGGCCTGCACTACGGCACCGGCGTCTTCGAAGGCATCCGCTGCTACGAGACCCCGAAGGGGCCGGCGGTCTTCCGCCTGGACGAGCATCTTCAGCGTTTGCACAATTCGGCCAAGCTGCTCTACATGGAGCTCCCGTTCCGCGCCGAGGAGCTGAAGGCGGCGTGCAACGAGGTGATCGGCGCGAACGGGCTGCCCGAGTGCTACCTGCGCCCGATCGCCTTCTACGGGTACGGCGAGCTCGGCGTCGCTGCACGCGGCAACCCGGTCGAGGTCGTGATCATGAGCTGGCCGTGGGCGCCGTACCTCGGCGAGGAGAGCTTGAAGACGGGCATCCGCGCGAAGATCTCGTCCTGGCAGCGCGTCTCGCCGAACATCGTCCCGCATGCGTCCAAGGCGACGGGCGTGTACCTCAACTCGATGCTTGCCGTCACCGAGGCGAACAACGCCGGCTACGACGAGGCGATCCTGCTCACGCCGGAAGGCTTCGTCGCCGACGGCTCGGGCGAGAACATCTTCATCGTGCGCGACGGCGTCCTCTACACGCCCGACCTCGCGACGGGGATCCTGCCCGGCATCACGCGCGACACGATCAAGCAGATCGCGCAGGACCTCGGCTACACCGTGATCGAGAAGTCGATCATCCGTTCCGACCTCTACCTGGCGGACGAGGCGTTCATGTGCGGCACCGCCGCCGAGGTGACGCCGCTGCGCTCGATCGACGACTACGAGATCGGTGTCGGCGAGGTGACGCGCCAGATCCAGAAGTCGTATCTCGACACGGTCCGCGGCCACAGCGAGCGGTGGGCGCAGTGGCTCGACCCCGTGCCGCAGATGGCTCGTTCGTGAGCTCGCCCGTAGCGACAGACAGGATCAACCTCAGCGCGCCGTGGATCGACGAGCGCGACGAGGAGCTCGTCCTCGAGGTGCTCCGCTCGGGCTGGCTGTCGCTCGGCCCGACCGGGCCGCGCTTCGAGTCGATGCTCGCCGATTCGATCGGCGTGCCGTACGCGGCCGCCGTCTCGTCGGGGACCGCCGGCCTCCATCTCTGCATGCGACTCGCGGGCGTGGGGCCGGGCGACGAGGTGATCACGTCGCCGTACTCGTTCGTCGCGTCGGCCAACTGCGCGATCTACGAGGGCGCGACACCGGTGTTCGCGGACATCGATCCGCAGACGTTCAACCTCGACCCGGCGGCGGTCGAGGCGGCGATCACGCCGCGGACGAAGGCGCTCGTCGCGGTCGACATCTTCGGCTATCCCGCCGAGTACGACGCGCTCATCCCGCTCTGCGAGAAGCACGGGATCGCGCTCGTCGAGGACTCGTGCGAGGCGCTCGGCGCGGCGTACAAGGGAAAGCCGCTCGGCTCGCACGGGCATCCGGCCGTCTGGGCGTTCTATCCGAACAAGCAGATGACGACGGGCGAAGGTGGTGCCGTCACGACGGGCAGCGAAGAGGAGTACGAGCTGCTCACGTCGCTGCGCAACCAGGGTCGGCTCGAGACGTCGTCGTGGCTTCAGCACGGACGGCTCGGTTACAACTACCGCCTCGACGACCTGTCGGCGGCGCTCGGGATCGGGCAGCTCGAGAAGCTCGACCGGATCCTGGCGGCACGACGCGACGTCGCAGCGCGCTACGGCGAGCTGCTGCAGGGAGTCGATGTCGAGACGCCGCTCGAGGACGACGCCGACCACGTCCGCTCGTGGTTCGTCTATGTCGTGAAGCTCCCGGCCGGCGCCGATCGCGGCGGCGTGATGAAGCGCATGGCGGCGCAGGGCATCGCGACGGCGCCGTACCTGCCGTCGATCCACCTCCAGTCGTACATGCGCGAGCGGTACGGGTTCTCGGAGGGAATGCTCCCGGTGAGCGAGGACTGCAGCGCCCGCACGATGGCGCTGCCGTTCCACGCGCGGCTCGAGCGCGCGGATCAGGAGCGGGTCGTAGAGGCGCTCCGCGTAGCGCTCGACGCGTCCTGACCGCCGCCGGCGCAGTCGCGCTTCGAGCGGTGTCAGGCACCGTGTCGAGAGTGTCACGCCGGTGTGCCGGGTTCGAAACGAACCCAGGAGCAGAGCGAGGACGATGCGTGCCTTTGTGAGACACGTCCGGTGCCAGGCACCGTGACGTGAGTGCACGCATGGCGCCAGATCTAAGATCCGCTCGTGGCCCAGCAGATGGTGTTTCTCGGCTTCGGCAAGTACATCCGGGCGGACCGGATCTACGGCATCGAGCCGCTGCCCGGCGACGAGCGCGGATCCGGCGCGCGGACGCGCGTCTGGGTCGAAGGGATCCCGGAAGCCGTGATCGCGTCGCGCAGCGAGCGGGCGATCCTCGCGGACATGGGAGTGATCCCGCCGCGCGCGAAGCCGAGCCCGCAGGACGAGAACCTCTTCTAAGTTCTTCACTTGGACTGGCGCAGGCTGCACGTCGACACGCGCCCGTTGCGGCGGCGTGACTTTCGCAACCTCTGGCTCGGCCAGATGGTCTCGACGATCGGCGCCGAGATCGCGGTCGTCGCGGTGCCGTTCCAGGTCTACAAGCTCACCGGGTCGACCGCGCTCGTCGGACTGCTCGGACTCGCGTCGCTCGTGCCGCTGCTGTTCGTCCCGCTGGTCGGCGGGGCATTCGCGGACGCGCTCGACCGACGGACGGTCGTCCTCGTCACCGAGACGGGGCTCGCCGCCGTCTCCGGGCTGTTCCTCGTGAATGCGCTGCTCCCGAGCCCGCGGGTGTGGGCGCTGTTCGTGCTCCAAGGCCTTGCGGTCGCCGTGTACAGCTTCGGCCGGCCCGCGCTCGCGTCGCTTGCGCCGCGGCTCGTTCCGGACGAAGAGCTCGCCGCGGCGAACTCGCTGACGAGCGTGTACAGCTCGCTCTCGAGCGTCGCCGGGCCGGCGCTCGGCGGCGTGATCATCGCGACCGCCGGCGTCCCCTGGACGTTCGGGATCGACGCCGCGACATACGCCGCGTCGTTGGTCGTGATCGGATGGCTGCCGAAGCTGCCGCCTCTCGCGGAGGTCGACCGGCCGAGCTTCCGTTCGATCGTCGACGGGTTCCGCTTCCTCAAGGGCCGGCAGGCGCTGATCGGGATCTTCGCGATCGACACGAACGCGATGGTGTTCGGCATGCCGAGTGCGCTGTTCCCGGCGATCGCCCTGCACCGGCTGCACGGAACGGCGTCGACGGTGGGCTACCTCTACGCAGCGCCGTACGCCGGTGCGCTTGCGTGCTCGCTCCTCTCAGGCTGGTGCTCGCACGTACGGCGCATGGGCCTCGGCATCACGATCATGGCGTGTCTCTGGGGCGGTGCGATCGCCGGTTTCGGACTGACGACGTCGCTGTGGCCGGCGCTCGTGCTGCTCGCGGTCGCCGGCGGCGCGGACTTCTACAGCGCCGTGCTGCGCTCGACGATGCTGCTCCGCTCGACGCCGGACCACCTCCGCGGGCGCCTGCTCGGCATCGAGTTCATGCAGGTCGCGAGTGCGCCGAGCCTCGGCGACCTCGAAGCGGGCGTGCTCGCTTCGCTCACGTCGCTGCGGTTCTCCATCGTCTCCGGCGGAGTCGCGTGCATCGCCGGGTGTGTCGTGACCGCTCTAGCGTTACCGAGGTTCCTGAGCTATGACGCCAGATCTGACGCGCAGTCCCCATGACGTCGCGCCCGAGTTGATCGGGGCGCAGCTCTACGTGGACGGCGTCGGCGGCGTGATCGTCGAGGTCGAGGCGTACGACCACGACGACCCGGCCGCGCATGGGTTCGGCAATCGGCGCACGGAACGCAACGGCTCGATGTTCCTGGGCGGCGGGCATGCGTACGTGTACCGCTCGTACGGCATCCACTGGTGCCTCAACGTCGTGTGCGGTGAAGTGGGCGTCGCAGGCGCGGTCCTGATCCGCGCGCTCAAGCCGACACGCAACGTGTTCGAGATGCGGCAGCGGCGCGGCCTCAGCGACATCAGGCTGCTGTGCTCCGGGCCTGGACGCCTGTGCCAGGCGCTCGGCGTCACGCGCGAGCACGACGGGCTCAGGCTCGACGAGCCGCCGTTCCTGCTCGTCGCGCGGCCGAGGCCGGTCGAGGTGGTGACCGGCCCGCGCATCGGCATCACCAAGGCCGTGGAGAAGCCGTGGCGGTACGGTCTCGCCGGCTCGCGCTACCTGAGCAAGCCGTTCAGGGCTTCGGCTTGACGGTGAGCGTGACCTCGAGGCCCCGCTCGGCTGCCGTGCTCGCCGGCACCGACTGAGCGGTCACCTTGCCGGTCTCGCCGCCCTTCACCGAGACCTTCAGGTGCAGCCGCTCGAGCTTCGACTTCGCGCGCGTGACGGGGAGGCCGACCACGCGCGGCACGACTCCGTGGAGCGACTTCTCCGCGATCAGGGTGATCTTGTCGTACGCCGACGCCGTGCCGCGCCGCGGGAACTGCCCGACGACGTAGCCGACCCGGTCACCCGTCTTCGCCGGCTTGTAGACGACCGCAGCGGTCAGCGGCTGGCCGGCGAGCCGCGTGCGCGCGTAGCCGAGCGAGCGGCCGACGACGTCCGGGATCTCGACCTCGTTCGGCTTGCAGGTCGCGTCGGGGGCCGCCTTGCCGTTCGTCCGGAGCGGCTCGCCGCCGTAGAACGCGAGTTGGTACGTGTTCTTGCAGACGCCGTCGTCGCGCTGCAGGATGCCGCCGCGATTGACGACGGTGACTTCGGAGGCGTACAGCGACGGCGCCGGCGGGAACGTCTCCGGCTGCAGCTTCAGGTACGGGATCGCCTGCTGCATGAACGCCTTCCAGATCAGCGCCGGGAACGTGCCGCCCGCGACCGGATGCCCGTGGTACTGGTAGGTCATCGGCACGAGCTTGTCCGGATAGCCGACCCAGACTGCGACGACCATCTGCGGGAGGTAGCCGACGAACCAGGCGTCGCCGTAGTTCTCGGTCGTGCCGGTCTTGCCCGCGACCTGCCAGCCGGGCAGCGCAGCGGCGCGGCCGGTGCCGTACTGCACGACCCCCTGCAGCAGCTGGTTGACGGTCGCCGCCTGGTCTGAAGTGAGGACGTCGCGGGCGACGGGCTCGTTGACCTGGTGCTTGTCGCCGACATCCACCGTCTCGACCGCTCGCGGCTCGTTGCCGAAGATCGACCCGTCGATGCGCTTCCCGCCGTCTGCGAACGACGCGTAGGCGCGCGCCATCTCGAGCGGCGTGGCAGGCTCGGCACCGAGGCCGATTGCGAAGTAGCCGTTGAGCTTGGAGGTGATGCCGAGCTGGTGTGCGGTCGCGGCGACGTTGCGCGGCCCCACGATCGCCGTCAGCTGGGAGAACACCGAGTTGTCGGAGTACGCGATCGCCTGCGACAGGTTGATCGGCCCGAGCGCCTCGCCTTCGTAGTTGTTCACCAGCCAGCTCCGCCCATCGGCGTTGATCGTCACCTGTTTCGACGAGGTGAGGATCGACGACGGCGAGACGTTCTCCTTCAGCGCGGTCGCGAGGACGAACGGCTTGAACGACGACCCCGGCTGGCGTTCGCCCTGCGTTGCGAGGTTGAACTGGTTCTTGTGGTAGTTCGCACCGCCGACCATTGCGCGAATCGCGCCGGGATCGGTCTGCGTGTCGATCGCGACGAGCGCGACCGCCGGGTTCGTCCCGTTCTGCGGCAGCACCTTCGCGATCGCCTGCTGCGCGATCGCCTGCAGGCCGGTGTCGAGCGTCGTCGTCACTTTCAGGCCGCCGCCGAACGCGACCTTCGCGCCGTACTGCTGGACGAGCTGGTCCTTCACGTAGTTCGCGAAGTAGGGCGCGAACTGTCCCTGGGTGCCCGGCAGCGAGACGCTCTCGGGCTTCGGCATCGGGTACTTCAGCGAGTTCGTGTACTGGTGCGCCGTCAGGTAGCCCTGCTGGTAGAGGAGTCGCAGGACGAGGTTGCGGCGCCCCTCGGCCGCCTTCGGGTGCGCAACCGGGTCCCACGCACTCGGGTCCTCGGGGATGCCCGCGAGCAGCGCGGCTTCGGCGGGCTTCATGAAGCGTGCGCTGTGGTGGAAGTAGACCTTCGACGCCTGCTCGACGCCGTAGGCGCCGTTCCCGAAGTAGACGGTGTTCAGGTAGGCGGTGAGGATCTTGTCCTTCGACCAGCGTTGCTCGAGCTGCCAGGCCAGCGCTGCCTCGGTGAGCTTGCGGGCGATCGTCTTCTGGCTTGTCAGGTACGCGTTCTTGACGAGCTGCTGCGTGATCGTCGAGCCGCCCTGCACGGTGCCGCGGTGCGTGACGTCGGCCCAGACCGCGCGCGCCATGCCGCGAAGGTCGATGCCGCGATGCTCGTAGAAGCGCTTGTCCTCGACCGCGACGATCGCGTGCTTCATCCACGGGTTGATTCCCGCCGACGGGACGATGATCCGCGCCTGATCGCCACGGAGGATGGCGAGCACCGACTGGCCGTTCTTCGCGTAGACGTACGTGTTCGCCTGCGTCTGCGCGCTCGGCTCGAGCTGCGGCAGCTTCGCAGCGAGCGCTGCGAGCAGCCCGAACGTGAATGCCGACAGGCCCAGGACTCCGAGGACTGCAAGGAGCGCGAGGAGTCTGAGCTTGCGGATCCGCCGACGCTTGGGCCGGCGCCGATTTCTCCGAAAGAGCGCCAGGACCGGGGTAGTCTAGCCCCCTCATGACCCTGGAAGCATTCACCCGGAACGCGGCGAACATCCTGCCGGAAGGAGGGCTCGAGGCGAAGCTGAAGCTCGGCCGTCCACTCCGGGTGAAGATGGGAATCGACGTCACCGCGCCGCAGGTGACGCTCGGAAACGGCATCGGACTTCAGCGGATGCGCGCGTTCCAGGACGCAGGGCACGTCGGAGTCCTGATCGTCGGCGACTACACGACGCGGATCGGGGATCCGTCGGGCAGGTCGGAGAAGCGACCGATGCTCGACACCGCCGTGATCGACGCGAATGCACAACGCTACTTCGATGCCGCGACCCGGATCATCGACCCGGACAGGACTGAGCTTCGCTTCAACAGCGAATGGCTCGGGAAGCTCGACTTCGCCGAGCTCCTACGGCTTGCCAGGACGACCACGGTCGCCCGGCTCCTGGAGCGGGACGACTTCGCGAAGCGCTTCGCGGCGAAGGCGCCCATCTCGGTGTCCGAGCTTCTCTATCCGCTGATGCAGGCCTACGACTCGGTTGCCGTCGAGGCCGACATCGAGCTCGGAGGAACCGATCAGCTCTTCAACCTGCTGACCGGTCGCGAAGTGATGCCCGAGTACGGGCTCGAGCCACAAGTGGCCCTGACGGTCAAGTACCTGGACAGCTGGGACGGCACCGGCATGAGCGGCTCCCGCGGGAACTACATCGGGCTCACGGAGGAGCCCGAGGAGCAGTTCGGGAAGGCCATGCGCATTCCCGACTCACTCCTCGAGCAGTGGTGGGGGCTGATCGCCGAGCGACCCGTGCCGCAGGCCGATCCGATGAGCGCCAAGCTCGAGATCGCCCGCTTCATCGTCACGCGTTCGTGGGGCGAGGACGCGGCGCAGGCTGCCGAGGAGCACTTCACGCGCGTGGTCCGTCGGCACGAGGCGCCCGAGGACGTCCCGGACGTGGCGCTGCCCGACGGGGACCCCGTGCACCTGCCGGCGCTCCTCGTCGAGCAGATGGGCGTCTCGTCGACCTCCGAGGCGCGCCGGCTGATCCAGCAGGGCGGCGTGAAGGTGAACGGCGACCCCGCGACCGGCCTCGACATCGGCCGCGACGCACTCGCCGGGGCGCTGCTGCAGGTCGGCAAGCGCCGGTTCGCTCGGTTGACACCCTAGGGAGGGGTGCTAGACTCCTTCGGCCGTCCGTAAGGTCGGCGTACTCAAGTCCCTGTAATCAACGCAAGGAGCCATCCGGCCCGACTCGTATCCGATACGATTCGCTTGCTCGGTTGGCCTCTGGCGCGTGTCGGAGGCTTTTTTACGCCGTCGGAACGACTGGCACCGGTCTTTGAAAACTCAACAGCGAACGTTCTTCGAGTGTCGAGACCTGGTCCAACGCTGTGAAACAGTGCAGCGCCTGGAGCAGGACATCAACACCTCGTCGTTCTCCCGCTTCCCGCGGGTTGAACGGCCTTTGAGCAAGAAGCTCAAAGTGAGGATTGCCGGCTCTCGAGTCGGCAACCATTCTTCACGGAGAGTTTGATCCTGGCTCAGGACGAACGCTGGCGGCGCGCTTAACACATGCAAGTCGAGCGAGAACCTGGCCTTCGGGCCTGGGGAAAGCGGCGAACGGGTGAGTAACACGTGGGTAACCCACCCTTGGTACTGGGATAGCCCGGGGAAACCCGGATTAATACCGGATGGCCCAACAGCTCTTCGGGGCGGTTGGAAAAGGTAGCTTCGGCCTCCGACCAAGGACGGGCCCGCGGCGGATTAGCTTGTTGGTGGGG
>Ga0207707_10005924_pt1 | contig 10695 bp, 6 predicted proteins | sample KBSC83BmetaG_FD_184336 | JGI IMG/M metagenome (GOLD analysis project Ga0207707, IMG submission 184336) | Corn rhizosphere microbial communities from Kellogg Biological Station, Michigan, USA - KBS C8-3B metaG (SPAdes) (version 2) | ecosystem: Host-associated > Plants > Roots > Rhizosphere ... | reverse complement strand
TCGCGCCGGGATTTCTTCGCTGCCCGCTTCTTCGACGACTTGATGACCATGCGAGTCGCCCCGGTACGCGGGAAGGTGACCCCGGAGTGCTCGATCGCGGCCTCGAGCAGCGCCTTGATGTCCCCGTGATCGAGCTCCGATGCCGACTCGAGGATGACGCTGCGCACCTTGGAGCCATCTCCTTCGAGTAGACCCTTCGGATCGGGAACTGACTTGTCGAAGTACAGACGCACCAGCGTCGGAAAGATCGCGACGGCGACGGTCGCCTCGTATCCGCGCCCGGACATGCTGTACGACACCACGAGCGACTCGGAGTAGTCGTACACGAGCTCGTAGGTGCCGGGAAGCGCGCGGCGGAGCTTCGGGAGGGACTGGTTTACCAGCGCGACGATCCCGGAAGGAAAGCGCGAAAGGAGCGCGGAGAACTGCGCTTCGGGAGTGGGCTGGGCAGCGGTCACGAATCTACTCTGCGTTGAGAGAAGGTGGGACCGCGAAATGTCAGTGCGTGCTCACCACTTCGCGCAACAGGTACTTGTCCAGGAAGTCCGACTGCGCGTGAAAATACGTCAACCACGATCGATGAAGCAACAGATCGTGAATCTCGTTCGGAATGACGATCAGCTCATTCGGAACCTTCTGCTCCCGCAACGCCGTCATGAGCCGAACGCTCTGGTCGAACGGCACGTTGTGGTCGTCGTCCGCCTGAATCACGAGCACGGGCGAGTGCCAGCGCTTGATAGATGACAGCGGCGACGATGCCCACGCCAGACTGTCCGACTTGGACTTCGCGCCGGCCGCGGCGTAGACCTTCAACAGATCCGTCCAGTCGTGAACCCCTGCGTAGTCGACGCCCGCCGCGAAGATGTCGGATGAGCGCGCGAGCGCCAGCGCGGTGAGATAGCCGCCGTAGCTGCCACCCCACACGCCGAGGCGCTTCGCGTCGACGTCCGGGCGCGCCGTTAGAAATGTCGCGGCGCCGAGGACGTCCTTGTATTCACTCGCGCCCTCCGGACCGAAGTTGGGCGGCACCCGGAACTTCAGTCCGTAGCCGGTCCCGCCTCGGTAGTTCACCGACAGCACGACATATCCGCGGCTCGCGAAATACTGATTCATCGCGTACATGTACGAGTACGCACCCATGGGATTCGCGCCGAGGAGCATCTGGCGATACGGACCGCCGTGGAAGAAGAGCAACGCGGGATGTTTGATGGCGCGAGACTCCCCCGGTGGCAGGAAGAGCTGGCCGTGGATCATCAGGCCGTCGGGCGAGCGGAAGACGACCTGCTGCGGCACGACGAACCTGGCGCCGGGATATTCCGCCGGCATCGATCGCGGCGCGAGATCCTGCGGGGATCCGAATCGATCGCCCGAGCGAGCGACGACCTCGGGTCGCATCGGATTCCGTGCATCCGCGTACAGGAACGCGACCGCGTTGCCGTCGCTCGCGAACACCGGAAGGTCGGCGATCGTCTCGCCCGTGGTCAGCTGCGTGGGCGTGCCGCCGGCAACCGGCACTTCCCACAGGTGACGATGATCGAGGTCGTTCGCATTCGACGAGTACACCACGCGGCGACGGTCGGGGGTGAGATTTGCGCTGAAGATCTCGAACTCGCCGGGGGTGAGCAGTGTCGGCGCACCGCCCGTCGCCGCGATGCTGTACAGGTGCACCCACCCCGTGCCCTCCCACGGGAACACGATCCGGTCGTCGGCGCCCCACTTGAACGCCGCATTCCCCTCCAGCGCGTAGAAGCGGCTCCCCGCCCCGGCGTTGGCGTGCCACAGCTCGTGGCCCACACCCGTCGCGGGGTCGGCGATCCAGATCGACCACGGTTCGGCGGTGCGCGTGGAGGAGAATGGCCCAGGCGCCGCGGCCGGAACGCGCACGAAGGCGACCTTGCTCCCGTCGGGCGACCAGATCGGCTCGCGGTCCCTGTCGACGCTCGGCGCAAGCCACGTGATCGACTTGTGCGCCAGATCGTACACGCCCACAAGACCGTGATCGCCGCGGTTGCTCGTGAACGCGATGCGCGCGCCGTCGGGCGACCACGCGAGCGATCCCACACGGCCGAGATCGCGAACGATGGTCTGGGGCTTTCCGCTTCCGCTCAACGCGGCGAGCAATATCGAATTGCGGGCGACGTACGCGACGGTATCGGAGCTCGGTGCCGTTGCCGGCGAGCCGCCGTCGTCGATGAGGCGCGGCGCGGTATCGCCCACGGCCATCGTCCAGATCTGCTCCGGCGACGTTCCGAGAGAGACGCTGCGCGGATTCGGCTCGCCGCCGCGCTCGAACACGAGCGCTCGGCCATCGAAGCTCCATACCACGGCGCCGATTTCCACGCCAAGGTCGCCGGCGTATCGCGTCAGCTGTCGCGAGGCAAACGATCCGTTTGCGGCGGGCTCCGCGATCCAGATGTTGCGGCTCCCCTGGGCATCGAAGGTCCACGCGACCTTCCCGCCGGCGGGCGACGCGACCAGGCCGCTGGGAAAGGGCGCGCTGAGCGCGTCATCGATGCTGAACGCCGGTGCCTGCGCCGCGGCGGTGCTGCCGGCCAGGGACAGCGTGACGACGAGGGCCAACCGGCCGGTGCAACGCATGGCCGGCGCGCGAAGGGAGCGAGGGTGGTGGCGGGGAGTCTGCACCAGCCGCATGTTACGTTGCGTTCGGTATGGCATACTGGAACGGTATACCACGGTGCCGGGACGCGCCAGTCGTTCACCTTCACTCCTTCGATCATGACATCGCCCATTCGCCTGGCCATCGCCGCGCTCCTCGCAACCGGCACCGCGCACGCCCAGTCCGGCACGCCGCACGAGCGCGCCGCGTTCGCGGGGCGAGTCGATTCCCTCGTGCACGCGTACATGGCGGAGTCGCACGCGCCCGGTGTGAGCGTCGCTGTGGTGCGCGCGCGCGACACCCTGGTGATGAAGGGCTATGGCCTCGCGGACATCGCGGCGAAGCGGCCGGCGACGCCCGCCACGATCTACGAGATCGGCTCGAACACCAAGCAGTTCACCTCCGCCGCGATCATGCGCCTCGCCGAGCAGGGCAAGCTCTCGATCGACGACGATCTGTCCAGGTACCTGCCGCAGGTCCCGCTGCACGGCAACCGCGTCACGATCCGCCAACTGCTCACGCACACGTCGGGCTTCCCCTCGTACACGGAGGTGGAGGCATGGCGGGCGCACTGGGCCGAGGATCTCACGCCGGACAGCATCATCGGCTTCGTGGCGAAGGACACCTTCGACTTCGCGCCCGGCGCGCGATTCAAGTACGACAATTCGGGCTACATCCTCCTCGGCATGGTGATCGAGAAGGTGAGCGGCGAGCCGTACGCGAAGTACCTCACGAGCGAGTTCTTCGAGCCGCTGGGGCTCTCGCATACGAGCTACTGCCCCTCGCACCCCACGGATCCGGCATTCGCCTCGGGCTACTCGAAGAAGGACGACGGCGTGGCGCCGCACGAATATCTGAGCATGACGCAGCCGTACGCCGCGGGCTCGCTCTGCTCCACCGTCGGCGACTTCGTGAAGTGGCAGCGGGATCTCGCCTCCGGGAAGGTCGTGCGGCCGGAGTCGTTCACGCAGATGTCGACGGCCGCCACGCTCAACGACGGAAAGAAAACCAAGTACGGCTTCGGCCTCGCGCCCGGCGACGTGCTCGGCCACAAGGATGTCGCCCACAGCGGCGGCATTCCCGGCTTCACCACCATGGCCTTCTACTTTCCGGACGACTCGCTCAACGTGGTCGTGTTCTCGAACTTCGATGGCGCGAGCCCGGCGTTCCTCGCGGGCAACATCGCGCGCGTCGCGTTCGGTGGTACGCCCGAGGCGGCGCCTCCGCCGCGGCAGGCTGCCAAGCCATAGGCTGGTTCGTCCTCAGACGAGTCGATCGAAGCGCAGCAGGAACGTGAGATAGCAGGCGACAGCCGTCCGGCGCGAGCGTGTCGGATGGCTCCGGGACATCAGATGCTCGCGATGGGCCTCCCTCTATTTCGTCCGCTCCAGAAATCCTCGGCCTTCGAAGATCGCGGGCATGGCCCTTTCGATCCGGGCCGCACGCGTCGCTGACTGCTTGGCCGCCGAAAAGTGATGCAGGTAACCGCGCTGCCGACCTGGCGTCAGCGCTTCGAAGGCGCGCTTGAAACGCGGGTCGCTTCGGAGCCGCTGGCTCAGCTCCGTGGGAACCGGCAAATCCGAAGTTCTCCTCGGCTTCATCCGCAGCCCGGCCTTCTCGATCGCGATGGCCTCGCGTACGTAGGCTTTGATGGTCGCAGCCTTGGCGGTGATGTCCTTCGCGCTGGTGAATTTCATTACGCGGCCGGCGTGTACCTGGCCGAGCTGCACGAGCAGCTTCCGGGGATCCTTCATCAGGGCGCCTTGAAAGAAGCCCAACGCGAAGTATTCCTTGAAGCCCTGCATGATGACGATGTTCTTTCCATCCACGGTGTAGGTGGGCTTTCCCCACTTGCACTCCTCCGTCATCGCCACGCCGGCTAACACCCGTCTCATCGCCGCGATCTCCGCCTTCCACCGATCTCGATACGCCATTTCCATGCAGGCACGACCCTCCACGGTCGGTTGGCACCACGTTCGGCTCGCTTCTACGGAACTCGCTGATAGTCCTGTTCAGTGCGCGTCGCTCCGGTCGACGCGCTTGATCGCCGAAATCGTGTCGCTCGAGTCGATCATCACCTCGAGCGTGTCGCGTTGCCCGATACCGCGACTGAGCTGTACGTGCCACCCGACATCGGATGCGACGAACCTGCTGGACGTTTGAGGAATGAGCTCCTGAACGGGAACGTACTTCGGAATCTCGAACGTGAGCCGCGATCCCTCGTGCCGGATGAAGAGATCGACCTTCCCGACGGTGGTCGTGTAGACGCCGGCCACCGCGGCGAGACTCGACGAGTCCAGCGGCACCTCCGTGATGTCCTCTACTCTGGGCTCCGGCCATCGATACTCGTCGGCGAGTGCATTGAGGATCTCCGGAATCAGCGCGGGGCCGCCATCTCCATTCGTCATGATCACGGCGCCCTGGCCTGTCTCCGGATACATGATCATGTCCGCGTGGAATCCTTCGTTGTCGCCGCCGTGTCCGAAGTGGAAGCTCCGACCGGAGCCGCCGAGGAAGACGCCGAGGCCGAGCGGCGCCTTCTGGACTGTGAGCATCTGCGTCACCATCGGCTGCGACAGGACACGTGAAGACGTGCCCGCGCGCTCGTGAGCGATCTCGAGCAACCATCGCGCGAGATCGGTTGGTGTCGTCCAGAGACCGGCGGCCGCCATCTCCGGATACGTGTGCCAGCGTCCCGGAAGCATCGCGCCGCGGTCATCGTGTGCTCGCGCGGCATTCGGAACGCGAGACTCGGGAAGCGGCTGTTCATACGTGCTGTGCGTCATCCCCACCGGGTCGAGAACGAGCTGCCGCACCAATGTCGGGAACGGCTTCCCGGTCACGTCGATCAGGAGGAGCTGCATGATCGTGAGGCCACCGCCGGAGTAGTTGTACCTGGCGCCGGGAAAGGTGTCGACGCGGACGGGCCCCGTGTTGGCCGGTTTCTTCCCGTCCAGAATCTGCGGCAGCGTCGGAATCGTCTCGCCCGCGGCGTAGCCGGGAAATCCGTGCACCGTGAGCCCGGCGCTGTGGCTCACGATGCGGCGGAGCGTCACCTTCTCGTGCGCCGTGAACTTGTTCTCCGGGAGCTTCCACGACGTGAGATAGTGGTTCACATCCTCGTCCAGTGAGAGCTGCCCTTGCTGAACGAGATGCAACATTGCGCTCACGGCGATCGGCTTGCTGATGGAACCGGCCTGGAACATCGTGCTGTCGTTGACGGAATCGGTCGTCCCCGCCTGACTGACGCCGAAGCCGCGCGCCCACGTGACGCGTCCGCTATCGATGAGCGCGATACTGACGCCCGGCACGTGATAGTGCGTCATGCGCTCGCCGAGACTCCATCGCACGGGCGCCCTCCCGGCCACCCGCACTGGCGGACGAAGACTCTCGGTCACGTGCTGGATGCGCGCGGCGCTGGACGACGCCTCGCGCGCGGGCGGCGCGTGGCAGGCGGCGAGTGCCAGCAGCGCGAACGATGCGAAGTGGGCGAGCGCTTTGTGGTTCATGTCTCGAGCTCGGGAATCGTGGTTGCCGCTAGCACGGGGCCGCCGAGTCGAGCCACGCGGCAACACAACGTGGCATCGCTCGCTTAGTTCGCGTTCGGTTTCTCCGTCAGGCCGCGCTGTTCGAGCAGCGGCTCGATGCGCGGATCGCGCCCACGGAATGCGCGATACAGCGTACCGACATCTTCGGTGTTGCCACGCGAAAGAATCATGTCGCGAAAGCGCTGGCCGTTGGCGCGTGTCAGACCGCCGTGCTCGGTGAACCAGGCGAATGCGTCGTCATCGAGCACCTCGCTCCAGAGATACGCGTAGTATCCCGCGGCGTACCCGCTGTCCCAGATGTGCGAGAAATACGACGAGCGGTAGCGCGGAGGAACATCTCGCATGTCCACCTTGAAGCGCTCGAGCGACTGCTTTTCGAACGTATCGACGTTCTGCACCGCGGAGTCGGGCGGAAGCGTGTGCCAGGCCAGGTCGAGCAGCGATGCGGCGAGATACTCCGTCGTCGCGAATCCCTGATTGAACGTGCGCGCGCGTCTGATCTTCTGCACCAGCTCCTGTGGCATCGGGGCACCGGTCTTGTAGTTCTTCGCGTAGTTCGCGAACACCGTCGGCTCGAGTGCCCAGTGCTCGTTGAACTGCGACGGAAACTCCACGAAGTCGCGCGGCACGCTCGTGCCGGCGAGCGTCGGATACTCCACGTTCGAGAACATCCCGTGCAGCGCGTGGCCGAACTCGTGGAACATCGTCGTCACTTCGCCGAACGTGAGTAGCGCCGGCTGGCCCGGTGCGGGCTTGGTGAAGTTCTCGACGTTGTACATCACGGGCTTGGTGCCGAGCAGCCCCGACTGGCTGACGAAGCTCGACGTCCATGCGCCGCCGGCCTTGTTGTCGCGCTTGAACGGATCGTAGTAGAAGAGCGCCATCGGCTTGCCGTTCGCGTCGCGCACCTCGAACACACGAACGTCGGCCTGATAGACGGGGATGTCCTTGCGTTCGGTGAACGTGATGCCGTAGAGCTTGTTCGCCGCGAAGAACACGCCGTCCTCGAGCACGCGGTTGAGCTCGAAGTACGGTTTGAGCTGCGATTCATCCAGGTCGTACGACGCCTTGCGCACCTGCTCGGAGTAGTACTGCCAGTCCCACGGCGCGAGGGTGAAACCGCCCTTCTCCTCGTCGATCAGCTTCTGCATGTCCGCTTCCTCACCGCGCGCCTTGGCGGTCGCCGCCGGCACGAGACCGGACAGCAGCTCGAGCGCGGCCGCGGGCGTCTTCGCCATCTGGTTATCGAGCACGTACGCCGCATAGTCGGGATAGCCCAGCAGCTCCGCACGCTCGGCACGAATCTGCGCGATGCGCTGGATGGTGCCGCGGGTGTCGTTCGAGTCACCGTGCTCCGCCCGCATGATGGATGCGTCGAACAACCGCTCCCGCACTGCCCTGCTGGTGAGCGACGCCTGCGCCGGTTGCTGCGTGGTGTTCTGCAGCGGCAGAACCCACTTGCCGGTCAGTCCGCGGCCGTTCGCCGCCTGCCCCGCGGCGGCGACATCCGCCGGGCTGAGTCCCGCGAGCTCCGCGGTGCTGTCGAGGACGAGCGCGCCTGCCTTGGTCGCCGCGAGCAACTTGCTCGCGAACGCATCCCGCAGCGTTGACTCTTCCTGGTTGAGCGCGCGGAGCTTCACCTTGTCCGGCTCCGACAGGTTCGCGCCGGCGCGCACGAAGCGGATGTAGTATCGCTCGATGAGCCGCTGCTGCTCCGCTGTGAGTCCGAGCTTCTTGCGGTGATCGTAGATCGTCTTGACGCGCGCGAAGAGCTTGGGGTTCAGATCGATCGCATCGCTGTGCGCGGCGAGCTTGGGCGCTTCCTCGCGCCGCACGCGCTGCAGCGCGGGATTCGTATTCGCCTGCGCGAGGCCGCCGAAGTCCTGCTGCACCCTGCGCAGCAGCCTCCCCGATCGTTCGAGCGCGACGATGGTGTTGCCGAACGTGGGCGCGGCGGCCTGATCGGCGATCTTCGTGACCTCGGAGAGGCTCTCCCGCATCCCCTCTTCGAAAGCGGGCGCAAAATCCGCGTCCTTGATCTTGTCGAAGGGCGGCGCCTCGAACGGAAGCGTGCTCCTGGTGAGAAGCGGATTCGCTTGCGACGACGTCTGGGCTGCGATCGGTGCAGCGGCGATCGCGAGGCAGCTGGCTGACAGCAGCAGCGAACGGAAACCGGCCATCGTACTCTCCTTGATCTGGCGACGAGACGGACGCCATGAAGCATACGATGGGGACGCGAGCGCTGTCAGTGAGCGGGGATTTCGCCGTCGGCCTCCGTCACGCACGCACGTAGCGCACGTGCGTGGCGGCCGGACCATCGAGAACCCTGTCGATGCGAAAGTGCGGCCCGGGCTCGCGCAGGTTCTCGAAGAGACGCCGTCCGCCGCCGAAGAACACCGGGGCCAGGGCGATTTCGAGCTCATCGACGGCACCCAGGTTCAGATACTGCTGGATCACATCCGCTCCACCCGCGATGCGAACATCGCGCGTCCCTGCGGATTTCCGGGCGAGCTCGAGAGCCCGCTCCGGCCCGTCGTTGACGAAATAGAACGTCGTTCCGCCGGGCCGAGCCCAGGGTTCGCGCTTCTCGTGGGTCAGCACGTATACCGGCGTGTGAAACGGCGCATCCTCCGGCCACGCGATCTCGCCCTGGTCGAACATTCGCTTGCCCATGATGTTGGCGCCGATGCGCTCCGTGGTGGTGCGAACCAGGTCGTTCACCGGGCCGGTCTCTCCCCCTGGTCCGAGCTTGAGGTTCTCGCGGAAGTACTGCTGGTCGAAGATCCAGCCCATCATCGCGCCCCACTTGGCGCCCCAGTTCTTGTAATCGGGGTCGTGCATCGTCATGCCTTCGGGCGCCATGTAGCCGTCGAGGCTGAGTCCGATGTTGACGAATATTTTGCTCACGATTCTTTCTCTCTCGATCGGGGACGTGGAACGCGCAACTTCGTCTCCTATTCCTGTCGCATGGCCACGGTCGGCGGCACTGCCGCGGCCCGCCTCGCTGGCAGCCAGCTGGCGAGACCCGCTACCAGCGCGAGCACAGCCGCGGTCGCGACGAGCGTCAGCGGGTCATGAGGCGCGACGCCGAATAGTTGTGCACGCAGCAGTCCGCTGAGGAACAGTGCGCCGAGCACGCCGAGCGCGAGTCCGGATCCCGCCTGCGTCATGGCCTGCCCGATCACCAGCCTGCGCACCCCACCGGGCGACGCGCCGAGGGCAATGCGCACACCGATCTCGCGCGTGCGCCGTCCCACGACGTACGCCATGACGCCGTAGATGCCGATCGCGGCCAGCGTGCACGCAGCAATCCCGAACATCGACAGCAATACCGTAAGGAATCGGCGTGATGCCACCGTCTCGCCGAACACCTCATCGAGGGTGCGGGCGGCAACCAGGGGGAGCTGCGGATCGATTCCGCGAAGCGCGGCACGCACCTGCGGTACGACGGCGAGCGGCTTGCCGGCCGTGTGGATCATGATGTCGAGCCCCTGTGTGGTATACTGCGCGTGCGGCAGGAATACGTAGGGACGCACGTCCTCGACGAGTCCGGAGCGGCGAGCGTCGGCAATCACTCCCACGATCGTGATCCAGCCGTCGTCGTTCTCCGGCTTGCCGAAGGCGAAACGCCGCCCGATGGGATCCTCACCGCGAAAGAACTTGCGCACGAACGTCTCGCTCACCACGGCCACCGCAGGCGACCCGCGCTTGTCGGTCGGTAGAATGCCCCGTCCCCGAAGCAGCCGCATACGCAACGTCCCGATGAGATCGGGGGTAACCGCGTCGAATGCAACCGGGAGTGCCTCGAGAGCGGTCGGCAGCGTGACGCCCTGAATCACTATCGCGGCCGAGTTGGGCAGCGGGTCGAGGACGAATGTCGAGATGCCGGCGGCGGACTGGACGCCGGGTATCGACCGCAGTGATGCGAGCACCTGATCGTAAAATGCGATGATCTGTTCTGGCTCGGCGTACCGCTGACCGCGCGGGTTCAACTGCACGACCGCCACATGATCGGCATCGAAGCCGGGATCGACCTTCTGCATCTTGGCAAAGCTACGCAGCATCAGTCCGGCCCCGGCAAGCAGCGTGACGGCCAGCGCGAACTGCGACACGACGAGCACGGACTGCAGTCGCTGCGCGACGGAGCTGCCGGCCGTGCCGCGGCCGCCCTGCTTGATCGCCTCAGCCGCGCCGCGTCCCTCGGCCCCGAGCGCCGGCACGAGGCCAAAGGACAATCCGCAGAGCACCGTCAGCCCGAACGCGAAGGCGAGTACGGTTCCGTCGAGGTGGATCGCGTCCAGACGAGGCAGCGATGGTGGCGCGATCGCAACCAACGCGTGCACGGCGACACTGGCGAACAGAACTCCGAGGACGCCGCCCACCAACGCCATCAGCAGGCTCTCGGTCATGACCTGCGCCGCGAGGCGCCAGCGGCTCGCGCCGAGCGCCGCACGCATCGCCATCTCGCTGCGGCGAGCGATGCCTCGCGCGAGCAGCACGTTCGCGATGTTCGCGCACGCGATGAGGAGC